>Ga0233425_10003458_pt1 | contig 28541 bp, 32 predicted proteins | sample Watercolumn_Towu_2_FD_181712 | JGI IMG/M metagenome (GOLD analysis project Ga0233425, IMG submission 181712) | Freshwater microbial communities from Lake Towuti, South Sulawesi, Indonesia - Watercolumn_Towuti2014_140_MG | ecosystem: Environmental > Aquatic > Freshwater > Lake | place...
GATCCCGCCGATGACCACCCCCGGGGCGGCATAGCCGTGAAAGGATTTGACCAGTTGCAGGAATTCATCAAACCGGTAGGAACCGATACGCATTATTTCGCCAGAGGCAACCTGATTAAAAGACAGAACTACACCCTCCTCAGAGGTCGAGAATATTTAGGCGGACCGGAGAAACTCCTTTACCAGGCGCGGCCATTCCAATTGGGGGTAGTGGCCGTAGACGTCATCGACGATCGTGCCGCCGGAAGGCAGAGTTACGCCCAGGGAGGATTCCAGCAGCCCCATAAGCCTGTGGGTTTCGTTTTCTATCCAGGCCACATTGCCTTTTTCGAAGTGCAGCTTTTCCAGGTCCGGCTGCAGATTGGTGGGACTGACGACCATCAGCCATCCCAGGCCGTAAGGGTCGTCATGGACCAGGCCCGGCCGCTCCAGGACCTTGGGATTCACAGCCTCAATGACACCATCCAGAGGCGCCAGGACTGCAGCCTCGTTTGCTCCCCGAAAGAGTTTAATCGCCGGCAGATCTCGGTGAATCTTAGCCCCGATTTCCGGCAGCCGGAATTTATCGGCGCGGCCCAGGACCTTTTGGGAAAAGTCATCCAGCCCCAGGCGCACCCGGCCGCCCTGCTCCAGGGCCGCCCAGGTATGACCCTGGTGGAGGAAGCTGGAAAGAGGCACCTTAAAGCCGAAGACTTCTTCCAGAGGCTCCGCCAGCTTGGTCAACTTAACCGCGCACACCTTGTATTCCGGCGTCTTGGTGACGGGGTCCAGGGCCGCATTGGCCAACCGGTTAACCGAGTCTTCCAGAAAGTGCATCGGGATGAAGGCTACCCCCGGCCTGACCCTTTCGGTCAATACGGCCTTGGCGGTAATCGTACCCCGGCGGCTGCCGGCCTTGATCTGCTCTCCCGCTTGAATTCCCAGACGCCGGGCGTCCCGGGGATTGATTTCGATAAAGGCCTCCGGGTTTTCCCGGTGGAGGGAGGGGCAGCGCCGGGTCATGGTGCCGGTGAGATACTGGCTGGAGATGGTCCCGGTGGTGAGCCAGAAAGGATAGTCGGCGTCCGGAGCCTCCGCGGGCGGGCGGTAATCGATGGCCTGGAAGCAGCCCAATCCCCGGACGAACTTGTCCTTGTGCAGATAGGGAGTGCCCGGATGGTCCGAGGTGGGGCAGGGCCAGCAGAGTCCCTGGGCGCTTAACCGGGGGTAGCTCATCCCCCCGTAGGAAGGAGTCAGGCCGGCCATTTCATTGAAGATTGCCTCCGCCGAAGGGTACGACATGGGGTAGCCCAGGCGGGTGGCAAGCTCCTGGATCGCCTCCCAGTTGGCCTTCCCCGCCAGCGGCCCGATGGCCTGGCGCACCCGCTGCACCCGGCGCTCCGAATTGCTGAAAGTGCCGTCCGATTCCGCGAAAGAGGCCGCGGGCAACACCACGTGGGCCAGGGCCGTGGTGGCGGTGGGGAAGATGTCCAGGACCAGAAAGAATTCCAGGGACCCCAGGGCGTCCCGCACCCGGTTGGCGTCCGGGTAGCTGAGCACCGGATTGGCCCCGAAGACCACCAGCCCCTTGAATTTGCCTGCGCCGATGGCTTCAATCTGCTCGACCATGGTGAGGCCCGGCGCAGCCGAGAGTTTGACGTTCCAGGCCTTTTCAAATTTTTCCACGTTTGCCGGCACGTTGACATATTGGTAGCCGGGCAGGACATTGGGCAGCCCCCCCATGTCGCAAGCCCCCTGGACGTTGTTCTGGCCGCGGATGGGATTGACCCCGGTGGACGGCCGCCCCACATGGCCGCAGAGCATGGCCAGATTGGCCAGGCTCTTGACATTGTCGGTGCCGGTGCTGTGCTGGGTGATCCCCAGGACGTAGACGATGGCGCTGGCTTCCGATTTGGCGTACCATTCGGCCATCCGGGTGAGCTCGGCCACGGGCACCCCGGTGATCTGGGAGACCCGCTCGGGCGGAAACTGCTCGATCACCTCCAGCAAGGCCGGGAAGTTCTCCGTCCGGCTATCGATAAAAGCCTGATTATGCCAGCCGTTCCGGTAGATGATGTGCATCAGGCCGTTAATCAGGGCGACGTCGGTGCCCAAGCGGTGCTGCACGTGCAGGTGGGCCAGTTGGGCGATTTGGGTTTGGCGCGGATCCGCCACCATGAGCCGCCCGCCGTTGTCTTTGGTACGGAGCAGACGTTTGGCGGCAATCGGGTGCGCCAAGGTGGTATTGGAACCGATCACTAAGATACAGTTGGCATTTTCCAACTCTGCAAAGGAGTTGGTCATCGCGCCGCTGCCGAAGGTGGCGGCCAGCCCGGCCACCGTGGGGGCGTGTCAGAGACGGGCGCAATGATCGATATGGTTGTGGCCGAAGACCGCCCGGGCCATTTTCTGAAAGATGTAGGTCTCTTCATTAGTGCAGCGGGCCGAGCCCACAAAGGCGACGCTTTCCGGTCCATAGACCTCCTTGAGCCGGGTCAATTCCGAGGCGGCGAAATCCAGGGCCTCGTCCCAGGTGCTCTCCTGCAAGGCGTCTCTACGGCGCAGGAGCGGCCTGGTCAGCCGGTCTTGATGCTGGATGAATTCGTGGACATTCCAGCCCTTGATGCACAGACTGCCGCCATTGGTCGGTCCGGTCCTGGCCGGCAGAGTGCTGAGGATTCTTCCATCCAACACGTTCAAAACCAGGTTGCAGCCCACGGCGCAATAAGGACACGTGGTAAGTACGGAGCGGAAAGCCATAATCATCTCCTTTGGCTATTCTAAATATAATATAGCGCCATTCGGAGGATGATAAAGCAACTAATGTGCCAATCGTGGTTATGGTATTGATATAACAAACAATTACCTATTGCGGTGGAACTTTCTCGCCGATATGGTAAAGAAGTCTTTATGTTCAATAATCAGACAACAATTAAGATAACTTATTAATATTCAATAAATTATCAAATGTCGGATAATCAGACAAGCTGCGCCTGCGCTTATCTAAGCGCAGGCGCCGATAATTATCCTGGTATTTTCAGGCAAATAGCAACCCGGTCAGGACATCAGACTTTTTCCAGCCGCACCGCGCAGGCCTTATATTCGGCGGTCTGGGTGATCGGATCGAACACCGGATTGGTGAGCCAGTTGGCGCAGGTCTCCCGGAAATGGAAGGCCATCCAGACCAGGCCCTCGGGCACTTCCTGGGTCACCTTGGCTCTCACCTTAACTTCGCCCCGGCGGGACTTGACCTTGACGAACTCGCCGTGATTGATGCCCAGCTTCTGGGCGTCAGCGGGAGAGATATCCGCGGTTTCTTCTCCCAAGATGTCGTTCAGCCCCAGGCAGCGGCCAGTCTGGGTGCGGGTGTGGTATTGGTACAGCCGCCGGCCGGTGCTGAGCACCAGGGGATATTCCTCGTCCGGGACTTCCGCGGGGGGAGTCCAATCCACTACGGCGAACCGGCCCCGGCCACAGGCAAAACAACCGTCTTTATGCAAGATACACGTGCCCGGGTGATCGCAATGGGGCACCGGCCATTGCAGGCCGTCGCCCTCCAGGCGGTGGTACTTGGCGCCTCCCAGGGCAGGGGCCAGATGGGAGACTTCGTTATCCCAGATCTCCTGGCCGCTGTTGGAGGCCCACTCCTGCCCGAAGCGCTTGGCCAACTCCTTGAAAATCCACCAGTTGGGTTTGGCCTGGCCCGGCGCCCGGGAGACTGTGCGCACCCGGTTGACCCGGCGCTCGCTGTTGGTGAAAGTGCCGTCGTCTTCGCTCCAGGCCGCGGCCGGAAAGATGACGTCGGCAAAGCGGGTGGTCTCGGTGGGGAAGATATCATGGCAGACCATGAATTCCGCGGACTCAAGACAATGCTCCACGTGGCGGATATCCGGCTCGGTGTTGGCCAGATTTTCTCCGAAGACATAGAAAAACTTAATCCTGCCGTCCACCAGGCCTTCCATCATCTGGGGCATCATGATGCCGTTCTTTTCCGGCAGCTTCACCCCCCAGGCGGCCTCGAACTTGGCCCGGGCTTCCGGGTCCTCCACTCTTTGATAGCCGGGGAAGACGTTGGGCAGCGCCCCCATATCGCAGGCGCCCTGGACGTTGTTCTGGCCGCGGATCGGATTCACCCCGCCGCATTCGAAGCCGACATTCCCCAGGACCATCTGCAGGTTGGCGCAGCTCATGACGTTGTTGACCCCGCAGGTGTGTTCGGTAATCCCCAGGGTATAGATGAGCATGAGCGGTTTGACCGCAGCCAGGCGCCTGGCCACGTCAATGAGCATCTCCTCGCTGATCCCGGCAATGGCCGCGGCCCGCTCCGGCGGATACTCCATGACCTTGGCTTTAAGCGCCTCGAAGTTGGTGCAACAGCTTTCAATATAATTCTGATCGTGCAGGTTTTCGGTAATCAAGACGTGCATCAGGCCGTTAAGATAGGCCACGTCGGAACCCACCTTAATGGGTACGTGAACGTCGGCGAACTCGGCCAGCTTGGTGCGCCGGGGGTCCGACACAATAAGCTGGGCCCCGTTCAGCACCGCGTTCTTCAGAAAGGTCGCGGCCACGGGATGGGCCTCAGTCATATTTGAGCCGATCACAAAAAACATCTTGGCCTTCGCAAAATCGGCGAAGGAGTTGGTCATCGCTCCGGAACCGAAGGAAGCCGCCAGCCCGGCGACTGTAGGAGCGTGTCAGGTACGGGCGCAGTGATCGATGTTGTTCGTGCCGATCACTGCGCGGAATAGTTTCTGCATCTGGTAAGAATCTTCATTGATACTGCGGGCGCAGCTCACGCCGGCTATGGAGTCCGGCCCGTGCTTGGCGATGGTCTCCTTGAGCTTGGCGGCTACCAAATCCAGGGCTTCATCCCAGGAGGCCTCCCGGAACTCGCCCCCCTTTTTGTCTTTGATCAGGGGCATGGTCAGGCGCTCCGGGGAATAGATGAAGTCGTAGCCGAAGCGGCCCTTGACGCAGAGGCGCCCCTGGTTGGGGGCCGCGCCTTCCACGCCGGTGACCTTGACGATCTTGCCTCCCTTGACGTGGAGCCAGAGCTGGCAGCCCACGCCGCAGTATGGACAGGTGGTACGGACCTTGCCGGTTTCCCACGACCGCGCCTTGCCCATAGCTTTTAACTCCAGCAAGGCCCCCACCGGGCAGGCTTGAATACATTCGCCGCAAAAGACGCAATCCGACTCGCTGTAGGCAAAATCCGCCCGGGTGACGATCTTGTTTTCCGCGCCCCGGTAGCCGATGCTGATGGCCCGGTTCACCTGCTTTTCATTGCAGGCCCTGACACAGCGGCCGCACATGATGCACTTGGAAAAATCCCGGCGGATCAAGTTCTTGTTATCTTCCAGAAAATACGGAGTGTCCGGCGGGTTGGCGAAACCGGGGGTCGGTATCTGGTAACGGTATGCCAACGCCTGCAATTCACAGACTCCGTTGGCTTCGCAGACCAGGCAGTTATGGTTGCCGGAGGCCAACAAAAGTTCCAGCACCATCTGGCGGGCGGCGTCGATGCGGTCCGACTCGGTCTTGATCACCATCCCGGGAGAAGCCTGAGTGGCGCAAGCCGGCAACAGGGTGCGGGCCCCTTCCACCTCCACCATGCACATGCGGCAGGAGCCGGTGGCGGTGGTGTCTTTGAGGTAGCACAAAGTGGGAATGGTATAAATCCCCGCGGCCCGGGCGACCTCCAGGATGGTTTGCCCGGGGTGAAATTCCATGGTTATGCCGTTGATATTTAGGGTGGGCGTGCTCATCTGATCTTCAACCTCCGTCTCCTCCTGTTCAGCAAGTTCCGAGTTCCGAGTTCCGGGTTAGAGGAATGCCCTCAAGGACTTCAATGAGAAACTGCCCTGAAAAATTCAGGCATATTTGCCGCTATTCTCATTTAAGAATAGCGCTGGCAAAAATAAATAGAACTACCTCAAACTTCCTGATTTTTTAGCCATTCCTGGAACTTATCCGCCATGTCCCAAAACTTGGCCACGGCCTTTTCTCCTGCCGGGGTCAGCCAGGCCCGGCCGCCGTTTTTGCCTCCGAAGGTGCGGGCCACCAGGTCCTCCCCGGCCAGGCGGTTCATATCCGCCACCAGGGACCAGGCGTGACTGTAAGCCATCTCCATGGACCGGGCCGCGGCGGCGATGGAGCCCAGGTCGCGAATCCGCTCCAGGAGCACCACCCGTCCCCAACTGAGGAAGGACTCCCCGTCTCTTTCCAGCCAGAGGCGGCCCTTGATCCGCACCCCGGCGGCTTCAGGTCCCGCGGCCAGGGCGGTGCCCCGGCCATGGTTTTTCTTCTTGATGGCCATCGCGCTATTCCGGAAAAAAGATAGCAAATTTCCTTCGGCAACTCAACTTTTTTTCTTAAATTTACGATACGAAAGATAGGGAAGCGGCGGCTGTCCCGGGAAAGGATGGGAGGTTTGGTCATATGTTTCCCGGGGCTTGCGTTATTCGAGAAAATGCTGTAAAAAAATGGCTCACATTTACCCAAGATTTCTGATAAAATTATGTTTTTCAAATTTCAGCCGAAATATTATGATACGTATGGAAACTGGAAGCAAATATTTCTTGACTACAAAATTTTTTATTAACTAAACTATAGACACATCCAAATGGTCTAATAATTAAAAGCGCCGGCCCGGCATTAATCAGGGGGAGAAGGGCGGCTGCTTTTGAGGACCGCGTTGAACGCCGCCGGAAAGTGGCGTACCTGCCTCTTTTTTCTCCCCCCGTTAATAACAAGGAATTGTCTTGTCCGATAATTTTGAATCGTCACAGACCTGTCAGCATCTGATCAGGGGACTGCAACGGTTCGCCTGGCCCATCATTGCCGTGGCTTTGGTGTTGGCCGGGCTTTCGGTTTACTACGCCCTCACGCATCTGGCCTTCCGCACCAACCGCAGCGACCTGGTGGCCAGCGAGCAGAAGCTCATCGCCCGCAGTGAGCAACTGGACAAGGCCTTTGGTTCCCATGACGGTTTGATGGTGGTCGCGGAAAACGGCCATCGCAGCAACTCCATCCGCTTTGCCGAGGCCCTGGCCCAGGAGTTGCGCCGCTATCCCCAGGAATTTCCCGAATTTTTCTACCGGCTCGAGCCTTCCCGGTTCAAGCAATGGGCCCTGCTCTATCTGGAGCCCAAGGAACTGGCGAAACTAAAGGCCAATCTCCTGGAGAACCGCCAGGTCCTGGAGGGACTGGCCGCCGGCCCCAATCTCACCGGGTATTTCCAGGTGGTCAACGGGGAAATCACCCGCGCCATGATCGGCCACCTCTTCACCGAGTTTCTGGAGGATGACAAGGCCGGGGAAAAGCTGCCGGACCTCTCTTTCCTGAACGCCACTTTACGGCAGTTGCAGCAGCGCCTGGAAGGGGACCGGAACTACGTCTCCCCCCTCAAGAGCTTCTTCCCGGGGGAGTTGGCCGACCTGTCCCAGGAAGGCTACCTGTTTACCGAAAACGACAAATACCTGCTCTTCCTGATTACTCCCGAGGAAGACGGCTATGCCACTTCCAGCCGCACCCTGGCGCTGCTCAGGCAGATTGTGGATAAGGTCAAGGCCGGGTTTCCCCATCTCAAGGCCGGGGTGACCGGACCCGCGGCCCTGGAAGCCGACGAGATGACCGGGGCCATGACCGACATCGCCCTGGCCACCTGGCTCTCCCTGATGGGCCAGTTGCTGCTGCTCATCATCTTTTTGCGCAGCTTAAAAAGGCCGCTCTTGGAGTGCGTGGTCCTGGTCACCGGGTTGTGCCTGACCTTCGGGGTGGCCACCCTGGTGGTGGGCCATCTCAACCTCCTCTCCATGGTCTTTGCGCCCTTGATGCTGGGTCTCACCATCGATTACGGCATACATTTCCTCTGCCGTTTGGAGGAGGAGCAGAACAGCAGCAAACGCATTTCCCTGGAGACTCTGGCCTTTTCCCTGCATCGAGTCGCACCCGGGATTACTTACGCCGCACTGGCTGCGGCCTTTTCTTTCCTGCCCCTGGTCTTCACCGGCTTCAAAGGACTGGCGGAGATGGGGCAGATTCTCGCCCTGGGCATGCTGATCATGCTGGTGGTGACCCTGGTGCTGCTGCCGGCCTTGGTCATGGTTACGGAAAAATGCCGCCCCGCGAGTGCGCCCCATGAGAGCCACGCCCCCCGCCCCTTCCTGGCCCTGGCCTGGAAGCGCCCGTGGGTGATTGCGGTTCTGGGCCTGGGGCTGATGGCCCTGGGGGGCTTAAGTTTCACCCAGGTAAAATTCGATTTGAACCCTTTGCACCTGCAAAATCAAAATACGGAGTCGGTGGTCTGGGAAATGAAGCTGCTCAAGGATTCCCGGTATTCCACCGCGTATGGGGCCTTGACCGCCAATTCCCTGGCGGAGTTGGAGGCCAAATCCCAAAAGTTGAAGGAGCTGCCCACCGTCTCCCACGTGGAGTCGGCCCTATCTTTTCTCCCCGGCGGAGTGGAGGGCAAACGGGCCCTGCTCCAGGAATTGGGGCCGATATTTTCAGGAGTGGAATTTCCCGGCGCCCCCTCCAGCCCCTCTGCTCCCGAGGAGTTGGCCGAGGTGCTGGGGCGCATCAATTTCAAGCTGTCCCAGGCCCGGAACAGTTTGGAAAACGCCGCAGATTCGGCCACCAAGACCCAGATCCTGGAGGCCACCGCGCTGCTAAACCGGGTCATTCTGCTCCTGAACCCCCAACTGCATCCGGAGTCGGCGGCCGCAGTGGCCGATTTTGAGACACGCTTTTTCGGGGACCTCAAGAATATGTGGGACTTGCTTAAAGAGAACCTGCTGGCCGCGCCCCCCGGCCTCCAGGACCTGCCTGCGGAGATCAAGAAGCGCTTCGTCAGTTCCCAGGGAGAACTACTGATCAGGGTTTTCCCCTCCCTGGATATCTGGGAGCACGAGCCCCTGGAGAAATTCGTCCACGACCTGAAGAAGGTGGACCCCGAGGCCGTGGGGGACCCCGTCCTGCTGCATCACTTCAACCTGGCCTTCCGCAACGCCTGCCTCTGGGCCGCAGGCATCGCCCTGGCCGCCATCGCGGTGATGCTGCTGCTGCTCTTCCGCAGCCTGAAACTGACGCTGCTGGCGCTTTTGCCTCTCTTTGTGGGCACCGGCTGGACCCTGAACATGATGTGGCTGCTGGATCTGCCCTTCAATCAGGCCAATGTGCTTTTTCTGCCTTTGATCTTGGGGGAAGCCATTGAGTTTGGTATCATCATTCTGGTGCGCTGGCGGATGGAGGAATCCGCCCGGGCCATCACCCTGCCGGCCAGCACCGCCAAAGGGGTGGCCCTGGCCGCGCTGACCACCACCCTGGGGTTCGGCAGCCTGATGATCTCCGGACACCGGGGCGTTTTCAGCCTGGGTCTCCTGGCCACCGTGGGCAGCCTCAGCGTGCTGCTGGCCTCCTTGAGTGTCCTGCCGGCATTTCTCAGGCTGCTGGAAAAAAGCTACAAAGAAACTATCCCCGCCTTTCCCCAGTTGGAATTGTTGGGACGCAGGCTGACTCAGCTCTTGGGATGGAAAACGGCACGATGAAAAAGTTGCTCTCCTTAATCTGCCCGGCCTTGGCGATTCTTTGCCTCCTGGCCTCCGCGGCCTCGGCCGCGCCCCCCACCGCTTACGTGAAAGGGATTTTGGATCAGGTTATTGCCATCCAAACCGACCCGGCCAAATCCGGTCCGGAGCATAGAAAAGCCCGGGGGCAGGCCATCCGGGAGATCATTAAGAATAATTTCGACTTCGACCTCATGGCCAAAAACTCCCTGGGTTCGGCGTACGGGGGCCTCAGCTCCGGCCAGCGCCAGGAATTCGTGACCACCTTCAGCTACCTCTTCCAGGATTCGTATACCCGCCTGGTCCTGGATTTCCTCAAAAAGGAAACCATCAAATACGACCAGGAGCGCAAGGAAGGAGCGGGAGCCCGGGTGAATACCAAGTTGGTCCGCACCAACGAGACCATTCCCGTGGACTACCTGATGCGGCCCAAAGGCGACGGCTGGCTGCTCTATGACGTGATCGTGGACGGGGTGAGCATCCTGGACAATTACCAGCGCCAGTTTACCCAGGTGATCCGGACCAACGGCTTTGATTTTCTCCTGAAAAAGATGAAGACCCAGAAGCAGGCTTTGCAGTAGTACCGGTTTTCAGTTTTCAGTTTCCGGTTTTCGGTAAACGATGACACTCGTGGGGCGGGCCTCTGTGTCCGCCTTTCTTGTTCCTTTCCTTGGTTGCTTTCCCCTATCGCTTCCTCTCCGTTCACCCCGGTCTCCTTTCATCCCTAACCCGCGTTTGTCGAGTCTTTCCCGGAAAAACCGCAAACCATAAACCGGTACCATTGAAAATCAAACCCCGATGATTATTTTAGCCTTAAATAATTCGGCCCTGGCGGGGACCGCAGCGGGCGCCGGCCCGCTTGATACTAATTCCTCATTAAAAAATTTGTTTCCCGCGTAGGGGCGACCCTTGTGTTCGCCCTGGACGCTGGGCGGACACAAGGTTCGCCCCTACGAAGAATACGGCTTTAATGTGGAATTGGTATGGGAATGTCCCGGGGGCGACAAGGAGGGGAAAATGATCGTTTACGTCACTGAGACCGGCTCGGATCGTACGGAACTCGCAGAGATTCTGGTCCAAGAAGGGGTGACCTACCAGGAGTGCCAGGCCACCTTTGAAAGGGAAGTGGGCATATCGAGCACCGGCATCCTGGAAATCCAGGCCAATCTCCCGGAAATAAGGAAGCCCGGGGTTACCGATGAGCGGTTCTGGAAACTACCTTCCGGCCGCCTGATCGTCACCGATATGGAGAACAACCTGGACCGGATCGAAACCCCGCGGCCGGGAAACTAGAAGGGTGCTCTTGCCGGAGTAAAACCGGGGCCGTGAAAAGGGGAAAAGGCTGCGGCTGCTTCATCCTGCCTGGTGCTATTATTCCCCTATTTCCCTACTTTCCTTTTTTCCCTTTTCCCCCGGCTTTTACTTCCCCCTCCCCTGGTTATCGGCCTGACCCAGCCGGTTTCAAGTTCCGGCATTAAGAGATTGCGACTTATTTAAGTTATTTTAATTTCTGCCGAAATAAAGATAACCCGGCGAATATGATGAACCTAGGCATTTCTGCCTATCACAAAATAGGTATTTTTGCCGATTGATTTAGTATACATCCGGTGCCTATAGTTAATACCAAAGGATGCCCAAAATGCCAGAGAACAGGAAGATCCGATTACTTCCTGAAAACACGGGGATAGAGGTGATAACATGGCACTTCTTGCTTTTTACGGGGGTCTGGTGCTCGGGGTGGGCGCAGGAATGACCATCATGGCCCTGTTGGTTATGTCCCGGGCCAAAGAAAAGGCCGAGTCATAACCCGGTGCGAATTCGGGGAAAAACCAGCAAGACCGTGACTTCCGGCCCCTACCCGAGGACGTAAAAGAGCGTTATCCTGGATAGCCAAAACCAGAAAAGGGTGGTTTGTCCGCATTCCCCCGATCTGTGGAGCAGGAATTTCTTTAAATCAGATGAAAAAACCCATGGCCGTCTATCGAGGCCATGGGTTTGTTATTTTAAAGCATTGAAGGGGAATATGGCGCCAATCCCGTATTCTTTGCTATAAACAAAAGCTAATGGAATCTCCTTGCCAGCCTCTCCACCACCACCCTGCCGATACTTAGGGAAGCAGTGGCTCCCGGGGAGGGGGCATTAATCACGTGGACCACCCGGGGGCCTTCCAGGAAGGCAAAATCGTCCAAAATCCGCCCATCCCTGGTCACCGCCTGGGCTCTGATCCCCGCAGGATAAGGCAGCAGGTGGGCCGCAGTGACTTCCGGGACGAGGCGCTGCAGGGCTTTGACAAAGGCGTCTTTGCTCACCGAGCGCCAAATTTCCCCAAGCCCGGTGCGCCAATATTTGCCGGCAACTTTGGCAAAGCCCGGGTAGGTTAAGCTCTCCAGCAAATCATGGAGATTGACGTCAGTCTTCCGGTATCCCTCCCGGGCAAAGGCCAGGACCGCGTTGGGGCCGCATTTGACTTCTCCGGAGATCTTTCTGGTAAAATGCACCCCCAGGAAGGGAAACCGGGGATCCGGGACCGGATAAATCAGAGCGTTACAGAACTTCTCGGCTTCCGGCGTCAGCTGATAATACTCTCCCCGGAAGGGGATGATCCTGGCGGGCACGGACCCGGCGCTCATGGACGCGACCCGGTCGGCATGGAGTCCGGCGCAATTGATGATGTACCGGGGCCGGAATTCTCCCCGGGTGGTTTCGACCATCGCTGCACCGGCTATTTCCTTGAGGCCGGTTACCTTGACCCCGGTGAAAATCCCATGTCCCCTGGCCCTGATGAGGTCCGCCAGCCGGGCGCAGACCTGGGTGAAATCCACCATGCCGGTCTCCGGGACATAAATGGCCTTGACACCTGCGGCATGGGGTTCCAGCTCCCGGAGGCGGGAAGGACCGATGAGTTCACATCTGACTCCGTTCGCCTGACCCCGTTCGTAGATCGACTGCAGCGCGGCCAACTGCCCCGCATTCACGGCCACGATCACCTTGCCGCAGGTTTTATAATGGATGCCCTCGGCCGCGCAAAACTCCTCCAGGGCCGCTTTGCCGGTCCGGCAGTTGACGGCCTTAAGAGACCCAGGTTTATAATAAATACCCGCGTGCAAGACACCGGAATTGCGGCCGGACTGATGGCCGGCCAGTTCCGGCTCCTTTTCCAGGAGGATGACTGATTTTCGCGGATGGAGTTTGGTAACGTTATACGCGGCAGCCAGACCGATAATGCCGCCGCCGATAACGAGAATATCAGGATGATTCATGGAGTTTTTTGAAGTATTGACGAGAATGCCGTTTCAGTCAGGCAATTGATCCCGCCCCGCCTGTTGCAAAGTCGGATAATCCAGGTCCCTTGGAGAAAGAATCGGGTCCTGCACCGGCCAGTCGATACCGAGACCGGGGTCGTTCCAGATAATGCCCCTTTCTTCCGCCGGCGCATAGTATTCGGTGCACTTGTAAATTACCACGGCCTCGGCGCTTAAGACGCAGAAACCGTGAGCAAAACCCTCGGGCACGTAAAGCTGGCGGTAGGAGTTGCCATCCAACTCCAGGCTGATCCACTGGCCGAACCTGGGCGAGCTTTTGCGGATGTCCACCACCACGTCGAAGATCTTTCCCGTAACGGCCCAGACCAGTTTCCCCTGGGGCTGCCCCAACTGGTAGTGCAGACCCCGGAGGACCCCTTTAATCGAATAAGAGAGGTTGTCTTGGACAAACCGGGACGGCAGGCCGCAGTCCCGGTAACGGTCCGCCTGGTACGTCTCCAGAAAATGCCCCCGGGCATCCGGGAAGATCTTCGGCTCAATGAGCAACACTTCCGGTAATTTCGTGGGAGTGACCTTCATCTGACCCTTTTTTCCACCAACTGCAACAGGGATTTGCCGTATTCGTTTTTATATTTCTTAGCCAGGCGGCGCACCTGGTCCGCGTCGATATAGCCCTGGCGAAAGGCCACTTCCTCGATACAGGCCACTTTCAGGCCCTGGCGCTTCTCCATGGTCTGCACAAAGGCCCCGGCTTCCTGGAGCGAGTCCGGGGTGCCCGTGTCCAGCCAGGCAAAGCCCCGGCCTAAGAGTTCCACCTGAAGCCGCCCCCGCCTTAAGTATTCCCGGTTGACGTCGGTGATCTCCAGCTCCCCCCGGGCGGAGGGCTTGAGATTAGCGGCGATGGATACCACCTCATTGTCGTAAAAATAGAGTCCGGTGACCGCATAGTTGGACTTGGGGTGCTTCGGCTTCTCTTCGATGTTCAGGGCCTTGCCGCCCTCATCCAGCTCCACCACACCGTAGCGCTCCGGATCGCTGACCCAATAGCCGAAGACCAGGCCGCCCTTCTCCAGGGTCACCGCCCTTTTTAAGATTTCCTGGAGCCCGTGGCCGAAAAAGATGTTATCCCCCAAAATCAAGGACACCTTATTCGTGCCGATGAACTCCTTGCCGATGAGAAAGGCCTGGGCCAGCCCGCCGGGGTGGGCCTGCTCCGCGTAAGAAAAATTGAGGCCCAACTGGGCGCCGTCACCCAGAAGGTTTTGAAAGCGGCCCAGGTCCTGGGGGGTGGAGATGATGAGGATCTCCCTGATCCCGGCGAGCATCAGCACCGACAGCGGGTAATAGATCATGGGTTTGTTGTAGACCGGCAGCAGTTGCTTGCTTACTTCCAGGGTGATGGGAAACAGCCGGCTGCCGGCGCCCCCTGCCAGGATGATGCCTTTGAAGCCTCCCGGCGTCTCACGAGTCAGCGAATGCATGAGTTCCTTTCCGTTCCGCCAGGTTTGGGCGCCCCGGGGCCGTAGTGCCTTTTCAACCATTGCTGGTATTCACCGGTCTGCACGGATTCCACCCAATCGTGGTGCGCCAGGTACCAGCGTACCGTGGCCGAAAGACCGCTCACAAAACTCTCCCGGGGCCGCCACCCCAACTCTTGGGCGATCTTGGCGGTATCCAGGCCGTAGCGCCGGTCATGGCCGGGGCGGTCCTTGACAAAAGTAATGAGGGAAGCGTGCGGCAGAAAAGGCGAGTCCGGCCGGAGTTCATCCAAAATCCCGCAGATGGCCGTCACTACTTCCAGATTGGTCAGCTCCGCGGCGCCGCCGATATTGTAGGTCTCCCCCACCCGCCCCCGTTTTAACACCAGGGCCAGGGCCTCGCAGTGATCGGCGACAAACAGCCAGTCACGGATATTCTTCCCGTCCCCGTAAATGGGCAGGGGCTTGCCCTGGACGCCGTTCAAGATCATCAAGGGGATGAGTTTCTCCGGGAATTGCAGGGGGCCGTAGTTGTTGGAGCAGTTGGTGATCAGGGTGGGGAGGCCGTAGGTCCGGTGATAGGCCCGGACCAGGTGGTCGCTCGCGGCCTTGGAGGCCGCGTACGGGCTGTTGGGGGCATAGGGCGAGGTTTCCGAAAACGGCGGGTCCTCGGGATCAAGCGAGCCGTAAACCTCATCGGTGGAGACGTGGAGGAACCGGAAATTCTCCCGCTCCGCGGCAGGCAGGCCCTCGAAGAAGCGCCGGGACTCCTCCAGGAGTTGCAAGGTGCCCACCACGTTGGTCTGGATAAAGACTTGGGGGCCGTAGATGGAGCGGTCCACGTGGCTTTCCGCGGCGAAGTTGACCACCGCTTGGGGGCGATGGCGCTGGAAAAGCTCGGCCACCAAAGAGGAGTCGCCGATGTCCCCATGGACGAAGAGGTGGTCCGGATCGTCTCTAAGCGGCTCCAGGTTGCGCAAGTTCCCGGCGTAGGTGAGCTTATCCAGGTTGATGATGCCAGCCGTCTTTGCGGCCCGTTGGCCCAACACGAAATTGGAGCCGATGAAGCCCGCGCCGCCGGTTATGAGCCAGGTGGGGGATTCTTCTTGCATTGATTTAGCTTAAAACCTTATACGAAGACATAGGCCTCACGCAAAGGCGCAAAGGCGCAAAGAAAGACGCAAATAAATAATTATCCAGGGAGCCTTCTAGGCACCGCCGCTCCCGGTGGCTGCAAATTTGTCCGGGTACAGCAGAAAATCCACCAGATCGCAGAGAATGTGGCCGATGGTGATCTGCACCTCCTGGATCCGGGGGGTATTTTTGGAGCGCACAATGAGCGGGATATCCGCCAGCGGGGCCATCTCCCCTCCGTCCCGGCCGCAGCAGGCCAGGGTTTTCAAGCCTAGCTCCCGGGCGACTTTAAGCCCCAACACCACATTGGGGGAGGAGCCGCTGGTGCTGATCCCCCAAGCCAGATCGCCGGGCTTGGCCAAGGCCCGGAGCTGCTTGACGAAGATCTCGTTGAAATCATAATCATTCCCAACTGCGGTGATAATCGAGGTGTCCGTGGTCAGGGCTTGAGCCGCCAGTGGCGGCCGCTCTATCTGGAAGCGGTTGACAAATTCCGCGGCCAGGTGCTGGGCGTCCGCGGCGCTGCCGCCATTGCCGAAGATGAAGACCCGGCCCCCATCCTTAAAGACACTAGCCAGCATCCGGGCCGCGGCCAACACCATTTCCCCCTGCTCTTCCCAAAACTGTTGTTGCAGACTTATGGTTGCGGCCACCGCCTCCTCAACCCGCCCCATCAAGTTCATAAGCTCATCCCCAAGCCGCATTCAGGCTGAAAATCATCATTCTTGAAGATTAATCCTGTAAACTTTCGTGCATAAATTAGTCCTGCAAGCTCTGAATATTTGATTATAGCAATTATTTAGGAAGTGAAGCCACCTTAAAGGAGGTAATTGCTTACGTTTTTTTCCCCGGCACGGAAATTACTGCAAAAATGTTTTCAAGAAAGAGGGGAGGGGTGATTGAAAGGGAGGGAAAATGAAAATCATTATATGGGAGTTAAAAGCTTTGGGGCCTGGGAGTGGAAAGAACGCCTTAAGCTCTTTCTGGTTAGTCTTTTCGAGGACTTAGGCTGGAACCTGAAAGAAGCAAATAAGGTTTTTGAAGGCACCCTTGCTAAGGGCAGCAGATGAAATTTCGGGGCTATTCCTGAAAAAATCTGACACGATTCTTCAAAAAATATTAAAAAATTTCCTATACTCTTCTCAACCTCTCTTACCTTTCTTCCCTCTGGCTCCTTAAAATGATGTCCTGGTCCCAAATGCCCCTGTTTTGTCCCCATTTTACCACCTTGTAGTAATTGTTGGCCTCTCGGATAATGACCGTTAAATCGCGGAATAACAGGATGGCAGCCGGCAGTTTAGGAGGCGCATGATGGCCTGGCTTGAAGCCCTTTTGCCTTTTCGGGCCCAGAACAATTTTGAGGACGCGGCCCTTTTAGCCCAGAACCAAAATCTCTTACGCCTGGCAGCAGCCTGGCCCCGGGTTAAGCGAACCCTGCCGGAGCCTCCTGCTCCGGGGGAAGAAGTGGACTTGGAGAGCCTCTGGAAATCCACCAAAATCGATTTTGCCTACTGGGCGGAGATGACCCAACTCCACCTGCTGGTGGTGCTGGAGGGGTTTAAGGTGTTGAAAGGGAACCAAATCATCCTGCCGGATAGCACCTTGAGCCATGTCTCTGAGGCCATGCTGAAAAAGCAGGCCGCGGGCAAATTCATGGCCGAAATGGATCTTAAACCTGGAGATCTGAGGAAATAACTTCTTTTGGTCTTGGTGGTCTGAGTCACTCATCCGAACGCCCCGTCTTTTAAGTAACGGGAGAAAGTATGGCCAAACGCCAGGAACTCGAAGCCCGCGGCCTGGAAGTGCAAGCCCTTAAAGCCTCAGGCATGAAGATTGCGGAGATCGCCTTGGTTTTCGGAGTTTCCGAGCGCACCATTTGGAATTACCTCAGGGGCGCAAAAGAGCTCCTCAGACGTGCGGCCATAAATTTGCAGCACGAGGAAGTTCTCGGGGAGACCCTAAAGGTCTTGGAGACCATCCGCACCCAGGCCTGGTGGCATTTTCACCTGTGTCCGGAAGAAAGTGCCGTTAAGGTGGGATACTTGAATACCGCGCTTAAAGCCACCGAGAAAATCGTTCAGCTTTGCCAGGGGGTAGGCGTGCTCTTAAAGGTGCCGGAGCGCTTGGCGCTGGAAGAGGGGCTCCCCTTTGCTGATGCAGAAATCAGGAAAGATTACCTGGCGCTCCTTAAAAAAGCCCGGAGCCGGGGCATAAAAATTCCGGGGTTGTGATGAAGACGGGTTTCGGCTTTCGGGTTTCAGTCAATACAATTTTCACTATCCATAAGTTTTCAATTAGGTTGGTGGGTGCGTCCACCAAAACCAGAAATTACCCCCCCTCCCCTATTCGCCGCTTTTGGGCTGGCCCCCCTATGGGGGCAGCCTTAGGAACGAAAGAGATCCCGTAGAGATGTTAGTTCCCAAAGCCGGGTTGGACGCCCGGGAAATTAAGCGATTGGTAGAGCATTACCGCTCCGCAGGTTTTACGGATCCGGAGGAACTGCTGGATTTCGTAGAGGCCTTCTGGGGCCTTAAGATTCCTAAGGTCAAGGTCTGCCCGGAACATAGCCCTCCTGCCGATTATGTGGTGGCCGCCTTTTTCGAGGAGGTCCATAATTGCGTCTGCTGGGCCAACCTGGGCGGCGGCAAGACCCTAAACGGCGCCCTGTCGACCTGGTTGGATGCCATTTTCAAGCCGGGCTGCGAGACCAAGATCTTGGGCGGGTCCTTAGAGCAAAGCCAGAAGATGTATGCCCACATCAAGGAACGATTTGCCACTGAGTCCTTCATTCCTTTGATAAAGGGGGAGATGCTCAAGACCTTTACCGGGATGGCGTGAGACGGCAGCATCCAGATTTTGACTGCGTCCAGTAAAAGTGTCAGGAGGCCGCACCCCCAAAAGCCTTCTCCAACCTTTCAGGCTGGCCAAGCGCCAGCGAGGACCTCATTTTCTTGCTTGACAATCCAATCACCTGTGCATACAATTAGTGCATATGAATTAACAATGGGACCCGGCGAAGGCCAAAGCCAATGTCAAAAAGCATGGCGTGGAGTTTGCCGACGCCATTGCGGTCTTTGATGATCCTGAGGCCGTCACCATTGAAGATCCGGATTCCGAAGGGGAACAGCGGTTCCTATCCATTGGTCTGGATATCTTTGGTCGCATCACTGTGGTCGCCTATACCTATCGGGGTGATGATGCCCGCTTGATTTCCGCCCGAAAGGCCACAAAGAAGGAGGAGAGGATTTATGAGAAAAGAATATGATTTCAGCCAGGGCAAGCGTGGTCCGGTGGCTCCAGTCCAGCCTGGCAAGGTGCGCATCACCATCCGCATTGATGCCGACATTCTTAACTGGTTCCGGGATAAAGTTAACGAAAGGGGCGGCGGCAACTATCAGACCATGATGAATGACGCCTTGCGGTCTTATATCCAGTACCAGGACAAAATGCTAGAGGAAACTATCCGCAAGGTGATTCGGGAGGAATTGCGGGCTCAGGGCTGAAGCCGCTGATAAGCCATACTTTTCCCAGCAGCACCATAAGGGTCGAGAAGAACACGTATAGCGCGGATAGTCCCCTCATTGGTGAACTGGTGGAAGTGCGGATTTATGCCGAGCGGATCGAAGTCTGGTACGGCCAGCGGCAGGTCCACAGCCTCCCCCGGTTATCCGGACATGGCAAGCATCACATCAACTATCGGTATATCATCGACTCTTTGGTCCGCAAACCTGGAGCTTTTGAGAACTATCGCTACCGGGAAGAGCTCTTTCCCTCCAGCTACTTCCGAATGGCTTACGATATCCTTCGTAAACAGGATCGTCTACGGGCTCACAAAGAATATCTGAAGATTTTACACCTGGCTGCCAAGGAGAGCGAGAGCGGGGTCAATGCCGCTTTGCGGCAGTTGCTAGAGTTGGAACAACCCCCCAGCGCCAAGGCAGTAAAACAGCACCTCAGCCCCGGCCTGGAAACTTCCCCCATTGCTGCAGTATCCGTCCCGGAGGTCAATTTGGCCATTTATGACGCCCTTCTCCAGCAAGAGGTGTTGGCCGGATGATCCCCATGACCGAACTGCAAGGGCAATTAGTGGGCTACTTGAAGGAACTCCACCTTCCCACGATCCGGTCCTGCTTCGAGGAAATAGCCTTGAAAGCCCAGCAGGAGTCGCTGGGTTATGAGCATTATCTCTTAGAGGTAGCGGAGCGGGAATGCGAGGTCCGGCGGCAAAAGCGCATCGAGAAATTATTACGGGAATCGCAGTTACCTTTGGAAAAAAGTCTGACCGATTTTGACCTGAACCGGCTACCCCGTAAAGTAGTCAACCAGGTGCAAACTCTCCGGACCGGTTCATTCCTGGAGCGCCGGGAGAATGTGCTGGTCTTCGGCAACCCCGGCAGCGGCAAAACCCACCTGGTGTGTGCCTTGGGCCAGGAGTTGATCCTTAATGGCCATCGGGTTTACTTTGGCCACTGCAACCTGATTGTCCAGGAACTCCTTCGGGCCAAGCAGGAGTTAAAGCTATCCCGGTGGTTGAAAAAGTTGAGCAAATATAAGGCGGTGATTCTGGACGACATCGGCTATGTGCAGCAGTCCCGGGAAGAGATGGCGGTACTGTTCACCCTACTGGCGGAACGCTATGAGCGAGGCAGCGTCATGATCACCAGCAATCTGCCATTCTCCAAATGGGATGCCATCTTTAAAGATCCCATGACCACGGCCGCGGCCATTGACCGCCTGGTGCATCATTGTGTCATCATTGAACTGAATATCCCCAGCTATCGAATGGAACAGGCTATAAAAACCCAGGAATAAGGGGGACATGACTGTTGTCGTTGCCGGCGGAAATAATTGTCGTTACCAGCACCCCGGTGCCAGCTCCCCTCGGCCAGGGCTGGCGCCACCCCTGGCCGAGGGGAGCGTTTGTCCACCTCTCCTTGAGTCAACCCAGAGTGACTTTTCCCTCTTAACCTTCCTTAATTAGCTGTAAAACCAAAAGTCTAAGAATTCCCTGAAATACAGCAGTAATCGATGATTGTCTTTCTGCTTGGCAATAAGTGCCGGGTAAGGGCTGAGAACTGCATTTTGATCTTTTGGGGCAAGAGATTATTTCTCCAAGATCGCAATAAATGCTTACTACATTCTCATCAGGTGCAATAACTTGTACTGTTCTTCGCAGATGGTCAAGTACTTTGTACTGTGTAATTCTAACTACGTATTATATAAAATCTTGTTAAGATCAAAGGATGCCCATACAAATACAAATATTGTAATCTTGGTGTGTTGCGCCTTACGTTAGAAACCTAATAATTATTGTAACACAATAACCGCATTACATTTTATTGCCGTTTATTTATATGTAGTGTCTACTAATTAGGCATATTGAGTGCATCTCCTATAAGCACAATAATTCATTACTTATAGGAGAACAACAATGACCACCATAATTATTGGAGTATCTGGCAAGAACGGCAGGCAGCGGGAAGTTACCCCGGTTCCAGAGGGTATGACTGAGGAGAAGGCGGTGATGAGGTTTTTTCAATGCGACCGAAGGACCGCCATGGCTTCGATGGAGCGCGGCTGCTACATTGTGAACTACCTCCAGCGGACCATCTGCCCCGGGGACCTGGACACCGATGCGGCTTACAAGCTGGTCTGGTTCATCTACCGGCGCAAATATCAAGACCGGCTCCCCTGGTATGTGGCCCCTGAAGATCTTGTCCAGGAAGGGGTTTTAAGGCTGTTGGAGATGGCCGGACATCCTCGGTTTCGAGACAAGGGATTTCAGTTTTATCTGGCCTTAAATGCCATGAAGGGTTTCATTGAGCGGCAGCGCCGCATGCTAGGTGGTATCGGCGGCACTATTCCTGGATACGAAGAAACTCTCCGACAAGATGCCTGGTCTTCCTGGCAAACCGACTGGCAGGCAAAGCGGGAGGAGGACCCAGGTAAGACCAGGACGAGACCACACTCTTGTACTCAGTCACCAGAAGTCCTGGGAAAAACGGTCCAGCAGATTTACGAGGTGAACGAGGATATCATTCAGGCGGGATTGGGGCGGCGCTTGGGGATCAGCCCTCGAAGCGCCGGCAAGAAAGTGGCCCAGATTATTCCCGCGGGACTGGCAGAGAAGGTGGATGGCGCCGGGGGCCAGATGGGGCAAGCCATCCGCCTCACGGCTGAGGGACGGGTCCTTATCGATGTAGCGGCGTGACTTGGGCAAAGATGCAACCTGGGGGCAACCTGGGGCCGAAGGCCCCAGACATGCCCCGGCCCACCCCTCTACAGAAATGGGTTGGGTGTGTACCGGCAGGATCTCGCACCCGGAGGCATTAATCAGGCCCGGGGAAAAAACATGATCTTCTTCGTTTTTTACAGTTGTGCGGGAACTATCGTATTTTTTCCCGGAGACAATTAGGAAAGCCCATAATTGCCCAGCATGCAAGATACTGATGCGGCTTAAGACTTGATCGACGAGCAACGATCAGAGGAGGTATTTAAATGACGAAGGTGGTGATCTTCATAGGGGATGGAGTCGTGCAGGGAATCCTGGCGGACTCATGGTTTACCGAGGTTCTTGTCCTGGATAAGGACCTCGAAGGGGTGGAAAAAGGCGACCCCGGCCTCAAGGTATTCGACGGGGAGACTTACTATGTGGGCCAGGGGGTGGACCTGGTGGATCCCCAGTATGTGGAAGAAATCTTTCAGGCAATGGTCGAGGCTGAAGACCAGGGCTGCTTGGTCTGTTTAAGATCTGACAGGATCGAGCAAGAGACGGGTTAAGATCTTGAATTTTTAACTAATAATTACTAAGATTACACGACAGAGGAGGTGTGGGTATATCGACTACGGAAGCAATCCTGGCGACCATAAAAGAAATGGTGCTACCGGAGATATCGATGCTTCGGCAGGAGCAGGCAGAAATTAAAGCCTCTATGGCGTTAACCAATAAACGTTTAGATGATGTCAATACCCATCTCGTTGATCAGAGCCGTCGCATCGATGGTGTTCGCGAAGGCTTAAACTCTCTTATTGATGCAGGCCGGGAGGAGCTAGCCAGCCGCATCGATGAGACTAACAAGCGCCTTGATGCGGTTTACGGAAAACTTGATGGACGTCTTGATATGGTTCGCGGAGAACTTATTGGACGTATCGACGATATTAATAAACGCCTGGACCGACTCTATGAGGTTATTGTCCGGCGTGAAGAGCATGAGAAGTTGGCTGTCCGGATGGATCGTCTTGAACAAGAAATGGAGGAGTTGAAAAAACGCGTGGCAGCCTAATTCATATAAAATCTGAAATCCTTCACGTCGCGGTCGAGCGCTGCGTCATAGGTCAATAGCACCATCCAGGACATCAGCGAGCTTCCTGTCGCTCCCGCAGTCGCTTGATGACCTCGGAGGCAGGACGAACCTTTCCTTCTTCGACCTGGCGAATTCCAAGCGCCAATATTTTTAATAACGCCATGGTCTCCTGGGTCTGTTCATAACTTTCGATGTCCTGCATAACCGCCTTGGCTTGGCCATTCTGGGTGATGATTAAAGGACCCGCTTGTTTCCCCAGATTACGCACTATTTCTGCGGCATGCGCCTTGAGATAGCTGATCGGCTTGATTTGGCTGGACAATTTCATGATCTGCCTCCATCGAGATATGACCAGTTTTAGTCCTTAAACAGGTCTTCTGTCAAGACACGAACTTCAAGACCTCTTTTTCATAATAGGTTTTCCGTCCAGGGCATCCAGGATCCCCAGCAGACGGCGTTTGCGGGCATGGGTATTTCTCAGGCTCTTCAAGTATTGATCCCACTCAGCCTGTTTATTCTGTTTGGCCATGACCACTCCTGCTTTACGAAGGTATTTTGCCGCTTCCTGGTAGGCGCCCGGGTTGACCTGATTGATCAGTCGTTCGGCCTTGTTTTTCCAGATGGACACCGCCCGCTCCGGCGCATAATCTTGAACCGCAGTGGCGATATCATCTTCACCTGCCCCGGGCCACCCAAAACCGCCCTGGGGAAGTTGATCGTACCATTTCAGCACTTGTTCGGGCTTTTTCTCAAGAATGGCAATGCTAATCAAATCGTCTAACAAGGGAAATCGAAGGCGCCGATCCGCCTCGGGCCGGTCCAGTCCGGATTCCGGCAGGGGCCAGTCCTTCTGCTTCCAGGGCGGCTCGCCTGTTTCCAAATAATGCAATAGAGAGGCGCGCACCCGGAGCCAGTTCTCAGTTTTTTTGCCGGCTTTCCGGCATTCCGTGAAGGCCTGCGGCGAAGGCTCCCGCACGAATTCTTCTACCTGCAGCACCGCCACCACCGGCCAGTTCTGTTCAAGAGTGCGAATCTCCCGCAATTTATCCCGCAAGCCGGTGCCGATGCCGGGCCATTTTTCGCCGATGTCCCGAAGGCCTCCTTTGATCCATTTTTCGGCCTCTTCATAGCGTCCCGCCGCCACCAGCCGTTTGACCAGACGCTCATAGCTTCTCGTCCGCTTCGCCTCGGCGACGCACAGGGGAATGATCTCAGCCTCCCGGCCGGCCCGCTCCAGGGCATGGATAATCCAATTGCTGAGCCGGTCGCGTTCATACTTGCCGCTCAAATCCTCAGCGCCCTTGGGGCCTTTAAGTTCGTTTAAGCGCGCCAGCAGCCGGTCCGCCAGCGTGCACCAGGCAGTTAAGGGATGCTCCCGGTCAAGGTATTCCCCGAAGGCCTCGCACAGCTCATACTGATCATCCAGCAAGACATCCAGGGCCCAATTAAGCTTGTCGGCAGCATCGAGGGACGACTGATCCAGGGCCGCGACAATTACCGGCATGCAGGCGGCAATCTCCATGGCGGTCTCGCCATCATCATGGCTCTCCTCCACCTGGCGGGAGCCGGTGGTCAACAGCTCCCGGCCCAAGGCCAGCACCTCATCGGTGTGCCCTGCCTTGAGCAGCATCTCGAGCTGCTTGCGCACCCCGGAGTAGTCAGGCGTATAGCCTTCGCTATTCCAGTAGTTGCTCCAGCCGGGCTCACTGCCGAGGGCACAGATCTCTTTACGCAGGCGCGTCACCAGGACTTCGCTATTACCGGAGATCAACTGTTGGCGGTCGGCCAGGTCCCTGGCCATCTCCGGGTGCCGCGCGGCGAGATCATGGATCAAATCAATTAGCTGGCCCTTGGTTTTGCCCTTGAGAAAACCGTCGATCTCTTGTCGCAGATCCTCGGTCATGACGCTTTTATCATCCGAGTATTCATCCGCCAACAATCTCAGGCGCTCGTCATCCTGCTTTGCCTTGGGAATGCCCCGTTTATTTTCGACCCGCTCCAGAAATTCGAGCACCACGGCCACCCCGTGCTTGCAGCTCGTTCCGTAAGGACAGGTGCAGACCGAATCCGGCAGGCCTTCTTCATCCACGGCCACCCAGGTGGCATAGCGCTCCGAGCCGTCCACCCAGGCGATCAGGGCACCGTCGTCCGTTACGGCCAGATCGGCAACACGTCCCTGCTGCTGGTATTTTCTCCCCCGGGAGACAACTTTCCCGCCGGCCCAGGCTTCGATATCGTTCCAGGTCAGATCGGCAAACCGATCCGGTTGAGTCTTCTTTTTCGGCATTGGTTGCTTTCCCGGAGGTTCCCGTTTTCATAAACGGGCCCATTCGTTCGGGGTGATACGGCGCTGTAGGATGGCTTCCACTTCGTCCACCATCATTCGCAGTTGCGGTACTGAATATTCGCTATTGGAAGGAAGAGCCAAGCGGTAGTGTTAAAAGACCAGAAATTGATGGCGAGTGCCGGAATAGGGACCGGTAAATCCCAAGCGTTGTAATTTGTGGATAAAGTCCCGCCTCTTACATGGCCTCCAGGGACTCACGGTTAGGCTCCTGGTTTAGATTGAGATTTTCAATAACCGGCAGTGGATGACCCATTTTTAGGCCTACCAAGAGCCAATCCTCCAGGGTTGAGCGCAATTCTTCCTCACAGAGACGCAAGGTATCAGCAAAGGCAATGACTCCCGGACAGGCAGGAATGCGACCGGCAAAGGTGCCGTCTTCTAGCTTGTCGTATGCCGCCTGGGCCATAGCCAAGGCGATATAATCGCTCAAGATAAATTTTATGGCCATTCCGGGTTGCCTCCCGTAATTCAAAAAACCCTTTTATTATAATAACAGCGTATGAGAATTATTTCCATACCGGGAAGATGGCTTTTTCAACCCTGCAAGGCATTCACTTTACGCAGGCTAAATGGGATCTATATACACGGTATCATCCTGCTCCGCCTTGGGGATGCCCCGGTTATTTTCGACCCGCCGCAGATATTCGAGCACCACGGCCACCCCGTGCTTGCAGCCCGGGTCCGTATGGACAGGTGCAGACCGAATCCGGCAGGCCTTCTTCATCCACGACCACTTTGGCGGCATAGCGCACAGAGCCGTCCACCCAGGCGATCAGGCCCCCGTCTGCCGTTACGGCCAGATCGGCGACACATCCCTGCTGTTGGTATTTTCTCCCCTGGGAGACAACTTTCCCGCCGGCCCAATTTTCAATATCATCCCAGGTCAGATCGGCAAACCGATCCACTAGGGTCCTTTTTCTTGGCATTGGTTTAACTTCCCGGTGTCCTCGTTTCGGCAAAATGGCAACAACTGCAGTTCGAAGATTATATCATGGGTTGGGGGCGATTTATGGAATCATTTGATGCCGAATTGCGAGGTCTTGGGCCAACTCACAGAGAAGATTTTATGGTTGGTTCGATAATCATAAAGGTCTTTACAAAATCAAAGCATTATGGTTAATTTCTCTCATGGCTGCAGTGACGACAAAACGTAGTCAATCGACGACAAAAAGTAGTCAGAGGTCTGCTCTGGCTGAGTTATTCCCAAATCCTGCCCTGGTCGAGGTTCTTTCTTTATTTTTGCTTCACCCTGAGAAGGAATTTTATCAGCGAGGGATTGCCGAAGCCAGTGGTAAGGTCCTGCGCCAAGTGCAAAGGGCTCTACAAAGGATTGAGCGGGCTGGGCTGGTGACCAAGACCAGGCGCGGCAATATGGTTTACTATAAAGCCGAGCGTATGCACCCGGCTTTTGACGATCTGAAGAAGGTTTTCCTCAAGACCGTGGCTCTGGGGGATGTGCTGCGAGAAACTCTGGCGCCGCTGGCTGATAAAGTGAATTTGGCCTTTATCTTTGGCTCGCTGGCCCAGGGCAGGGAAACTGCACAAAGTGATATCGATCTCTTCCTGGTGGGAGAGTTATCCTTGCGGGATACGACTAAGATCCTGGGCCCGGTTACATCCGAGCTAGGCCGAGAATTTAATCCCGTAGTTTATTCCCCTGAAGAATTCAAGAAAAAGGCCCGGGAAAATCACCATTTCATCACGGAAGTAATCAAAGGCCCTAAAATCTGGTTAATCGGCAATGAAGAAGAACTTGCAAAATTGGCTGAATGAAGGCCGGCTCCAGCAGCACAAAACCTCGGTCAAAGAGATCGCTGCTTTATTGAAAGTGGTGGACAGGGATCTTGGCGATGCGGCTATTAAAGAGATCTCGGCCGACCGTCGTTTCGCCACGGCCTACAATGCAGCCTTACTGTTGGCAACTATAGTGCTTCACGCCTCCGGTTACCGTGCCGGCAAAACAGGTCATCACTGGGTAACCTTCAAGATTTTGCCGGAAGTTATGGGTCCGGAAGCGCAGGAGCGGGCAGATTATTTTAACTCTTGCCGGTCAACTCGGAATGTGACTGATTATGACCGCGCCGGGGTAGTGGCCGATGCCACCGCCGATGAAATTCTGGAAGAGGCCAAAGCTTTTAAAATGGAAGTCATCGACTGGCTGAAGGCAAAGCATCCTGATTTGCTGGAGGGAAAAAATTAAAGCCTTTGGAACCTATCATGAGTCACTCGAAATCTATTCGATTGCCATGTTGAGGTGAGGGTTTTCAGATAAGCTGCCGAAAGCTTTTTCAAGTTGCTCAAGAACATTACAATTAAGCGTGTTCCGGGGTGGCGCGCAGCCTCAGGCCAAGCGCCCGCACCACCTTTAGTACTGTGGCGAACTCTGGGTTGCCTTCCGGTGACAACGCCTTTACATGCTCTCTCGCCCTAAACCCGTTTCCCGGGCGATTTGCGCCATGCCCTTGGCCCGGGCGATGTCTCCTAATGCGGCTGGCCAAGTTCCCGCTGGTCAAGACCCTGGACCAGTTCGACTTCACCTGCGTGCCCTCTCTCAACAAGGCCAAGGTCCTGAGCCTGGCCCAGGGGGACTACCTGGAACGTCGCGAGAACCTGATCCTCTTGGGCAACAGCGGTACCGGCAAGACCCATCTGGCCACGGCTCTGGGGCTCATGGCCTGCCAGCAGGGCAAAAAAGTGCGGTTCCTCACGGACGCCGGTCTGATCAACCAGCTGGCCGAGGCCCAGGCCGGCCTGCGGCTCTCTCACCTGGAGAGAAGCCTGTCCCAGATGGATCTTTTAATCATCGACGAGGTCGGCTACGTGCCTTTCTCAGAAAAAGGGGCACAGCTGTTTTTCCAGGTGGTGGCCCAGAGCTATGAGCGGCAGTCCCTGATCGTCACTACCAACCTAGAGATTTCCCAGTGGCCGCAGGTGTTCGGCAGTGAACAACTAACCGGAGCCCTGCTGGACCGGCTGACCCACCATGCCCATATCTTGGCCAAGAACGGGGAAAGCTTCCGGTTTCGTGAGAGCTTGAAAAACATGAGGTCTGAGGAATGTGGATGATTTACAATAGGCTGGCACCGGCTCCCCTCGGCCAGGGCTGGCGCCAGCCCTGGCCGAGGGGAGCGCTGCCCTTTTGATCAAACGGAAGGTCAGTTCAGCCTACAAGGTGACCACACCAGAGTTTTTTAACCAGGTGGCTCCCTTTTACGTGGCCACTAGTGGTCCCCTATTGCATGTCCACTCACAACCGGGAATTTGTCTTTTGGTCATGCAAGGTAAAATAAAAATTTGACTTTTGGCCTAGCTGTTAATAAACTGGTCTATAAACTGGTTTAATAAGGAGATGGTATGAATGAGTTTCTTCGGCGGTGATACTCTTTCGGCCAAAAGCTGATGGAGTAGACAGGTTACAGGCTGCATGGTTTACGTGAGGCAAGGGACCTCGATAAGGAGATTGGTCA
>Ga0233425_10003459_pt1 | contig 28538 bp, 2 predicted proteins | sample Watercolumn_Towu_2_FD_181712 | JGI IMG/M metagenome (GOLD analysis project Ga0233425, IMG submission 181712) | Freshwater microbial communities from Lake Towuti, South Sulawesi, Indonesia - Watercolumn_Towuti2014_140_MG | ecosystem: Environmental > Aquatic > Freshwater > Lake | place: Indonesia...
CACGTCATTACCCGCATTCCCCTGGATCGTGTCGTTGCCCGCGCCGCCCAGGATGATGTCGTTGCCGTCATCGCCGGTGATGTTGTCATTCCCGCCGACCCCTACGTCGGTCGAGGCGATCCGCTCGACCACGTCGGCCGCATTACGCGTCACCCGGCCGCTGTCACCCAGAATGATGTCATCACCCAGGCCGCCACTCAGAGTGTCACCCTGCGCACCGCCCAGGATGATATCGTTGCCATCGTCGCCAAAGATCGTGTCGGTGCCTCCCGTCGCGGCATCGGTGGTGAACACATCGTTCGCATCGGCGGTGCCGTTCGCGCGAACCACCACCCCGTTGTCACCCAGCAGCACATCATTCCCGGCGTTCCCATGGATAGTGTCGCCGCCGACGCCGCCGACGATGATGTCGTCGCCGTCGTCGCCGGTGATGCTGTCATTCCCGCCCACGGTCTCACCGGCCGACGAAACGGAAGTCACGTGGCCTGCGGCGTCCCGAGTCACCGACCCGCCGTCGCCCAACAGCACATCGCTGCCAGCGCCGCCCACCAACGTGTCGCTGCCAGCCCCGCCGAGTATGATGTCATCGCCGGCCTCGCCTTGGATAAAGTCGTCACCGCCGAGGGTTGGATCCGCGGTGGCGACAGTACTTGCGGGATCCCGCGGGCTGATCACGGCGTTGTCGCCCAGGATTACGTCATTACCCTCCCCGCCGTAGATGGTGTCGTTGCCGAGCCCACCTACGAGGACATCGTCCCCGTCGCCGCCATAGATCACGTCGTCACCAGCCTCGCCATAGATAACGTCCTGCCCGCCTTGGCCATAGACCAGGTCGTTGCCGTCGCCGGCATAGATGATGTCGTCACCGCTGCCCCCAATCAGGATCACGGATCCGAAGATCGCATCATCGCCTGTGATCGAGTCGTCGCCGGTTCCACCGTAGATCACATCGATGCCCAAGCCACCGCTGATCCGGTCGTTTCCGGCGCCACCGTCCACCCAGTCGTTGCCAGCCTGAGCGTATATCGTGTCGTTGCCCGCTCCGCCGTAGACCCAATCGCTGGCGCTTCCGCCCACGAGCCTGTCGTTGCCGGCGCCGCCGTCGATGGTCACCGGGAGAGTGAACGCGGAGGCATCGATGACGTCGTCGCCATTCTCGCCGTTGAGGAAGACCTGGCCGTCAAACGGCTCGTCGTCACTGTTGAGGCTATCCAAGCCCACCAAGGTGACCGTGTCGTTGCCATCCCCCGCATTGATCGTCAGAGCGTCGTCCGGAGTGGTGAAGTCCATCGTCATGCTGGTGGATGAACTCACGAACCGCGAGATCGTTTTGGCCGGAATCAGACCATCCGTCACCAGGATGTCATCGGCTCGGTCACCGGTGAAGTTGAGGACCCGCTGTTTGATGCGAACGGAATCGTTGATCAGCTCCAAGCCCGCGTGCTGGATAACTTGCCCGTCCAGGTTCACCGTCCCGTCTTCGCTGCCGCTGAACGAGGAGATGATCGTGTCCGCGTAACCACCCACCAAGTCGAGTCTGTCCGAAGCGCCGAGGTTCGCGCCAAAGAAGGTGAAGCCGCCAGCCGGGAACGGCCGTACTGAATCCGCGCTCACCACGAGCCGCGTGGCGTGAACCACCAAGTCGAACGCGCTGATGACCCCGGTCAGACTCGTAGTCGCAGTCAGGGAGTTGAACGTGACGCGTCGCCCGGATCCGACCGTGACGCTGCCCGCGGAAATCGAGCCGGTCGTCGAGGTCATGGTTAGATCACCCGCCACGCTGGCGCCCCCGAGCAGCGTCACGTCGTCCTGCTCGACGAGCGTCAAGGTCCCGCCCCCGGTCACATTCGCACCGACAGTCGAAACCGATGTGTGCAGCGATACGTTGCCCGCGGCGGAGATGTTGACCTGATTCGCGGTCAAGAGGGCGCCGCTCGATTCGCCGACGCCGGCGGCAGAGTTCAGAGTGACGTCACCGGCCGTTCCAGCGTTGATGGTTCCGAGCGTAATCGATCCGCCGGCGGAGGCCGTCAGGCTGATATCGTTGGCGGCGTTGTTGGTCTGGGACACAACCCGATTCGCCACGAGATCACCGCCGGCCGACACGGTAATCGGGCCGTTGGCGGTCTGGAGGTTGGTCAGGGCCAGTCCGTTGGTCTCGCTTACGCTCAAGGCGCCCGCGGCTGTGGTGACCGCGCTGAGACTCGCGACCGTGGTGCTGAGCGCAACGCTGCCCGCCGCGGTGACACTCAACGCGTCGGCGCTGATCTTGCCGTTGCGTTGCACGATCGAGCCGCCCGCGGCTAGAGTGACATCCCCCGACCCGCCGGCCGTGACATTCCCGCCGTCGATCGTGATACCGCCGCCCGTGGCCAGGCTGATCCCGCCGCTCGCGCTCGAGATGGAGCCGTGCTGGATCATGCTGCCGGCGGCAGCCAGGGTAATGCTGCCGCTGGCCGCGGACACCGCTCCATCCACCAACAGCTCCCCGCTCGAAGTCAGGGTGATATTGCCGCTGCCCGCGGTGGAAACGCCACTCTGACCCGCGGCGATCGAGATGTCGCCGGCTGCGGTTGTCAGCGCGATGTTGCCGCCATTGCTTGAATTCGAAAGCACCAACCCGTTCACGGTCACTCCGCCGCCGGCCGCAGTTTGGCTGACCGTGATGCCGCCGCTTGCCGCTGAGTTCCTGACATCGATGGTGCTCACCGCGGTGGCCAGGTTGACCGCCCCGGCCGCGACCACTCGAAGCGTACCTGCATCCACCAAGCCCGGCCCGCTGACACCGCCGGCGGCGGTGAGGGTGATGGTATCGGCGGCAGTGAGCCCCTGGCTCAACGTGATGGCACCGGCCGCCGTGGTCAGACTGATATTGCCCGCGCCACTGACGGCGCCCGTCACGTCGATCGCCCCGCCAGCGTCAATCGTCAGAGCGCCTCCATTCAGGCTGGCGCCACCCAGAACCAAGCCGCTCGTCTCGTGAATAGTCACGGAGTTGAGCCTGCCGGCCTGGTTCACGGCCAGGCTGCCGACGTTCGTATTGAGGCTGAGGCTTTGACGGGCGGTCACACTCAATGAACCGGCGGTGATCGTGCCGCTGGCGTTGATGCTCGAGCCGGCGTTGAGGATGATGGTCCCGTTGCCAACGTTCAGGGCGGGGGCGATGTTGATCGTCCCGCCGGCCGTCAAGGAGAGCAACTGGCCCGGTGTCAGGCCAAGCGAAACCACCGTCAGGTTCCCAGTCACGGTCAGCGTCAAGTCGCCGACGTGCGTCGGGGCGTTGAGCGTGTAGTTGCCGATCACGTAGCTCGGGATGGTCCCCGGCGGAACGCTCCGGTCGGTGCTCGTCAAGCCGTCCACATAGGCCACTTCAATCTCGTTGCTGACGCCCGGGCTGGCATTCGTCAGCAAGATCTTTGGATCCGGGTTCCCGGCGGCGTGGACCAGGGAGATCCTGAAGCCGAAGACATCCACGCTGGTATTGTCAATGTGCCCAGCAGGCTCGATGATCCAGCCCTGCGCGTTCAAGCTCACGCTGCTCCCCGTCTTGTCGAAGCCCGCGTTCGAGCCCGCATTAATGTCATCGGCGAAGATGTTCGCGCCGGAGGTAAGGGAAATGTCCTTGTTTGCCCCGTCCGTGAGGGTGCGAACATAGGTCGCGGTGATGTCGCCGGCGGCGGTCACCGCCAGCGCGCCATCAAGCACCACTACCGACTCGAGGGTGGTCGTCCCCGACTCTGTTATCACGACACCTCCCGCCGCGGTCGTTTCCAGCACCAGGTTGTCAACCCGCGTCGTCAGGCTCGCGGGACCCGCCACGCGCGCCTCGAGCCGGTTCGCGGCAAATCCAGCGCCACCGGCGGCAATCAGCCAGGGCGTGCGCACGGTGATTGTCTGGGCGGCGTCCGTGCCCGCCAACCCGCCCACGAACCCGTTCAAGCTGAAAGCGGCGCCCAACTGGATGAAGATGTCGCGCCGCGCCCTGACCTCGAGCGTCCCGGCCGGCAATGCGCCGATCTGCACGTTGACGAATCCAGAAGGCACGCTCCGCACCTGTGGGGTCAACTGCTCGGCCGGGTTGCTGATGCCGCCGCTCAACCCCCAGACGTAGCTCTGGAGCTGGGACACTTTCGAGCGCTGCTCAACACTCAAGGCCGTGAACGCGACGCCATCGGTGGACGTGTAGAGGGTATCGGCAGTGCCCGGCGCCGCCTGGTTGGCGAAGTAGATGCGCTTGTCCTGCGGGCCAGCCACGGGGTTGATCCCACTGAGCGGGTCGTAAAGACCCAGCAGCACATACTTCCCGCCAACGATCGGCTTGAAGTAGCGGTTGGTTGCTGAATCGAACTCGACGGTGGCGCCCGTCGCGTTCTCGGTGAAGAGCTGCATCCCTGTGTTCGGATCGAACACCGAGCTAACCACATCGGACTGGCCAAGGGCTTTGATAATAACCGTGGCGATCGACGCGCCATTCGCGGCGGTCACCGTGCCGCCAAGGAAGATGTTCTGTCCTGCCACCAATTCCAGGCGATCGCGGGCCGTGATTGTGCCGGGAATGGCAATGCTTCCAGCCGTCTCCAGGATGATGCTGTCGGAGGACAAGCTCGCCGGCAGAGCAAACCCGAAACTGCCGCCGGCGTGGTATTCAGCCAGGGCCGGACCACGGAAGAACTTGTAGCTGGTGATGTCGCCCGCAGCCCTCAAGGCCACTCCACTCGTCGCCTGGATCGCATCCGGGCCGCCTGCCCCCGGATCCAGGATCAACAAGCTGCCGTTCACGCTGGTGAGCCGCGCGATGGCCGTTGCCCCGCCCGCCACCACACGGCCAACCACCATTCCTGCGTCGGAGGTGAGGGTAACGGCCCCGTGCGTGGCCTCGGCCAGGGTCACAGTCAAGCCAGGCGATCTCTCACCCTGGCTGTCCGTGTCGGACAAGACAACATCGCCAGCATCCGTTCGCACCGACAACAACTCGTTGGCGGCGATCTCAAGCCCGCTGATTCCGCTTGCCGCCGTGAGGGTTACTTGATCCGCGATCAGATCCACGGCGGCGTCGCTGCCGCTCTCCGTGATCGAGCCGCCGCTGATCAGAGTTACGTCGCCCCTGGCCGTCACACCGGGCTCGGCGTCGAGGGTCGAACTCGGGACATCCGCCTGGCGCGTGTAGTACTCGCCAGCCCTGAGGTATCCCACTTCGATGTTTCCGCCCGCAACGACTGTGACGTCGTTCTCATCCCGGTTCGCCTGCAATTCGACGTGCCCGAGGACGACCGCGCCGCCGGCACTTGTCAGGGAGAAGCTCCCATCCAGGACCGTCACGTTCGCCGCCGTCAAGAGCCTGCTTCCCGACTGCGTCACCGCCACGTTCCCGGCGTCACGCGCGGCGATCCGCAACTCGGCGACCTGCGTGAACAAGGTGGCCCCGCTTTGCGTCTCGAGAGTCAATACATCCCCGGCGATGTCGTAGCCTCCAGAGGAAAGCGGCGTTTGCGTGAACGCGCCCTGAACGTTGAGCGTGATGTCTCCGGCGCCATTGGCCACCAGACGTAGGACACTCAGGTCCGCCGCCGCAGCGCCCGTGGCATAGGTGGTCAACTCGATGTCGCTCGAGTCCGTGCCACCCCGGGCGAAGACGTTCAGGACGCTCATCGGTCCCAGGGATCGCACCACGATACTGCCGTTGGCGGCATCCAGCCGGGTCAAAGTCACCGCTCCGGCATTGTCGATTTGGATGCCGCCCGTGCCCGTCACCAGGACATCCACTGCGCCCACCAACGCGTTGGCACTCATACCGTCGCGCGCTGTCGCCGTGAGAATGTCCGCGGTGAGCAAACCCTCGCTGTGGGTGATGATGCCAGCGGCGGCGGTCAGCACAACATCATCCACGGCGCTCAAACTTGTCTGCGGCAGCACGATGTCGCCGCCCAGCGCCCCGGTCTCGAGCACCAAATCGCCGCCCGAACGCAGATCCCCCCAGATGTCGCCGGTGATCCGGCCGATCCGGGCGGTCCCTGTTCCGGCGTTCACCTCGAGATGCGAACTGGCGAGAATCGTTCCCTTCACTTCCGCGTCGCCGCCGGCGCTGATGACCACCTGCGTTGAAGAGGTCACCTTGCCATGCACGGCCACGCTGGCGCCCGTGAGCCGGATATCCTGCGCCGACGAATCGTTCCCGCCCGCCAATCGCCCGGCGCCCAGGAAGCTCGAACTGGCCAGGGTCAGCGAGCCGCCCGCTGTAATGGTGAGCGCGCCCGGGGTGAGCAACTCGGCCGTCGCCGCCACCGTGCCGCCGTCGGTGGCGTCGAGCGGGACGCTGCCGGCCACCTCCACGCTCCCGAGAGCATCCACGGTGAGGTTGCCCAGTTGCGCCTTGGCGATCGCGCTCAAGTAGATGTCGCCGCCAGCTTTGATGCTCAGGTTTTGCGTCGCGAGGATCGATGCCTGGCCGAAAGCGCCGAACGGATGGGCGGTTGGAGTGTCGAAAATCCGCTTGGCCGAGAGGACGGCCTGCTGTTCCGTGTCAACCACGGTTTCATACTGCACCAACGTCTTCACGCTGACGACTTTGGTGTCGGTGCTGAAGGTCTCGTAGCGCGGGCGCTGATCGAAGATGTCGTGGCTCTGGCTGGTCCACTGGTAACTCAGTTGGAGGCGCTTGTCGTAGATGTCATGCGAGTAGGTCGTGAAGTCGTACCGGTAGTCGCCCTGGTTCTCGTAATACGTGCCGCTCTTCCAGTAACTCGTATCCACCCAGCCGTAGATGAGCACGGAACTCGCGGCCCAATTCGGCCACTGGTCGCCGCCGTCGGGAAACTTGCGGTAGTAGCCCCCGTCTTTGTCCGACCACATGTTCCAAGGGCCGTAATCTGCTATCGCACCGCCATAGTTGATGTGCTCATAGAATCTGATCAAGAAGTCCCGACCCGGCTTCGGAACCCAAAGGGATTCCACGTCGTCGTTCCAGGTATCCCCCACGTAGGGGACCGCGCCGAAAAACAAACCCGCCGAGCCCGAGCCAAAGTCGCCACCGTCTTCCGTGAAGAGCCACGCCCCGACTTTGGTTTCAAGCGCATAGTAACCATCCGTGATCCATTCAAAGTTGTCGATCTTTCCCACCGGCACATTCCAGTGGGGCGTGTAGATGCCCGTATAGTACAACGTCCGAATCGTGGTATCCCAGCCCTGCGGCATCAACGTGTTCACCAGATTAATGTCACCACCCGTCACGTAGGCCGCGCCGTTCCATTGCCAATCCGGCAGGCGGCCGTAATTCAAGTTCCAGCGGCCGTCGGTGATCGAATAGGTCCGGAGGCCGTTGCTCTCGTAATCCACTCGCCAGCGCCCTGGCGCATTGTCATAGTCCCAGATCCAGCCACCGTTGTAGCCCCAATAAGTGGTCAGCCATGATTGGTCCTGCACATAGTTGACGCGGCCCTGATCAAAGTAGGAGCCCACATACTCGTACGAAACGATGGGTTCGCCCTGCGACACGACGCGCAGGACGTCCTCGTTGGCTCCGCGCGGCATCTGGATGTACTTGTCGCTCCAGCCGGCCACATCGATGGAATAGATGCTCCACGGGTTGGCGGGGTCGGCCCAACTCGGGGTCCAGTCAGTCTCCGTGACATTACCGTCCAAGGCCTGATGTTTTTTCGGCTGCGAATAGGCGAACTTGTAGAGGGGCTTGTAGCCCAGGGTGGCAAGGACGGCAGCTCGCTGGACGTCGTTAAGCTCGTTGAATCCACGATAGTTCAGACTCCGATAATCGGACGAGGGCGCCGCGCCCGTCACCCCGTAGGCGGCCCAGTTGATCACGGGGATGCCAAGCCGCGTGTGCGGGTAATCCGTGTTGTTGTAGTAATCCAGCCCCTCGATGAACCACTTGCGCAGCTCCGAACCGGTGGGCGCCGTGGGATTATAGTACCCGTCCTGGGTGAGCGTGACGTTCATCGTGTGAAAGTAATTGCCCACCTTTATTGGATCCGTTCCCATCTGCTTGGTGATGGTCGTCGAAACCCAGGTAACGACCGGGACTGTGATCGGCTTCAGTGCGACCTGGCGGAAGCCGGTGATCACGTCGATGTAAGATATCTCGGTTGTGATAATGGGCCTGGCGACGTTCACGCTCCCGCTCTGGAGCGCCGCGTAGGCCTGCAGATTTACGTCGCCACCCGCTGTCAGGGACACGCTGCCCACGGCCTGAAGGAGGCCCTCTTGCAGGATGAGGATGTCACCGCCCTGGAGTTCCGAACGGGTGATCGCGCCCGAGTGCAACTTGGCATCCGTCCAGGCTCGGTTGACGCCGGCGTTGATCTCGATGCCGCCCACGGACCTGATCGAGCCGGTCACCAGCACAGTGGTCACAACGTTCAGGAGCACCCGCCCCGAAGCGGACTCGGTTGCCAGGAGACCGTCCAGCCGCACTTGGTCAGCCAGCACGTCAACATCGGCCGTGCCCTCCAGCAGCGCGGGATTGGCCCCGCCGGCAACATAGACGCGATCAGCCCGCACCACCACCCGGCCATCCGCGCGGCGCGTGCGCACCGCGGCGCCGCCCAGCAGGTTCACGTCCGGCCCGACTAACCGGATCTCGAACGTCGCGTTCACACTCCCCGTAACGGCGACGCTCCGGCTCAGAGATTCGAGCGTCACGCTCTGCGCGAACGTCACCGCCTGGCCATTCGCGGTGGTCACTTCACCCACCGTGCCGGCGATCAACACGGCATCCGTGGCGATGAGCGCGAGGGCATTGTTCGTGCCCCGGGCGTCCACCACCCCGCCCGAGAGCCGCACCGGCTCGGCGCCGAGAACGAACTCGGCAGGATTCGTGGTCACCGCGCCCGAGGCGTTGAGATGTGCGCCGCTGGCGTTGACCCGGAACCCATCAGCATCGGTAAGGCCCCCGTCCACATCCACCAGGTTCCCATGAGCGTCCTTCTGGAGGACGAGTTCCTTGACCCACAGTCCCGTGCCCGAACTGTGCACGCCGGCGGTAATTTCCACCTGGTCTTGGGCCCGAATCACGCCGTCAACTACGACCAAGCCAGCTGCGGTGATGCTGATGTCCGAGCCCGCATCCAGGGTTTCCACCACGCCGAAGACCTGCATGCCCTCGGCCGAGACGACCTCGATCCGGCTGGAAGCGCTGGCAACCAACGCGCCTCCACCGGTCGCATCACCTCGCAGGAAGCTCGCGGGTCTCACGGTCAATCCGGAACCGGGGGTGCTGTCGGTAAGATGCAGACTTAGCAGGCCCGTGGTTTGGATCGAGCCGCCCCGCATCACATCCAGCCCTTGGTCATCGACGCCCAAACCGCCAATCACCAGGCGTCCGGCGGTGACCGTGACATCCGCCGACTTGCCAGTCCAACTCACGGCGTTGGCTGTATCCACCGTCGCGCCAGCGTAAATGGACCCGATCAGGTTCATCGCGCCCGCCTGGATCACGATATCGCTGTTGTCCGCCCCGGCCATGACGCGCGAGCCCGAGTTGACCGTAAGGATGGTCCCCGCGGAGATCTCGACTTTCCGGTCGGCGGTCACCAGGGCCGATTGCATTTTGCGCGCCGCGCCGGTGCCAACCGCCCGGCCCAAAGTCACGGGCCCACCTGCGCTCAAATCCACCGACTGCCCGGGCGCGTCCGCCCGCAACGTTGTGTTATAGATGTCCAACTGGTTCCCGGCGGTGACCTTGACCGAGCCCGCGAACTGCATGTCACCGTGCAACGTAGCGCTTTGGTCGGCAGTCAATTCCACTTCGAAATCACTGCTGCTAGCGGTCGCCTGGGTGCTCCGCAGCACTCCCTCGAGGTCCAAGTCATTCCCGGTGATGCGGATGAGCGCGCCCGTCTCGATCCAGCCCGAGGTCTTCCGAAGGAACACCGTGCCAGCCAGTGACTCGATACGGATGAGATCGAGGTCCGAACTGCCCGGGCCCACAAAGCTGTCGATCACGACGTCGTTCAGGCCGGTGATCAGGATCTGCCCGTGGCCGCCCGTGCTTGTCAGCTTGCTGGTGCCGGTGGTCGCGATGCTGATCTCGCCAGATTGCGCCGCCGTGCCCGCGTTAAGGGAGATGCGATTGGTGGCAGTGAGATGGCCCTGGATGGTCAACGTGCGAGGGGAGTAAATCGCCACATTGGACCCGGTTCCGCGCGCGATCACGTTGCCTTTGATCACTCCGTTATCTCCGGGAAGGAGGCTGATCGAGGCGTGAAGCGTCTCGAGGGACCCCGTGACATCCAGATCCAGATCGGGACTCCCGTCCGTCGAGAGACCACTATAGAGATTGATGCCGCTGTCGGCGAGCACCATGCCCGCGATGTAGATGCGTCCGTTCTGGCCCCCCGGGGCGCCGATGTTGACAATCGACCCGGCTCCCGGCGCATAGACCGCGTAGAAGCCCTGTGACTCGAGCTGGCCCTGGCTCAGGTCGAAGCCCAGCAGGTTGGCGCGGGTCGAAGCGGTTTCAAGCGCGAACTGGTACGGGCTCGCCAACACCAAGCGGCCATCGCGCAGCTCGACCGCGATCTCCGGCAGAGTCGCATCGAGTGAGAAGGAGCTGCCGACAGGATGAGCCCCGTTATTGCTGCGGATTACGGTGAAATCGGCGTCGCCCAAGGCCTCTCGCAAATCGCCCATCAGTCCCTCGATGCGTTGGTTGTCAGTGGTGGCGCTCCGGGCTAGCTCCACTGTTCCACGCACCTCGAAGTCCACCAGGTCCAGAAACACGCTCAGGCTCACGTCGTCGGCAAGCCGCCCGTCGGCGGTGGCAATCCAACCCTGTGCTTCGACCTCGCCCGCGTACTCCGGAGCCAGGATATCCAGCGGCCCGGGGGCGTTGAGGTTGATGACGCTGTTGGTGTTGGCGGTGATCAATCGCACCGAGCCATACAGCACGATCCCACGGCCGGAGTAGTTCACGCCGCCGCCGGGCGGGTTGGGCTCGATCGGGTCCAGCCCACCGATGAAGTCAATCTGCTGGCCGGCCCGGATCGTCTGGCCGATGCGAATCTGATTGTCGGCGTGGATCCGAACGGTCGAGGCGCCAGGGAAGTAAACCACTTTGCGCCCCAGGGTCTGGCCGGTCGGGTCGAACTGCCGCTGCGTTTCACCGCCCGCAACCAACAAGCCCTGGATGTCCGCATCCGCCACCGCGCTGATGTCGATCGAACCGTTGCCGTCGTGCACCACGAGCTCACTGGCCGCATGCACTTTCACCCCGATCCCTTCGGGATTCTGCCCACCCACGACTTCGATCCGTGACTTGGCGTAGCCGCTCACGCCGGTCTCAACGGTGGCCCCCTGCTGGTTGATTGTCACGCCGCCCACGAAGGCCTGGCCGCCAGCCTCGAGGTGCAAGCGGCCGGGCTCGGTGGTCCATGTGAACGTCTCGCCGATCCGATCGCCGTTCTGGTTAAACTGCTGGGCAACGGTCGCGCCAGCGATCAGACGGCCCAGGACCTGGAAGTCCGTGCCAGCCTTAATGCTAACCAGCGCCCCGCTGTTGTCGGATGTCACTCCGGCGGCCGTCAATCCGCCAGCCGAGTTCACCACCACACTCAAGCGGTTATCGTCCGCGCCCGCCTGGCCGGCGATCAGTTCCACCGACTTCGCCGCAATAATCGCCGTATCCACATAAATCTGTTCTCCGGCGGTGATTTTGACCGTCGAGTCGGGCCCGGCCCAAGTCACGCCCTGCGCCCCGATGGCGCCGCCGGGAACCACCGCCCCGAACAGATCGACATCCTTGCTGCCCGTCACCCAGATGTGGCCGCCCGCTTCGGAGGTGTTCAGAACGGCCGTTTCGTGGACATAGACACTACTTCCCTTGCCATTCGCGCCGCTCAGGTTCGTTCCGTCACGGCGCACGCCACCGTAAACCTCGATCGAACCGGTGACGGTCAGGAAGCCCTCGTGGTACACCCAAGCGTCCGATTGGAGGATCAACGCCGCGTGCGCGCCCTTGAGCAGCACATTGCCGCGGATGATCAGGTCGTACTGCGAACCCAGCGTCAATTCCGTGTTGTCCATCAGGCTGGTGATGGTGCCCGTCAACAGCAACCCGAAGCTGCGGTGGCCGAGCAGGTAGTGCGGCGACTGAATCTCCAACTCCTCGGGCACGCCATTCCCGTCGGCATCCTTCAGGTACGCCAGGTAGGTCCTTCCATCGGCGTCGCGCAGCGACCACCGCCGGCCGCTCTGAATGATCTCGATCGTCGGAGCTCCCGCGGCAAGCGCAACATGATTGTCAGTGAAGGCCTGCCGCAGAGACGCACTGACCGTTCCGGCATTCAACTCACTGGCCGAGGTGGCCGTCGGGGCAGTCGAGAACAGCGGTTTGCCGGGAATCGTGTCGAAATAGTCGGCGTGCGTCAGGCTGGGAGCGCCGCCGTTGATCACGATGTTGCGGCTGGCGGTGGCGGTGCCCGCTATCCAGACCTCCCCGACGGCCGTCAGGGTAATGTCGGCGTTCTGACCCGTCAACGTGGCGACCGGCGCTCCGTTATCATCCACGAACTCCGCGCCCGCCGTGACCGCGCTGCCCGAGTTAACATAGAGGAAAGACTGGGAACGCACGGCAATCGAAGTACCCGCGCTGCGCGCGACGATCTTACCGCCCTCCAACAGCGTGAAATGCGTGGCCGCCTGGATGTCAACACGCGAGCCAGCGCCCTTGGCTTCGACAGTCGTCGCGATCTTGATCGAGCCGGAGGTCGCGATTTGGACGAGACTACCCGCGTTTTGCGACTCAATGATGCTGCCCACGCTGGCATACAGGCTGTTCGGGCCGTCCGTAAAGCTCAGCATGGTCGAGGTCCCCGTCGATCCTTGAACACTGACGCTGACCAGAGTCTCACCGCGCAGCCAGCCGTTGATGACAATCTGCTCACCCACCACAAACACCACTTCTCGGCCGGTCACTCCCGAGTCAGGCAAGCCGTTGGGATCGTGAAGATTCTGCGCGTTGACATCCACGAGGCGGGCGTGGAGTTCGATGCGATTGGCCGGGGCTCGCGCATCTCCCCGCACGTTCAGCATGTCACCGTGTATGATGGCCGAGTCGCGGAGCGCCGCATTCACCACGCGCGGATCCCCCGTTCCCTTGACCGTCGTGGCGTCCTTGATATCGCCCAAGGTGACTTCATTCGCGGCCAGCCCGCGCCCCAGCGCGGAATGGCCGATGGTGATCAGGCTGAACCCATCGGTGAACGCCGCAAAGTCACGCATCGAGAGGTCCAAACTCCCGTTCACCCCTGAATCGGACAGGTCATCGCCGTAAAGTGTCTCGGCGGCGCTGCCGAGGAGGTAATCGGAGTCATCACGGGTCGAAGTGAGGCTCAGCTTGCCGGTTCCCGTGATACGATCTTCGCCGGAGCTGAAGTTCATGTCATCCGCGGTCAGCGTGATGTCCTTGGCCGCGCCAGCCGCGACGATTCCACCGCTAGCCAGCGTCAACAGCGAATTCAACTCCGCCAACCGAACGTCGATGACGCCGCTCTGGCTGTAAATGCCCCCGAGGGCTAGTCCGTCGCTCACGATGGTCACGCTGTCGGTTTCGCGCACGATAACCGGCGCGGCGCCGCCGCCGCCCGTGTTGACCACTGTCAGGAACCTAACCGTCGTCCGCAGCACCGCCGTAATCCCAACAGCCCGCACGCTCAAGTGCCCGGTCGGCGCGCTGAAGAAGGTATCATCCACACGAACCGCCCCGGTCTGCGCAATCAGGCGAATGGCGCCGGCGGTCACGTCGGCCGCGCCAGAGGAACTGCCGGTGACGGTCACATTGGCGTAAAGGCTGATGCCCTGCGCGGCCTGCATCCGCAGCCCGCCTGCCGTGATTGTGCGCTGCGCGGTGACGGCCGCACCCGCCGTCACGCTCGCGTTCCCGCTCACAACGACCGCGCCAGTCAGCGTGACCCCCTGCCCCGCGTCGACGGTGAGGCTGCCCGTCGTGACGGTGCTTTGCGCGGTGACGGCCGCACCCGCCGTCACGCCCGCGTTCCCGCTCACAACGACCGCGCCAGTGAGCGTGACCCCCTGCCCCGCGTCGACGGTGAGGCTGCCCGTCGTGACGGTGCTTTGCGCGGTGACGGCCGCACCCGCCGTCACGCCCGCGTTCCCGCTCACAACAAGCGCGCCAGTCAGCGTGACCCCCTGCCCCGCGTCGACGGTGAGGCTGCCCGTCGTGACTGTGCTTTGCGCGGTGACGGCCGTACCCGCCGTCACGCCCGCGTTCCCGCTCACAAAGACCACGCCAGTTAGCGTGACCTCCTGCCCCGCATCGACGGTGAGGCTGCCTGTCGTGACTGCGCTTTGCGCGGTGACGGCCGCACCCGCCGTCACGCCCGCGTTCCCGCTCACAACAACTGCGCCAGTCAGCGTGACCCCCTGCCCCGCATCGACGGTGAGGCTGCCCGTCGTGACTGTGCTTTGCGCGGTGACGGCCGCACCCGCCGTCACGCCCGCGTGCCCGCTCACAACAACCGCGCCAGTCAGCGTGACCCCCGCCCCCGCGTCGACGGTGAGGCTGCCCGTCGTGACTGTGCTTTGCGCGGTGACGGCCGCACCCGCCGTCACGCCCGCGTTCCCGCTCACAACAACTGCGCCAGTCAGCGTGACCCCCTGCCCCGCATCAACAGAAAGGCTCCCGGTGGTCAGGCTGCTTTGCGTCGCGACGCTGCCGCCCGCCTGAAGCTTCGCCAGGTTCGTGATGGTAACGGACCGTTCGAAAGTAACTCCCTGGGTCGTGTTGGTCTCGAGCGCTCCGGCCCTCAGCGTGCTGCTCTCGGTGATGCGAGTCGAGTTGACGGTCAGCTTCGTGGCGCCCAGTTCGGTCACGCTCGTGTTGCTAACGATGTGCGTCAAAGCCGCTGCGTCATCGAAGCGCAACTCGTTGATGCCGCTCGAGAAATCCACCGCATATCCCGCCACGCCCACGTGATGGTCCGAGATCAGCACATCGCGGCCGGTGGAGTCCGTGTCGAAATGGATAAGGTCGTCCCCCGAATCGTCCGTGATGTCGAATGCGGCCGAAGCGCCGGCATTGCTCGGGCGAAGGAAGTTAATCCGGTCATCATCCGCGCCGGTGTCGATGGTAGCGGTGCCGCCGGTGATGTTTACCTCATCGTTGCCCGCGCCGCCCGTAAGAGTGTAGGTGCCCGCGCTCAGGTTGATTTCGTCCGCATCCCCACCGCCGTTCACAGTGCCGGTTCCGCCGCTCAGATTGAACGTATCGTTACCGGCATCCCCGTTGAGGGTGTGCGAGCCGCCGGACATGTTGAACACATCGTTTCCATCGCCGCCGCTGGCCGTTCCGCTGCCGTTAGTCAGTATGAACGTGTCGTCGCCCTCCTGTCCGTCCATGGTGTCGGAACCACCCGCGGAAATGAACAGGTCTTTCCCACCGCCGCCCTTGATCGTGTTGGTGCCGCTGCCGCCGTTGAGGGTGTCGTCGCCCGCGCCCGACTGGATGTTATCGTTCCCCCCGTTGCCATTGATCACGTGCCGGCCCGAGCCCATGATCATGAAGCTGTCGTCGCCGCGCCCGCCGTTGATATCAACGTCGGCCAGCACGTCGGGCGCCACGAAGATGAAGTCGTTGCCCTTATCGCCGTCATTGACCAGGATGCGCCGGATGCCCGAGAACGTCTGTGTCTGGCCCATGGACTGGACCTGCAACTCCTCGTTGCCGTAACCGCCGCTCACGTGCCGGATGGTGTAGGTGTCCGTGATCGAGTCCCTATACAGGTCGCCCATCGCCGGGGCATCGACACCCATGTTCAGACGCAGCGTATCGCCGATCTTGGTGGCGATGATCGGCGGAGCACCCCAACTCCAGGAAATGCTCCCGGAGAACGTGAGGCCAAGGGCGCTGACCGTGAGCGACGCCGAGGCGCTGGCCGCCGTGAACTCGATCGTGGCCTCGACCGAGGCGATCGTGAAGCTGATCGAGAAGAGCCCGAAGTCGATCTCAAAATCGACTCCACCGTAGATTCGGCCCCAGAACCGGCTGTTGCTGAACTCGACCTCGAACCCGCCGTAAACAACGAACGGGCCAAAGTCCAAATTGAAGCCCAGGGAGGCGCCGATGAGGAACTGGCCGTTGGAACGAACATAGCCATGGACATGCAGCGTGATGAACCCGAAGAAGTCCATCGTCAGGTCGTTCAGTTCGATCGAGAACACGTCCCCCTGGACCCCGATGGTGACGCTGCCAATCGCTTTGAACAGCAACACCTTCACCGTGGCATCGATGTGCACCTCGACCGTCCCCGGGGCTACGCCCACGTAGGTCGTGCTGGTGCTGGTGTTGATGCGCAGCCGGAAATTGCCCTCGATCGTCACCAGCGGAATGCTGATCGCATTGACGCCCAGCTCGAGGTCGATGGCAAAGACGGGCGTCCCGTTCTCGTTGTAGATGGCCGCGCCACCCCGGACGCCGACGTTTCCGAAATCCCCGAGACGAAGATAGGCGTCAAACAGGATCGTGAAGCCATTGGCGGAGAAGACCAGTTCAATGCGCCCACCGATCGTGAAGGTCCCCAACAAGGCGAGCCGACCGCCCACCACCAACCGATATGTCTGGGCGGCGATGCTGCCGGTGGTCAACCCAACCACGTTGCCCTCCGTGTCCACATCGAGAGTCTGGATGGACTGCGATGTGCCGGTGCTGTTGATCTCGAGTTGGAATGTGCCGGTGATGGCAAACAGGTTGCTGCCCAGGCTGTTGGTTCCCACGCTCAACCCAAGTTGCAGGCTGCCGACCACGCCGGACGAGTTGATCCGAAGCAGACCCGAGCCAGCGAGGCTGCCGATGAAGAGGTCCGTGGTGACGTTCAACTGCACTTCGAATTCGTGCTCGCTGATCTCGAGGTAGAAGCTGCCCTCGAGATCGAAAATCGATGCCACCGTCAGGCTGCCCGTGGCCTTGAGCACGAAGTAACCTCCCGCCGGCCCTTCGCTGCCATCCAACTGCGGCGCGCCCGCGGAAATCCGCAGCGAGGCATAGCCCACGTCATCCTGGAGCCGTTCCGGCACCTCATACACAAAGTCCTGCCCGGTCGTGTTGAGGTAGATCGAGAATGTGGCGTCGAACTCAAGCACGCTGGCCAGCGTGAACCCCGAGGACAGCTTCAACCGCAGTCCCAAGCCATCGCCAGTGATGACCAACAGTCCGGTCGCGTGCGACGTGATCATTGGGCTGCCGCCCAGCAGGATCGCCGCATCCGCATCGAGGAACACCAAAAGCCGCTCGGAGCTTAACTCGAAGTCGAACACGCCATCCAACCGCAGCGTGCTCAACACCTCGAGGTGCAGCGCACCGCCCGCCCGCAGCATGAACCCGTGGTAATCCAGCAGCATCGGTGCGCCCACCACGCCCGTCTCGACCGCCAGATGCCCTCCGGTCAGCCGCGTGAAATCCACAACGTTCAACCCGGCTGTGGCCGAAAGGCCCACGTTCACGTCCACCTGGAGATCATTCGCGGAGGCGCTTACCCCTGGAATCCCAACCAACGCGATCTGCTGAACCGACAGCCTACCGGCCAGGTAGAAGCTCGGGTCCAGCAATTCCACCGAACGCATAAAGACCGCTCCGACATCCAAGTCGTTCAACACCACCCCCACGGCGTCGCCGTTGGGCACGTCGCCGCTGTCAATCCGGTGATTGCCGTTCGTGTCCCGCCAATAACCGCCCCAGCCAACAAATCCGCGAATGTCCCGGGCGCCAAGGGTCATCATCGACACGTTCTTGGTCGAATTGTCCGTGAGCGTCACGGTCATCGTCGGTCCCTTGACGAACGCCAGGCTTCCGGAAAGCTGCACGATGTCGAGCAGGTTGATCTCGGCGTAGCCGACCACAACCCGGACCAACTCCGAATAGAAGTCGAGGACGACCGACACCCCGGGAGTGCCAGTGGCGATCTCGAACGTCCCATCGCCCAGCCCGGGCGCCGTCTCGAAGCTGCTGGCGAAGTTCACGTTCGGGGAGGAAGTCAGCGGCGTCGCCGGGATGCTGCTCATGTTCACTTCCAGCTCGATATCGAACCCAGCCACGGTAATGTAATCCTCCAGGCCCACGAACTGCGCCGAGCCGGCCTCGAGTTTGAGCCCGTAGAAGCTCGGGGCCTCGTCCGCGATCGACTCGGGCAATAACCCGAACACCGCAGGCCGCAGGATCACCATGCCCAGCGTCGCGTTGTCGATGGCAATGCCGATCGCATCGTGGTTGATCTCGCCGGGCTGGATCACGTTGTCCCCGTTGGCATCGCTGACGTACGGCCCGTCCCAGCCGACAAACGCGTGCACGTTTGACATCCCGATCGAAATGACATCGACCTCGATGTCCTCGATCACGCTGGGCGAGCCGGCTATGGTCGTGCCCACATTGATATCCACAACCACGCTCCGCCCAAGCTCGAAGGCGAATCCTCCCGTGAGATAGACGAATCGAACCAGAGTCAGCTCGACGTGCGGGCTGGAAACCCGAATCAGTGTCGTCTCGTAGTCCAGGGTCACCGTGCGCGTTGGGTCCCCGGTCTGCACCACGAAGCCGGCCGGGTCGATTTCTCCGTCGGCATCGAGGTCCTCCCCGGCATCCAGCACGCCATTCTCGTTGGTGTCTTCGGACGGGAAGCTCTCCGCAAAATTGATGACTGGCTCGCCGACATCACCCGGCCAGGGTTCCCCGGCATTCAACTCCAAGGTAATGTCACGACCGGTCAACTCGAGAATGCCCTCTCCGCCGCCGTTGAATCCGAAGGACTCGGCGTTAGCCCGCACCGCGATGAAGCGCAGCAGTTCGTTCAAACCGGGCAGCGTGGGCGTAAAAATCCCAATGCCGGCCGTGAGCCCCGTAACGCCGAAGCCGACGAAGTCCGTCTGTTGGTCGATAGTCTTGCTAAAGTCCGGATTGCCCACGCCCACAAAGGCGCCCGCGTGGGCCGCCCCGATGGTCATCGATTCAACCTCGAGGCCCGAGATACTCGAGAAGTTCTCACCGATGGTGATTCCCATTGACGCCGGGGCATCGCGCAAGGTGTTGACTGCCCCGCGCAGCGCATCGACAGCGCCCCCGGCGCCGATCAGGTCCAGAGCGGTATGCAGGCTATCGAAGATCGCATCCAAACCCGCCGAGCTGGCGGCCACCGCTTGCTCGAGCAGCGCTCCCAGGGCCGCTGGAATGCCGGTGTCCAAAGTCACGATGTGCCGCGGCCCCTGCTCGAACGCAAACGCTCCGTTGATGTGTACGAAGTCCAGCGCGTGGAGCGTGGCCTCGGCAACACTCACTCCAACTCGCGCCAGCCCATCGAAATCCAGGACGATCGGCTCGCCCCCGGTCTTGATTTCCAGCCCGGGGCTGCCGAACCCCCCGGGGAAGCTGCGCTCGAAATCGATGGCCGGGATGCCGAGATCGGCAGGCCAGGCGGTCCCGCGGTTGACACGCAGCGTGATGTCGTGCCCTTCGAGTTGGATGAAGTGACTGCTGCCGCCCTTGAACTCGAAAGTCCCGGCGTGAGCCTTCGCCGCCAGGAAGCTCGGCAGGCCATCGACCGGAATCGAGGACTTGAAGATGCCCAGTCCAAGGTCTAGGTCATGCAGGGCGAAGCCGAACACGTCTTGGTCGGCCAAAGGCCGATCAAAGTCATACTGGCCGAAACCGACGAAGGCATCCAGCCCGCTGGCTCCGATCGTCATTGTCTTGAGCTCGAGGCCCTCGATGGTCGAGAAATTGGGCCCGACCGTCACGCCGGCGATCGAGGTAAGCTGATTGACCAAGCTGTCCAGCCCGAACGAACTCAACAGAGCGCCCAAGTTGGAGGAAATCCCGGTGTTGACGCTGACCGTGTAGGCTGGCCCTTTCTCGAAGGCGAAGGCACCCCGTGCATAAATGAACGAGAACAGGCTCAGCCGTGCCTGGGCCACTTCGAGCGCGATCCGTTGCTGCCCGTCGAAATTCAGATAGATGGGCCCTGTGGTGGTCTGCACGGCCAGCCGTCCGTCGCGAGCGCCGCTGGTGGTCTCGAAGCTTGACTGGAAGTCAATCGTGGGGGCGCCGAGGTTGCCTGGCCAGGCTGTGCCGGTGTTGAGGCTGATGGTCAGGTCGTTCCCATCCAAAGCCATGACATCCGCGGTGCCGGCCCGGAACTGGAACGAATCCGCGTGGGCTTTGAGCGCCGTAAACTTCGGCAAGCCCTCCACCGGCAGGTTCGGCTTGAAGATCCCCAAGCCAAAGTCAAGGCCCTCGATCTTGAACCCGAACACATCCTGGTCTGCCAGCGGTTGACCGAACTGAAAGTCCCCGAAGCCGACGAAGGCGTCCAGGTCCGAACCGCCGATGAGCATGGACTTAACCTCGAGGCCGTGCAGGCTCGAGAAGTTCGGCCCGATCGACAGCCCACCGAGGCTGACCAAGTCATTCGCCAAGCCGTCCAAGCCGATCGCTCCCAGGATGGCGCCCAGGTTCGCCGGGATGCCTGTATCGACATCCACGATATAGGTCGGCCCCATCTCGACGCTGATCCCGCCGCGTAACACAATGAAATCAGCCAGGTTCGCGTAAGCCGAAGCGATCTGCAGCGCGATCCGATAGACCCCCGGGAAGTCGATGAAGACCGACGGCAACCCGTTGGGCATGAGAACCGGGATTCCCGCAGGCGTCGTCGCATCGCCCGGGAAGCTGCTCGCGAAATCGACCGTCGGAACACCCAAGTGCGCGGGCCACTCGGTTCCAGTGTTCACCTCGATGGTGATCCCGGTGCCGTTGAGTTCAATGACATCACCCATCCCCAGCAGCCCCGCCGAGGCGGCCGTGGCGCGCAGGGCTGTAAATGAGGGTAGCTTTTTGACTGGCAGGTTCGGCTTCAGGATCGCCATCGCCAAATCCAGGTGCTCGAATCCGAAACCAACCAGCCCCGACTGGCCCGCAAGCGGGGCGTTAAAATTCGGATCTCCGTATCCGAAGAAGCCGCTCAGGTTCGAGGCCCCGATCGTCATCGTTTCGACTTCGAGGCCGTTGATGGTCGAGAGATTCGGGCCAAACGAGAGCCCGGCCTCGCCCGCGATGCTGTTCAACAACGGCTCGATGAGTCCGGCGGCCGGCCCCAGAATGGCTGGCAGGCCAGTATCAATATTGACGATCGCGGTGCGCCCAAACTCGATGGCCACCGCTCCCGTCAAGTCCAGGATATCCTCAACCGTGATGTCGAAGTGGTTGACAATCACTCGAGTGATTGGTTCCCCGGCGAAGTCCAGCCGGAACAGGCCCGTATCAAACCCGGCGGGATGGTCGGCTCCCGCAGGGAAGCTCGTCTGGAAGTCCAGAGCGGGCTTGCCGAACTTCAGCAGCGCCAGACCGGGAGCAAGTTGCGGAGCAATCTCGATGTTGGGCAGGTGCAGGCTCGGCAGCTTCAGGCTCGGAAGTTGGACATTCGGAAGGGTGAGGGTCGGGAGGGTGATCGTTGGCAGAACGATGTCCGGCAACACCAACCCCGGCAGGTGCAGCCCCGAGAGCCTGATGTCCGGCAGGTTGATGTTCGGCAAAACCAGGTTGGGCAGCGAGATCGACGGTAGCACCAAGTCCGGCAACTCGATGTCCGGCAGGTTCGGGAGCGAAATGTTGATGGTCGGCAGGTGGAGGCTCGGAAGCGAGATGGACGGCAGACGGATGGACGGCAGCGTGATCGAAGGCAGACGCAGGTGCGAAAGGTCGAACTCGGGCAGGACCAGATTTGGCAGACGCAGTTCCGGCAGCACGAGGCTGGGCGCCGTGAAGCCCGGGAAGTTGATCGTGGGCAGGTGAATCGAGGGCAGATGCAGACCGGAGAGGTCCAAGCCGCCCAGCTCGAGGCTCGGGAACTGGATCGTCGGCAGCACGAGATTCGGCAGACGGATGTTGGGCAAATGCAGGCCCGTGAAATCCACCGGAAATAGGATGTCGAAGAAATTGTAGAGCGAGAGATTCAGCGTTCCCAAGACCAGGTCCGGGAGGCGCAGCGACCCCAGCACCAAATCTGGCAGGCGCAGGCTCGGCATCACGAACGGCCCGAGATTCACGTTCAGATCAGGCAGATCAATGCTGGGCAGCACCAAGTCAGGCAAGGTGATTGAAGGCAGAACAAGCCTGGGCAGTTTCAGCCTGGGCAGCCCGAACCCAGAGAGGTCAAGGTCAGGCAGTTCGATGGACGGGAGCTGGAAGTCTCCCAGGACAATGTGCGGGAATACCAGCTGCGGAACCACGTCGGAAAGGTCGAGCGTCGGGAGGATGACATCCGGCAGGTTGATCGTCGGTAACACCAGGTCCGGCAGATGCAGGCTCGGCAGAACGATGTCCGGCAACGGAATGTCCAGCGCGGAGAGAAAATCGCGCAAACCGGATAGGTCGATCGTGGGCAGTTGGAGCGAGCCGAGGCTGATCGATGGCAGGTTCAGCGAAGGCAGCACGATGTCCGGAATCAGGCCCGAGAAGTTGACGCTCGGCAGGTCGATGGTCGGCAGCGTGATGGACGGCCACTCGACGCTCGGCAGCGTGATACTGGGCAGTTGGAAGCCGGTAATGTTGAACCCGGGCAGGTTGATCGTCGGGAGGCTGATGCTGCCCAGCGTGATCGTCCCCAACGAAAGCTCGGGCAGGTGCAGGTTCGGCAGTTCGACGTCGGGCAGGCTGAAATCCGGGAGATTGATGTCAGGGATCATCAACCCGCCCTTGAGCTTGGTGGTCGTATTCATGGCCACCGTGATGTCCTGGGCATGGATATTCAGAAGCTCACCCATGCCATACGTGCTGAAGGTATCCGCATGGGCCTTCACGGCGAGGAAGTCGGGCACCCCCTTCTTACGGATGGCTTCCCAAGTCGGCTTGAAAATCCCCACGCCCAGGTCGAGATGCTCGAAGCCGAACCCGACCAGGTCTCCCCCGTTCGTGATCGCGCGCGTGGTCGCATCGAACTCGGCGCCGCCGTAGCCGATGAACCCGCTCACGTTCCGCCCGTTGATCGTGATGCTCGTGACCTCCAGTCCGGTGATGGTCGAGAAGCCCGGCCCAAAAGTCATCCCTGCGTTATTGCTCAGGTCGCTGATCGCCGCCTGTACTATATCCGCCGCAAAACCCAGGTTAGCGGGGAAACCCGTATCGACAGACACGGTGTATTTCGGACCGAACTCGAATGAGAACTCTCCCGAGACATTCAATATCCCCGCCACCGTCATGCTCAGTTGATCGAACTCGACGCGGGTGCGCGGATCGCCCGTGAAGTCCAATTGGAACGCCCCGGCATGGAACCCGGCAGGATTGCCGCCATTGGCGGGGAAGCTCCCCACCAGGTCGATGGTCGGGTCGCCCACGCCAGTGAGGGTCACCCCGGGCAATGACAAATCCGGAATAGTAATATCAGGCAGCACCAAGTCAGGCAGCTTGATATTGGGGAACGTGATGTTCGGGAAATGCAGGCTCGGCAGGTGGATAGTGGGGAAGACGATGTCCTGGAATCCAAGCCCCATGAGATGGATGACCGGCAGGTTAAGGTCCGGCAGGACCAGGTCCGGCAACGTAATCGACGGGAAGATCAAGTCCGGCAGCTTGAGTTTCGGTAAGTTGGGGAATGTGATGTCGAAGTCCGGCAAAACCAAGTCCGGCAGGCTGATGTCGGGCAGTGTCAGGGAGGGCAGGACGATGTCCGGCAACTGCAGGTGACTCAGGTCGAACCCAGGCACGACCAGGTCAGGCAGATGCAGCGAGGGCAACCTCAGCCTGATACCCGTGAGGTCCGGAATGGTGATGTCCTGGAAATTGATGTCTGGCAGTGACAAGCCCGACAAATCCAAACGTGGAACGTGCAGCCTCGGGAAGATGATGTTGGGCAGCACCAGGTCCGGCAGGCTCAGGTCAGGCAGGTCCAACGAGAAGCTGAACAGCAAGTCGGAGAGCCGGAACTGAGAGAGGTCCAGGCTCGGCAGCACCAGGTCCGGCAGGTGGAGCGAAGGCAGCACCAGGTCCGGCAGGTAAACCTGCGGCATGACGAACGGCCCGAGGTTCACGTTCAGATCCGGCAGGTTGATGCCCTCTATGACGATCGTGGGGAACGTGATGTCCGGCAGCACCAAGTCGGGCAGGATCAGGTCCGGCAGCCCAAACATCGAAAGGCTCAGCTTCGGCAGCTTGATCGCGGGGAGGTGGATGGACGGCAACACGATGTCCGGGAACACCAACCGCGGAATGAGTCCCGAGAGGTCCAGCGACGGGATGATGATGTCCGGCAGGTCGATCGTCGGGAACACCAGGTCAGGCAGGCGCAGGCTGGGCAGGACCAGCGTGGGCAACAGATCATTAATATGTGGGATAAGGTCCCGCAGCGCCGAGAGATCGATCGAGGGCAGGCGGATATCTGGCAGCGTAATCGACGGGAAGTGCAGCGACGGAAGGTGAATATCCGGGATCAACCCCGACAGGTCGATATCGGGCAACGAGATGGACGGAAGCGTAATCCTCGGGAACTGGATGTTCGGCAGCACCAGGTCGGGCAGCGCGAACCCCGTGATGTTGAAATCCGGCAGGTCGATCGAGGGCAGGATGAGGTCAGGCAGCGTGATTGAAGGCAGCGAGATGTCTGGCAGGTAGAGGTTCGGGAGATGGATCGTGGGCAGGGTCAGGTTCGGCAGGTTCAACTGCACGATCGGAATCCCGCCGTCCATCCGCGAATTGGTATTGATCGAGATCGAAATCCCCTGCGCCTGCAACTCGAGAACCTGCAGGCCGTAAGAGGTCATCGTCGCGGCATCCCCCTTCATCGCGATGAAGTCCGGCAGGCCCATGTCGCTGAGCGAGCTCTGCGTCGCCCGGAAGATGCCCATTCCGAACTGGAGGTTCTCGAACCCGAAGCCGGTCAAGTCCGAGCCATTCGAGATCTGCCGGGTGGTGGCGTCAAATTCCGCACTACCCAGTCCCATGAACCCGTTGATGCCACTGCCGCTGAGCCGGAAACTTCGAACCGACAATCCCTCGAGCCGCGACATGTCTGCCGACAAGGTCATCCCGCCGGCCGCAGCCAGGGCCTCGAGGTCCGGAGCAACTCCCGCCCCCTGCGCTTGGTTCGCCGGAACGTTCGTTTGCACATCCACCACCGACGTCGGCCCGATCTCGAACACGAAGTCGCCCACCACATCCAAGGTGTCCAGCATCCGAGCGGTGACGTGCCCCAGGCCAACCTCCGCCCGCACCCGACCGTCGAAGCTCAAGCTCTGGCCCGCCCCGGCCTGGTAACTGCCGTCACCGGCCCCGGGCGCCGTCTCGAAGCTCCGGCTAAAGTCCACCACCACCGGATTGCCCCCCGCGGTCGCGGCGGTGCCGGCGTTGACCCTCAGCGTGGCGCTATCGGCCTCGAAGTCCATCAGGCCTTGCATCCCGATCGCCCGGACCGTCGAAGTCCCCTGGGCTGCGGCGAAGCTCATTCCCGTCAGGGTTGCGTCCCCATCCGGCGTAATCACCGCGCCACCCACGCTCAAGCCCTCGAGCACAAAGCCGCTGAGCTGCTGTCCGCCGAAGGCCGTGTCCAAAGCCGGGTTCTCGACCCCGATGAACCCTTCGGCGCCGCTGGCCGAGAAACTCAGCGCCGTCACAGGAACGTCAGTGCGGAACGAGGCGCCGTCCAAACCCAGGTCCACCGGCGAGAGCGGTCCACGTCCGAATGTGAAGTCCCCGCGCACGGCGATCCCCTGTCCCAGGGAAAGCCCGCCGGAGACGGCCGCGGACCGCACCGAGGTGAAGTAGTCGTTGTTGAGCAGCTCGCCCAACGAATCGGCACCGGCGGTGGTGGCCGCCGCGAATCGGACACCGGGACCTGGGAAGGCCCGGGTCACCAACGTGAGCTTCCCACCATCCTGCACGAGTTGGAAGTACCGGCTCCCGTCCCCGAAACCAAACAAACCAGCTCCATTGCCGAAGGCGCCCGCGATGCCCCCGGTCGCGGATAGAACCTCGAAGGTGTCGCCGACACTGGGAACAAATCCATCGAGGAGGTCGATCTCGAACGCGCCGGAGATTGTCAGTTGACCATCGACGCTGGTTCGGTCGTGACCGTTGGTTGCGCCCGCTCCGCCGGTTCCGGCGATCTCAATGGTCAGCAGGCCGCTCTGCTGATAATCGCCGGAAATCTGAGTGTCAGCGATGGGACTGGGGGGGGGGGGGGGGGGGGAATGGAGGCCTGCCCGCTTCGAGGAAGGCGTGGAATCAGAAGCAAACCGTTGAGCCGCAACAGTCGTCGGCGGACCGTTCGCCGCTCGCAGCGTCTGCGTCAGTTCGGAAGCAGCGGAAAAGCCTGTGTCGCTCTCGGTCTTCGCGACGATGACCTGAGGCGCCCTGTGAGGGTCGGTGGTGCTGGCCTCGCTCTCAGAGGCAGTGGCCTGAACCTTCGTGGATTGCTCGTGCGTCCGGCTCGCGGGCTTCGAGGAATCCGCGCCGGAATCCGTGGCATCTTCGGCGGGTTGGGCTGCATCCAACGGTGCTCCTTCCACTCCGCTGAAGAGCTGGAAATCCTGGCCCGCGGAATGGGCGAGGCTTGCGGTCGCAACCGGATCAGCCACCACCACATGCTCCTCGACGACCGGGTGAATAGACGAACTCACCGGCGGCGTCGCCACCGGCAGGCCGTTGAGCAGGATTCGAGGCTCGAGGACCTCGAGCTCAAACCGCCTTGGCTCTGGAACTTCGCGGGTCACGAAAAATGCCCTATGAAATCGTCGGGTTCGTCAATGCGGGGGGTTCATATACCGAAAGGGCCTACCGAGTCAACAACTTTTCAACTTATTTTTGCTAGTAGGATGACAATTTTGAGCTTGTCACCTACTTGTAACGTGTCGCTCAATCCCCCCCCTCGCGCCTAACCCTGAGGCTCGGCCCTCACCCGCCCTTCGGGCACCCTCTCCCATCCAGTCCTTGCCTCGGTCGAGCCAATCGATCGCCAAGGGGGCATGGGGTTCGAGCGTTAACGTGAGCGTCAAGTTCGTGGAATCGCCGGACCCCGTTGCGACCTGGATGTCATAAATCTGGCCCTGTGAGACGGCGAACGTGCTGGCAAGCACCCTTGGGACGAGGGTCGTTGGGAGGAACGTCGCCACGTTCGTCGCCCAAGTTGCCGGGGACTCCAGGAAGACCACGGGGGTCAGAACGGCCCCATCCAGCGCAGCGACCTCCATCCGCGCCAGCCCATCTGCCGGCGCCTTCCAAGTCCACCAAACCGTGTCAGCGGCGCCATAACTGACGGCCTCGCCGGGCTCGGAGGTCGTGAACACCCGGAGCACGTGGGGAAGGCCGGTGACGACGCTGGCCACCCAAGCCCCGTCAGCCGGGGCGGTCCAGTCGTACCAAACCGACGCGCCGCTGGTTCGGCTCGCATGTGCCGGCTCGCCAGTCTCGCGCGTCGCCCCGAGTGTGGTTCCCCGCTGGACCACCACCGCACCGATGAGTACGAGCCGGTCGGCAAAATCGTCGTTCCCGGCGCCCGGCTGCACCTGTAGCTCGAGCATCCCATCCTCCCTCATCGGGAAGGCGGCCGCGCCAATACAATATATGTGGCGCCGCCTCCGCGATCGCCCCGCACGCCACACCCAGCAAACAAATCCCCGCTCGCCGGGCCCAATCCCACTCGAGAACGGACGCCGAGTTCATGGCTTCACCAGAACGTCTTCGTTGGAGAGGCGACAGCTTGTCGCCTGTGTGTTCGGCTCTCCTGGAAAAACGGCCCGGCAGCAGCCCACCGCGGCTCACAGCCGGCGTTCCAGGAACACCGTGTGCGGCAGCGGGGTGGGATGGTAGGCCGGGCGCGGTCTGAACCCGAGGGCTCGATAGATTCGGATCGCGGTCTGCATCGAAGCCAGCGTGTCCAGCAGCATGGTCGAGTATCCAGCGGCTTGGGCCTCGAGGATCACCCGTTGCGCCAGCGCCGTCCCCAAACCCCGCCCACGGCAGTGCGGACGGACATAGAGCCGCTTCATCTCGCACACCTGATCGGTCAGGGGCCGCAGCGCCACGCACCCGGCCGGTCCTTCCGCCCCCACCGCCAGCAACAGCCGGCCCCGTGGCGGCACATAGGCCCCAGGCAACTGCGCCAACTCCTCCGACAAACCCTGAAAGCACAAATCGATATCCAGACTCGCCGCGTACTCCCGGATGAGCACGCGCACGGCCTCGATGTGTTCGGACGTGGCTGCTTCCTGAATCGCGATGTCAGACGACGCTGGCATTGCCCGCAAATCTGCCACGCTTCCCTGGATAAGCCACCCGTTTCGGACCGCAAAGCGCAGGCAAACGTCCCTCGAGCCGTGTCAGATCGACCCCGCCGCACTCAGCCCGCCGGACGCCAACAAGCCGGCAGGTCCTTCTTGGTTTGCATGAGGATCTCGCGAATCGCGGTGCGTGACTCAGGCGTCAACTTCTCAAACTCGGGGCTGGTGTCCTGGCCAGAAACGATCTCCCAAAGCCGCTCATAGACCCGCGTTTTGACCGGCGCCGGCAATTGGTCGAACGCCTCGCTATGAATGAGGTA
>Ga0233425_10003460_pt1 | contig 28534 bp, 21 predicted proteins | sample Watercolumn_Towu_2_FD_181712 | JGI IMG/M metagenome (GOLD analysis project Ga0233425, IMG submission 181712) | Freshwater microbial communities from Lake Towuti, South Sulawesi, Indonesia - Watercolumn_Towuti2014_140_MG | ecosystem: Environmental > Aquatic > Freshwater > Lake | place...
GCAGGCCGGGGTCGAGGCTGCCCTGGCCGCCGGGATGGAAGTGATCGCCATCACCAACACGCTGCCCGCCGACCGCCTCGCGCGAGCGACGCACGTGGTGGACAACTACCACCAGATCGAGGAGTTGTTGCTGAACTCGACCGCGCAACCCGGTACGAGTTGACCGGCCGCCGAATCGGGTCCGTCTTGCCAAACCCCGCGGGTTGACTAACTTACTGACGCTGGGCTCGGACGGGCCCGGCTGAAACAGAAAACCGGCGCCTGATTTCCTGGACATCATGTTGATCGCATCGGCAGCACTTCGGACAGCGCAGGTTGCGGCCGCGGCCGTGGAATGGCCCCGCGCCGCGCGGCCCTCACAAGCCGCCTGGGGCGTCTGTGGCTGGCTTGCGGGCGTCGGGCTGACGGCGGCGGCGTTGGCCGCGCCGACCCCGGACCCCAAGGCCTGGCCCATGTTCCGCGGCGGGCCGGCGTTGCTCGGCGTGGCGGCCAGCCCACTGCCCAAATCGCCCGAGTTGTTGTGGACCTTCAAAGCCGAAGGGCCGGTGAAGTCTTCCGCGGCGATCGCCGGCGGCCAGGTCTTCATCGGTTCGGATGACGGCAACCTCTATGCCCTTTCGCTGGCGACCGGCCAGAAGGTCTGGGCCTGCAAGACCGGCGGCCCGATCGAATCCTCCCCCCTGTTCCTGGCCGGGACGGTCTTTGTGGGCTCGAGCGACGCGGTGCTCTACGCGGTGGACGCCCTCACCGGCAAGCTCCGCTGGAAATACGAGACGGGCGATCGCATTTTGGGTGCCCCAAATTGGGTCAAGTCCCCCAAGGGTGACGCGACCTGGATTCTGGTGGGCGGCTACGATTTCAAGCTCCACTGCCTCGACGCCGCCACGGGCAAGAGCAATTGGGTGTATGAAACCGGCAATTACATCAATGGATCGCCCGCGGTCGCCGACGGGCAAACGGTGTTTGGCGGGTGCGACGCGATCCTGCACGTAATCGGCCTCGGGGATGGCCGGCAGCTCAAGGAAGTCGAGGCGGGCGCTTACATCGCGGGGTCCGTGGCACTGGCGGACGGGTGCGCCTATTTCGGGCATTACGAAAACGAATTCCAGTGCGTTGACCTTGCCATCGGCCGGAAACGCTGGGCTTATCGCGACAAGAACTTCCCTTATTTCTCGTCACCGGCGCTCACGGGAGACCGCGTCCTCTTCGGCGGCCGGGATAAGCGGTTGCACTGCGTGGCGCGGCAGACCGGCGCCGCGCTCTGGACATTCTCGACGCGCGGCAAGGTGGACAGTTCGCCCGTCATCGCCGGCGATCGCGTGGTGGTGGGCTCGGACGACGGACGGCTCTACATCGTCTCACTCGCCGATGGGCAGGAGACCTGGTCGTTCGACCTGGGCCAAGCGGTCACCTCTTCGCCGGCAATAGCCGACAGCCGGCTCGTGATCGGTTGCGAGGACGGCAAGGTGTATGCCTTTGGCGCGAAGGGCAAATAGCCCAATGCACGATTGACGCAGCGGAAGGCCACGCCTACGGTATGGCGCAATGGGACGCCCTGACATAGGCACGCCGACCGCGGCGCCGGCTCAGCCGCCGCCGATCCGTAAGGAAACCACGGTCGGCAACTACTTCGTCTCGAACTACCCGCCCTACTCCTATTGGCGGCCCGAGGCGGTCCCCGAATTCGCCGCCGCCCTCGAACGCCCCCCCAGTGCTTCGACCCCGCTGGGCGTCTATCTGCACATCCCGTTCTGCCGCAAGCGCTGCCATTTCTGTTATTACAAGGTCTATACCGACAAGGATTCGGCCGCCATCCGCGGCTACATCGACGCCGCACTCGCCGAACTGGCCTTCTACGCCAGCAAGCCTTTCGTGGGCGGGAGAACCGCCAATTTCGTCTATTTCGGCGGTGGCACGCCCTCCTACCTGTCGGCCGACCAACTCAAATTCCTGACCGACGGCATGAAACGGCTCCTGCCGTGGGACGGCGCGGAGGAGGTCACCTTCGAGTGCGAGCCTGGGACGCTGACCGATCACAAGCTGCGCGCCATTCGCGACCTCGGCGTGACGCGCCTGAGCCTGGGTGTCGAGCATTTCGATGATCACATCCTCGAGATCAACGGGCGCGCCCATCACAGCAAGGAAATCGCGCGCGCCTACAGTTACGCCCGCGAAGTGGGCTTCCCGCAGATCAACATCGATCTGATCGCCGGCATGGTCGAGGAGACCGAACCGAAGTGGCGCGAGTGCGTCGCCAAGACGATCGCCTGCGCGCCGGACAGCGTGACGATCTACCAGATGGAGGTACCCTACAACACCACGATCTACAAAGAGATGAAGGCCGCCGGCCGACTCGTCGCGCCGGTCGCCGATTGGGAGACGAAGCGGTCCTGGGTCGAGTACGCGTTCGCGGAACTCGAGCGCGCCGGCTACACCGTCGCCAGCGCCTACACCGCCGTCCGCGACCCCAAGCGCGCACAGTTCGTCTATCGGGACCGCCTCTGGGCCGGGGCGGACCTGCTCTCGCTGGGCGTGGCCTCCTTCGGACACATCGGGGGAACGCATTACCAGAACCACCACGATTTCGATCCCTATGTGAACGCGGTGCGCGCCGCGCGTTCGCCGGTCTATCGCGCCCTCACGCCTTCGGCCGATGAACGGCTCATTCGGGAATTCATCCTGCAACTGAAGCTGGGGCACGTGAGTTGCGTCTATTTCCAGAACAAGTTTGGTGTCGATGTACGCACGCGCTTTGCCCGACCGCTTCAGACCTTGCATGACTGGGGGTTCGCCCAGGTCGTGGGCGACCTCATCAGCCTCAACCGGGAGGGCTTGCTCCAAGTGGACCGGCTGCTCTACGAGTTCTTCCTCCCCGAGCACCGTGGCGCCCGTTATGTCTGAGCTCGGCGCAAGCCGGCACGGCCGCGCGCCGTGGTTGCTGGCGCTGCTGGCGGTCGCGGCATTTGCACTGCCCATTCGTGCCGCCCAGGAGTTTTACGTTGCGCCCACCGGCGACGACGCCGCGCCCGGAACCAAGGCCAGCCCGTTCGCCACCCTCGAGGCCGCCCGGGACGCCATTCGCCGTCTGCCCCCGGAAACGCGGCGGCTCAAGGGAGGCGTGACGGTGTGGCTGCGCGGCGGCATCCATACGCGTACGAACGGTTTCACGCTGCGCGCCCAGGACGGCGGCACACCCGAGACGCCGGTGGTCTATCGCGGCTTTCCTGGCGAGACAGCCAGGCTGTTAGGGGGCAAAATCATTACGGGCTTCAAACCGGTCACCGACCGCTTGGTCCTCGAGCGGTTCGACGAGTCCGTGCGTCCGCACATTGTTGAAGCGGACCTCGGGGCGGCGGGGATCACGGAGTTGGGCGGGCTCCGCTCCCGCGGGTTCGGCCGGCCCACAGTCCCCGCGCATTCCGAACTCTTTTTTCGGGGGCAGCCCATGACACTGGCGCGCTGGCCCAATGAGGGTCAGTGGGAGAAGATCGCCGGCCATCCCGAGACCCATAAAGACGAGCACGGCGGGAACCTGGGCGCGCTCGAGGCCGGCTTTCTCTATGCCGGCGACCGGCCCGCGCGCTGGCGCAACCTCGAAGACCTGTGGGTGCACGGCTACTGGGCGTGGGATTGGGCCAACTCCTATGAACGTGTCGCGGCTCTGGACCGGACCAGGCGGCTGATCCAGACGGCGCCCCCCCATGGCCTCTACGGGTTCCGCCAGGGTCAGCGGTTCTACTTTGTCAACGTCCTCGAGGAATTGGATCAGCCCGGCGAATGGTTCCTCGACCGCACCGCCCGCCGGCTCTACTTCTGGCCGCCCGGACCGCTGGAAGGCGCCGAAGTGATCCTCTCGCTGCTCGCCGAACCGTTGCTCACGCTCGAGGGCGTGGCAAACCTCACTGTGCGCGAACTCGTCTTCGAGGGCACGCGCGGCACAGCCATCGAAATCCGCGGCGGCGAAAACAATACCGTCGCCGGCTCGCTCATTCGGCTCGTGGGCAACTATGGCGTGAATATCGAGGGCGGCCGGGGCCACCGGGTCGAGGGTTGCGACCTCGAGAACACGGGCGACGGCGGGGTTCAACTCAGCGGGGGCGATCGCCAGACGCTCACGCCCGGCAACCACGTGGTGGCGAACTGCCATTTCCAAAAGCAAGGCCGGTGGTCCAAGTGCTATGTGCCGGCGGTTCTCGTCGGCGGGGTCGGCCACCGTGTCACCGGAAACCTGATTCACGATCACCCGCATTGCGCGATTCTCTACTCGGGCAACGAGCACCTGATCGAAGGCAACGAGATCCATCACGTCGCCCTCGAGACTGGCGACGTTGGGGCCATCTACGCCGGGCGCGATTGGACCTTCCGGGGCAACGCCATCCGGCACAATTTCATTCATCACACCGGCGGCGTCGGCATGGGCTCGATGGGAGTGTACATGGATGATTGCGTGAGCGGCGCCGAGATCTACGGCAATATCTTCTACAAGACCACGCGCGCGGCCTTTCTGGGCGGTGGCCGCGATCACCACGTTGAGAACAACATCTTCGTCGATTGCGATCCGGCGGTCCAGTTGGACGGCCGCGGTTTGGATAAGTCGCCCGTGTGGCATGGCATGGTGTATGATTTCATGAAGAAGCAACTGGCGGCCGTGCCCGCGGACCTCTACCGCGCCCGTTACCCGGCTCTGGCGGACCTCGACCGCTACTACGCCTCGGGCGATGGCGTGCCCCCGGAGGGCAACCGCGTCGTTCGCAACGTGTGCTCCGGGGGCGTCTGGACGCAGGTGGGCTGGCACGCCGATCCCAAGCTGCTCGAGGTGAAGGACAACCTGGTGGCCAAGGACCCTGGATTTGTCGCCCCGGACAAGCTCGACTTCCGCCTCCGGCCGGATTCGCCGGCCTGGGCCCTCGGGTTCAAAGCGATCCCCGTCGAGAAGATCGGCCTGCAATCGGACGCGTCACGCCGCGAGCTCGAGCGCCTCCGCCGCGCGCTGCCCCAATGAGCGCCATCCCTTCCGCAACGGCGCCGCTCGCCCCTTCGAGCCTGGGCGAGCACCTGTTCCCGCTGGACGAGTTCTACGCTCAAGCCGGAATGGCGTTGCCGCCCATTGACGTCATTGCGGGCGATCAACTGCCCGAGCCCTATCGCAGGCTCCTCTACCATAACCATGACATGACCCCGACGCTCGAGGACTATTACGGATGCGACATCCACCTCGAGATTCTTCGCCGGCGACAGGAGGGTGAGTTCTATTTCCGCGAGGTGGTCCTCCGGTTGGACGGCGCCAACACCCCGGTCGAGTTTGGCGCCAATAAGATCAGCCTCGAGCGCTTCTCCCCGGACGTGCGCCAGTTGATTCTGGCCGAGCACCTGCCGTTGGGGCACATCCTGAAAGTCCACGAAGTGCCGCACTCGAGTCGGCCGCAGGCCTATTTCCGCGTCCACTCCGATGTATTCATGAGCCGGTCTCTGGGCCTGGCGGAACCGCAGGTGATTTACGGGCGGCGCAACACCCTGCGCGACCCGCAGGGCCGCCCGATGTCCGAGATCGTCGAAATCCTCGCGCCACCTCCGCGGGCTCCGGCGCCGGCGCGCGCGGCCGGCTAAACTCAAACTACGCCCGATCCCGAAAGCTCGAACTGTTCCTCCCATGTCAAACTCGCCAGACTACGATGTGCTCATCATCGGCGCCGGGCCTGCCGGCTCGACCTGCGCCGCGCTTCTGGCCGAGCATGGCCATCGCGTGCTGGTCCTCGAGCGGGAGAAGTTCCCGCGCTACCACATTGGCGAATCGTTGCTACCTTTCACTTACTACCCCTTGAAGCGGCTGGGCCTGATCGACAAGATGCGGCACTCCGCCTTCGTGAAGAAATACAGCGTCCAGTTCGTTTCACCGTCGGGCAAAGCCAGCCAGCCGTTTTATTTCTCGACGCGCTACGAGGCCGACGTGGCGCAGACGTGGCAGGTGCTGCGCTCGGAGTTTGACCTGCTGCTGCTGGAAAACGCGCGCGAGAAGGGGGCCGAGGTCCTCGAGGAAACGACCGTCCTCGAGTTGCTCCGCGACGGCAGCCGGGTCGTCGGTGTCCGAACGCGCGACCGGGCGGGCCAGGAACGCGAGTACCACGCCCCTTTCACCCTGGACTGCTCGGGCAAGGAATCCTTCACCGCCGTTCGTCAGCAGTGGCGCGTCAAGGACCCCAGCCTCAACAAAGTGGCCGTGTGGACCTATTACCGCGGCGCCAAGCGCGATCCCGGCATCGACGCCGGAGCCACGACGGTGGCCTTCGTCCCCGAGAAAGGCTGGTTCTGGTACATTCCCCAACACAACGACATGGTCAGCGTGGGTGTGGTCGCCGAGGGCAAATACCTCACCCGGGAAGGCGTGAAGGCTCCCGAACACATTTTCAAGCGCGAGCTCGAGCAGAACCTCTGGATCAAGGATCACCTGGCGTGCGGCCAGCAGGTTGGCGACTACTTCATCACCAGCGAATACTCGTTTCATTCCCGGCATTGCGGCGCGGACGGGCTGCTGCTGGTCGGCGACGCCTTCTGCTTTCTCGATCCAGTGTTTTCCTCGGGGGCGCTGCTCGCGCTCAAAAGCGGTGTGCTCGCCGCCGATGCCGTGCACGAGGCGCTCCAGGCCCGGGATGTCTCCGCCGCGCGCTTCGCTCCCTATGCCGCCATGATGCGCGAGGGTGTCGAGAACATGCGCAAACTGGTGTACGCCTTTTACAATCCCAACTTCAGCTTCCGCGTTCTCACTGACAAGTACCCGGACCTGGCCGGGGATCTCACCGATTGCCTCTCGGGCGACGTGAACAAGGATTTCACCCGGCTTTTCACCGCCGTTCAGGAGTACGCCCCGGTGCCGGAGCCGCTGCCGGTGGGCGCGCCCCTCACTGCGTAGCCGCCGCAGCCGCCGCCGCCATGAATATCGTCCAGCTCACCCCGGGTGCGGGCGGCATGTACTGCGGCAATTGCTTCCGCGATAACGCCCTGGTGGCGGCGCTCCGCCAGTTGGGGCATCCCGCAGTCCTGGTGCCGCTCTACCTGCCGTTGCGGCTGGATGAACCCGATCAGAGCGCCGGCACGCCCGTGTTCTTTGGCGGTGTGAACGTATATCTCGAGCAAAAAGCCGCCTTCTTCCGCTCGGCGCCGCGCTGGCTCCACGACCTGCTTTCCGCGCCGGCGCTGCTCGACTGGACCGCCCGGTTCGCCGCCAAGACGCGGCCCGAGGACGTCGGCGAACTGGCCTTGTCGATGTTGCGTGGTGAACAGGGCCACCAGGCGCGCGAACTCCAGGACCTGATCGCTTGGCTCAAGAGCCGCCCTCGTCCGGACGTGGTGTGTCTTTCCAACGCCATGCTTGTGGGCGTGGTCCGCCAGCTCAAGCTCGAGCTTGGGACGACGGTGGTTTGCACACTCCAGGGCGAGGAGGCTTACCTGGATTCGCTGCCCGAGGCCTGGCGCGGTGAGGTGTGGCGGACGCTGGCCGAACGGGCGCAGGAAGCGGACCTGTTCATCGCGCCGAGCCGTTTTTTCGGCGATCGCATGGCCGCGCGCCTGGGGCTGCTGCCGGAACGGGTGCGCGTGGTCTTCAACGGCATCAACCTGGCCGGCTACCCGCCAGGCCCCAGCCCGCGCAAGACCGGCGGGCCGGTGTTGGGGTTCTTCACGCGCATGTGCCGCGAGAAGGGACTGGATACGCTCGTCGAGGCCTTTATCCTCGTTCGGCAACGGGGCAGGCTGCCGGGGCTGCGGCTGCGGGTCGGCGGCGGCTGCGGGCCAGGGGACGAGCCGTTCGTCGCCGCCCTGCGCGACCAACTGCGCGCCCGCGGCCTGCTCGGGGATGTGGATTTCTGTCCGAACCTCGACCGTGCCGGCAAGATTGCCTTTCTGCGCTCGTTGGATGCCTTCTCGGCGCCCGCGCTCTACGGCGAGGCCTTCGGCCTGTACGTGATCGAGGCGCTCGCGGCGGGCGTGCCGGTCGTCCAGCCACGCCACGGCGCCTTCCCGGAGTTGCTCGAGGCCACGGGGGGGGGGAGGCTGTGTGAACCGGGCAGCCCCGAGGCGCTGGCGGACGCCCTCGAGACCCTCTTGCTCGACCCCGCGCGGTGCCGGGCCATCGGCGCCGCCGGCCAGGCGGCGGTGCGCGCAAACTTCAGCGCCGAGGCGATGGCCAGCCGCATGATCCAGTGCTTCCAGGAGGCCGTGGGAGCTCGCCCGGCGCCCGCTCGACCCGTGGCCGCCTAGCCGCATGGTTCACATCGCCACCGCCCCAAATCCGCCCGCCCGTTGGCTCCTTCGGGCCGCGCGCTGACCGCCCCGCCGCGACCGAACCTCCCCATGCCCTACGAATTCACCGTGCAACGCCGCGTCGAGTTCTCCGAAACGGACCTCGCCGGCATCGTTCATTTCTCGAACTTCTTCCGTTACATGGAGGCCGCCGAGCACGCCTTTTATCGCTCGCTGGGCTTCTCCGCCACGCTGGACCACCTGGACCCGCCCCTGGGCCTGCCGCGCGTGCGAGTCGAGTGCGAATACCGGCATCCGCTGCGCTTCGAGGACACCGTCGAGGTCCACATGCTTGTCAAGGCAAAACGAGCGAAAGTGATCACCTACCTGTTCCGCTTCCGCAACCTCAGCGCCACGCCGGTGGTCCAGGCCGCCCACGGCTCGATGACGGTGGTCTGCGTGGTGCGGCAGCGCGACGGCTCCTTTGCGGCCACCGGCCTGCCCGCCGAAATCGCCGCGCGGATCGAGGTGGCCCCGGCGGAGCTGCTCGAGCATCACGAGCGCCACGCCCCGCGCCGAGAGTAGCGGCGGCGGCCGCGTCCCCTGCGACCCGCGAAGCATGCAACGCCACCTGACCCTCACCACCGAGCCAATCGACGAGGCCGCGCTCGTCGGCGGGCGGCGCATGTCCGCCGGCCTGGGGGCGGCGGCCTATTTCGTTGGCGTGGTCCGCGGCCTCGAGGCCGGGGAACCTGTCGCGGGACTTGATTATGAGGTGTTCGGCCCCATGGCCGAGCACCAGTTTCACCGGCTGTTCGACGAGGTCGAGAAACGATGGCCCGTCGCCTCCGTGCGGCTGGTTCATCGCGTCGGCTGGGTCGCGGTCGGGGAGCCTTCGCTTTGGGTCGAGGTGCTGGCGCCGCATCGCCAGGAGGCCTTCGCCGCCTGCGAATGGATCATCGAAGAGATGAAGCGCGTTGTCCCGATCTGGAAGCATCCCGCCCGCGGCACGGCGGCCGCCCCGGACCCGCCCGGAAAGCAATCGCACACGCCACAACAATCTCATTGAATTCGGCCCACTGCGTTCTAGGCTCCCGCTTGTGACCGTCGATACGTTCAGGCCCGAAATCCAGGAGGCCCTCAAGGCTTACGATCGGTTTGTGGTCTGCCTCGAGAAATCGCAGGAGGAATTCAAGGCCTCCGTGCATTCCCTCGTGGACAAGGCCATCAAGGCCTACAACAACCGCGGACCCAACCTCCGCCACGGAATCGCCCTGGACCAACACGTTACCGTCATCTTGAGCCAGTCCGGCAACGACCGCCCGCTTTGCGCGATTTACTTCAACCTGCACTCTCCTTACCAGAAGCGCGCCGCGGCGAGGACCGACTCTCCCGAGGACCGGCAGAAGGCCGAGGGCAGCAGCCCCAGGTCCGTGGCCTGATCGCAGACCCGTTGGCGCGTCCAACCCAACAGACGCCGATCCCGGCCTCCCTTCGGGTGTGAGAGCGCACGCTGGTTCGGTTTGAGCAACCGTCAATCCTGCCGCGCCTCGTCCCCAGGTTGGACCTCACCCTCGACGATGTCCGCGGCAACGTGGTTCTGGCGGGCTGGGCCGCTGACGCTGACCGCCCCCACCCGCTTCCCCTGCCGATAGACCTCGAGCCGCCGGCCTGCGGCGGGTATGGGGTTGAACGCGAAGTCCATGACCACAAACCGAAGCGCGGGGCTGGTCGAGACCACCCGGGCGGTCGTGACGCTGATCGGCGTCACCAAGGGATACTTCACTTCGGCTGGCGCGGGGGGAGGCGTCTCCGGCACGGGCTTGCGCTTCCGGATGACCTGCCAGCGCTTCTCCCAGTCGCTCCAACTGGCGACCCAGGCCTCGCCCACGAGGTTCGAGCGCGCGCTCGGCCAGAGTGCCTCGAGGGCCGTGACCTCGCTCCGAACCATGCGCTGGTCTTTGAACCGCAGGCTGGCTTCGATCAGGTTCAACCGGTTCTCCGGGTACTCGGGGCTTAGCTCAACGGCGCGCCGCAAGTGGCGGCGTGCCTTGGACTGGCTTCCCACGCTGACCGGCCAGCCGGGAGCGTCCAGGTACAGGAGTCCAAGGCAACGGTCGGGTCCCGCGTAATCGAGGCGCTCGTCCAACTCACGCGCGGTCTTGAAGGCGCGCTCCATCTCGCTCACCAGCGGGAGAGCGCCCAGGCTTCGGGTGCGGGCCAACTGGCCCAGGTTCATGCCGAGGTAATAGTGCCCTGCCGCCTCGGTTGGCCTTCCGGCGACCGCCTTTCGGCAGGCCGCCACCCCGGCCTCGGCAATCTGGGCACGGAGAGCATCGCGCGTGGCGAACTCCGCCCAGTCGAACGAAGCTCGCCCGAATTGCCAGGCGGCGGTCAGATCGGCCGGTGCCTCCTGGTGGCGCGCCTGGCTCGCCAGGAAGATCGCCTGTGCTCGCGCGGCGACATTCGTGCCGGCTTCGGACCCGGCAACGGGCTCCGCCGCGCCGAGGCCACCCAGGAGGCCCAGGGAGAATCCGGCTAATCTGCAATACAAGTGCAGGTTATTCTGGCCGGAATTAGGTGTTGCCATCGTGTGCGCCGGTACTATATTGGGCGTGTGAAACTCTACTGGAAGCAGTGGGGCCTGGCAACCGTTGCGGTGGCCGGCCTGCTGGCAGGCGGTTGCGGCGGCTTTGGCGCGAGCCAGAGCATCTCGCCGGCGACCTTCCTGCTGCCCGGCCTTGGGCAGACCAAGCCGGGGACTGCTCGTCCTGCCCTTGCCGGCCCCAGCCAGCAAGCGCAACCCCTGGTGGCCGCCAGCCACTAAGGCTGCTGCCGCTCGCGCAACCCATCCACAATGCGATTCCCGTTTTCCCTCACGGCCAAGATTGCCGCGCACATCATCAAGCACAAGCTGCTGCGGACCCCGAAGTTCGCCATGGTGCTGCAATTGGAGCCGTTGCACACCTGCAACCTCACCTGCACCGGCTGTGGCCGCATCCGGGAGTATTCCACCAGTCTCAAGGACATGATGAGCCTGGAGGACTGCCTGGCTTCGGCGCGGGAGTGCGACGCCCCGATGGTCTCGATCTGCGGCGGCGAGCCGTTGATCTATCCGAAGATCGAAGAGTTGGTCGCCGGTTTGCTGGCGCAACACCGGATCGTCTATGTGTGCACGAACGGCATGTTCATGCGCAAGAAGATGAGGGATTACCTGGCCGCGCAGTACGGCCCCGGCCTCGAACCGAAGCTGGCGCAACTGCTCGAAGCCAAACTCATCTCGAGCAAAGACCTGGAAGTCATTCGCAAGGGCAAGCACGACGAGCGTCCAGTCATCGCGCCCACCAAGTGGATGTATTGGAACGTTCATATCGATGGCCTTGAATACACGCACGATCTGATCGTCGAGCGCGAGGGCGTGTTCAAGGAATGCGTCGAGGCCATCAAGATGGCCAGGCTCCTTGGCTACCAGGTCGCCACTAACACCACCGTCTATAAGGAGACCGACGTCCGCGAGATCGAGGACATGTTCGCCTTCTTCTCCGCGCTCGGGGTGGATGGCCACACGATCTCGCCGGGCTACGATTACGACGCCGCCAAGAAGGACATGACCCGGCGCCTGGGTCGCAAGCCCGAGGACTTCTTCCTCACCCGGGCGATGACGCGCGCAAAGTTCGCCAACATCCTGGATTGGGGCGCGCGCTACACGATCTTTGGCACGCCCGTGTACCAGGAGTTCCTGGCGGGCAAACGCGAACTGACCTGCACGGCCTGGGCGATCCCCACCCGCAACGTCCGCGGCTGGAAGGCACCCTGCTACCTGATGACCGACGGCCATTACGCCGGCTACCAGGAGATGCTCGAGAAGGTGGATTGGAACAAATACGGCGTGGTGGACGGGGTTGCCCGCGACCCGCGCTGTGAGAACTGCATGGTCCATTGCGGCTACGACCCGAGCGGGGCGCTCGGCACGAATTACCAGAAGGGCGACAACTGGAAGAACATCCAATACAACTTCGGCCCGCGGCCCAAGCCCGCGCCCCATGGACTGCAGGTGCGGGCCTTCAACGGCTTTTCCATCGGGCAGGGTCATCTGGCCGAGGCGAAGGCGGCGATCAAGTCGGCGGTCGCCGAACCCGGCGGCTGTGGCGGCGATCATTCGCAACGCGACGAGTTGCTGGCCAAAATCGCGCGGGCGCAGCAGAGCGCGCTCAAAGACAACCCGGGCTCGCTGCCTTGAGCGGGACCACGCACCGCCAGCCGATCCCCGGGAACGTCACACCGCCCGGGCTGCGGCACTGACCGTATTTTTCCATGAGCACACTATTTCTGTCTCCACCTTCGTTCGACGGTTTCGACGGCGGCGCCGGCTCGCGCTACCAGGCGAAGCGTGAAGTCACGTCGTTCTGGTATCCAACCTGGCTGGCCCAGCCCGCCGCCCTGACCCCGGGCGCGCGGTTGATGGATTGCCCGCCCCATCAGATCGGCATCAAGCAGTGCCTCCACGAGGCCGCCCGCTACGACCACGTGGTCATTCATACCTCGACCCCTTCGCTCCGCAACGATTGCAAGGTGGCCGAGGCGATCAAGGCGCAGCGCCCCTCGACCTCGATTGGTTTCGTCGGCGCCCACGCCGCTGTGCTCCCCACCGAGACCTTGAAGGCCTCGCCGGCCATCGACTGGGTCGGGCGAAAGGAATTCGATTTCACCTGCCGGGAGGTCTCGGAAGGCAGGCCGCTGGCCGAAGTGCACGGGTTGTCCTATCGGAAGGATGGCCGCATTCTGCACAACCCCGAGCGCGAGTTGATCTCGAACATGGACCTGTTGCCCTGGGTGGTGGACACTTACAAGCGCGATCTCGAGATCGAGAAGTACTTTATCGGCTACCTGCTCCATCCCTATGTGAGCCTCTACACTGGGCGGGGCTGCCCCGCCCAGTGCACGTTCTGCCTTTGGCCGCAGACCATCGGCGGCCACAAATACAGAGTGCGTTCCGCGCAGAACGTGGCGGCGGAGATGGCGTACGCCAAGAAGCTCTTCCCCCAGGTCAAGGAGTTTTTCTTCGATGACGATACCTTCACGGCGAACCTGCCGCGGGCCCGGGAGATCGCGCAGCAGCTCAAGCCGCTGGGCCTCACCTGGTCATGCAACAGCCGCGCCAACGTCAACTACGAGACGATCAAGCTCATGAAGGATTGCGGCCTGCGCCTGTTCCTCGTGGGCTACGAATCCGGCAACGAAGACATCCTCAAGCGGATCAAGAAAGGCGTCACGCTCGACGAGATGCGGGCTTTCACCAGGGCCTGCAAGGAGATTGGCGTGGTAATCCATGGAACCTTCATCCTGGGGCTCCCGGTCGAGACCAGGGAGACCATCGAACAGACCATCCGTTTCGCCCAGGAACTCGACGTGTTCAGCATCCAGGTTTCGCTCGCCGCGCCGTATCCCGGAACCGAGCTCTACGAAATGGCCCGTCAGAACGGATGGTTCGCCAGGCAGGACAAGACCGACATCCTCCACGGCGACGGCCTCCAGCAATCCACCCTCGAGTATCCCGCCCTGAGCAAAGAAGAAATCTTCGAGGCCGTTGAGGCCTTCTACCGCCGCTATTTCCTCCGTCCGAAGCCGATCCTGCGCATCATCAAGACGATGCTCGAGGACAAGGACGTTTGCGTGCGGCGGTTGCGCGAGGGCTTCGAGTTTTTCAGCACCATGGCCCAGCGCCGCGACGACCTCGCCTCCGCTAAAGCCATCCCCGCGGCAACCTGAGATCGCCCGAGCCGCCGCGCGCGTCCGAATAGGTCAGAACACAGGAGCACTGATCGATCCCTTTGGCGGGACGAAGGCGGATGCTACCCCGTAGAAGAAACGGCTTGGCAACCGGGTGTGGGACATCCTATTGGAAGGCCGTGGCCGTCCTCAAACCGCCCGACAGTCATCATGCCAGCGCCGCCAGTGGTTGGCTGGAGCTGGGCAATCCACGGGAAGCCGCCGCCGAACTGGACCGGGTCTCCCCCGCCCATCGCGGCCACCCGGCCGTCCTCGAGTTGAGTTGGCGGATTCACGCCGAAGAGAAACGGTGGCAGGCGGCCCTCGAGGTTGCCACCCAACTCATCCAGACAGCCCCGGAGCGACCCACCGGGTGGATCGACCAGTCGTTCGCGCTGCACGAGTTGCAGCGGACGCGCGAGGCCTGGGAGGTCCTGTTGCCCGTCGCCGGCCGATTCCCGAAGACCAGCATCATCCCTTACAACCTCGCCTGCTACGCCTGCCAGATGGGCAACCATGCAGAGGCGCGGCGTTGGCTGGCCAAGGCCATCAAGCTTCGCACCCAGGATGACATCAAACAGCTCGCCCTGGCCGACAAGGACCTCGAACCGCTCTGGGCCGAGATCAAGGACTGGTAGCCACGGCTGCGCGGCAGGGCATGAGGCCGCCGCTCCAGGCCCGTCAGCCTCAAGAGCGGCTCCGACGGCCGGGCCAGCCGCTCAACCACGCACCGCGCCGCCTCGAGCGGACTCGATCCGGTACAGGTGGGTCCTCGTGCGCAGGTAGAAGGCCTTCCCCGAGACCGCCGGCGAGGCCATGAACCCGTTGGCCAGCGTGTTGGTGGCCAGCACGGTAAAGGTGCGTCCGGGTTTGAGCACGGTCGTGGCCCCTTCCTGGCTGAAGAGGTAGAGCCGTCCGTCCGCATACACCGGCGACGCGGCGAATTTGCCGCCAATGCGCTCGGTCCACACTGTCTGACCCGTGGCGGCTTCGACGCACGTGACGAAGCTCTGCTCGGCGGCCGTGTAGATCAAACCGTCCACGAGCAGCGGCGAGGCGTATTTGCCCACGCGCGTCTTGAGCCGCCAGACCACGCCGGTGTCGGTGATGTCGCCGGCCTGGTCGGTTTTCACCGCCAACAGCTCCGTTTTCGTCAAGCCCGTGACCATGAACGCCAGGCCCTGGCCGTAAACCGGCCGCGGGGCCGCCGACCAGTCCTGGTACTGCACCCGCCACAACTCGCGGCCTGTCCGCGGATCGTAGCCGTACGCCGCCTTGGCCCCGACGCTGAGCATCTGCGGTTTCCCGCCCGCCTCGACAATCAACGGCGTGCTGTGCGCCTTGCGCAGGTCCCCGTCCTTGGCCATTTGGCCGGGCACATTCTCGTCGTTCCACGCCACCGACCGGTCCGTCCTCCAAACGGTCGCGCCTGTCTTCTTGTCAAGGGCAATGTGGTACTGCACATCCACGCCGTCCATCGTCAGCACCAGCAGGTTCTCGAACAGCACCACCGACGACGCCGCGCCGCGATAATGGCGGCACTGGATGTCTTCGCGCTTCCAGAGCGCCTTGCCGGTCGCGGTGTCCAGGCAGGCCGTCCCGAACCGCCCGAAGTGCGCATACACGCGCCCCGCCTCGATGGCCGGCGAAGGCGTGGCGTAGCAGTTCATGGACGCCCCGTTTCCCAGTGGCTCGGGTTCGTCGGCGTGGAAAAGCTTCTCGTTGAACCGAACCTGGCCGGTTTCGGCATCGACGGCGATCGCGAAAAAGTCGTGGCCATCCTCGGTGGCGGTGGTCAGCCAAACCTGCCCGCCCATCACCACCGGCGTGGACCAACCACGATAGGGGATTTCGACTTTCCATCGGACGTTGTTGGTCTCGCTCCAGTCGAGGGGCAGGCCGGCGGCTTGAGTGGCGCCGGGGGCGGAGGCATGCCCATCACCCCGAGGACCGCGGAACTCCGGCCAATCGGCGTGGGCTATCGGCCCGCCGGCGAGGAGCAGGCTCAGAACCAGCAGCCCGGACCACGGCCAGAGCCTCCCGCGTGTGATGGCCTCCAGCGGAGTACTTGCCCGGCACTTGTCATGCTTCATACGCGCAGGTTGATGCGCCTGCCGCAGCAAGTCAACCGCCCAGGGAACTCGGCCTCCTCTGTGGTCCTTGCGGTCTTGGAGTTCCTCGACAGCAGGGGGGGTGAGGGTTACTCTCGGCCTGTGAGAACGCAGTCGCCGGACACCAGTCCCGAGGCCGAGCGGGTGTTGATCGAGTTGTTGCGCCAGACCCCGCGTTGGCGGCGGCTGCAGCTCGCGGACCAGATGAGCCTCACAGTGCGGAACCTCTGCCTAGCCGGTCTGCGCAGGCGGCATCCAGAGGCCACCGAAGCGGAAATCCGCCGGCGGTTCGCTGACCTCTACCTGGGGCCGGAACTGGCGGCCAAGGCCTACGGCCCGCCGCCCGCTGACTAGTGGACGCCGCCCAGATCCAAGCGAGCCTGCTGGTTGCCCGCGCTTTGGACGAGTTGGGGATTGCCTACGTTATCGGCGGCTCGATGGCGAGTTCCGTCCACGGCATCTACCGGGCGACCGCCGACACCGATTTTGTTGCCGCAGTTCTCCCCCGGCATACCGAGGCACTGGTGCGACTCCTGGGCCCAGCCTTTTATGCTGACACCCTGGTGATTCGCGAGGCCGCCACGGCCGGCCGGAGCTTTAACGTCGTCCACTTGGAGACCATGTTGAAGGTGGACGTGTTTGTCGCGCGGGATGATCCGTTTCGCGCGGCGCAAATCCGCCGGCGCATCCTCCAGGCTACGGGTCCCGACGCAGGGGCGTCGTTCTATGTGACGTCGCCAGAGGACACGGTGCTGGCCAAACTTGATTGGTTTCGCCGCGGCGGAGAGGTTTCAGACCGCCAGTGGAACGACGTACTCGGGGTCCTCAAGGTTCAGGGCCCGGGACTCGACCAAGTGTACATGAACGGCTGGGCGGAGCGGATGGGGCTCATGTCTCTCCTGCGGCGCGCCTGGCAGGAAGCCGGATTGCCTTAGTCGGCAGGCCCTGCCGCGGCAAGTCAACCGCCCGGGGCACCCGGCCTGCTCCGCGGTCTTGCGGTCTTGGAGTTCCTCGACAGCAGGGGGGCTAAGGGTTAGTACCGATAGTGCTCGGGCTTGTAGGGCCCGTCGATGGGCACGCCGAGATACTCGGCCTGTTGCCGGGTGAGGCGGGTCAGCTTGACGCCGATCTTCTCGAGGTGAAGCCGCGCGACCTCTTCATCCAGCTTCTTGGGCAGCCGGTACACGCCCACCTTGTAGGTGTGGCGGTTCTTCCACAGGTCGAGCTGGGCCAGGACCTGGTTCGTGAACGAATTGGACATCACGAAGCTGGGATGGCCCATCGCACAACCCAGGTTCACGAGGCGTCCCTCGGCCAGCAGGTAGAGCGAATTGCCGGCGGGGAAGGTGTACTTGTCCACCTGCGGCTTGATGTTGAGCCGTTTGCTGCCCGGATGGCTGTTGAGCCGATCGACCTGGATCTCGTTGTCGAAGTGCCCGATGTTGCAGACGATGGCCTGGTCTTTCATCCGCAGCATGTGCTCGAGCGTGATCACGTCGCGGTTGCCGGTGGTGGTGACGTAGATGTCTCCCGTGCCCAGGGTCTCTTCGATCGTGGTCACCTCGAAGCCTTCCATGGCGGCTTGCAGCGCGTTGATCGGGTCGATCTCGGTCACGATCACGCGCGCCCCGAACCCGCGCAGCGAATGCGCCGAGCCCTTGCCCACGTCGCCATAGCCGCAGACCACGGCCACCTTGCCCGCCACCATGACGTCGGTGGCGCGCTTGATGCCGTCGGCCAGTGATTCGCGGCAGCCATAGAGGTTGTCGAACTTGGATTTGGTCACCGAATCGTTCACGTTGATGGCCGGCACGAGGAGTTTGCCACCCTCGAGCATCTGGTAGAGCCGGTGCACACCGGTCGTAGTCTCTTCCGACACCCCGCGCCATTCGCTCACAATCTGGTGCCAGCGCCGCGGCGCCTCGCGATGCACCCGCTTGAGCAGGTCCTTGATGACCTGTTCCTCGTGCTTCTCGCTGGGCGTGTTGACCCACCCGTCGCCTTCCTCGAGTTGATAGCCCTTGTGGATGAGCAACGTCACGTCGCCACCGTCATCGACCACCAACTGCGGGCCCGCCCCGCCGGGATGGCAGATGGCCTGGTAGGTGCACCACCAGTATTCCTCGAGCGTTTCGCCTTTCCAGGCGAACACCGGCACTCCCGCCTTCGCCACCGCCGCGGCGGCATGATCCTGCGTCGAGAAGATGTTGCAGCTCGCCCAGCGCACGCTGGCCCCCAGATCCACCAGCGTCTCGATCAACACGGCCGTTTCGATGGTCATGTGCAGCGAGCCCGTCAGCCGCACACCCTGCAACGGTTTGCTCGCCGAGTGCCGCTTGCGCACGGCCATCAATCCGGGCATCTCGTGCTCGGCGATGTCGATGGCCTTGCGGCCCAACTCGGCCAGGCCGAGGTCTTTGACTTTGTAATCTTGCGGGGCCACGACCGGCGCCGCCTTGTTTGCGCGGGCTTTGCCGGGTTTGATGCCACGGGGACGGGGCAGGGTGAGAGGAGGCATAAGGAGAGTTTCGGATTTCTGATTGTTGATTTTGGATTCGAGGGGCGCGCCGCCGGCTTAGTCGGGGCCGGGCGCTACTTCGCCGCTTTCTTCAGCGCGGCGATCTTGTCGGTTCGTTCCCAGGTGATGCTATTCAGGTCTTCGATCTTGCCGAAATGGCCATAGTTGGTCGTGAGCGAGTAGATCGGGCGAAGCAAGTCCAACTGTTTGATGATGTCCGCGGGCTTGAAGCTGAAGACCGATTGGACAGCGCGGGTGATGGCCTCGTCGCTCACCACCCCGGTGCCGAACGTATCGACCGCCACGGACACCGGGTTCGGATAGCCGATCGCGTAGGCGAATTGGATTTCGCACCGCGTGGCCAGGCCCGCCGCCACCACGTTCTTGGCCACATACCGTCCCATGTAGGCGGCGCTGCGGTCCACCTTGGACGGGTCCTTGCCGCTGAACGCCCCGCCCCCGTGCCGGCCCATGCCGCCGTAGCTGTCCACGATGATCTTGCGGCCCGTCAACCCCGTGTCCCCTTGCGGCCCGCCCACCACGAAACGCCCCGTCGGGTTGATCAGGTATTGGGTCTTGCTCGTGAGCATCCCGGGCGGGATCGCCTTCTTGACCACCTCGCGGATGATGAAGTCGCGGAGGGTCTTGTGTTTCACCTCCGGCGTGTGCTGGGTCGAAACGACGACGCTGGTCACGCGCACGGGCTTGCCATCCTCGTACTGCACCGAGACCTGGCTCTTGGCGTCCGGCCGCAGCCACTTCACGCCGCCGCCTTTGCGGACGCGCGTGAGCTGGCGCCCAAGCCGGTGGGCAAACATGATCGGGGCCGGCATCAACTCGGGGGTCTCATCACAGGCGAACCCGAACATCAACCCCTGGTCGCCGGCGCCTTGCTCGGCGGTCTCTTTGCCTTCGGCCGCCCGGGCATCCACGCCCTGGGCGATGTCCGCGCTTTGCTGGGTCACAACGTTCAGCACGATCACCCGGTCGGCATGGAACACGTCGTCGTCGTTCACATACCCGATGCCGCGAATGGCGTCGCGCGCGATGGCCGCGTAATCGAGCCGGCCCTGGGTGGTGATTTCACCGCCCACCACCACGAGGTTGCTTTTCGCGTAGGTCTCGCACGCCACGCGGCTCCGCTTGTCCTGCGCCAGGCAGGCATCCAGCACCGCGTCCGAGATCGTATCGCACACTTTATCCGGATGGCCTTCGCCGACGGATTCGGACGAAAAAATGTAATTCTTGCTCATGAAACAGGTTGGTCGGTCCAGCTAGCTCAAAACGACATATTGACGTATCACGATAAGAAGATATATGTTTTTCCCATGCCGTCAACACGGAAAATTCCGGCCCTGTCCACGACGCTCAAGTCGCTGCGGGCGCTGGCCGACCCGACGCGGCTGCGTCTCATGGCGCTGCTCGAGAAAGACGAGCTCTCGGTCAACGAGTTGCAGGAAGCCACCCGCATGGGCCAGTCGCGCATCTCGACCCACCTGGGATTGCTCCAGGAGGCCGGGTTGCTCCAATCGCGCCGCGACGGCAAGCGCACGTTCTACCGGCTCAACCCGAACGCGGAGGGCGTGGCGCGCGAGTTCATGCAACTGGCCGCGCGCGGCGCCAAGGAACTCCCCGAATTCGACCCCGACCAGCTCAACCTCCGGCGGGTGCTCCAGCGGCGGGCGAACCAGGCGCAGGTCTATTTCAACCAGGTGGCCGGGCGCTTTGACCGCAGCTACGGTCCGGGGCGTTCCTGGCAGGCCTTCGGGCAACTGCTCCTGCGGGTGCTGCCGCCTTTGGAGGTGGCCGATCTCGGCTCCGGCGAAGGGTTGCTGAGTGAACTGCTGGCGCGGCGCTGCCGGAAAGTGATCGCGGTCGATAACTCCGAGAAGATGGTGGCCTACGGAGCGGCCAAGGCCAAACGCAACGGGCTTAAGAATCTCGAGTTTCGCCTTGGCGATTTGCAGGATCCGCCCATCGCCGCCTCGAGCGCCGATCTGGTGATCCTGAGCCAGGCCCTGCATCACGCCGCCGACCCCGCCCGGGCCGTGGCGGGCGCGTTTCGTGTCCTGCGCCCCGGCGGCCAGGTGATGATCCTGGACCTCCTCGAGCACAACTTCGAACAGGCCCGCAAGCTCTATGGCGATCAGTGGCTTGGTTTCGCCGAGAGCGACCTGCATCACTGGCTCGAGGCGGCGGGTTTCACCAGGATCGAGATCACGGTGGTCGCCCGCGAGGAACAGCCGCCCCACTTCCAGACCTTGCTGGCCGTCGGACAAAAATCGATGTGATCAGCGCGCCCGTCATCTCTATCATCCCGCAGCGGCTTGCCAACCCTGGCGCCCGCGTGTGGCGCGGCCTCGGGCTTCTGGCAGTGGCCGGCTGCCTGCTCGGGTTGGGCCACGCGAGCGCCGCTGAAACTGTCTGGCAAAACGGCCCAGGTTACCGCTGGACCGAACTGCCCGTGCCCGCGACCGGCAAGCCGGGGTTCAGCCACCTCGAGGGGCAGGCGACCGGCATCCTGTTCACCAACGTCTTGCGCAATGAACGCGGCATCGCCAACCGCAACCTCCTCAGTGGCTGCGGCGTCGCCGCCGGCGACGTCGATGGCGATGGCTGGTGCGATCTGTTCTTCTGCGGCCTCGACAACGGCTGCGTCCTCTACCGGAACCTGGGCAATTGGAGGTTCGCCGACATCACCCAGGCGGCGGGGGTGGCCTGCGCCGGCCAAGACTCGACGGGGGCCGTCTTCGCGGACATCGACGGCGACGGCGACCTGGACCTGCTGGTCAATTCACTCGGCAACGGCTTGCGCATCTTTGCCAATGACGGTCACGGGCATTTCACGGAGGTCACCGTGCCGGCGGGCGTGGCGTCCAAGAGCGGCGGGATGTCGCTCGCGCTGGCGGACATCGACGGGGACGGGGACCTGGACCTCTACGTCGTCAACTATCGCACCACCACGGTCATGGACCAGCCAACGACCCGCTTCAGCTTCGCGCAAATCAACGGCAAACCGGTGGTTACGGCCGTCAACGATGTCCCCGCCACCTCGCCCGAACTCACCAACCGCTTCGTGCTGGCGCCTTCGGGCGAGGTCCTCGAGTTGGCCGAGCCCAGTGTGCTCTACCGCAACGACGGCAAAGGACATTTTACGGCGGTCTCGTTCACGGACGGCTCGTTCCTGGATGAGGATGGCAAGCCGCTCGCCGACGCGCCCCGGGATTGGGGGTTGAGCGCCCAGTTCCACGATCTCAATGGCGATGGCGCCCCCGATCTCTACGTTTGCAACGACCTGTTCAGTCCCGACCGCATTTGGATCAACGACGGGCATGGCCGCTTTCGCGCCATCGACCGGCTGGCGCTGCGCGTGACCTCGACCTTCTCGATGGGCATCGATTTCGGAGACCTCAACCGCGATGGCGCGGTCGATTTCATGGTCGTGGACATGCTGGCCACCAGCCACAAAGACCGCCACACCCAGGTCAGCCAGGCCAAGCCCGCCCGGTTTCGGCCGGGCACCATCGACAACCGGCCGCAGGTCTGGCGCAACACGTTCCAACTCAATCGCGGCGATGGCACCTTCGCCGAGATCGCCTACCACAGCCGGCTCGAGGCCTCGAATTGGTCCTGGTTGCCCCTCCTGCTGGATGTCGATCTGGACGGCTTCGAGGACATTCTCGTGTGCAACGGGCAGATGCGCGATTTCCAGAACGTCGATATGGCCAATCGCCTGCGCGCGGCCCAGGCCGCGCGCCAACTCACCGCCGCGGACATCCTGGCCATGGTCAAGCTCTTCCCGGACTTCAGCACCCGCAGCCTTTTGTTTCGCAATCGCGGCGACCTTACCTTCGAGGAAGTCGGCGAGGCCTGGGGTTTCAATTCCTTCGGCGTGTCGCAAGGCACGACGCTCGCGGACCTGGACAACGACGGGGACCTGGATGTTGTCATTAACAAACTCAATGATCAGGCCGGAGTCTATCGCAACGACGGCGTCGCCCCGCGCATCGCTGTCCGCCTCAAGGGCGCGGCGGGCAACGTTCAGGGGGTTGGCGCCCGGATCGTCGTCTCGGGCGGGCCGGTAGTTCAGAGCCAGGAGGTCATTTGCGGCGGCCATTACCTCTCAGGGGCCGACACGCTGCGGACTTTCGCGGCGGGCGCCAGCACCAACCAGCTCAAGATCGAGGTCACCTGGCGCGATGGCAAGGTGAGCACCGTCACCGGCGCGGGCGCCAATCGTCTCTACGAGATTGCGGAGTCCGGCGCCCAGCCGGCCGGCGCTCCGGCGGCCAACCCGGCTCGAGACCCACGCCCAGCGCCCGTGTTCGAGGATGTGAGCCACCTGCTCAAGCATGCCCACCACGAAGAGCCGTTCGACGATTTCGAGCGGCAGCCGCTCCTGCCCAACGCCCTGAGCCAATTGGGACCGGGCGTGGCCTGGCATGACCTGGACGGCGACGGGCTCGAGGACCTCATCATCGCCAGCGGCAGAGGCGGCCGGCTCGGCGTGTTCCACAACGCCGGCCCGGCCGGCTTCAGCCCGGTCCAGGAACCCATTGTCGCGCGCCCGGTGGCGCGTGATCAAACCACCGTGCTGGGCGTTGGCTCGACGATGTTCATCGGATCGTCGAATTACGAAGACGGTCTCACCAACGGCGGCTGCCTGCGCATCCTGGACCTGCAACGCAAGGCCTCCGGCGAGAGCATCCTCGGCCAACTGTCGAGCGCCGGGCCGCTGGCGTTGGCGGACGTGGACGGCGATGGTGTGCTCGACTTGTTCATCGGGGGCCGGGTCGTGCCGGGGCGGTACCCGGAACCGGCGACTTCCCTTTTGCTGCGCAACGAGCGTGGCCGCTTTGTCCCCGTGCAACGCTTCGAGCGGCTGGGGTTGGTGAGTGGGGCGGTGTTTGGCGACTTGGATGGCGATGGGAAGCCGGAGCTGATCGTGGCGTGCGAGTGGGGGCCCCTGCGGGTTTTTCGTAACGCGGGCGGGACGTTCACCGAGATCACTTCCGACTTGGGGCTCGCCGGCTACCTGGGCTGGTGGAACGGCGTGACCACGGGCGATTTCGATGGCGACGGGCGCCTCGATCTCGTCGCCTCGAACTGGGGCCTCAACCACCGATACCGCGTCGCCAGCAAAGAGCATCCGCGGCGGCTTTATTACGGCGATCTGGATGGAAGCGGCGGGGTTGGGCTGATCGAGGCCTATTTCGATGTCGCAATGGGCAAGGAAGTGCCCGAGCGCACTTACCTCGCCGTCGTTCCCGCGCTGCCGTTCGTGCAGGAAACCGCTCCCACGTTCGCGGCCTATGGCGCGGCCAGCGTGGCGGAAATCTACGGCCCGCGCCTCGAACAAACCCGCGTCCTCGACGCGAACACCCTGGCCACCACCGTCTTCCTGAACCGCGGCGGCCATTTCGAACCGGTGGCGCTGCCCGCCGAGGCCCAATTCGCTCCGGCCTTCGGCGTTTGCGTCGGGGACTTCGATGGCGACGGAAACGAGGATGTCTTCCTGGGCCAGAACTTCTTCGCGACCTGCCTGGACACGACCAGGAACGACGCTGGACGCGGGCTTTGGCTTCGGGGCGACGGCAAGGGTGGATTCCAGGCTGTGCCGGGCCAGGAAAGCGGCGTGAAGGTGTACGGCGAGCAGCGCGGCTGCGCCCTGGCGGACTACGACGGCGACGGACGGATCGATCTGGTGGTGACTCAAAACGGGGCAGCCACAAGGCTCTTTCACAACCTCGGCGCCAAGCCCGGTTTGCGCGTCCGTTTGGCGGGTCCGGTGGGCAATCCCGGCGGCATCGGCGCCGTGTTGCGTTCGAAATGCGGCGACCGGCTTGGTCCCGCGCGAGAAATCCACGCCGGCTCCGGCTACTGGTCGCAAGACAGCGTCGTGCAAGTCCTATCGACGCCCGCCCCGCCCACGGAACTGGTGGTGCGCTGGCCCGGCGGGAAGACCACCACGACCCCGATCCCCACCGACACCCTGGAGGTAACCGTCGATATGACCGGCAGCGTGACCTCGGTCAAGAAGCGCCCTGCGCCGTAACGTCGGCCGTCTCCTCGGGCCTTGCCCTCACGTTCCGTCCACAACATCAGGACCTGCTCAATCTGGAGCGCGCCGGGACCGAGGAACTGGCGCAACGCCCGACGGCAGAGCTTGAGCGGCATTTGAGCAACCTCGAGGCGCGCCTGCGAGACCGGCTCCGGCCGTAGCTCGGAGTTGGAGCGCCTCCGACTTGGCGCTTGCCGGATCCCGCCACTGCTTCGACGAGTTCGCCGATCCCTGATACCCCACGCAAGAGACAGACAGGACTGGAACTGGCAGCGGCCGTGTGGCATGGTGCCACCCCGATGAACTCGATCCGCATCCCGCCCCTTTCGCGACGCGAAGCCATGACCCGGGCGGGCGTTTTGGTGGGCGCCGCCGTGGTGGGTGGGGTTTCGCCCGCGACCCCGGCCACCACCGCCGCCGAGCCGCCCGGGGGCAAGAGCCCTTTCATCCTCTGCTTCAACACCGCCACCATCCGCGGCCAGAAACTGGGCCTGGTGAAGGAACTCGAGGTGGCCGCGCAGGCGGGTTACCAGGCGATTGAACCATGGACCGAAAGCATCGAGGCCCATGCCAAGAGCGGCGGCTCACTCAAGGACGTCCAGAAGCGCGCCGCGGACCTTGGCATGACGGTCGAGAGCGCCATCGGTTTTCCCGAGTGGCTCGTGGATGACGACGCGCGCCGCGCCAAAGGGCTCGAACGCGCCCGTTACGAGATGGACCTGGTGGCCCAAATCGGCGGCAAACGACTGGCCGCCCCGCCCGCCGGCGCGACCGGCCCCGCGGGGCTCGATTTTGCCCGGGCCGTCGAGCGTTACCGCGCTCTGCTCGAGGCGGGCGATCAGATCGGCGTGGTCCCCAACCTCGAGCTCTGGGGTTTCTCACAGAATCTCCACCGGCTCGGCGAGTGCGTCGCCGTCGCCATGGAAACCGGCCACCCGAAGGCGGCGGTGTTGGCGGACATTTTCCACCTGCACAAGGGCGGCTCCGATTTCCGCGGCATTCGCCTCCTCGGCCCCGACGTCGTGCAGGTGCTGCACATGAACGATTATCCCGCCGACCCTCCGCGCGACAAGATCAACGACAGCTTCCGCATGTATCCGGGCGACGGCACGGCCCCGATTGTCGAAACGCTGCGCCTCCTCCGCGCCACCGGCGGCTCGAAGGTCCTGTCGCTCGAACTCTTCAGCCGCAAGTACTGGGAACAAGACCCGCTCGAGGTCGCCAGGACCGGGCTTGCCAGGATGAAAGCGGTCGTCGAGAAGGCGTTGGCCTGAGAAGCCTTGGGTTGCCGACGAGCCAGTGGCCGGTCGCAAAAGTCCCGTCAGCGCCGACGCCTGTTCACTCGCCGGTCACTTTCCATTCGAGAATCCCGCTCGAGTAACCTGGCGCGAGTTGCACCTCGAGCCGCAGCCCGGTGGTCTGGACGGGTTTGAACTCGACTTTGTTCCAGCCGTCACGTTGCACCCCGTAGGGCTGCGTGGTGTCAACGGCCTCCCAGTTGTCACCCTGGCGTTGGAGCAACCGCCATGATTGTGGCACGCGACAACTGCCCACGCCCGTGTCGTCGAACCAGTACACCGACACGCTCGACACCTGCCGCGGCTTGTCCAGGTCGTATTGCACCCACTCGCTGGTGCCGCGGTGGTCCCACCACGTGAACCGGGCGATGCTGTTGTCGCTCGAACTGGCGGGCTCGATGCCGTCATCGAGCGCCTCGAGGGTGTCCTGTCCGCCGACGTGAGAGGCGGTGGGCTTGAAGAGCGACGGCCGCGGTTTGGGGGGCGCCACCCACTCGTGGGCGTCGGGGCCGCTCCCGACGGTTGGGAACGCGCTGATGCGCAGCCGCGCCGCGCCCATGGGTATGAGGGTTACGGTTTCGATTGGCTCGGTCGAGCGCGCCGGGCTGGCCTGGAGCGAGCCCACCATGTTGAAGCGGTCCAGTTGCCAGCCAGGGATCTTGCGCGCCTTGACGCGCAGTTCGATGGGGGCGGTGTCCGGTGTGAACGGCTGCGCCGGGACAGGTCCGGGCTTTCGCACGACCTGGAAGGACGCCGCTGGGTTCTGCCCATCCAACTCGAGCCCGTAATTCCATGCGGACGCGGGGAACACCTCCCACTCGGGCCAATCCGGGTTGGCGCCAAAGCGCTGCCACCTCTCGTCGATCCGCAACGCAAAGCTCAACGGCCCATAATCCACGGAAACAGCGTTCTTGTTCCGTTCCCAGGAGCGCACGGTCACGCGCATGGGCAACTGGAGCGTGATGTTGTCCCCATCCGCCCACGCGCGCTGGATGACGATGAAGGACGATGGATTCGCCTTCACTTCCACCGGTTGGCCATTGACCTCGAGCCTCACCCCGTCGCACCACCGCGGCACCCGCAGATACAGCGGAAAGGCCACTGTCCTGGGCGCGGACACGAGGAACTGGACCGTCTCACCGAACGGGGAATCGGTGGTCTCGTCGATGTGGATCGCCGTGCCGTCGCCGACCCTCGCGCTGACCCGCGAGGCGGCGTAGAGCGAGGCGCACAACCCGTGGTCGGCCGTGGCCAGCCAGAGTTCCTCGGCGTAATAGGGCCAGCCGTGCGACACGTTGTGCTGGCAGCAACGGTACACCTCGAACGGACTGTAGGAGAACATGGCGCCGCCGTTCTCGATGGCGGGCGATTTATTGTGCCGGTCGAGCTGCACCTGGTTGGCGCAGGTCAGGTAATGCAGACCCTTGAGGTCCGCGGTCATCGACGCGGGCAGGCCGTTGAAGGCGCTCTCCTCGCAGCGGTCCGCCCACACGCCGTCGCCGGAGACTTTCGTGAGCATCTCGAAGCTGTGCATGAACTCGACGATGCCGCACGTCTCGAAGCCCTGCCGTGGATCGATGAAGCCGGGCCGGCAGTTTTCATCACCGCCGAAACCGCCGCCCGGGAACTGCCCGTAAATCCCCATGACTTTCTGGTAATTGCGCTCCGCCGCAAAGAGCAACCGCGGCTCCCTTGCCTGGACGTAATACACACCGGGGGCGCGGAACCCTTGCGCGATGTTCACGTTGTGCCAGTTGATGACGTCCTTGTCCCACCGCGCCATGTTCTCGTGGACCTTCCTCGCCAGGTCCAGCAACCAGGCCTCGCCGGTTCGGTTGTAGAGCCAGTGCGCACTCTCGATGTTATCGCCGGCCCGAATCTTCGGCCAATAGCCCACGCCGAACGCGGTGGCCGGGAGTTGGTTCTGCCACTTGAAGTAGCGCGTCATGAACGGCAGCACGCGCGCGTCGCCGGTGTGTTCGAAAAACGACTGGAGCACGTTGAGCATCACCATGTGCGGCCACAAATCAGGTTTGCCCTCGAGGGAAGCCAGCAGCTCGCGCGGCCCGAACCAGCCGTCCTCACGCTGCGACGACAACACCGCCTCGATCCAGCGCCGGGCCTCATCGGTGATGGCCTTGTCTCCGAGCACGTAGCCGAGGTCCCCGAACCCCTTCAGCCAATACGGCAGTTCCTCCCACCCGCGCTGCCCCGAGCCTTCCTTGTTGGCCCAGGCGCTGGTCTCGAAACGCAGCCACGGCGAAATCTCCTTCAGCCGCCCGGTCATGCCCTGTTGCTCGAGCTCGAGCATGTGCCGCAGCCAGCCCCTGGGGGTAATGCTGCCAATGGGCAGCTTGATCAATGGGCTGGGCAGCAACGGCTCGCGGTTGCCGGGATACAGCGCGCTCCGATAAGCCGCCGGCACCGTCCAGACCACGCTGACCCCCGGCGTGCCCGCCACGCCCGCCGGACCGGCCCCCGCTTCGACGACGCGCTCCAACCCCATGTCGATGTATTGCCCCCCCCCGTTTGGTGGCAGTGC
>Ga0233425_10003462_pt1 | contig 28527 bp, 25 predicted proteins | sample Watercolumn_Towu_2_FD_181712 | JGI IMG/M metagenome (GOLD analysis project Ga0233425, IMG submission 181712) | Freshwater microbial communities from Lake Towuti, South Sulawesi, Indonesia - Watercolumn_Towuti2014_140_MG | ecosystem: Environmental > Aquatic > Freshwater > Lake | place...
GAAAGGCCTTGTCCTCGAGCTTGGTTTCCTGCAGGCAGACGACGTCCGGGCCCTGCGCGGCCAGCCATTCCAGCAGTTGCGGCAGGCGAACCTTGAGGGAGTTGACGTTCCAGGTGGCGAGCTTCATCGGCCCGCTGCAGGTCCCGCAGCCGGACTGCCGGCCTCGCTCGCGCCGCCGCCGCGCGGATAACCGGCCGCATCGAGGAGACCGTGCCAGGTGCCTTCCTCCAGGCCGACCTGCTTCGATTTGCCGACGATGAGCGCGGGGAAGAGCAGCTTGTCCGTGCCCAACGCTTTCTTGTAGGCCTCGCCGTCACTGGTGGTGACGACCCGGGTTTCGCTGAAGGGGATGCCGCGGCGGGACAGCAGGTTGCGAGCGGAGTCGCACTCCGGGCCGCATTCCGGGGTCGTATAGAGCGTCACGGGAAAATTCCTGGCGGCTTCCTTCGCCTCGAAGGGCTGGCCGCTGGTCTCGATGCTGGAATCGCTCAAGCGTGGCTTGTCGACCTTCTTGATCTCCTTCGGCGGCGGCTGGTCCGAATAGTGAACCTTGCCGTTCTTGTCCACCCATTTGTAGAGGGGCTGGGCGCCGGCGCCGAATGAAAGTGCCACGAGCGAGAGCAGGCAGAGTCGAACAATCCGCATGGCGTGTCTCCGCAGGGAAGTTACGCCAGAATCATACCACTGTGTCGCAGCAGGGCATCGACACTGGGCGCGCGGCCGCGGAAGGCCTTGAAGGACTCCAGCGCCGGCCGGCTGCCGCCGACGGCGAGGATCTCGTCGCGGAAGCGCGCGCCCGTCGCGGGGTTGAGCACGCTGCCGTTCGCGCATTCCTCCTCGAAGGCGGCGAAGGCGTCGGCGGAGAGGACCTCGGCCCACTTGTAGCTGTAGTAGCCTGCCGCGTAGCCGCCGGCGAAGATGTGCGAGAAGCTGTTGGGGAAGCGGTGCCAGGGCGGCGGGAATATCACCGCCACTTCCTGCCGCACCTCCTCGAGCAGCGCGATGACATCCTTCTGCCCGGCCGGCTCGAAGTCGCTGTGCAGCAGCAGGTCGAACAGGCTGAACTCGAGCTGGCGCACGATCTGCATGCCGCTCTGGAAGTTCTTCGCCGCGGTCATGCGCTCGAACAGCGCGCGCGGCAGCGGCACGCCCGTGTCGACGTGCGCAGTCATGCCGGAGAGCACCTCCCACTCCCAGCAGAAATTTTCCATGAACTGGCTGGGCAGTTCGACGGCGTCCCACTCGACGCCGTTGATGCCGGAGACGCCGAGTTCCTCGACGCGCGTGAGCAGGTGGTGCAGGCCGTGGCCGGTCTCGTGGAAGAGGGTGATCACCTCATCGTGCGTGAACAATGCAGGCTTGCTGCCGACCGGGCGCGAGAAGTTGCAGTTGAGGTAGGCCACCGGCGTCTGGATGCCGGTGGCGGTGCGCCGGCGCGTGACGGCGTCGTCCATCCAGGCGCCGCCGCGCTTGGTTTCGCGCGCGTAGAGGTCGAGGTAGAACTGGCCGACCAGCGCCCCCGCTGCATCCTCGATGCGGAAGAAGCGCACGTCCTCGTGCCAGGTCGGCGCCGTGTCCGGCTTGAGGCGCACGGCGAACAGCCTCTCGATGACGCGGAACAGGCCTTCCAGCACCTTGTGCTCGGGGAAGTACCGGCGCACCTCCTCGTCGGAGAAGCCGTGGCGTTCCTGCTTGAGCCTCTCCGAGGCCCAGCCGATGTCCCAAGGTTCCAGAGAAGTCAGTCCCTGCGACACGGCGAATGCGCGCAGCTCGGCCATGTCGCGCAAGGCCGACGGCTTCGACTTGACGGCCAGCTCGCGCAGGAAGGCGAGCACGTCGGCCGGCGACTCGGCCATCTTCGGCACCAGCGAGACCTCGGCGAAGTTGCCGTAGCCGAGATGGCCGGCCTCCTCGGCGCGCAACTCGAGTATGCGGCGGATCAGCGGCATGTTGTCCCACTCCGGCTTGCCGTGTAGCTCGTGGAACTCGGCGGCGCGCGTGGCGTAGGCGCGATAGAGCGCCTCGCGCAGGCGGCGGGACTCGGCGTACTGCATCACCGGCAGGTAGGAAGGCATGTGCAGGGTGAATTTCCATCCCTTCACGCCTGCCTTCTCGGCGGGGTCGCGCGCCGCCGCGACGACGTCGGCGGGGATCCCGGCCAGTTCCGCCTCGTCGCTGACGATCTCGGCGAAGGCGTTGGTGGCATCGAGCAGGTTCTCGGAGAACTTCGCCTGCAGCGAGGCCAGCTCCTCCTGGATGGCCTGGAAGCGCGGCTTGACATCCTCCGGCAGCTCTGCGCCGGAGAGGCGGAAGTCACGGATTTCGTGCTCGACGATGCGCTGCCGAGCGGCGGAGAGCTGCGCGAAGCCGGGACTGGCCTTGAGCGCCTTGAACTGGGCGAAGAGATGCTGGTTCTGGCCGAGCTCGGCGAAGAAGCGCGTCACCTCGGGCAGGTTGGCGTTGTAGGCCTCGCGCCAGTCCGGCACGTCCATCACCGCGTGCAGGTGGCCGACGATGCCCCAGGCACGCGACAGGCGCTCGCTGCCGTCGAAGAAGGGCGCGGCGAAGTCCGTCCAGGTGGCCGGCGCCGTCTCCAGGCGCGCCAGCAGGGCACGGTTTTCGGCGAGCAGCTCGGTAATGGCGGGCGTGACGTGTTCGGGGCGCACCGCGTCGAAGCGCGGCAGGCCGGAGAAGTCGAGCAAAGGGTTCATGGTCGTCATGGGTATTAAACGAAAAGGGCGCGATTCGCGCCCTTGGTATGTTGGGATACCAGCCGATCAATCAAGCTGCCTGCCGGTGAGCCGCTCGTAGGCCTCGCGGTACTTGGCCGTCGTCTTGGCGATGATCTCGGGCGGCAGCTTCGGCCCCGGCGCCTGCTTGTTCCAGTCGAGGGTCTCGAGGTAATCGCGCACGATCTGCTTGTCGAAGCTCGGCGGGCTGATGCCTTCCTGGTACTCGTTGGCCGGCCAGAAGCGCGAGGAGTCGGGCGTGAGTGCCTCGTCGATGAGGTGCAGGCGGCCGGAGGCGTCGAGGCCGAACTCGAACTTGGTGTCGGCGATGATGATGCCGCGCGAAGCCGCGTAGTCGGAGGCCTCGCCGTAGAAGCGCAGGGTGACGTCGCGCACCTGCTCGGCGAGCGCCTTGCCGAGGATCTTCTCGACGGTGGCGAAGTCGATGTTCTCGTCGTGGGCGCCCTGCTCGGCCTTGGTCGAGGGCGTGAACAGCGGCTGCGGCAGCTTCTGCGCCATCTTCAGGCCGGCCGGCAGCGGAATGCCGCAGACGGCGCCGGTCTTCTGGTAGTCCTTCCAGCCGCTGCCGATGATGTAGCCGCGCACCACCGCCTCGACAGGCAGGGGCTTCAGGCGCTTCACCACCACCGAGCGGCCGCGCACCTGGGCGCGCTCCTCCTCGCCCTTCACTACCGATTCCGGGTCGATGCCGGTGAGGTGGTTCGGCACGATGTGGGCGAGGCGCTCGAACCAGAAGCTGGAGACGGCGGTCAGCACGCGCCCCTTGTCCGGGATCGGGTCGGGCAGGATGACGTCGAAGGCCGACAGGCGGTCGGTGGTGACGATCAGCATCTGCTGGTCGCCGACGGCGTAGATGTCGCGCACCTTGCCGCGGGCGATGAGGGGCAGGCTGGCGATGCGGGATTCGTAGACGGTCTGGCTCATGGGGATTGGAAGCGGCGTAAAAGGCGCAATTATACGGGCGCCGCAGCCCCGGACAACCATGCCTGGAGGTCGGACATTGTCATCCCTTCCAGGCTGTCGAGGACGGCCGCGGCGCCGCTGAAATCCTGCCCGCGTGTGTAATCGCAGGGCGTGACGATCGTGGCCAGTCCGGCGCCGAGGGAGGCCTTCAGGCCGTTCTCCGAGTCCTCGAAGGCGAGGCAGGCGGCGGCCGGCAGTCCCAGGCGCTCGAGCACCCACCGGTAGATGTCCGGCGCCGGTTTCTTGGCCGGCACCACGTCGCCGGCGCCGATTACCTCGAACCAGGCCATGGCCTCTGGGCCGAGGGTCGGTACCAGCAAGGCGGAAACGTTCTCCGGCGTGGTGGTGGTGGCGACAGCCAGGCGCAAACCCGCTGAGCGGGCTTCACTGAGCAGGCGCGCCACGCCGGGGCGCAGGGGAATGGCGCCGGAGGCGGCCAGTTGCGTGTAGTGCCGCGTCTTTGCCTTGTGCAGGGCGGCGACGCGCTCATTGAGGTCGGGCAGGCGGACAAAGTCGGGGCGGTGGCGGGCGGCGAAATGCAGCATGCGCTCCTTGCCGCCGGTGACGGCGAGGAGTTCGCCGTAGAGTGCTTCGTCCCAGTGCCAGTCGAGGCCGGCCTCGCGGAAGGCGGCATTGAAGGCCGGCCGGTGCCCGTCGCGCTCGGTGTCGGCGAGCGTGCCATCGACGTCGAAAATCAGTGCCTGCAGGACGGGGTTATTCGCGGACATAGGGCCGTTCGGTCTTGCGCTCCTCGTCCTCGCGGTAGGGGAACTTGACGTGGCCGTAGCGGATCGTCAGCACGGCGAGGGTGAGCAGGAGGATGGCGCCCGCCGTCGCCATGACGCGCAGCTCGGTGAGCTCCTTGATGTCCAGGATCAGGTAGCGCGCCAGGGCTACCATGGCGATGTAGAGCGGATAGCGCACCGGAATGTGGCCGGAGCGGAAATACTGGCCGATCATGGCCAGCACCTCGAGGTAGAGGAACATCAGCAGCAGGTCGGCCAGGGTCACCTTTCCGGCATGGATCATCACCATCGCTTCCTGGTAAATGGCCACCGTCGTGGCAAAAGCGATGATCAGCAGGCCGGCAAGTTCGACGACGTCCAGCCCGCCGCTGAAGAACCTGCGGATGCGGTCGAGGGTGTGGGAGCGGATGTCCATGATTCGTACCTGTCAAAAGGAAGAGGCCGCGCGGAGCGGCCCCACTTTATCCCAGCTGGGCTTACTTGACGATCTGGTTCAGTTCGCCCTTCCTGTAGCGCTCGGCCATCTTCTCGAGCGAGACCGGCTTGATCTTGGCGGCCTGGCCGGCGCAGCCGAAGGCCTCGTAGCGCGCCTTGCAGATTTCCTTGGCGGCCTTCTGCGCGTCGGCGAGGAATTTGCGCGGGTCGAATTCGGCCGGTTTCTCGGCCATGTGGCGGCGCATGGCGCCGGTCATGGCCAGGCGGATGTCGGTGTCGATGTTCACCTTGCGCACGCCGTGCTTGATGCCGGTGACGATCTCCTCGACCGGCACGCCGTAGGTCTCCTTCATCTGGCCGCCGTACTTGCGGATGATCTCGAGCCACTCCTGCGGCACGCTGCTGGATCCGTGCATCACCAGGTGGGTGTTGGGGATGCGCGCGTGGATCTCCTTGATGCGGTCGATGGCGAGGATGTCACCGGTGGGCTTCTTGGTGAACTTGTAGGCGCCGTGGCTGGTGCCGATGGCGATGGCCAGCGCGTCGCAGTTGGTCTGGCGCACGAAGTCGGCGGCCTGGTCCGGGTCGGTGAGCAGCTGCTCGCGGGTCATGGTGCCCTCCGCGCCGTGGCCGTCCTCCTTGTCGCCCTTCATGGTCTCGAGCGAGCCGAGCACGCCGAGTTCGGCTTCCACGGTGACGCCGATGGCGTGGGCGAAGTCGACCACCTTGCGCGACGTTTCGACGTTGTATTCGTAGGAGGCGACGGACTTGCCGTCCTCCATCAGCGAGCCGTCCATCATGACGCTGGAGAAGCCGGAGCGGATCGCCGCCATGCACACCGCCGGCGACTGGCCGTGGTCCTGGTGCATCACCACAGGAATGTGCGGATAGGCCTCGATGGCGGCCTCGATCAGGTGGCGCAGGAAGGCCTCGCCGGCATATTTGCGCGCGCCGGCCGAGCCCTGCATGATCACCGGGCTGCCGGTCTCGTCGGCGGCCTCCATGATGGCGCGCACCTGTTCCAGGTTGTTCACGTTGAAGGCGGGCAGGCCGTAGCCGTTTTCGGCGGCGTGGTCCAGCAGTTGACGCATCGATACGAGGGGCATGGCGTTCTCCTGATACGGGTTTGAATTCTTACAGGCTGCTGCGTCCGGACGAATAGCTGTGCTCGCCGACGCGCACGATTTTCATGGTGTTGGTGCCGCCCGGCGTGCCGATCGGCTCGCCGATGGTCAGCACGATGGTGTCGCCCGGCTTGACGGCGCCGGCGCGGATCAGCTCCTCCTCCGCCTCGCGCAGGGCCTCCTCGCGGTCGTGGCCGATGTAGCGCATCATGAGCGGGAAGACGTTGCGGTAGAGGCTCATGCGGTAGCGGCTGCGGATCTCCGGCGTCAGGGCGTAGATCGGCACGCCGCAATTGATGCGCGACATCCACAGCGCGGTGGAGCCGGACTGCGTGAGCGAGGCGATGGCCTTCACCTTGAGGTGGAAGGCGGCGAAGAGCGCGGCCATGGCGATCGACTGGTCGATGCGCGTGAACACCCGGTCGAGGAAATGCCGGTCCAGCGTGATCTCCTCGGATTTCTCCGCCTCGACACAGATGCGCGCCATGGCCTCGATGGTTTCCACCGGGTACTTGCCGGCGGCGGTCTCGGCCGAGAGCATGACGGCATCGGTGCCGTCGAGCACGGCGTTGGCGACGTCGGAAACCTCGGCGCGCGTCGGCACCGGGCTGGCAATCATCGATTCCATCATCTGCGTGGCGGTGATGGCGAGCTTGTTGTGCTCGCGCGCGACGCGAATCATGCGCTTCTGCAGGGCCGGCACGGCGGCGTCGCCGACTTCCACGGCGAGGTCGCCGCGCGCCACCATGATGGCGTCGGAGGCCTGCAGGATGTCCTCCAGCGCGCCGATCGCCTCGGTGCGCTCGATCTTGGCGATGATCAGGGCATTGGAGCCGGCGGCGGCGAGCAGCTCGCGCGCCTGGCGGATGTCGGCGCCGGATTTCGGGAAGGACACGGCGACATAGTCGGCGTTGAATTCCGCCGCCAGCCTGATGTCTTCCTTGTCCTTGCCGGTGAGCGCCGGCGCGGAGAGGCCGCCGCCCTGGCGGTTGATGCCCTTGTTGTTGGACAGCGTGCCGCCGATACGCACGCGGCAGTGGATTTCCCGTCCCTGGATCGATTCCACGTCGAGCACGATGCGCCCGTCGTCGAGCAGCAACACGGCGCCCGGCTCGACGTCGTCCACCAGCTCAGGATAGTCGAGGCCGACGCGCGCCGCATCGCCCAGCTTGCAGGCGGCGTCGAGGATGAAGGGCGCGCCGTTGTCGAGCTCGATCTTGCCCTCGGCGAACTTGCCGACGCGGATCTTCGGCCCCTGCAGGTCGACCATGATGCCGACCGTGCGGCCGACGCGGCGCACGCAGTCGCGCACCAGCTCGACGCGCCGGCGGTGGTCGTCATGCGTGCCGTGCGAGAAGTTCAGGCGGACGAGATCGACGCCCGCCGCGATCATGCGGCTGAGAACGCCGGCTTCCGAGGAAGCCGGGCCGAGGGTGGCGACGATCTTTGTCGAGCGCTGCATCAAGAACCTTTCACCACAGAGACACAGAGGCACAGAGAAAACGAAACAGAAAACCTCTGTGTCTCGGTGCCTCTGTGGTTAAGGGTTTTCACCCTTTCGCCCGCTGCTCGAGAATGTCCACCGCGGGCAGGGTCTTGCCCTCGAGGAACTCGAGGAAGGCGCCGCCGGCCGTCGAGATGTAGGACACCTTGTCGTAGATGCCGTACTTCTGGATGGCGGCGATGGTGTCGCCGCCGCCGGCCAGGGTGAAGGCTTTCGTCGCGGCGATGGCCGCGGCGATTCTTTTCGTGCCCTCGCCGAACTGGTCGAACTCGAAGACGCCGACCGGGCCGTTCCACACCACGGTGCCGGCCTTCATGATGATGTCGACGAGTTCCTGCGTGCTCTTCGGCCCGATGTCGAAGATCATGTCGTCGTCGGCTACGGCGCCGGCGTCCTTCAGCACGGCGGCTTCCGCGGCATCGAACTTCTTGCCGCAGACCACATCGACGGCCACCGGGATGGTCGCGCCGCGCTTCTGCATTTTTTCCATCAGGGCCTGCGCCGTCGGCACCAGATCGTCCTCGCACAGCGACTTGCCGACGTTCTTGCCGGTGGCCCTGAGGAAGGTGTTGGCGATGCCGCCGCCGACCACCAGCTGGTCGACCTTCTCCGAGAGCGACTCGAGCACGGTCAGCTTGGTCGATACCTTGGAGCCGCCGACGATGGCCACCATTGGCCGGGCCGGGTTGAGCAGGGCCTTGGAGAGGGCATCGAGCTCCTCGGCCACCAGCAGGCCGGCGCAGGCGGCTGGGGCGAACTGGGCGATGCCGTAGGTGCTGCCCTCGGCGCGGTGGGCGGTGCCGAAGGCGTCCATGACGAAGAGGTCGCACAGCGCGGCGTATTTCTTCGCCGTCGCTTCGACGTTCTTCTTCTCGCCCTTGTTGAAGCGGCAGTTTTCCAGCAGCACCACTTCTCCGGCCTTGACGTCGAAGCCGCCGTCGACCCAGTCGCGCACCAGGCGCACCGGGCGGCCGAGCTTGGCCGCCATCACGTCGGCCACCGGCTTGAGCGAATTCTCCTCGGTGAACACGCCCTCTTCCGGGCGGCCGAGGTGGGAGGTGACCATCACCGCAGCACCCGCCTTCAGGCAGTGCTCGATGGTCGGCATGGAGGCGGTGATGCGGGCGTCGGAAGTGACCTTGCCGTCCTTGACCGGCACGTTGAGGTCGGCGCGGATGAAGACACGCTTGCCGGCGAGGTCGAAATCGGTGAGTTTCTTGAATTTCATGGCTGTCCGGGGAGGCGGCCGGGCACGTCGTGCCCGGCCGCGGCAGGAGAAAATTACTTCGCGACGTGCTTGACGAAGCGCAGCATGTTGCAGGTGTAGCCGTACTCGTTGTCGTACCAGGAAACGACCTTGACGAAGGTCTTGTCCAGGGCGATGCCGGCGTCGGCGTCGAAGATCGACGGCTGCGCGCAGCCGCGGAAGTCGGTGGCGACGACCTTGTCCTCGGTGTAGCCGAGCACGCCCTTCAGCGCGCCCTCGGAGGCGGCCTTCATGGCCTTGCAAATGTCCTCGTAGGAGGCTTCCTTGTTCAGTTCGACGGTGAGGTCGACCACCGAGACGTCGGAGGTCGGCACGCGGAAGGCCATGCCGGTGAGCTTCTTGTTCAGCTCGGGCAGCACCACGCCGACGGCCTTGGCGGCGCCGGTCGAGGACGGGATGATGTTCTCGAGGATGCCGCGGCCGCCGCGCCAGTCCTTGGAGGAGGGGCCGTCGACGGTCTTCTGTGTGGCGGTGGCGGCGTGCACCGTGGTCATCAGGCCGCGCTTGATGCCCCAGTTGTCGTGCAGCACCTTGGCGACGGGGGCCAGGCAGTTGGTGGTGCAGGAGGCGGCGGAGACGATGGTCTGGCCGGCGTACTTCTCGTGGTTCACGCCATAGACGAACATCGGTGTGTCGTCCTTCGACGGCGCCGACTGGACGACTTTCTTCGCGCCGGCGTCGAGGTGCTTCTGGCAGGTGTCCTTGGTCAGGAAGAAGCCGGTGGACTCGATGACGATGTCGGCGCCGACTTCATTCCACTTCAGGTTGGCGGGATCCTTCTCGGCGGTCAGGCGGATCTTCTTGCCGTTCACGATCAGGTTGCTGCCCTCGACGGCGATGCTGCCGTTGAAGCGGCCGTGCACCGAGTCGTACTGCAGCATGTAGGCCAGGTAGCCGGGCTCGAGCAGGTCGTTGATGGCGACGACTTCGATCTCGGGGAAGTCCTTGGCGATGGCGCGGAACACCATGCGCCCGATGCGTCCGAAACCGTTGATGCCGACTTTGATAGCCATGAGGTGATCTCCAGATGAGTTATTGCAGAACCGATTTTACCGTCTTCACCACATTCTCCACGGTGAAGCCGAATTCCTTGAACAGCACGCCGGCCGGGGCCGACTCGCCGAACCGGTCGAGGCCGACGACCTTGCCTTCGAGCCCGACGTATTTGTACCAGCCGTCCGTGACGCCGGCTTCCACGGCGATGCGCGGCAGGCCCTTGGGCAGCACGCCGGCCTTGTAGGCCGCGTCCTGGCGGTCGAAGGCATTGGTGTTGGGCATGGAGACCACGCGTACGGCGATGCCTTCCTTGGCCAGTTCGACCTGCGCCTTCAGCGCCAGGTCGACTTCCGAGCCGGTGGCGATGATCACCGCCTGGGCCTTGCCCTGCGCCTCGGAGAGGACGTAGCCGCCCCTGGCGACGGCGGCGACCTGGGCCGCGTCGCGCTTGACGAAGGGCAGGTTCTGGCGCGACAGGCACAGCGCCGTCGGGCCGCCCTTCTTCTCCACGGCCTGGGTCCACGCCGCCATCGTCTCGACGGTGTCGCAGGGACGCCAGACGTCGATGTTCGGGATCATGCGCAGGGTGGCGGTCTGCTCGACCGGTTGGTGCGTCGGACCGTCCTCGCCGAGGCCGATCGAGTCGTGCGTGAACACGTAGATGACGCGCTGCTTCATCAGCGCCGACATGCGGATGGCGTTGCGGGCGTACTCCGAGAACATGAGGAAGGTGCCGCCGAAGGGCAGGATGCCGCCGTGCAGCGCCATGCCGTTCATGATGTGCGACATGCCGAACTCGCGCACGCCGTAGGAGATGTAGTTGCCCGGCGTGCGGCCGGAGACGTGCTTGCAGCCCGTCCAGTTGGTCAGGTTCGAGCCGGTCAGGTCGGCCGAGCCGCCGACGAATTCGGGCAGGGCCGGGGCGAGGGCGTTGATGGCGATCTGCGACGCCTTGCGCGTGGCGACGGTCTCGCCCTTCTCGTTGGCCGCGGCGATGGCTTTCTTCGCGTGCTCGGCCCAGTGGGCGGGCAGCTCGCCGGCCATGCGGCGCGTGTATTCCGCGGCGAGATCGGGGTGGGCCTTGGCATAGCGCTCGAACTTCTGGTTCCAGCCGGACTCCAGCGCGGCGCCCTTCTTGCGCGCGTCCCAGGCTTCATAGACTTCCTGCGGGATCTCGAAGGCCGGGAAGACCCAGCCCATGTGCGGGCGGGCGGCGGCGATCTCGGCGTCGCCCAGCGGTGCGCCATGCACGTCGTGGGTGCCGGCCTTGTTGGGCGAGCCCATGCCGATGCGCGTGCGGCAGCAGATCAGGGTCGGCCGCGAAGTCTCGGCCTTGGCTTTCTCGATGGCGGCATGGATGGCCTCGGGGTCGTGGCCGTTGACGTTGGCGATCACCTGCCAGCCGTAGGCGCCGAAGCGCTTCGGCGTGTCGTCGGTGAACCAGCCTTCGACATGGCCGTCGATGGAGATGCCGTTGTCGTCCCAGAAGGCGGTCAGCTTGCCCAGGCCCCAGGTGCCGGCGAGCGAGCAGGCCTCGTGCGAGATGCCTTCCATCAGGCAGCCGTCGCCGAGAAAGGCGTAGGTGCGGTGGTCGACGATCTCGTGGCCGGGCCGGTTGAACTCGGCGGCGAGCAGCTTCTCCGCCATGGCCATGCCGACGGCGTTGGTGATGCCCTGGCCGAGCGGGCCGGTGGTGGTCTCGACGCCCGGCGTGTAGCCGTACTCGGGATGGCCCGGCGTCTTCGAATGCAGCTGGCGGAACTGCTTGATGTCGTCGATGGAGACGTCGTAGCCGGTCAGGTGCAGCAGGGCGTAGATGAGCATCGAGCCGTGGCCGTTGGAGAGCACGAAGCGGTCGCGGTCGGCCCACTTCGGGTTGGCCGGGTTGTGGCGCAGGTGGTGGTTCCACAGCACCTCGGCGATCTCCGCCATGCCCATGGGGGCGCCGGGGTGGCCGGACTTGGCCTTCTCGACGGCGTCCATGGCGAGGGCGCGGATGGCGCTGGTCAGGTTGTTGAACACGGGCTTCTCGAAATCGCTGAAAGTGGCGCTCTGGATGGACATCTGTTTCCCCTTGTTTCCGAATTCAGTGGTGCCCGCCGGAAAACGGCAAATTATCTTCCAAACCGGGCGGTTTTGGTAGCGAACGGATCAGGCGCGCTTGCGCTTCTCCATGAGCTGCAGGATCAGCGGCGTGAGGACGAGCTGCATGGCCAGCTCCATCTTGCCGCCCGGCACGACGAGGCAGTTCGGCCGCGACATGAACGAGTCGTGGATCATGGTCAGCAGGTAGGGGAAGTCTACGCCGTGCGGGTCGCGGTAGCGGATGACGACGAAGGACTCGTCCAGCGTCGGGATGTCGCGGGCGATGAAGGGGTTGGAGGTGTCCACCACCGGCACGCGCTGGAAGTTGATGTGGGTGCGCGAAAACTGCGGCGTGATGAAGTGCACGTAGTCGTACATGCGGCGCAGGATGGTCTGCGTCACCGCCTCGACCGAATAGCCGCGCGTGCTGGTGTCGCGGTGGATCTTCTGGATCCACTCGAGGTTCACCGTCGGCACGACGCCGACCAGCAGGTCGGTCTGGCGGGCGACGTCCACCGTGTCGGTCTTGACGCCGCCATGCAGGCCCTCGTAGAACAGGCAATCGGTGTCCGGGGGGATGTCCTCCCAGGGCGTGAAGGTGCCCGGTTTCTGCTTCCACGGCTCGGCCTCCTGCTCGTTGTGCAGGTAGTAGCGGCGCTTGCCGGTGCCGGTTTCGCCGTAGGTCCTGAACAGCGCCTCGATGTCCTCGAACAGGTTGGCTTCCGGGCCGAAATGGCTGATGTGCTCGCAGACGCCGGCCTTCTCGGAGGCCTGGATGGCCTTTTTCATCTCCTCGCGGTTGTACTTGTGGAAGCTGTCGCCCTCGATGACGGCGGCGAGGATGCTTTCGCGGCGGAAGATGTGCTCGAAGGACTTCTTGACCGTGGTCGTTCCGGCGCCGGACGAGCCGGTGATGGCGATGACGGGATGTTTGGCGGACATGGCTGACCCTTTGCTGAGTGTTTGAATGCCTGGGCGGCAGGGCGCGACGAGGCGCGGCGGCCGACGATAGCGGGACTGTAATCGGGGCGATGCATAAGTTCCATTCAAAAATTGTTATGGAACGAATAAGAGAACTCTGATGCTTACTTGGTGAGTGCCATGTAGAGCAGCGGCAGCTTTTCCGGCAGCTGCTCGACCCGGTCCAGCACCAAATGGCGCCGGCCGAAGATGCCTTGCACGTACTCGTCGGCCTTCGGATCGAGGCTGAGGCAGAAGGTATCGACGCCCTGGGCGGCCAGCTCGCCGACCGCCTTCTTCGCGTCGGCATGCAGATGCGCCGGATCGCGCACATCGATGTCGGCCGGTTCGCCGTCGGTGAGCAGCAGCAGCAGGCGCTTGTCGGCCTGGCGCTGCGCCAGGGCCGCGCCGGCATGGCGCAGGGCGGCGCCCATGCGCGTCGACCAGCCGGCGCCGGCGGCGGCGAGCCGCCCCTTCACCGCGTCGTCCCAGCGCTCCGAGAAGCCCTTGATGTGCAGGTAACGCACCTCGTGCCGGGTGTTGGAATGGAAGCCGGCGATGGCGAAGGGGTCGTTGAGGCGCTCGATGGCCATGCCGAGCAGCGAGACGGCCTCCTGCGACAGTTCCAGCACCGTCTGCTCGTCCCCGGCAACCTTCTGGTTGAGCGATTCCGACAGGTCGAGCAGCAGCAGCACGGCGATGCTGCGCCCGCTGGTGCGGTGGCTCATGTTGATGCGCGGGTCGGGCGTCGTCCCGCTCCTGAAATCGATCAGCGAGCGGATGGCGACGTCGAGGTCGAGCTCGGAGCCGTCCTCTTGGTAGCGGATGCGCTGCTTGTTCTGCGGCTTGATGAGGTCGAGCAGGCGCATCAGGCGGCGGGCGAGCACGGCGTGCTTCTCCAGCAGGCGGTCGATGCGCGCCGCCTCGCCGGCGGGATGCAGCGCTTCATACAGGCTGACCCAGTCCGGGCGGTAGGACTCGGTGGCCCGGTCCCACTCGGGATAGTGGCGCGGCGGCAGGCCCTGCGGCGCCTCCGCCTCGCGCGTTTCCTTGCGCGTGTCGAAGGCCTCCTCCTCGTCGCCCTCCTCGATGAATTTCCAGAGCTGGCGGTTGTCGTCGCGGTAGTCGACCGTCGTGTCGTCGAAATGGATGCGCGGCAACTGGTCGCTCGGGCGCCGCGTGCGCGCCACGTAGGCGAGCGCCAGTCCGGCCATCTGCGCCGTGTTCGAAGGGCCGTCGGCGAGCGCCGCATGAAAGGCGGCGATCGTCTCGTTGAGGGACGGGTCGGCGTAACCGTGGTTCTCGTCAAGGCAGGCGCGGGAGAGCATGGCCAGGCGATGGCGCAGACAGGACGTCGTCTCCGGATCGCAGGCGTCCTCCGCCGGCCGCGGGTGCAGGGCGAGCAGGACGGGAGCGAGGCCCGGGTACTCGCGCATCAGCAGCCGGTCGATGCGCGCGTCCTCGAGAAACTCCACGGCGAGGCGCTGGAAGGGACTCCAGTTGTCGGCGATCTGCGGCGTCGACCAGCGCCGGTGGCCGGCCATGTGCGCCAGCGTCGCGCGGTAGCGGTCCAGACCCGAAACTCCGTTGCGCGCGTCGTAGACGTCGGGCAGGCGCATGCCGAGCCCGTCGTAGTAGGGCACGATCTGGCGCAGTTCGTGGTACGCGTTCGAGTAGGGGATCAGCGGCTGCGGGTCGCGCCACAGCGCGCGCAGGTAGAGGTCGAGGCGGCGCTCGGCGTCGGCGAACAGCGTGCCGTGGCGCTCGCGCTGCAGCACGGCGCGGCTGTCGGCGAGCGCCAGCTTGAAATAGTCCTGCTGCTGCTGCGGGTGGTCGCCGTAGTGGCGGATGCCGTAGTCGACCCAGTTCCGCAGCCCCGCCATCGGCAGCGTTTCGACCAGCTGTGGCGCCTGGCGGAAGAAGGCCGGCAGGCCGGGGCTGGGGAGCGTGGCGTGGCGGCCGTGGATGGAACCGGTGGTGCGCGCCATGAGGCCGCGCGCGATGTCGAGGTAGAAGGCCAGTTGCTCGCGCGAGGCGAGGCGGCGCGCGACCGGGGCGAGCGTCTGCAGTAAAGGCGCGATGGCGTGGCCGTTGGGCGAGGCCTGCATTGCGCGCACGGTGGCCATGACGTCTTCCAGGGACGCCGTGCCGACGGCGCTGGCGACCGAGGGCCAGGCCTCGAGGAAGGCCAGCACCGGCTCCGGCCCGCGGCCGAGGCGGCTGAGGTATTTCGCTGCTGCGACGTAGGCGTCCATCTCCGGCTTCGAGAACGCGGTCAGCGCCTCGTAGAGGCATTCCTCGAAGACGTCGGCCACCTGCGTGAAGCCGCAGTCCATCTCGCGCCACCAGGCCTGTACCTGGGGGTGGAGCATTTCACGCTTGCGTGCGTCGACCGGCTTGCTCATGTCAGTTGCTCCACCGCGCATTGCACCACCTGCGACGCATGAAACGCCTCGTTCGTTGAAGGTCTGCACGCGCCAAGGGGGGCGGCTGGCCGACGCCGCTCATGTCACCCGAGCCGGGCTGCGCCCGGCTCTCCTTTTTTTACTTCGCTCTGTCGGCCACCCGCCCCCCTTGTCTGGAGACGTGGTGCCTCATGGCGGTCGAAAACCCAAGGCGTTTCCCGATCGGGCCGGCGTGGTGCCCTGCGAAGCGAAGTCAAGGTGGGCGTAGGCAGGGTTTCGCGGAGCACCGCTCCGCGCTGCCGAAGCCGGCTTGCCATGCAGGGCAAGCCGTGGGCGGCGGCGGCCGAAGGCCGCTGCCGGGGGACATGAGCGGAGCAGGGCACCACGCCGGCCCGATCGCGCACCAGCCGAAAGATAACCAGAGGTTTCATCGTGTTAGGAGCTCTAAGCGAAGATCGCGTCGACGGCGTGGTCGAGCGTGGCGCGGATGTCGGCGTCGTCGGTGATCGGTCGCGCCATCGCCGTGCGGCAGGCGGCGCGCGGGGCGACGCCGCGACGGATGAGCTGGGCGGCGTAGACGACGAGGCGAGTAGACGCGCCCTCGGCGAGGCCGTGGCCCTTCAGGTTGCGCGCCGTCTGGGCGAGCTTCACCAGGCGGCCGGCGGTATCCAAGTCGATGCCGGTCTCGCGCACGACGATCTGCGCTTCCAGCGACGCCTCGGGATAGTCGAAGTCGAAGGCGGCAAAGCGCTGCTTGGTCGACGGCTTGAGGTCCTTCATCAGCGATTGGTAGCCGGGGTTGTAGGAGATCACCAGCTGGAAGTCGGGGTGGGCGACGACCACCTCGCCCTTCTTGTCGAGCGGCAGGGTGCGGCGGTGGTCGGTGAGCGGGTGGATCACCACGGTGGTGTCCTGGCGCGCCTCGACGATCTCGTCGAGGTAGCAGATCGCGCCGATGCGCGCGGCGGTGGTGAGCGGCCCGTCGAGCCAGCGCGTGCCCTCGCGGTCGAGGAGATAGCGGCCGACGAGGTCGGAGGCGGTCATGTCCTCGTTGCAGGCCACGGTGACGAGCGGCTTGCCGAACTTCCACGCCATGTGTTCGACGAAGCGGCTCTTGCCGCAGCCGGTGGGGCCCTTCAGCATCACCGGCAGGCGCGCGGCGTAGGCGGCCTCGTACAGCGCCACCTCGTCGCCCTGCGGCTGGTAGAAGGGCTCCTTGTCGATGCGGTACTGCCCGATGTCGATGCTCATGCTGCCCTCCAGAGTTAAAAAAGCCCCTGCCCTTGCGGGTCAGGGGCTAACCGGTAATCCGACTGGTAAACGGATTACTTGTGACCTTTGAGCTTGTCGCGCCATCCCGGGTAGAGCTTGTCGGCGTCCTGCGGGAAGGACTCGAAGGCGCGGGCGAATTCCTTGTGCTGCTTCGCCCACTCGATCGGGTCGGCCTTGGCCTTCCAGCAGTCGTAGGCCTGGCGCAGCGACTTGGCGCCGGCGGCCGGGGAATCGATGTGGCCGTAGGAGCCGCCGCCGGCGGTGTTGATGACGTTGCCGTGGCCGAGGTTCTCGAAGAAGCCGGGCAGGCGCAGCGCGTTCATGCCGCCGGAGATGATCGGCGTGGTCGGCTTCATGCCGTACCACTTCTGGTAGTAGACCGGGCCCTGGTACTCATCGCGCTCGATGATGTAGGCGATATTGCGGTCATCCTTGGAACCCTCCATCTTGCCGTAGCCCATGGTTCCTACATGGATGCCGGAGGCGCCCTGCAGGCGGCTCATCTTGGCGAGCACGTAGGCGGTGTAGCCGCGCTTGGAACTGGGCGATGTCACGGCGCCGTGGCCGGCGCGGTGGTAGTGCAGGTACTGGCTGGGGAAGCAGCGGCGCGCCGTGGTGACCATGCCGGGGCCGCCGACATAGCCGTCGACCAGGAAGGCCACCTTGTCGGCGTCGGGACCGAAGGCCTCAAGGATGTATTCGCCGCGGGCGAGCATCTCGTAGTGGTCGTCGGCGGTGATGTTGGCGGAGAATATCTTCGCCTGGCCGGTCTCGTCCATGGCGCGCTTCATCGCGTCGACGACCAGCGGGATGACTTTCTTGGTCGGGCAAAACACCTGGTTGCCCTGTGGCTCGTCGTTCTTGATGAAGTCGCCGCCGAGCCAGAACTGGTAGGCGGCCTTGGCGAAGGGCTCCGGGCGCAGGCCGAGCTTGGGTTTGATGATGGTGCCGGAGATGTAGCCGCCGTCCTTGATGGGGCGGCCGAGGATGCGCCACAGGTCGGAGATGTCCTTGGCCGGGCCGTCGAAGAGCTGGATGGCGCGCTCGGGCATGTAGAAGTCGTACATCTTGGCGTATTCGCAGTCGCCCATGCCCTGGTTGTTGCCGATGGTCAGCGTCAGGAAGGAGACGAGCATCATGCGGCCGTCGGTGATGTTGCGGTCGAACAGGTCGAGCGGGTAGGCGATGCGCATCTCCTCGGTCGCCTCGTCGATCATATACACAAGCGCATCGACGCCCTTGGTGAAGTCGTCGGTGGTGCATACCTCGACGTTGGTGCCGGTGGACGACTCGGCGGCGAAGTGGGCGGCGACTTCGAGGAAGCCGTAGCCCTTGGCCGGCTTCATCTTGTAGGCGCAGAGAATGTGCTGGCCGCCCTTGATGAGGTCCTCTTCCCTGAGGCTGAGGTCGGCGTAGCGGTTCGACTGGTCCATGTGCTCTCCTTTTTTGCAATCGCGTTGGAATGTGAGGCGAACTGTATTCTCGAAAATCCATAAGGTGAACTAAATGTTTGTTATGGTATTCTTGCGCTATTCCTTATGGACGCCTTTGGGACGCCTCGACCATGCACCTGACCCTGCGGCAATTGAAGATATTCGAGGCGGTGGCGCGCCACCTGTCGTTCTCGCGCGCCGCCGCCGAGCTGCACCTGACCCAGCCCGCCGTCTCCATGCAGGTGCGCAGCCTCGAGGAGGCGGCCGGCCTGCCGCTCACCGAGCAGGTGGGCAAGCGCGTCTTCCTCACCGAGGCCGGCGAGGAACTGGCGCGCCACGCCCGTGTCATTGCCGAACAGTTGCGCGAGGCGGAGGAGTCGCTGCTGGCGATGAAGGGCCTGCGCGGCGGCCGGCTCAACATCGGCGTGGTGTCCACCGCCAAGTATTTCGCGCCGCGCCTGCTCACGGCCTTCCGCCAGCAGCACCCGGAGGTCGAGCTGCGCCTCGGCGTGCACAACCGCGGCGAGATCGTGCGCCAGCTTGCCGACAACGACATCGACCTCGCCATCATGGGACGGCCGCCGCAGGAGCTGGAAACGGTGTCGGAACCCTTCGCCGAAAACCCGCTGGTCTTCGTCGCCGCGCCGGATCACCCGCTGGCGAAGGCGAAAAGCATCCCGGCGAAACAGCTCGCCGGGGAGAGCTTCCTGCTGCGCGAGCCCGGATCGGGGACGCGCGCGGCGATGGAGCGTTTCCTTGCCGAGAACGGCGTGGTGCCGCAGCGCACCGTCGAGATGACCAGCAACGAGACCATCAAGCAGGCGGTGATGGCCGGCATGGGCATCTCCTTCATTTCCGAGCGCACCATCGCGCTCGAGCTCGCCACCGGCCATATCGTGCGCCTCAACGTGGCGGGCACGCCGTTGAAGCGCCACTGGTACGTCGTGCATCGCGCCGAGAAGCGCCTGCTGCCGGTGGCGGAAGCCTTCCGCCAGTTCCTGCTGAAGGAGAGCGGCGGGCTGGACGAGCCGCCGAAGGAGACGGGGGTGGAGAAGAAGCCGCCTAGCGCCGCGAGCGGATCCAGTCGCGCCAGGCCGAAAAAAGCTGCGGGTCGATCGCGGCGATGACCGAGCGCTTCCACAGGTCGTCGGCGTCGAAGTCGTCGTGCTTGAGGGTGCACATGCGCCCGCCGGCTTCCTCGAGGATGAGTCGCCCGGCGGCGTAGTCCCACAGCTTCTGGCCGCCGTGCAGCAGGAGATCCAGTCGCCCGGCGGCGACGTAGGCCCATTCCAGGGTGCTGCAGCCGAAGTTGCGCTGCGAGTAGTAGGGCGGCCGCGTGGCGAGGTCGTCGCCGAGTTTCTTCGGGATGCGCTTGAAGTCCACGCCGGCGACGCACTCGGCGAGGCTGACTGCGGGCGGGCGTAGCGGCAGCCGCAATCCGTTCATGGTGGCGCCGTTGCCGCGCGAGGCGGCGAACATCTCGCGCGTGGCCGGGTCGTACACCACGCCGATCACGGCGCGGCCCTCGACGAAGTAGGCCACCGAGATGGCGAAAAAGGGCAGGCCGGCGACGTAATTGGTGGTGCCGTCGATGGGATCGACCACCCACAGGCCCTCGTTGCCTGCGTTCCACAGGCCGCGCTGCTCGGCCTCGGACATCTCTTCCTCGCCGATCACCGGCCGCGGCCGCAGCCGGCGCAGGCGCTCGACCAGCGCCTGCTGGGCGGCGATGTCCACCTCGGTGAAAATGGTGCCGTCGGCCTTGTGCTCGCGCACCACCTGCAGGTAGCGCGGCATCACCACCTGGGCGGCGACCTCGCGCACCACCTGGGTGACGGCGGCGCACAATTCGTAATGGGGGGAACTCATGCGAGTTCCCCCCTACGGGGCAGGTGACGGCCCACCCCCCTTCCCCCGCCCCGGGGGCGGGGGTGACCAGTCACCTCCCCCGCTTGGCGGGGGAGGATGGGTGGGGGTGCGGTCAACTCCGGGTGTTCCATTTAATGGAACACCCCATGCTGGGGATCTGTTCGCGCGGACCTTCTCCGGTGCGTGCCACCTGCATCATGGCTTCGAAGAGATCGCGCCGTGCCGCCGGGACTGACTCTTTCCGTGAGGCGTCGAGGCGGCCGCGGTATTGCAGTTCGAGATTCGCGTCGAAGCCGAAGAAATCCGGCGTGCACACCGCGCCGTAGGCTTTCGCCACCGCCTGCGTGTCGTCGAGCGCGTAGGGGAAGGGGAAGTCCATGCGGCGGGCCAGCGCCACCATGTTCTCCCAGGAATCCTCGGGGTAGTCGGTCGGGTCGTTCGACATGATGGCAATCGAACCGATGCCGTGCTCTTTCAGCTCGCGGCAGTCGCGCACGATGCGGTCGAGCACCGCCTTGACGTAGGGGCAGTGGTTGCAGATGAACATCACCAGCAGGCCGTTGGGGCCGCAGCTGCTAGCGAGGGTGTGGCGGCCCCCGTCGGTACCGGGCAGGTCGAAATCCGGCGCCTTCCAGCCGAAGTCGCAGACGGGAGTGGTGAGGCTGGCCATGTTGCGGTGGGAAAAATATGAAGGCTGCGGAATAATAGCATGATGGTTCCGCGTTTCTTCTGCCCGATCCCGCTCGCCGCGCATGCCCTCGTCGACCTGCCCGAGGCGGCGGCGCACCATGCCCTGCGCGTGCTGCGCCTCGGCATGGGCGATGCCGTCACGCTGTTCAACGGCGAGGGCGGCGAATACCCCGGCAAGGTTGTCGAAGTCGGCCGCGCCGTGCGCGTCCAGCTCGGCGCGTGGCGCGACATCGAGCGCGAGTCGCCGCTTCATCTCACCCTGGCGCAGGTGCTGCCGGCGGGCGACAAGATGGACTTCGTCGTGCAGAAGGCGGTCGAGCTGGGCGTGGCGCGCCTCCAGCCCCTGGCCGCCGTGCGCAGCGTCGTGCGCCTGTCGGGCGAGCGCGCCGAGCGTCGCGTCGCGCACTGGCGCCAGGTGGCGGTGTCGGCCTGCGAGCAGTGCGGGCGCAACCGCGTGCCGGAAATCGCGCCGATTCTTGATCTGCTGCATTGGCTCGGCCAATTGGCGCGTGACAATGAAAGTGTCAGGCTGCTGCTCGAGCCGGCGGCGGCGCGCCGGCTGGGCGAGGGCGCCGGGGCAGGCGGGTTTGTATTGCTGATCGGGCCCGAGGGCGGGCTGACGGACGAGGAAACGGCCGCGGCGCGCGCGGCGGGCTTTGCCGGCGTGTCGCTCGGCCCGCGCGTCCTGCGCACGGAAACGGCCGGACCGGCCGCGCTGGCCGCGCTTGGCGCGCTTTGTGGCGATCTTTGAGGGGAGAACGACCATGTTCGAATCGGCGGAACTCGGCCACACCATCGACAAGAAGACCTACGACAGGCAGGTGCCGAAGCTGCGCGCCGACCTGCTCGACGCGCAGTTCGACATGGGCGAGCTGAAGAAGTACCCGGTCATCATCCTCATCAACGGCGTCAATGGCGCCGGCAAGGGCGAGACGGTGAACCTGCTCAATTCCTGGATGGATCCGCGCCACATCCAGACCCACGCCTTTCCGCCGCCCTCCGACGAGGAGCGCGAGCGCCCCTTCATGTGGCGCTTCTGGCGCGCCCTGCCACCGAAGGGCAAGATCGGCATTCTCTTCGGCAACTGGTACACCGAGCCGATCGTCAACCGGGCCCTCAAGCGTACCAAGGTCGCCGACCTCGACCAGTCGATCGAGGAGATCAACCGCTTCGAGAAAATGCTCTCCGACGAGGGCGCGCTGATCCTCAAGTTCTGGATGCACCTGTCGAAGGACGCCCAGCGCAAGCGCCTCAAGGCCCTCGAGAAGGACAAGGACACGCGCTGGCGCGTCACTCCCCTCGACTGGGAGCACTTCAGGATGTACGACAAGTTCCGCGGCGTGTCGGAGCACGTGCTGCGCCACACCAGCAGCGGCCACGCGCCCTGGCTCGTCGTCGAGGGCGCCGACGAGCGCTACCGTTCCCTCACCGTGGGCAGGATCCTGCTCGAGGCCCTGCGCAAGCGCCAGAAGATCGAGGGCGAGCGCGGCTGGAAGGCGCGCAGCGCCGCCGCCCCGCTGCCGCCGGCGACGGACACGCGCGACCTGATCAATTCGCTCGACATGAGCCAGGCGCTGACGAAGAAGAAGTTCGACAAGGCGCTGGAGAAATACCAGGGACGGCTCAACCAGCTCACGCGGCACCCCAGGTTCAAGGACCGCTCGCTCATCTGCGTCTTCGAGGGCTCGGATGCCGCCGGCAAGGGCGGCACCATCCGCCGCATCACCGGCGCGCTGGATGCGCGCCAGTACCAGATCATCCCGATCGCCGCGCCGACCGAGGAGGAACGCGCCCAGCCCTACCTGTGGCGTTTCTGGCGCCACGTGCCGCGCACCGGCCGCGTCACCATCTTCGACCGCTCCTGGTACGGCCGCGTGCTGGTCGAGCGCGTCGAGGGCTTCGCCCAGGAAGTCGACTGGATGCGCGCCTACGCCGAGATCAACGACTTCGAGGACCAGCTCGTGCGCTCGGGCGCCATCGTCGTCAAGTTCTGGCTCGCCATCACCGCCGAGGAGCAGTTGAAGCGCTTCAAGGAACGCGAGAAGACCCGCTTCAAGCGCTTCAAGATCACTGAGGAGGACTGGCGCAACCGCAAGAAGTGGGACGACTACGAGCACGCCGTCTGCGACATGATCGACCGCAGCAGCACGGAGATCGCGCCGTGGACCCTGGTCGAGGCCAACGACAAGCTGCACGCCCGCATCAAGGTGCTGAAGACCCTGTGCGACCGGCTGGAGGCGGCGTTGAAGGAGTGAGGCATTGGCTGCCTGAAAGGGCATGACCGCCGACGAAAGGCGGTTATGACGGCCGCAACGGCACGGGGGCGTGAAATATTTCCGCCCTCGTGCTCTTTTCATGGGCTAAAATCCAGGCAAAACATTGGCTTGTATCGACAGCTTGAATATTTTTCTAGACGAACGAGCATGACCGCGCCCGAATCGATCCGGAATTACGTTGCCTGGTTCCGCCAGGCGGCGCCGTACATCCACGCCTTCCGCGGCCGCACCTTCGTCATCGGCTTCGGCGGCGAGGTGGCGCAGGGCGCGCTTGCCCAGGCGCTGGCGCAGGACTGCAACCTGCTCGCCGCGCTCGGCATCCGCCTCGTGCTGGTGCATGGCGCGCGGCCGCAGATCGAGGCGGAGCTGAAGCGGCGCAAGCTCAAGGCGAAGTACCACAAGGGGCTGCGCGTCACCGACGCCGCGGCGCTCGAGTGCGTCAAGTCGGCGATGGGCGTCACGCGCCTGGAGATCGAGGCGCTGCTCTCGCAGGGCCTGCCCAACACGCCGATGGCCGGCGCCTGGATGCGCGTCACCGGCGGCAACTTCATCACCGCCAAGCCGGTCGGCGTGGTGGATGGCGTCGACTACCAGCACACCGGGGCCGTGCGCAAGATCGTCGCCGAGGAAATCAGCGCCGACCTCGACCAGCAGAACGTCGTGCTGATCAGCCCGATCGGCGTCTCGCCCGCCGGCGAGATCTTCAACCTCAGCATGGAGGAGGTGGCCGAGGCGGTGGCCGTCGCCCTGCAGGCGGAGAAGCTGATCTTCCTGTGCGACGCGCCCGGCGTCACCGACGTCCGCGGCGAGCTCATCGATGCGATCACCGCCGATGAGGCCGAGCACCTGCTGAAGAAGCCCAAGCGGCTGACCGAGGACCTCGGCCTCTACCTGCCCTGCTGCGTGCGCGCCACGCGCGCCGGGGTCAAGCGCGCCCATCTCATCGACCGCGACATCGACGGCGGCCTGCTGCTCGAGCTGTTCACCCACGAGGGCGTCGGCACGGTGGTGGCGCGCGACCCGCTGGCGCGCCTGCGCGAGGCGACCATCGACGACGTCGCCGCCATCGTCGGCCTGATTGCCCCGCTGGAGGCCGACGGCACGCTTGTGCGGCGCGGCCGCGAGCGGCTGGAGATGGAGATCGGCCGTTTCTCGGTGCTCGAGCACGACGGCGTCGTGCTCGGCTGTGCCGCGCTCTACCCGTTCAGCAAGGACCGCGCGGCGGAGCTCGCCTGCCTCGCCGTCAATCCCGACTACCGCCGCGTCGGCTATGGCGAGCAGCTGCTGCACTATATGGAAGTGCGGGCCAGGAAGACCGGCCTCAAGCGGCTCTTCGTGCTGACGACGCGCACCTCCCACTGGTTCATCGAGCGCGGCTTCAAGGAGGCCGGCGTCGATTCCCTGCCGCGCGAGAAGCGCGAGCTGTACAACTGGCAGCGCCGCTCCAAGGTGCTCGGCAAGACCTTGTAGCGCCCGGCCGAAGGGTGCCCATGTTCAAAGGCGTCACCTTCTCCCTGCGCTTCCGCCTCATCGCGGCGGCCTGCTTCGTCCTCGTGCTCATGCTCTGGGTGCTGGTGGCGAACAGCGTGCGCCTGCTCGGCGAGGCGCAGGCGGTGCGCGAGAACCGCCACCTCGCCGAGCTCGCCGTGCTCTACAACGCCGCGCTTGCCGTGCCGCTGGTCGAGCGCGACCACGTCAAGCTGACGCGGCTGGTGAGCCAGATGGCGCGGCAGGAAGGCATCGCCTATGTCGTGGTGCAGGACACGCGGCAGCGCATCGTCGCCGCCGAGGGCTGGGACCCGCTGCAGCCGCTGCCCGTCCCGCACGGCGACTTCAGCCGGCTGCCCGCCGAAGCGGCGCGCTTCGACGGCAGGGTGCCGCTCACCATCGGCGAGCGCGAGGTCGGCAGCGTGCATTTCGGCATCCGCACCAAATTCCTGCACGAGACCAGCTACCGGCTGCTGTGGCAGAGCATCGCCATCGGCTGGGCGGCCTTCCTGCTCACCGTGCTGCTGCTCTCCGTCATCGGCTACTGGCTGACGCGCAACCTGCGCGTCCTGCAGCGCGGCGTGGCGGCGCTGGAGGGCGGCGAGACCACGGTGCGCCTGCCGGTGAGCGGCAACGACGAGATCGGCATGCTCATGCGCGCCTTCAATCGCATGTCGCAGGCGCTCGACGAGCGGCTCGAGGCGCTGAAAAAGAGCGAGGCGCGCTTTCACGCCATCGCCGACTACACCTACGGCGTCGAGGCCTGGTTCAATCCGCAGGGGCGGCTCATCTGGATCAACCGCTCGGTCGAGCGCATCACCGGCTATACCCCGCTCGAGTGCCTGCTCTCCAACAACCTGGTCGACATGCTGGTGTTCGAGAAGGACCGCAAGGCCGCGCTCGAAGTGGCGCTGAAGGCCCTGCGCGGCAGCACCGGCGACAACTTCGAGGTGCGCCTGAAGCGCAAGGATGGCAGCCTGGTGTGGACCGTGCTCAACTGGCAGCCGATCAACGGCCAGACGGACGAGTACCTCGGCCTGCGCGTCTCGGGCGACGAGATCCAGGCGCGCAAGGAGGCCGAGCTGAAGCTGCTCGACACGGTGGTCGAGCTGCGTCGCGCGCAGGCGCTCAAGGAGTACTACCTCACCCACAGCAACGAGGAGCGCTCACGACTCGAGGCGCTGCTCAACGTCATGAAGATCGGCGTGCTCTTCGTCGATAGCGGCCACCGCGTCGTCTACATCAACAATACCTGCCGCGACATCTGGGGCCTGCCGCGCGACGAGAACCTCACCGGCCTGCGCGACGGGAACCTGATCGAGCGCACCGCGCGACTGCGCAAGGACGATGCCGGCTACCGCAGCCACGTCGAGGCGGTGCTGGGCGGCGAGACGGTCAGCGACGCCTACGAGATCCACCTCCACGACGGACGCATCGTCACCGACATCTCGGCCCTGGTGCCCGGCGCCAAGCCCGGGCAGTTCATCGGCCGCGTCTGGATCTACGAGGACGTCACGCGGCAGAAGCAGCTCGAGGCCCAGCTCATCAAGCTCGCCGAGCGCGACCCGCTCACCAACCTCTACAACCGGCGCCGCTTCCACGAGGAGCTCGAACGCATCATCGCCGACGCCTCGCGGCGCAAGGCCCATGCCGGGCTGCTCGCCGTCGACCTCGACGGCTTCAAGCCGATCAACGACGAATTCGGCCACCAGGCCGGCGACGCCGTGCTGATCCGCCTGGCCGAGGAAGTCGGCGCCATCGTGCGGCGCAACGAGATCTTCTTCCGCATCGGCGGCGACGAGTTCGCCATCCTGGCGCCCGACGCCGACGAGCAGGAGATGGTCGGCCTCGCCCGCCGCGTCGGCGACAAGATCGCCAACATGCGCTTCAGCTTCGCCGGCAAGGACGTCTGCCTCACCGCCAGCCTCGGCATCGCTCTCTATCCCAAGCACGCCGCCAGCGGCGAGGAGATCATCGCCCGCGCCGACTCCGCCATGTACAAGGCCAAGATGAGCGGCAAGAACCGCTTCGCCGTCTATGGCGAGACCCAGCTGCACTGAAAACGGTAGAATAGCCGCCGTCAGCCCGTGATCGCGGGCGCATCACACAGGAAAGGAATCGCAATGGGCCGCATGGTGAAATGCGTCAAGCTGGGCCGCGAGGCGGAAGGCATGGACTTCCCGCCGGTGCCGGGCGAGCTGGGCAAGCGCATTTTCGAGAACGTCTCCAAGGAAGCCTGGCAGCAGTGGATCCGCTTCCAGACGATGCTGATCAACGAGAACCGCCTCAGCCTCGCCGACGCCAAGGCGCGCAAGTACCTCGCCGAGCAGATGGAGAAGCATTTCTTTGGCGCAGGCGCCGACCAGGTGCAGGGCTACGTACCGCCGAAGCCCTGATCCTCCCCCGGAACGAAAAAAAGCCGCGCCAGGAGCGCGGCTTTTTGTTTGGAGGAAAAGTCAGTCCCTGCGATACGGCGATCAGCTTCGCTTCAGCGTCTTCACCCCGTCTGCCCCGGCCAGCAACGCGACGTCGGCGCCGCGCAGGGCGAAGAGGCCGTTGGTGACGACGCCCACTATTGAGTTGATGCGCGTTTCCAGCGCCTTCGGGTCGGTGATGCTGAGGCCCTTCACGTCGAGGATGAGATTGCCGTTGTCGGTGGTGAAGCCGGCGCGCAGCACCGGCTCGCCGCCGAGCTTCGCCAGCTCGCGCGCGACGTGGGCGCGGGCCATCGGGATGACTTCCACCGGCAGGGGGAACCTGCCCATCGTCTGCACCAGCTTGGAGGCGTCGGCGATGCAGACGAACTTCCGCGCCACGGCGGCGACGATCTTCTCGCGCGTCAGCGCGCCGCCGCCGCCCTTGATCATGGCGAGGCTCGCGTCGATCTCGTCGGCGCCGTCGACGTAGACCGGGATGTCGGAGACGTCATTGAGGTCGAGCACCTGGATGCCGTGTCCGGCTAGGCGCTTGGCCGTGGCTTCCGAGCTGGCCACCGCGCCGGGAATGCGATCCTTGATCTTGCCCAGTTCGTCGATGAAGTAGTTGGCCGTCGAGCCGGTGCCGACGCCGATGATGGTGCCGGGCACCACGTAGTCGATGGCGGCGCGCGCCACCGCCTGCTTGAGTTCGTCCTGGGTCATGATGAAATCGCCGTGTGCAAGTCGGCTCGCATCATATCGCCAAACAGCCGGGCGTGTGTTCGGGATGGTTTTCTCTCTGGATAAACCGCGATGATACATGGATTGGCCAAGTTAGCCAAGTATGCTAGGCTTGCGTCAGGAGGTCGATCATGAAGGTCAATATGCTTGAAGCGAAAAGCCAGCTCTCGAAGCTGGTCAAGGCCGCGCTGGAAGGCGAGGAAGTCGTCATCGCCAGCCATGGCAAGCCGATGGTGCGCCTGGTGCCGCTGTCGGAGCAGCGCCTGCCCGCCGCCTGGGGCCGGCTCAAGGTAAAGGCGAAGGATATCGACGCGGCCTTTTCACCCGAGGCCGACAAGGAAGTCGCCGAATTGATGACGGGCAAGCTGTGAGGCTGCTGCTCGATACCCAGATTGCGCTGTGGTGGCTGGTTGCCAATCCGCGCCTGAGCCGCGCTGCACGCAAGGGGCTGGCGGAAGGTGCGTGCGCGGTTTCGGTCGCCAGCATCTGGGAGGTCGCGATCAAGCACGCACTGGGCAAGCTGCCCGTGGCGCCACGCGCCTTCCGCGATGAACTTGCCGCAGCGGGCGTGGCGATCCTGGCGATCACCGAGAGTCATGCGCTGGCGACGGCGGATTTGCCGCCGGGACACAAGGATCCCTTCGACCGCCTGCTGCTGGCCACCGCGCAATGCGAGGGCATGCAACTGGCGACGGCGGATGCCGCGCTGCTGCGCTACGCCGTCGACTACCCGGGCCTGCCGGTCAGGCAGATTTAGCGCTACTTCTTCTTCGCCGGCGGCAGGTCGGTGCAGGTGCCTTCGTAGACTTCCGCCGCCATGCCGATGGATTCGCCCAGGGTCGGGTGCGGGTGGATGGTCTTGCCGATGTCGACGGCGTCGGCGCCCATCTCGATGGCCAGGGCAATCTCGCCGATCATGTCGCCGGCGTTGGGGCCGACGATGCCGCCGCCGACGATGCGGTGGGTTTCTTCGTCAAAAATCAGCTTGGTGAAGCCGTAGTCGGCGCCGTTGGCGATGGCGCGGCCGGAGGCGGCCCAGGGGAACTTGCCGATGCCGACCTTGCGGCCCTGCTTCTTCGCCTCGGACTCGGTGAGGCCGACCCAGG
>Ga0233425_10003463_pt1 | contig 28526 bp, 32 predicted proteins | sample Watercolumn_Towu_2_FD_181712 | JGI IMG/M metagenome (GOLD analysis project Ga0233425, IMG submission 181712) | Freshwater microbial communities from Lake Towuti, South Sulawesi, Indonesia - Watercolumn_Towuti2014_140_MG | ecosystem: Environmental > Aquatic > Freshwater > Lake | place...
TGCGCAGGCAGGCAGGCAGGCAGGCAGGCAGGCAGTTCCCCACCTCCACAGCCATTCCGGTTAAGAGCGCCGAACAAGACTACCAGAAGCGTTGTAGCCGCGGCGCTCTGTCGCCGCGTTTTCCCGCACGCCGGCGGAGCGGCGTGGCTACAAAAGACGAGCGCCGACACCACGTTTTGGCTTCCTTTTTTCCGTTCTCGACATCGAGAACGGATTTTTTGCGCCCGTCTTTCCGTTTCCGCCGTCGGGAACCTGAAAAATCCTTCCTCATTTCCGTTCCCGCTGTCGAGCGCGTCAAAAACGCTTCCGTTTTTCCGTGCTCGCTGTCGAGCACGGATTTTTTGCTCCCTTTTTTCAGTTTCCGGTGTCGAGAACGGAGATTTGGCTCCCGTTTCGACGTTTCCGGAGTCGAGGAGACAAGAAATGGCCAATAATCGCCAGTTGTGGCCCTTTGATCGGCCAGAAAGGACGGATTACCGATGCCGGGCACTGAATATCCAAAATGGGGCGACAAACGCCTCCGCTGGGGGATGCCGGGGTTACGCTACGGTAGCCCGTTACCCTCGTACATCACCGATCCTCCCAACCTCACTGCCAAACTGAAAGGAAGACACAGTATGCAACTACCAAGTGATCCCGATGTCAAAGAAACGTTGGGCTTCAACGCCGCCGACGGGGCCACGCAGTACCAAGACAGCCTCCCGCTCAAAGCCAACCGCCACGACGACATTTTCGCCGATGCCCAAGCCTACAGCGATGCCCGGCGCGGGTACGAGACCGCCGACGCCAAACGCCGTGTCGCCACGAGCCACCTGCGCATTGCGCGCGACAACGCCAAGAGTTGGCTCAGCATCGCCAAGAACCTGCTCCTTCCAACCCTCGGCAAGAAACCGTCTGCCGCATGGGCCGAAGCCGGTTGGAATGAAGACAGCCTCGCCATTCCCAACGGCGAAGACAAACTCATGCCCATGCTGCGCAGCCAGCAAGCTTACCTCACGGCGCGCCCCGCGTTGGCCGTCGCCGACGCGCGCTTCAATTACACCGCCGCCCGCGCCGGTGAGTTGCTCGCCGCGCTGGAGTTCGCCCTCACCAACGCCAACCCCGATCTCGGCCCCATCGGCGTCGAGCCGGCCCAAGTCGCCGCCGACACCGCGTTGAACTACCGCAACCTCGCCGAAGCCGCGCTCGACCGTCGCTTGCATGGTTTATACGCCGAACTCGAACAGAAACTCGACGCGCTCGACCCGCGATGGACGGCGTTCGGCTTCGACGCGCCCGGCGCGACCAAGCGCCCCGACGCGGTTGCGGCGGCGAGCTTCGAGCCGCTCAGCGCCAGCCAAGGCAAACTCTCATGGACTGGCGCGACCCGCGCCGTTCGTTACCAGATTCACCGCATGGCGGTTGGCGCCAGCGGCTATATCTTGTTCGCCCGCACCAGCGGCGAGACCGAGAAGTTGCTGGAAGGATTGGCCGTCGGCGACAAACTTAAAGTCCGCGGCGTCAACGACACCAACGAGGGCTTGTTCAGCCCCGAAGTCGAGGTCACCGGAGTCTGACCGGTAATATGCAATCGGAGGAATACCGTAAGATGAAATACGTGATGCCTTCTTTACTGGTAATGTCGTTAGCGTATGGCCTAAGTTATTGCCAGACAACGTCAGAACATCGTGTGCCGACCAACATAGAGCCTACTCACGTACGTTGTTCCGGAACCTATCATGCCGACAGGTATGGCCCTTGTGGATATGTTGGGGAGACCTTGACCTATACGGTGCCGGAAGGGGGAACTTGCTCATTGGGACATCCTCTCGAGTATCGAGTGTCTTATGGCTTTCCAATGGTTCCAATTTCTGACTGGCAGTCCGGGCCAGTTCTTACTGCCGTTGCTACAAAAGAGTTTCCAGGGGATCAGAGAATGTCTGTGTGGATACGGTGTTCGGTGTATCCCAACATTGGTGGGTGTGTTGGCCGTTATGGAAGCATGTGTTTGATAGCCGCGCAGAGTCTTAACAAGACTGTTCAGCCGCAACCGCCACAACTTGTCCAGCCGAATCAACAGGAGCAGACAAAGAAGGAGCAAGAGGAGAAACTTCGACAGCAACAAGCGATGGCGGAACAGATTCGTCGTCAGCAGGAACAGGCGGAGCAGAAGAAATGGGAAGAGATTCGACAAGAACAAGCTCGCAAGGAAGAGATGGCGCGCAAGCAGCGGTTGGCTGAACAGGCAGAGCGTGAACGCCAAGAGAAACTGGCGCGTGAACAGGAGGCAGAACGGATTCGCAAAGAGCAAGCACGACAACAGGAGTTGGAACGGCAGCGCCAACAGCAGGCTGAACGGGAACGTCAAGAGAAGATGTCCGCCGAACAGTTGGTTAAAGAGCGTCAACGTCAGGAAGATCTCGAACGACAAAGAGTTTATCAGCAAGCAGAGCGAGATAAACAGGAGCGCGAGCGTCAATGGCAGGCACGACGGCAACAAGAAGAAGCTGAGCGACAGAAACGAATGGAAGAGGGAAAGGCACTGCAAGAACGCATTCGACGACAGGAAGAGCAAGCTGCGATTGAGCGCCGCCGCGCATATGAGGAACAACAGCGCGCGCGGGCGGTGTACGCTCGGCAACAACAGGAAGCGATGGCGCAGCAACAAGCGCAAGAACAGTTACAGAGGCAACAAGCACAAGCAGCGGCTGCACGGCAAGAAGCATTCAATCGCCAACAGGCAGCCGGTGCGATGATTGGGATGTTTACGCAAATGGCGCAAGATAACCAAGAGCGCGAGGCGCGCGAGCGGGCCGAACGTGAGGTGGCAGAACGGGCTGCCCGCGAACAGGCTATCCGAGAACAAGCCGCGCGCGAACGATCTGAGCGTGCAGAGGCAAGGCGAGTGCAGGCAATCCAAGAGGAAGCGGACAAAATTCTTTCGGAGCGGGGCAAGAACACGATCACATTCCGTATCAAGAGTAGCCATCCCAACACCGTCCATGTGCGAATCTATTCACTCGACCGAGATGTTGCTTGGCCGTCTGCTGATCGGGCATACGTTTTGGACGATAGCAATGCACACAACATTACTGTTCAAGGATTGCCGGGTGAGAGGATTTGTTTTGGGGCATGGGTCGCCGGTAATTCTAGCGTTAATTGGGGATGCGGCGATAACAAACCGTCAGGAACTCGTAATCACTATTCGTGTGATGGTGGTATAACTGGAATCATCAACCTACAATAAGAAGGAGAAACCGCGTGAAGAGAGTTGGTGCATGGAAAATACTGTTGGCCATTGGTTTATTGACCGCAGTAGCAGGCTGTGGTCTCTTGGATGAGTTGGGCGTGACGGAGACTGCGATGAACTACTACACCAGCTGCGCTTGGTGTGGGAAACGTTGCTACGAAACGCAGGAGTACGGGTTAAGGCCTATGACGCAGACCGAGTACAGAGCCTGGAAGAGTAAGAATGCGATTTGGGATGATGCAGGCGAACACGCATTCTGCTCACTCCGGTGTAAGAACGCAGCAGCAGCAACAGGTACTGCGAAGGAGACTGTTGTTCCTCGCAATCAATGATCGCATAGCTATGTGTATAGCCTTGAATCGGCAGGGTCAACTTCTGATTACTGACTTCTAACTGCTCGGCTACTTCGGCATGTTCCGGTGTTTTCCGTCCTTTGCTAAACGGGTCAGCCCTTGATTCGGTGCGTTTCCGTTTAACTCGTCGTAGTTTCGGCGAGAGCCAACCGTTACCAGACTTGCAACGGTCTTGTATTCCGGTTACATATGAAGCATGAAACTCTCCGTAACCATTGACCGCGATGAAGACGGCATGTGGGTGGTGGAATGTCCTGCCATTCCCGGCTGCGTCAGCCAAGGCAAGACCCGCGCCGCGGCACTGGAAAACATCAAAGAGGCCATCGCGCTCTGCTTGGAAGTCCGGGCGGAACGCGGCCTGCCGCTCACGGTGGAAACCCGCCAAGTGGAAGTGCTCGTCTGATGCCATCGCTCCCGGTACTCAGCGGGCGCAAGACGGTCCGGGCGTTTGAACGGCTCGGTTGGCACGTCGCCCGCCAACGCGGCAGTCACATCATCTTGGTGAAGGACGGTGAGATCGCGACGCTTTCGGTTCCCGACCACAAAGAAGTAGCGAAGGGCACTCTTCGCAGCCTGATCCGGTCGGCGGGCATCACGGTGGAAGAGTTCATGCAACAACTTTGACCGGGTCAGCTCTTGATTCGGCACATTTCCGGAACATGATGCCGCGCGGTTGCGCGGGGTAGCGTTCGTAAACGCGCTTGATGAGCGCAGCGTAATTCGGCTACAGTCTCGGCCATGACAGCGGCAGACTGGATAATTTGCGCGGTGGCGTCCTACCTTCTCGGCTCGATCCCGACAGGGTTCGTCTGGTGCAAGGCGCGCGGCATAGATATCCGCACGGTCGGTAGCGGCAACATCGGCGCGACGAACGTGATGCGCGCGCTCGGCAAACCCATCGGTATCACTGTGCTCTTGATTGATGCCGCGAAGGGCTTCGTTCCTGTCTTCGCGGCTCCAGCGTTCTTTCCTCAGGCAGACAAGACGGTGTTGCAGATTGTCTGCTGCGTGGCGGTGGTGGCGGGTCACAACTGGACCTGCTGGCTGAAGTTCAAAGGAGGAAAGGGGGTTGCCACAAGCGCCGGGGCTTTGTTGGCGATGCTGCCTCTGCCGTTGTTGTGTGTGTTGGCAGTGTGGGGATTTGTGTTTGCGGCGTCGCGCTACGTGTCGCTGGCCTCCATTGTGGCGTCGGCGGCATTGCCTGTGGCGACGTGGCTGATTGAAGGCGACCGGACATTCATTATTTTCACCGCGATTCTGGGAGTGGTGGCAATTTACAAGCATAAGTCGAATATCGAACGGTTGCTCGCGGGAACAGAAAACCGAATCGGAGCAAAGAAACCATGAACGTCACCGTCATCGGCACGGGTGGGTGGGGGACAGCGTTGGCGATATTGCTGCACGGCAACGGTTGCCAAGTCCGTCTATGGGGGCGGCTCAAGGAAGAAGTCGAGCCGATCCACGCCACACGCGAGAACAACCTGTTTCTGCCGGGCGTAATTGTCCCCGATGCGATTTGTGTGACCATGGATGATGCGGCGGCCTTGCGGGAGGCGGAAGTGGTTGTGCTGGCCGTGCCCTCGCACGGGATGCGCGCGATTTGCCGGCAACTGCGACCGCATATGCCATCGAGTGCGCTTCTGGTCCACGTGGCCAAGGGGATTGAAAACGAAACAACCAAACGAATGAGCGAAGTCATCGTGGAGGAACTCAAATGCCACGATGTTGTCGCGCTGTCGGGGCCGAGCCACGCCGAGGAGGTGGCCCGCGGCGTGCCGACGGCGTTGGTGGCCGCCTCCTTGGACGAAGCGTCCGCCGTGCAAGCGCAGGAGGTGTTTATGAACGAACGCTTCCGCGTGTACACGCACCACGATATCATTGGTGTCGAGCTGGGCGGTGCGATGAAGAACATCGTCGCCCTGGCGGCCGGCGTGTGCGACGGCATTGGGTTTGGCGACAACACCAAGGCGGCGCTTTGTACGCGCGGCTTGGCGGAGATGACGCGGCTCGGGGTGGCCGGCGGCGCGCGCGCCGAGACGTTTTCCGGGTTAAGCGGTGTTGGCGACCTGATGGTGACCGCGTTCAGCCGGCACAGCCGGAACCGGGCGTTTGGCGAGCGCTTGGGCAAAGGCGAGGCTGCCCAGCACATTCTGGCGGTGACCAAGACGGTGGCCGAGGGCGTGCGCACCGTCAAATCCGTCGAGCAACTGGCCCATCGTTACAGAGTGGAGATGCCGATTGCGCGCGAGATGTACGCCATCATTTACGCCGGCAAATGCCCGCAACATGCCGTCCGCGACCTGATGAGCCGCGAGGCGAAACCCGAATTCGACGGCTGATCTTTTGCCGCAGTGCTCGCGTTCGGCACGAGCCGAACGTGCGCCGGTGATGAGTGAATTCGGAAGGCGTGGCAGAGGCATGACGGTTCGCGGTTGAATTGTGCGCCGTGATTCGCTACAACGCCCAACGCATGAGCACTGTCGAAATCCCAAAGGCTTACGAGCCGAAACAAGTCGAGGACAAATGGTACGCCGAGTGGCTGGCCAACGGTTGTTTTACCGCCAACCCGGCCTCCGCGAAGCCTGCCTATTGCATCGTCATCCCGCCGCCCAACGTGACCGGTGTCCTGACGATGGGCCACGTGCTCAACAACACGCTTCAAGACATTCTCGCCCGACGCAAACGGATGCAAGGCTTCGAAGTGCTCTGGCTCCCCGGCACCGACCACGCCGGCATCGCCACGCAAACGGTCGTCGAGAAGACGCTCCGCAAAGAAAAAGTCATCAAACACCGTAACGACCTCGGACGGGAGAAGTTCCTGGAGAAAGTCTGGGAGTGGAAGGAGAAACACGGCGGCATCATCATCCAGCAACTCAAGAAGCTCGGTTGCTCGTGCGACTGGACCCGCGAGCGGTTTACGATGGACGAAGATTACTCGCAGGCCGTGCTCCGCGTGTTCGTGGAACTCTACAAGAAGGGCCTGATCTACCGCGGCAAACGAATGGTCAACTGGTGCCCCGTCAGCCGCACGGCGCTTTCCGACGAGGAAGTCATCATGAAAGAGGTGGATGGCCACCTCTGGCACCTGAAGTATCCGCTCGTCGGCTCGCGTGAATTCGTCGTCGTTGCCACCACGCGGCCGGAGACGATGCTCGGCGACGAAGCGGTGGCCGTGAATCCCGACGACGAACGCTACCGCCGTCTCATCGGCAAGAAACTGCTGTTGCCGTTGAAGGACAAACAAATCCCCATCATCGCCGACGCCGCTGTTGACCCGAAGTTTGGCACCGGCTGCGTCAAGGTCACGCCCGCCCACGATGTCGCCGACTACGAAATGGCATTGCGCCACAACCTCCCGTTCACCGTCGTCATCGGTCCCGACGGCGTGATGACCGAGGAAGCCGGCGAGATGTTCGAGGGCCTCGACCGCATGGAAGCGCGCGAAGCCGTCGTAAAGGAATTGCAGGAGGACGGTTTGCTGCTGAAGGTCGAGCCGTACCATCACAACGTCGGCTACAGCGAGCGCGCCGATGTGCCGATTGAGCCGTACCTCAGCGAGCAATGGTTCCTGAAATATCCGCAAGTCCCGCGCTCCAGTGCCGCCGTCGAGAACGGCGAGATCAAATTCTACCCCGAACGCTGGGCGAAGACCTACAACCACTGGATGAGCGGCATCAAAGACTGGTGTATCAGCCGCCAACTCTGGTGGGGACACCGCATTCCTGTCTGGTACCGAAACGATGTAGGCCGCGTGCCCTCACGCGGCGCCGCGTCAGGGGACGCGGCCTACAACACCATCCATGTCGGCCTCACACCGCCACCCGATCCGGAGAACTGGACGCAGGACTCCGACGTGCTCGACACGTGGTTCAGTTCGTGGCTCTGGCCGTTCGAGACGATGGACGACGCGACGCGCCAGAAGTTCTACCCCACCACCGACCTCGTGACTGGCCCCGACATCATCTTCTTCTGGGTCGCGCGCATGATCATGGCTGGGTACGAGTTCATGGGCGAGCGTCCGTTCTCCAACGTCTATTACACCGGTATCATCCGTGACGCCATCGGACGCAAGATGTCGAAGTCGCTGGGGAACTCACCCGATCCGCTTGATCTCATCGCCAAGTACGGGGCCGATGGCCTTCGCTTCGGCCTGATGCTGATTGCGCCGCAGGGCCAGGATATTCTGTTCGATGAGAAACGCTGCGAAGTTGGCCGCAACTTCATGAATAAACTCTGGAACGCCGCCCGCTTCATCCAGATGCAGCGCGCTAGTTGCACAGGCGTCTCGCCTGTGCCACTAGAAGCAACGAACAGGCGGGACGCCTGTTCAACTCTCAACGCGCACGACCATCGCGTTCTTCACGAGATGAACGAGGCCATCATCAAAGTCAGCGCCGCGCTCGACGCGTACAAGTTCAACGAAGCCGCCAAGGAACTCTACGACTTCGTCTGGGGTGACTTCTGCGACTGGTACATCGAGGCGAGCAAGGTCTCCGCAAACATCGCTGTGCTCGACGAAGTGTTCGGTGTCATTCTCCGCCTCCTCCATCCGTTCGCGCCTTTCATCACCGAGGAACTTTGGAACAGCACTGTAGGCCGCGTGCCCTCACGCGGCGCCGCGTCGGGTGACGCGGCCTACAACAACACCATCCAGTTCGCCTCATGGCCGGTTGCCAAACCGTCGGATATGACCCTCGTGCTCGAAACCGAGGCCGTGTACGCAGTGGTGACCGCCGGTCGCCAATTGCGCAGCGATAACGGTGTTGATCCAAAAAAGAAAGTTCAGTTCGTCATCCAGCCGGGCAAGTACGCGGACTTCTTCCGCGCCGAGACGCCTTTCCTCGCCGGTATCCTCAACGCGGAGTCGGTGGCGATTGACGAGCAGTATATGCCCACCGGCTTGACGCCGAGCCTTGTCACGACCGACGCGACGGTCTTTCTGGTCGGCGCGGTTGACCCGGCGGCGGAGCGCCAGAAGCTGACGAAGCAACTCGCCGATATCGAAAAGCAAATCGCCGGCACGGCATCGAAGTTGGCGAACGAGAACTTCGTGCAAAAAGCCGCACAGGTCGCCGTGCAACGCGAGCGCGACAAGCTTGCGGTGCTGCAGGAACAGCGCCAGAAGCTTCAGGCGCTACTTGTCAAACTTGTCTAGGTAATTGCTGATCGGGTCGCGGCGAAGGACACCGGTCTCCTGAATCGTCTCAAACAACGCCAACTGACGGCTCACGGCGTTGCGGTCGCGCGGCGCATGGAGGGCTTCCACGTTGTCCAGGTACGCGCTGATCTTGCGGGTTTCCTCATCAGCCTTGGTGTGGGCGCGCTGAGCAAGCTTGGCTTCGCGTTGGAAACGGCCGGGTTGTCGGGTAGCGAGACATCCGAGAGCCGCCATGTAGTGCGCGATGGCATCGCGGTACGACGGGTGTGCCACAGCGCGCAAGGCAGTCAGTTGGGCGAGTTTGTCGCGCACCAGCGGCGGCAGCCACTCTTTCTCGGTGTAACGACCAAGGTCGGCAAACGCGACGGGAGCCTCTGCAACAGCATCGGGCAAACGCAACTGCAGTTTGCTCGGCAGAATGGCCGCGAGCCGTCGTGTGGTTTCCGTTGCAGTGTGAGCTTCCGCGAGCATTGTGGCGGCACGCTCCGCCAACGCCAGGCTCCACCATTTCTCCCGCGCGGCATCGTCAGGAAACTGCCACCGATAAATCTCGGCGAACGTCTCCGGTTTGCGCAAGAACTCGCAGAGTTTGTCCACTCCCTTTGGCAACGACAACAGGCTCTCGACCAATACCCATGCATGCACCTGAAACCGAAGGCGCTCGTTCATGTCTGTCGGTACACTGTGCGCTCCGATCAACTCCTCAGCGGTGAGCGGACGGCCGCTGTTGACGATGCGCTGCACGATGGGCAGCAGCCGTTCGGGATCGCCGGCGATTGCCTGCGCCAGTCCTTCAATCAGCCACGGCGGGGTCGCTGTAATCGTGAAAGACGGCTGTCGCGGAAACTCTCTCTCTCGGTTTGCGTACTCGCTGCACAATGCGCCAACCAAGGCAGTGACCACTCGTTCGCGATCCAGCGGCGGTGGGACGCGAAGCTGGATGACGAACTTCAGATGCAGTTCGCTGCGCAACACCTCCTGCCAGATGCCCGGCGCGGACGCCGTCGCGACAGGCCGTTCGCTCAGCACCAACACGATTGGATTCCGCCACTTGTCGGGCAGATCCATCTGACGCAGCCACTCGCGTTTGATCTGGCTGGCCAACACGCAGAGCACCGACGACCAGACCGGGTCCGGTGTGTGCGCCGTGAATTGGCCGGCGGTGCTGGCGATCAGGCGTGGCCCCGTGTTGGTCTGCGCTGTGGCCGGCATCGCTAGCAGAAGACTCGACGCGAACAGCGCCGCGTGGACCCAACGGCTCTGTTGTCGCGCGGTCATGGCGGCCCGGCGTCGTCAGCGCGGTTGATAATGCAGGACGACACGATCGGCGTGAACCTCGATTTGGCTGAGCTGGGACAGGATCTCTGTCTGCATCTTCAATCGTCCGAGCGCGTCCAGAAAGATGTACCGGTGCAATCCGAGGGCGTTGACCACGGCCGCCGGCCACTTCAACCGTCCCACCGCGCCGCCTTTTGTTTCAAATGTGATCTTGCCGCCCTGGACCGTGGGCGCGCCCGAGTACGTTAACCACAACTTCTTCTCCAACGCGCCGCCCAGCCGCAGGGTTCCCCAGATGCCCAGTTCGATGGAATCAGGGGCAAACTCGATTCCGACCCGCTCCAGCACAAATCCCCAGTTGACGTCCTTCTTCTCCGTGCGAATTGCCGCCAGAAACGCCTTGGCTTCGACTGGGGAAACTTCCACGGAACCGGCTTGTTTCCGGGCAACCATTCTCTCCACGGCCATCCACTTCTTGTCGGCGGCGCGTATATCCGGGTCTGCCGGCTTGTCCGGCTCGGCGACCACCTGTAACATCGCAAACAACGCATACCCCACCACGCCGAGAATGCTCAGCACGATGACACGGCGGATCCATTTCAGCACATCTCCTTTTTTTGATTTCAGCGATTTGCCGCCGCGGCTTACCGGCTTGATGGCGTCCAGATCCAGTTTTGAGCCGCATTGATGGCAGAAAATCCGGCCCAGTTCATTGTCATAACCGCATTTTTGACAAGGTAACATATCAACTCTTTCCTTCCGATGTCTTGGTGGGCGCGGCTTTTCCCGTGCCGCTGTCCGTCTTGGCGGTCTTGGTTTCGGTCTTGGCCGCCTGTGTGTAGCCTGGTTTCCGGTAGTCCGTGATATAAAAACCCGACCCTTTGAACAACAAACCGGCCCCCGTCCCCAGCAATCGTTTCACGCGCCCTTTGCATTCGGGACAAGTCTTCTTGGGGGACTCGCTAATCCGCTGGAACAACTCAAAGCGGTGATGACACTTCTGGCATTCGTATTCGTATGTCGGCATGGCTCGCGGACAGCTTAGTGGAGATTTCCCCTCCCGCAAGGTAAAAACTGTGCTTGCAAAAAACGCCGCGGCTCCTAGCATCAGCACTTGCCATGAGCAAGACTGCCCGTTTCAACCTCGACCACTACCTCAACCGCGTCGGCGTGCGCGTCAACGACGCCCTCGACAAACTCATTCCCGACGAGACGGTCGAGCCGCCCACCATCCACAAAGCCATGCGCTATTCGCTCTTCGCCGGCGGCAAACGCATCCGGCCCGTCCTCACGCTGGCTGCGTGTGACGCCGTGAACGGCAAAAACGCCAACGCCATGCCGCTGGCTTGCGCCGTCGAATGCATCCACACCTACTCGCTCATCCACGACGACCTCCCCTGCATGGATGATGACGACCTGCGCCGCGGCAAACCGACCAACCACAAGATGTTCGGCGAAGGCATCGCTGTCCTCGCTGGCGACGCATTGCTTACACAGGCGTTCGAGTTGATCGCAAACACCAAACCGCCGCGCCGCTACGACATTGCGACGATGGTCCGCGAACTCGCCTTTGCCTCTGGTAGCCTCCGTCTCATCGCCGGACAAGTCCAGGATTTGGAGAACGAGAACCGACGCGCCTCGCTTGACGAAGTCCGCGCCACGCACATGAACAAGACCGCCGCGCTCATCACCGCCGCCATCCGCCTCGGCGCCATGGCCGGCAACGCCACCGCCCCTCAGTTGAACCGCCTTACCAAGTACGGACAAGACCTCGGTCTCGCATTTCAGATCATTGATGACATTCTCGACGCCACCAGCACCAAGGAAGTCATGGGCAAAAGCGTCCGCGCCGACCAAAAGAACCAGAAATCCACTTACGCCAGCGCACTCGGCGTCGAAAAATCCCGCGCCCTCGCCGCCAGCCTCATCGCCGACGCCCACAAGCAGCTTCTCATCTTCGGCGACCGCGCCACGCCGCTCCACGTCATCGCCGATTTCTTCATGACCCGGAAACATTGAGACGGACCTGCGAACCCGAGTTGATGACGGACGACGCGCAAGCGTTGGCCTACGCGCAAGCCGACTTCTCCTCTGCACACAGCGTTTACCCGAAACTGTTCGCTGGACTTTTTCCCCGACGAACACGCCACGCCCTTGTGCTCGACATCGGTTGCGGCCCGTGCGACGTGACGCGGCGCTTCGCCAAGGCGAACCACGGCTACCGGTTCCACGCTGTGGACGGTTCGATTGCGATGCTCAAGCTCGCGCCGCGCCATTCCCGCATCACCCTTATTCACGGCTTGATCCCCAAAGCGAAAATACCCGCCAAACGCTACGATGTGATTCTGTCCAGCAGTCTCCTGCATCACTTGCCGTACCCGCAGATATTGTGGCAAACAGTCAAACGCTACTCCCGTCCGGGAACGATTGTGTTCGTCGTGGACCTGCGCCGCCCCACCACGCGCGCTGCCGCAGCCGCGATTGTCAAACGTAACTCGGCCGGCGAATCGCCAATCATGAAACGTGACTTCTTCAACTCGCTGCTCGCTGCGTTTACCGTGTCTGAAGTGCGCCGACAACTGAAAGCCGCCGGCCTATCCACCCTGGAAGTCCGGTCTATTTCCGACCGTCATCTGGCTGTGTCCGGATTGATTCCCAAACCAGTGTCGCTGCCCGCTCCGCCGCGCCGGGGCCGCCGAGCGTCGAAATGACCGACGCCAACTCGCGTTGCATCACCGCGCGTTTCGCTTCGTCGTTCAGTAACTCCTTCGCGGTCGTCGCAATACGGCAGGGACAAGCCTTGTGTTGTATGAACTCCGGCACGATTGCCCGTCCCGCAATCACATTCGGCATCGCCAGCCAATTCACCGTCACCAACATCCGCCCGACCAGATAGGTTAACCAGTTCACCCGATAGATGACGATCATCGGGCAACCGAAAAACGCGCACTCCATCGTTGCCGTCCCGCTCGCCGTGATCGCCAGCGTCGCACGCCGCATCCAATCCTTCGCCGTACCGACCTGCACCGTCACCTTCGGATGACGGATCATCGCCGCCGTCTTCTCATCCACAGCCGCCGCGACAAACTCCACATCCGGCAACGTGTCCACCACCTTCGCCATCACCGGCCAAATCTTCGCCACTTCCCGCTCCCGGCTCCCCGGCAACAACAACACCGTCTTTGACTCCGGACTCCGGACTCCGGACTCCGGACTCTTCTCCGCCAGCGGATGTCCGACAAACTCCACGCGCAACCCCGGCGCACGCTCCGCATACCACGCCTTCTCAAACGGAAAGATCGTCAACATCAAATCAACGTTGCGCTCAATCTGTTTCGCCCGGCTCGCGTGCCACGCCCAGAGTTGCGGTGAGATGTAGTAGATGACCTTGATCCCGCGCTTCTTCATCTGCGCCGCAAACCGCAGGTTGAACCCCGGAAAATCCACCAGCACCACCCCATCGGGTTTCCGCTTCTCCGCTTCAGCGACAAGCTGGTTGAAGATTCGCCTGAACTTTCCGTAGTTCTTCAACACCTCGACCAATCCGACGACCGCGTGTTCCGTCAAGTCGAGCAACAGTTCCATACCCGCGTCGCGCATTTTCGGTCCACCCGCGCCAAACGTGTGCGCGTTCGGGCCAAGCGCGCGGAGTAACGCCGCCGCGTGCGCGTCACCGCTCGCCTCTCCGGCGATGAACATGATGTTCTTCCGACTCATCTTGGCCCGCAGAGTAGCCACCCTGCAGGAAGCAAGCAAGCACGGTTGATAAAGAATCGGTAACTGCCGTGACCGAACCTTTGACTTCATTCAGGCCTGTGAGTAGAATGAAGCCATGAGCACGACCGTTGAGAAAGTCCGTAATGCGGCCATGTCCTTGTCCACCAGCGAGCGGGCGAGTCTGGCACATGATTTGATTCTCAGCTTGGACAACCCTGCCAATTACACGTTGAGTCCAGAACAAGAAGCAGAAATTCAGCGTCGAGTTCAGATGGTGCGCGAGGGAAAAGCCAACGGTCGTCCTGCCGAAGAAGTGTTTGCCCAGATCAACGCCAAACGGCAATGACTCCGGTCATCATCCTCGACGAGGCCGCAGCCGAACTCCGCGAAGCGGTGACCTACTACGAAGACAAACGTCCCGGTCTTGGTTTCGATTTTGCCCGCGAAGTGGAAGCCTCCGTCGAATCCATCCGTCGCTTCCCCGAACGCTGGCGAGCGCGGAGTGATGCCACTCGCCGTTATCTGGTCCAACACTTCCCCTATATCGTGGTCTATCTCCTTCTGCACGACCGCATCTGGGTCATCGCCATCGCCCACTGCAAACGCCACCCCGGCTACTGGTCAGACCGAGTTCCTGTAGCCAACCAATGAGCGACGCCGCCGCATGCGCGTCACCGCTCGCCTCCCCGGCGATGAACATCAAGTTCTTCATACGGCCTTCGTGACTTGCGCAGTGATCTCCATCGCCACTTCGAGGGCTTGCTTGGCGGCTTCGCCGGTGACGACGGGTTGGCGGACGGACGACAGGACAGTAGGGTTTATTTCAGGCCAAGCCATAATCTCACCGCGGATTCAATGGGGCTGAGTTGATCGGGTGTGAGCGAGGCAAGGCGTCGCACCAGTACCGATGGCGGGACGCTCCGGAGTCCTTGGACATCAAACACGCCTGCCGCCAATCCGGGGACCGTCAGGCTGACTTCAAACCGTGTGCTGCGCGGCACGGTGGTATGGGGAACGATGGCGTACAAGGCGCGTTCTTGGTCGTGGAAAGGAACACTGAGAACCAATGCCGGGCGCACTTTGGCGGCCAAACCGAGATCCACTTGCCAGACTTCACCGCGGTGGGCGATTGGCATGAGGCTCCTCGGCGCGGTCGTATTCCTGGAAGGCATGGTCGGCAGCCAGCAGCAAATCGGCTTCCGTTTCGACGCCGTGCGCGTCCTGATAAATCAACGCGCCCTTGCGTTCGCGAAAGAGGCGATCCACGTCCGCGGCCAATTGCTTCAACTCGCGCTCGGTCAGCCCCGGCAAAGCAGATTCGATTTCCGCCAATGAACTCATGTGCGGCACCATAACGCGACTAATTGGACATTTCAACGCATTCTTGCGCCGTCAGGTCGGCTGGAACATCAGATGGTAATCAGCGCCCCAGAATCAGCGCCGTGATTTCCATCGCCACTTCGAGCGCCTGCTTGGCGGCTTCGCCGGTGACGACGGGTTGGCGACGGAGCCTGATCGCTTCGACGAAACTTTGGAGTTCGAGCTTGAGCGGCTCGTCGCGCTCAATCGGGACCGGCTCGCGCACGATCTTCTTGCCGGCGAATTCGCTGACGATGGTGGCGTCCTTGCCGGCCAACAACTTCTTCAGGAGGCTCGATTCGCGGGCGTCGTCGCTGGCCATCCGGTAGATTTGGCCTTCCTGTCGCATGTAGTCGAGCGAGATGTAGGCTGCGCCGTTCTTGGTGTTGCCGAAGATGCGGAGCTTGCGCATCCGTTCAGGGCTGACCCGGCTGGCGGTGATGTTGGCGACACAGCCGTTGGCGAACTTCAACCGGGCGTTGGCAATGTCTTCGCTGGCGCTCAACACCGGGATGCCTACGGCGTCAACGGCGGCAAGCGGGGATTTGACGATGGCGAGAACGATGTCGAGGTCGTGAATCATCAGGTCGAGGACGACGCCGATGTCGGTTGAGCGCGCGGGGTAGGGCGAGAGGCGGTGGACTTCGATGAATCGGGCGTCGGTGAGGACTTCGTTGAGATAGCGCATCACCGGGTTGAACCGCTCGACGTGGCCGACTTGAAGGACGCAGTTGTTGCGTCGGGCCAGCGCAACCAGGTCCTCGGCCTCAGCGAGGTTGCGGGTAATCGGTTTCTCGACGAGGACGTGTTTGCCGCGCTGAAGGAAGACACGGGCAACCGCACAGTGTGATTCAGTCGGCGTGGCGACGCTGACGGCGTCAGCGGCGTTGGCGAGTGTTTCGAGCGTCGGGAAACTGGATTTCTTCGGGTCGGTGTCGAACGAACCGACAAACTGGACTCCTTCGAGTTCGCGGTAGATGCGGGCATGGTGTTGGCCGAGGTGTCCGACGCCAACGACACCGACTTTGAGCGGAGCGCTCATTGGGCGTTCCCTCGGCCTGTCATCCTGAGCGAAGCGAAGGATCTCTTGCCGGAATGACTGAGATTCTTCGCTTCGCTCAGAATGACAAGTGGTGGTAGCTGGGTGCTCATTGGGCGACCAACACCAGTTTGTTGTGTTCCGCCGCGGCCAGCACGTTGTCCCGGTCGAGTAGCAACGTGGCGCTGGCTTCGACGGCGAGAACGGCAATCTTACCGGCGGCACAGGATGCGATGGTGCGGACGCCGACACACGGGATGTCGAAGCGGAAGTCGTGGTTGGGCTTGGCGACCTTGACGACAACCGCTCCACCTTTTTCCCCGGCGAGGCAACCACCGCGTTGGATGCACTCGTCGCTGCCCTCGAAACCTTCGACGGCGAGGACGGTGCCTTGTTTGACGACAACCGTCTGGCCGATGTCGAGTCCGGCAACGGCTTTGGCAATCTTGAGGCCAAAAGCGATGTCGTCCTGTTGCTCGCGGTCGGGAGCGCGTCGGGTGAGGTTGCCGGGCTGCGGGACGGCGTCGCCGAAAAACGGGCGCGGGTCGAGGAGCGTGACGCCGTCCTTGGCGCATTCGTCGGCGATGGCGCCGAAGATGGTCTGTGCGTTGCGGACTTTGAGGCGGGCGGCGACGGCGATCATGCGGAAGTCGAGGCTGAGGTTCTTGTAGAGGTTGGCCGGGGTGATGCCGCCGGCCATGACGGCGCGGGTGACACGGCGTTTGGTGAAGACTTCGATGAGGCGGTTGAGTTGGCCGAGGCGGATCCATTCGACTTCGTCGGCGGCTTGGGCGATGTCGGGATTGGTTTCGCCCTCAAAGGCGGCGGCGACGGTGTGAAGTCCTTGCGCCCGCGCGGTGCGGGCAAGCAGGAGCGGGAATTCGCCGTTGCCCGCGATGATGCCGAGGGGTTCGGACATGGTGCAGAACTCAGACGTTGGCAGGCGCGAGCGGCGTCGGAGCGCGTCGCGCGAGGCTGCTTCTGGTTTGCATCAGCGACATGAAGCCGACGTAGAAGAACCCGACTTGGAAGAAGACGATGAAGACTGCGGTCAACCAAAGGCCATGATCGAGGACGTCATACAGAAACCACGTGTAGTAGAGGCCGAACGCAATTTCGAGATAGGGAATCAGGCCGCGGAAGGAACGATATTGGATGCCTCGCCACGGGTCGGTGCGCTGCTGGACGCCGGCTTTCGGGGTGCGGACGAATTCGCTTTTGTGGTTGAAGATGGCTTCGAGGACGGCGCGGGCGTTGTTGACGCAGAGGCCGATGCCGACGGCCATCATCAAGGGCATGAGCAGGATTCGTTTCCACCATTTCGCGTGGAGGGCCACTTGCGGACAGAAGTAAAACGCCGTGACGGAGACCGACGCCGCGAGGAACAACGGCACGTCCACGAGGAAGAGCTTGGTGAATTCGTTGCCGCCGGAGGCTTCATGGGTGCCGGCGTAGGCGGTGGATCGGAGCACGAGGCACATGGTGAACAGCATCAGGTGGCCGAGGTTGCTGGTCAGGTGCATGGTGCCTTCGAGCTTGATCTTCAGCGGAAGTGTCGCGCGCCAGAGTTGCGGCAGCATCTTCTTCATGGCCTGCGCGGAACCTTTGGCCCAACGATGTTGCTGCGCCTTGAAGGCGTTCATCTCGACGGGTAGTTCGGCGGGCGTCACGATGTCGGGCAGGAAGAGAAACTTCCAGCCTTTGATCTGCGCGCGGTAACTGAGGTCGAGGTCCTCGGCGAGAGTGTCGTGTTGCCAGCCGCCGGAATCTTCGATGCAGGAACGCCGCCAAATACCGGCGGTGCCGTTGAAGTTGAAGAAGCGACCGGAACGGGAACGCGCGGTCTGTTCGATGAGGAAATGCGCGTCGAGTAGGATGGACTGAACGCGAGTCAACAGGGAATACGGCTCGTTGAGGTGTCCCCAGCGGGTCTGCAACATGCCAATGGTCGGGTCGGTGAAATAGTGAATCGTTTTTTGGAGCAGGTCGGGCTGCGGAACAAAGTCGGCGTCCAAGATGGCGATGAATTCGCCGGTGGCGGACTGGAGGCCGTTCTGTAACGCACCGGCCTTGAAGCCCTGACGGTCGGCGCGACGGATGCAATGGATGTCGAAACCACGACCGCGGAGTTCAGCGGCTTTGCGAGCCACGATACCCGTGGTTTCGTCCGTGGAATCGTCGAGGACTTGGATTTCGAGCTTGTCCTTCGGGTAGTCGAGCGCAGCGACAGAATTGAGAAGACGCTCCGCGACGTACATTTCGTTGTAAAGCGGGAGTTGGACGGTGATGCGCGGGAGCGATGTCATCTGTCCAGGAGGTGCAATCTTCTGTTTACGGTGCTTGTAGTAAAGATAAATCATCAAGTACCGATGCAGCCCATAACAGGACAGACCGATCAACACCACGAAATAGATTGTCGTACCCAATAGATGAACAATGTGCATAACCACTTATACCTTGACCCAACGTGGGGCGTCAGTCATCCTCAATGCCATCATCTTTCCCGAATCGTTATGCAGAAGCAAGCTAAAAACCTAGACCGAAAGCTCCTGACGAAGGCGCAGGCCGCCCGCTGGGCCGCTGCGGCGCGCCGGCGCGGACTGCGCGTGGTGGCGACCAATGGCTGTTTTGACCTACTTCACTACGGGCACGTGGACTATCTGGCTCGCGCAAAGGCGCTCGGCGATCTGTTGGTAGTCGGCCTGAACTCCGACCGTTCGGTGCGCCAACTCAAGGGACCAACCCGCCCGTTGGTGGCGCAACGTCATCGCGCGGCGGTGTTGGCGGCGCTGGCGTGCGTGGATGCCATCGTCATCTTCCACGAGAAACGCGCCACGCAGTTCCTCGCGACGGTGCGTCCCGACATCTACGTCAAAGGCGGCGATTATCGCCCCGACACGCTCGACGCTGGGGAGCGCGCCGTGCTCACGGCGGCGGGCACGAAGGTGCGGATACTGCCGTTCGTGCGCGGGTTCTCGACCACGGGACTGATTGCAAAAATCCGCGCTTCGCTTTAGAGTATCCTCACAATGAAGAAACTCCTGCTCATGGTGTTGTTGCCGCTGTTGATGACAGCGTGCAAAACAACCCCGCCTCCGGCACCGTTGTCGCTCGCGGAAATCATTTCCATGAAGAAAGCCGGAGCGTGGGACGACGACATTATCCGGCGGATCGAATCGTCCCGCACCGTGTACCGCCTTGGCGCTGACGATGTTGTTCGCCTGCGCAACGAAGGCGTCAGCGACCGTGTCATCAACTACATGCTGGAAACCTACACGCGCGCCGCCGTCGCCGAACAACAACGACGCGATTCCTACTTCTACGGCGGCTACTACGGGCCGTATCGCCGTCCGTACTGGTGGTGACGGAAATTTGGTGTTTCGACCTTGCAGAATATGTTTCATTAAGTTACCTGTGTGAGTAAATGTGCAGTTGCATGCACGTTCTCGTGAATGATGTGTCGGCCACTGGGGAAAACCGCAACCAAGGAATGACACAGAGTGTCGTCCACAGAAGGAGCAAGAAATGAGAAACACCATCTACATTACAGACCGGGATGCGGAACGATTGCGGGAATTACTGGAAGTCGCCAAAAGCTTTGACTACCGTAACCGCGGTGATTTGAAAGCCCTTGAGTCAGAATTGAATCGTGCCCGGATTGTGGCCTCGCAAGATGTTCCCAGCAATGTCATCACCATGAACTCCCGGGCGGAACTCTTGGATTTGGATACAGGGGAGATAATGGCTTTCACCCTTGTGTTCCCGCGCGACGCGGACTTGGATGCGGGACGAATTTCTGTGCTCGCCCCGTTAGGCGCAGCCATGTTGGGTTATGGCGTAGGTGACCAGTTCGAGTGGAGCGTACCTTATGGGATAAGACGGCTTGAAGTCACCCGGATCCTTTATCAACCGGAGGCGGCGGGTGACCATAACCTCTGACAGACACGGGAGTATGCGCACCCAATCTGGCACTGTCAGTCTCTGAAAAGAAAGTTCCCGAAACACCATGGGTTCTGGACATTCAGATGTGAATTGGGGTTCTCTTTAAAGAAGACCTGATAGTTTTTTAATGGCGTCCAGTCCGACGGAATAGACAAGAACGTACCCAAGTACGGTTTTGCGATATTCAGAATATAATCATGCGGAAGGTCATCGGGAACACAAACGCCTTCCTCCGGATTCTCCAGCATCCACATGACTGCAGACACGACGCCGATGGCCACCTGTAAAGTGGTGGCGTTTTGTCCCGCCACCAATTGCCTTGACTTCTCAATGCTCAACACGCTGCCTGTCCACCAAGAGTTGTACTTGTGCCCCATGATCAAAGCGCCCAACGCATCGTCGCCTTTGATGATTTCATCGCTCATGATTCGGAGTTTCTTCTGCAACTCGTAATTTCGACACCGTAATTCGTGCATGGAAGTCAACGTCTCGTTGCTTGGCATATAGGCATAGTGAACGGTCGGACAATAAACCGTCTTCCCATTCTTGACGACACTCAGATAATCAGAAATGCTGAACGCCTCTGCATGACGGATGACCATCCCAATAATCTCCCCGTAAGGAACCCAAGAACGCACCCAAGTATTCATGCCCATTTGCGAAAGAAAAATCTGATGTTTCCCCGAAGGCGGGAAACTCGCAAACAACGGAATCTCCGGTTCATGTGTCCCCCAACCCATTTCGGCCGGCGCAATGCCTTCTTCTCGTAAACCTTCGATACTCCATGTCCCCACAAACTCATCAACATCCTTTGTTCTGTCCGTGATCTGAGTATCCCTCTCGCTAATATGAATCACTTTCACGCCCAACATTTTCGCCAGAAGCGCAAAACTCCTCGCAGCCGCCAACTTCTCAACCTCCCGACAATACTTTCTTGCCGTGCTGTTGTCGTCAATAGTCTTCGCCGCGATGTCGAGCAATCCCTGTTTCGTAAAATGAGAAATCAACCCGGGATTCGCTCCATGATCCAAAATAGCCGTTGTCGCAGGCCGAGACCACGTTGCCACCATGTTGCGGATTGCCATCTGCCGGTAATACAGTGACTTCCTGTAAGGCGTTTCCTTGTGGATGTTTGCGTAGGGGTCCCACTCCTCCACCGAAGTGTTAATGTAAAACACCTTATTGTCATGGCTCCAACTAAGCATCTCCAGACAGTCGATATTCCACGACAAGTCAATAATCAGATCACCGGACCTGACGTGTTTTGACAACACCTGTTGAATGTTGATTGGCGTGATTCGTTCCTGAGAGAATTTCACCCCTTTTGCCAGCCACGATTGCAGGGTTTGACGTTTGTCCACAAAATCGAGAACAGTGATATTCCGGTAGGGAACTTGGATGTGTTTGATCAACACTGGTAAGACACACCGTCCCACTGACCCGTATCCGATAATCAATATCTTGTTTTTGAATCTCATGTTGTCCGCTCTTTTCCTGTAACGCGGCGTGCACACTATAACTTTGTGCTGTAAACCTGTAAAGAGTAAACACCTTGCGTCGAGTGAATGTCGCCACCGACTTTGCTTAAATTGTACGCGACGGAAAGCGCGCTTGTGTTTCCTCGCCGGTTCGCGTAAGAAATCCCCCGCATGACTTCACCTTTGCGCATCGGCGTGCTCGGCTCCGGCAACGGCTCCAATTGCGAAGCGATCATGGAAGCCTGTGCCCGCGGCGCCATTCCCGGCAACGTCGTCGTGGTGCTCAGCGACATCGCCGACGCCTTCATCCTCGAACGCGCCCGGCGTCGCGGCATTCTGGCGACATTCATCGGCCAGAGCCAGTTCAAGACGAAACTGGAGCCGGAACTGGAGCAACATCTTGTCGCGTTGTTGTGCGAGGCGCGCGTCGAACTGGTGGCGTTGGCGGGCTACATGCGCGTCGTCAAACAGCCGTTGTTGGAGGCGTTCGCGGGACGGATCATCAACATCCATCCGTCGCTGTTGCCCGCGTTCCCCGGCCTGAAATCGTGGGAACAGGCGCTGAACTACGGCGCGAAGGTCGCCGGCGTGACCGTTCACTTCGTCAACGAAGGCGTGGACACGGGGCCGATCATTTTGCAGGAGGCGGTTCCGATTCTGCCGGGCGACACGGCGGAGTCGTTGCACCAGCGGATCCACGCGGTCGAGCACCGTCTGTATCCGGAGGCGCTTCGGTTGATCGCAGAGAACAAGCTGCGGATTGTCGGACGACGGGTGGAGATAGAGACATCGTGAGACTGGCGGTTGTAGGCCGCGTGCCCTCACGCGGCGTTGGGAAGGTTCGCCGCGTGGGGGCACGCGGCCTACATCAAAATGGAAACAACATGTTGGACTCGTAACTTTGTGCTCGCCAGAAACTCAAACAGCAGGTACATCAGGTTCTGATGCAGAAGACAACACACACATTGCGATTGGGACTGCCGAAAGGCAGTTTGCAGGAGTCCACGTTCGCGTTGATGGCGAAGGCGGGCTGGAAAGTCAGTTCCAGCAGCCGCAGCTATCTGCCGCGCGTGGATGACGCCGAACTGGAACTGCGCCTGATCCGCGCGCAGGAAATCAGCCGCTACGTCGAGCACGGATACCTCGACGCCGGGCTGACGGGCGCGGACTGGATCGCGGAGAACGACAGCAGCGTGCACGTGGTTTGCGAGATTGCCTACAGCAAACAGACGACTTCGCCCGCGCGCTGGGTGTTGGCCGTGCCGAACGATTCGCCGATCAAGTCCGCCAAAGACCTCGAAGGCAAACGAATCGCGACCGAGGTGGTGCAGTTGACGAAACGCTGGCTGAAGAAGCACGGCGTCCACGCCGAGGTGGAGTTCTCGTGGGGGGCGACGGAAGTGAAGGCGCCGGAGTTGGTGGACGCGATCGTTGAGCTTACCGAGACCGGCTCATCGTTGAAAGCGAACAACCTGCGGATCGTGGACACGCTGGTCAGCAGTTACCCGCAGTTGATCGCGAACAAAACGTCGTGGAAGGACGCATGGAAACGGAAGAAGATCGAGACGGTGGCGCTGTTGTTGCGCGGCGCGTTGGCCGCCGAGGAGAAGGTCGGCCTGAAGATGAACGTGCCCCGCGCCAAGCTCGACGCCATCCTGAAGGAGCTTCCCGCGTTGCGCAACCCGACGGTGTCGCCACTCGCGCTGGAAGGCTGGGTGGCCCTGGAGACGATCATTGACGAGAAGGTCGTGCGCGAGATCATTCCGCAGTTGAAGGCGGCGGGCGCCGAAGGCATCATCGAGTATCCGCTGAATAAGGTCATTTACTGAGCAAAAGGAGACCCACATGGGTTCAATCAAGAAACGCCGCAAATCAAAAATCAATCGCCACAAACGCCGCAAACGGCTCAAAGCGATGCGCCACAAGAAGCGCAATCGCTAAGACCGCGCATGTACCAGTCGCGTTTGTTTGGGCGGGCGTTCACCGCCGCAGCCGTGCTTGTGCTGTTGGCCGGCTGCGCTGCGCCCGCGCCCAAGGTTGCCGCGCCGGCGCCCGTTGAGACGGCGCTGCCGGCTCGGAACCCGGAAGCGCTCAGCCATTACGCGGCGGGCGTGTCGTTGGAAGCGCGCGAGGGCGCGGCGGCGGCGTTGCCGGAGTACGAGAAGGCGTTTGCACTTGACCCGGAAAACGCAGCGCTCGCCGGGAAACTGGCGCACACCTACATCGCACAAAAGGAACGCGACAAGGCGCTCGCGTTTCTCGACAAGGCCGCCAAGGCCAATCCCCGGTCCGCCGAACTGCAGTACTGGATTGGTGTTTCCCGCCGCACCGGCGAGGAGCGGCCGGAAGCGATCGCGGCGTTTCTGGAAGCGTTGAAACTCAAACCGGATCATCTGCCGTCCGTCCGTGCGCTGGTGGAGATGTATTTGCAGAAGGATGATGCGAAGCTCGTGCCGGCACTGTTGGAACGCGCTTTTCACCAGACCTCCAGCGATGCTGCCTTCTGGATCGGGTTGGGCGATCTCTACCAGCATGTTCTCAAGCAGAAACCGTCGCTCTCCAACCAGATTTCCTCGCGCCAGCCGGTTGACTGTTACGAGAAGGCCCGCGCCATAACGCCGCGCGATCCCGAACTGTTGTTGCGTCTCGGCGAGGCCCAGATGGCCGCCAACAACTTCACGGCGGCGGCGGAAGCGTACACGATGCTCTTGAAGATCCGTCCTGACCTGACACAGTTGCGCGAGCGGCTTGGCCATGCATTCCTCCGCGCTGACCAGAAAGACAAGGCCGTCGAAGCATTCAAAGCCATCCTCAAACGCGAGCCGATGCGTTACGACATCCACAACGCCATCGCCGAGTTGTGCCAGGACATCCACCGGGAAGCCGACGCGGCGCTGCATTTCCAGCAATCCCTCGACATCAACCCGAACCAGTTCGACGTGTGCGTTCGTCTCGCCCTCGTCCGGCTCCAGCAGAAACGCTACGATGATGCGCTTCAAGTCCTCGCGATTGCGCGGAAGAGGTTTCCGATGCGGTTCCAGATCGCCTATCTCAACGGCCTCGTGTTCTCCGAACAGAAAAACTACTCGAAAGCCGTTCCGGCGTACGCCGAGGCCGAGCAACTCATCCATGACAACCCCGATGACAAACCGACGAGCGCGTTTTACTTCATGTACGGCGCCGCCTGCGAACGCGTCGGTCAGATTGACAAGGCCGCTGTGCTCTTTCGCAAGGCGCTCGCGATTGATCCAAAGAACCACAACGCCGCCAACTACCTCGGCTACATGTGGGCCGACAAAAACCAGAATCTCAACGAAGCTCTCGAGTTCATCAACAAAGCCGTTGCCGCCCAACCCAACAACCCGGCCTACCTCGACAGCCTTGGCTGGGTCTATTACCGTCTGGGACGGTTCGAGGATGCGCTCAAGCCGCTTCGACGCGCTGTTGAGCTTTCAGCAAAGGAACCCGACGCCACGCTCTTCGACCACCTCGCGGATGTCCTGCACAAATTGAACCAGCGCGAGGAAGCGATCAAAACACTCCGCCAAGCCGTGCAACTGGAACCGCAGAACAAGGAATTCACCGGTAAACTCAAGAACTGGACCGGACAATAGCCGTTACTTCGCCGCCGGTGTGGCGACCTGAATCTCCAGCCCTGTCATCGCTTCCTCGGCCATCGCCGCTTCCGCTTCCGCCTTCTTCTCGGCCTTTGCCAGCCCCAGCGCGCGTCCGCCTTCCGCCAACCGGGCTTTGAACTCGGACACGATCGCTGTCGGTAGGCACACGCGAATGCAGCGCGGCGCGTCCCGCTCTTGCTTGACCTCCAACAGCCTTCCTCGCATCTCGGTCAGTAACGCCACCACGCGCTGCTCGACCTCCAGTGGATTCGCATTCGTCAACACCACCGACCCGACCGTCATCGCAGCGGCGGGCGCCGCCGCGGGTTGTGGGGCTGCCGCCATTCTCCGCATGGCCGTTGGCGCCGGACTCCTGCGCGGTTGCGGCAACGCAACGCCATCTTTCCGCTCCTCCGCCGGAGCCGGCGCGGGTTCGTCGAGCGTGACTTGGACACACGCGCGCGGGCGCGTCTTCTCTCCGTGCTGCACCAGAAACATCACACAGACACCCAGCGCCAGCACCGCCACCGCCTCGACCGGCAACTTCAACCACATCGGACGAAACAATACGTCCACCCACGACGACCGCGGCTGGTATCCGCCCGGAATCTTCCGGAACAAATCCGGAACAAAACGCGGCGATGCTTCCAACTTTGGCAGCCGCGCCACGCCCTCGCTGAGTTGTTGCAACTGCGCAAGGTGTTGCCGGCAATGCGCGCAGCCGGCAAGATGCGACTGCACCTCGGCGCGTTGCGACGCCGGCAACTCGGCGTCAACGTAGGCGGACAACTCAGTCTCGATTTGTTGGCACGTCATCATCGCAATTCATCTTTCATCGCCACGCGCAAGGCCTCTCTGGCGCGCGCGATCCGCGATTTCACGGTGCCGACGGAGCAGCGCAACACATCGCCAATCTGCTCGTAGCTCAGCCCCTGGACGTTCCGCAGCACCAGCACTTCGCGAAACGCCCTCGGCAACTCCGACATCTTCTGCTCCAGCGTCCGCACAAACTCCGTGTTCGCCAACTCCACGTCGGCGGGATTCGTCGGCGCGGCCACTTGCCGCTCCATCTCGCCCTCGTCGGTCTCCGTCGGCGCGTCCAGCGAAGCCGTGACCTGACGCCCGCGTCGCCACCACCAGCGATGTTTGTTGCGGGCGAGGTTCAACACGATCTGGTGCAGCCAGGTCGTGAACTCGCACTCGCCGCGAAATCCGCCGAGGCTTTGATAAATTTTCACGAACGCGTCCTGCGCCACTTCCATGGCATCCTCCTCGTTGCGCAACAACTGGTATGCGACGTTGACCGCGCGGTGTTGATGGCGTTCGACCAGCGTCTCGAAGGCGGTATCCTCGCCGCCTTGGGCGCGCGCCACCAGGTCACGGTCAGTGGCATCAGTTGCTTGGACACGTTCCATCGGGAAAAGTTCCCGCATATTATCCCAACGGGCCCGTTCCGTGCACGCGAAAACGGAACGAGCAGTAGTAAGTGGCAAGGGGTTAGGGGACGGCTTCGACTGTGAAGGACGCTGTCGGGTCGCAGCCGGAGAGGCGCGTGTACGCGCCAACGGGGTCGTTGCCGCTGGACTTGATGCCGGTCCAGACGTTGACGACGGCATAGGTGACGAACATGGTGGCTTCGATGACCAGCTTCCATTGTCCGGAGTTGTAGGCCGCGTCCCCCGACGCGGCGTCTGTGCCCCCATCGGCGCCGCGTGAGGGCACGCGGCCTACATCCCAAAACAGACGCGGCGCGGCGCTGGTGAGGAGTTGCGACGGATCATCGTTGGCGAGGTGACACCAGACGGAACCGAAGTTCAACCAAAACCCGGAAACGAACGTCAAGCAGTTTGCGGCGCATGTCCGCACGCAGGCGCGTGCGAAATCAATCCTTGATTGAAATCCGCAAATCGGTTTTCATGAAACCATGATAGCCGTACAACTTGCAAGCACCTCCGCCGAAACTACGGCGCTCCTGCGAAGGCGGAAAATCACCCGTGCACGACACCGATGCTTTCATCGCCGCGCAGTGTAGCCGGAACAACCCCGGAACACAATACTACTAGGCACCTCCGGTAACTCGGCAACCATTGTAGGCCGACTTTGTAAGTCGGCGGTTCCTCGAAGGATTTCGCCGCTTCGCAGAAGCGGCCTACAGCATAACACCAGTTGCCGAAGGTTCCCTACTGGCGGTAGAACGCGATGGTCTTGGCAATGCCGTCGGCGAAGGTGATGCGCGGGGTCCAGCCGAGCAGGTCGCGGGCTTTGGTGTTGGCGGCTTGGCTGTGCCTCACGTCGCCAGCGCGCGGTGGGTCGAGTTTCGGTTTGATGTTCTTGCCGAGGGATTGGTTGATGGTGGCGACGAGGTCGAGCAACGAAATGCGGTCGCCGCAGGCGACGTTGATCGCCTCGCCGAGCGCGGCCTTCGACGCGACGGTGGCGGCGAGATTGGCGGCGATGATGTTCTCGACAAAGGTGAAATCGCGGGTCTGGGTGCCGTCGCCGAAGATAGTGGGTTGCTGGTCGCGGAGGATGGCGGTGATGAAGCGTGGGATGACGGCGGCGTATTCGCTCTTCGGGTCTTGACGCGGGCCGAAGACGTTGAAGTAGCGGAGGCAGACGGTCTCCAGTCCGTAGAGTTGCCAGAAGACGCGGCAGTAGTGTTCGCCGGTGAGCTTGTGGACGGCGTAAGGGGAGAGCGGCGCGGGCGTCATTGCTTCGTGTTTCGGCAGCGTCGGTGTGTTGCCATACACACTGGAGGAGGAACTGAAGACGAGCCGCTGGCACTGGGCGTCGCGCGCGGCGACAAGGAGGTTGAGGGTGCCGGTGACGTTGATGTCGTGCGAAGTTTGCGGGTCGGCAACGGAACGCGGGACGCTGGGCAGCGCGGCAAGGTGAAGGACATGGCGCGCGCCGTCAACGGCGCGGCGGCAGTCGTCGGGGTTGCGGAGGTCGCCTTCGATGAGTTCGGCTTTGTCGTCGAGGCAGCGGAGGTTCTCGCGTTTGCCGGTGAGGAAGTTGTCGAGGACGCGGACAGAGTTGCCGTTGCGAACGAGGTGTTCGGCGATGTTGGAGCCGATGAAGCCGGCTCCGCCGGTGATGAGGTAGTCAGTCATGGGAATCACCAATGTTCCTTAGCCCTGCGGCGCGGTGGGGACACCGCGCCCTACCAAGGTCTGTGGTAGGGCGGGCTGTCTCAGCCCGCCGCGGTGATTGGTTCATAAGACAGTTTCCAGTCACGAGGGGCCTCCGGGTTGGAGTTCGTAGAGTTGCCACGCGGAGTCGTCGGCGCTGATCTCGCCGAGGCTGGCGCGGGTGGCGGTGAAAATGTGATCGAGTTTGTCGCCGCCGAGCAGCTT
>Ga0233425_10003464_pt1 | contig 28517 bp, 25 predicted proteins | sample Watercolumn_Towu_2_FD_181712 | JGI IMG/M metagenome (GOLD analysis project Ga0233425, IMG submission 181712) | Freshwater microbial communities from Lake Towuti, South Sulawesi, Indonesia - Watercolumn_Towuti2014_140_MG | ecosystem: Environmental > Aquatic > Freshwater > Lake | place...
TCAACATCGTTTTATCCATCATCCCGGCAGGTTCCGGCCGAAACACGCCCCGGCAACAAGACATGCCTCATGCCTGCCGCATTGCTCGCACGTTTCCGGGACGACGGATAAAACGCTTTACGTTTTGGGCTTATAAATTTCAATACAATTTGAACGATGGATATTTTTCAACTACTCAATGCTTGCCATCAGAAATATTCGAGAAATGGCAGATGTGGCACTTGCCAAAACTCCGACTGTCGTAGTAAATGCAGTTCGTGTCTTGATGACATTCACATGAATAAGATTAAAAGACGATATAATTGTCAAAATATCGTTAACTGTTATGTTTGCAAATATCAAATTAAATACTCTTCTGAAATTTATTACTTACTGAATAATCACGTTCAATTTAAAAGCTTGAATGACATCGTGGTTTGGTCTATAGGGTGCGGCCCATGCTCTGATCTTTTTGCAATAGCAAACTGGATGCAAAACAATAATAAATTTAACTTGAAATATGTGGGTTTTGATTTAAATAACGAATGGCAACCAATACAAAATGACGTTCAAAGTATAGCCTCAAGGTCGCCAGTTGGAGTAAATTCAAATATATTAAATCATAACATATTTACAATATATCGCTCTGTTTCTGAGTGGCCGGATACATTACCTGTCAATGTCCTTTTTTTGCAGTATGTTATTTCAGACTTGGCATCTAATGTTATCAATTCAGATGTAGATTTTTTCTTAAACAGAACAGTAGATTTATTAATTAAAAGAATGCCATCAAATTCATTTGTAATTATTAATGACATAAATCATCATACGCTTGCCCGTAATCATTTTGAAAAATTAATTAACTTGCTGCGAGGTAGTGGCAAATATTCTTTTACAAGATATCATTTTGTAAATAACAACAGACAAGATTATATTCAATATGGCCAACAGCACCAAAGCAATAATATTTTATGGCCAATCCCTCAATATTGCTTAATCCATAACCCATGGAATTTTTGCAGTAGTGCCCAACTTGTAATCCATAAACAGTGAATAATTGTCATGATTATTAGCGCAAGCAGAAGAACAGATATACCAGCATTCTATTCAGAATGGTTTGTTAATAGGTTAAACGAAGGGTTTTTGTATGTTAAGAATCCCTTTAATGCGTATCAGATATCCAAAATAAATCTTTCTCCTGAAACCATTGAATGTATAGTCTTTTGGACTAAGAACCCAAGAGAAATGATAGATAGAATCAACATAATTGATGAACTTGGATATAAATATTATTTTCAGTTTACAGTTACTTCATATGATGCAAGTATTGAGCAAAATGTGCCAAAGAAAAAAGAAATATTAAGTACATTTATTGAGTTATCGAAAAAGATTGGCCCTGAAAAAGTAATTTGGAGATACGATCCAATCTTACTTACAGATAAGTTCAACATTGAATACCATGTTAAGTGGTATGAGTACATAGCAAGCAGCCTCAAAAATCATACAAATAAATGCATTATAAGTTTTATTGACATGTATAAAAAATGTGAGAGGAATTTGAAAGATGTTCAAGTTCAGCAGGTAAGTAATTCCAATAAAATAATCCTTGCAAAAAAACTGTCCAATATATCTGACTCATACAATATTATTCTAGAAACTTGTGCAGAAGAAACTGAATTGCAAGATTATGGAATAAACCATGGAAAATGTATAGATGATTTTCTTATATCAAAAATAATAAATTCAGAATTGTCAGTATTTAAAGACAAAACACAAAGGCAAGAATGCGGTTGCATTACTAGCATCGATATCGGGTCATACAACACATGTAGGCATGGTTGTAAATATTGCTACGCTAATTTCAGCAAGGATTCTGTTGAGAAAAACTGTTCTGCTCATGATAAATCCTCTCCTCTTCTTACTGGTGAAATTACCGGCAAAGAGAAAATAACTGAAAGAAAATTATCTCAAATTTGCAGAAAACAACAAACGCTTTTCAATAATTAATGGCAAATGGCCCAACAAAAAAATCAACCTGACCGCCGGGAGCTGCTTTCGCTGAAACTATTTCAGTGGCGGCGGCAGGTTATTTAAAGCGTTATGCCCCTCCGAAATTTGACGTGCTTGACATACCATAATTGGTATGGAGATAATGCAGCATGTGGGAAATCGAAGAACACCGTCGCGTTGACAAACAGCTTTCCGGCCCCATCCCTATCGAGGTTCTGAAGCGTTATGAGAAATGGAAAGACATTGCCAGAGTTTCGGGGCCGCCTGGGTTGCGAGCCATAAAGGGGTTTCATGATGAAGCTCTGTCTGGCAAGTGGAAAGGCCACCGCTCTTCCCGGCTAGGGCTCCAGTGGCGCGTAATTTACCGGGTTGTTGCCAATGTGTTGCTGATTCAGGTTGTTCAAGTTACCGCCCACGATTACAGGAGGCCTTGAAATGAAAGAGTTTCGTCCCGCAAAAAAACGAGTTGAGGTTTCGGTGGGAGAGTCTGTTCGCATCTTGCGCGAACTCCAAGAGTTGAGCCAAAGCCAACTCGCCGAACTTACTGGCATCCCTCAATCCACTATTTCAGCCATCGAAAACGATAGAGTGAATTTAGGTGTTGAACGAGCGAAGGTTTTTGCCCGTGCCCTCCACTGTCATCCTGCGGTGCTCGTATTTCCAGGTTGGGAGGTTCCCATTGCGCGCGCAGCATAACCCGGCAGTCAACACGGACGCTGCGCGATAAAGCCGCGCAGCGCCGGTTCAACAGCTTCAAGAACGAACGGGTTCACGGAACACGCTACGCCACGCGAGATGAAGCGATTGCGGATGCCTTCGATTACATTGAGGCCTTTTACAACCGCAAACGGCTCCATTCAACCCTCGGCTACATGGCTCCAGCCCGGTTCATGGAAAACTGGCTCAAGACACAAAATCAGGAAAGAATGGTAGCATGATCACGCGGCCTTGGAAGACGAAAAATAGGGGGAAGCTCAGGTTCCTTGAAAAATCACCCTTTACCAATCGTTCGATATGTTACGCTATATTTTCAGATGTTAACCGACCCAATCTTTGTCCGGGAGAAACAGCATGACACAAATCGGCTTCTTCGATTTTGATATTCGCATTGATCGTATTGACAAGGCGGGCGATCCCTTGATCAAACTTGACGACGCCATAGACTGGCAGCTCTTTCGCCCCATGCTGGAGAAGGCCAGGAAAAAGGAAAAGAAGTCTCCGGCTGGCGCCCATGGTTACGATGTCATCTTGCTATTCAAGATTCTCGTTCTCCAGTCACTATACAACCTGGCGGACGAGGCGATGGAGTACCAGATTCTTGATCGGTACTCTTTTTCACGCTTTCTGGGACTTCATGCCGCCAGCAAGGTGCCGGACGCACGATTTGGCGATTCCGGGAAGATTTGTCCAAGGCCGGTGTCGTTGATTCTCTGTTTGCCCAGTTCGACAAGTTTCTGCGCGAACAGGGCTTCAGTGCCCAAAAAGGACAGATTGTCGATGCCAGTATCGTTCGCGTGCCTATCCAGCGCAACAGTCGTGAGGAGAACGAGCAGCTCAAGGCCGGCGAGCAGCCGGACGGCTGGCAGAAAAACAAGAAACGCCAGAAGGATACCGATGCCCGTTGGGCCAAGAAGAACGGCAAGAGTTTCTTTGGGTACAAAAACCATATCTCAGTGGACGTGAAGCATGAACTGATCCGGCGGTTCAAGGTAACGAGCGCCGAAGTTCATGACAGCAATGTCTTTGACGAGTTGCTTGATGCAGGCAATAGCAGTCGCGATGTATGGGCGGACTCGGCGTATCGCTCGAAAGAGCGGGTGGCCGACCTTCGCAACAAGGGATACCGGGAAGATCTTCAACGCAAGGGGTGCCGAGGCAGCAAGCTGACGGCAAAGGAGCAACAGGGCAACCGTACCCGGTCGAAAACGCGATCGAGGATAGAGCATGTCTTCGGTGTCCAGGCCCAACGAGCGGGCAACATGATATTGCGGGGCATCGGCATCATTCGAGCCACGGTCAGAATCGGCCTTCGGAACCTGGCCTATAACCTTGATCGATATGGAACGCTGTGCCTGGCGTAGGATAATTGCGCCAAAATCAACAAAATGGGCCAATCCGGACGAAAAAATCTTCAAATAAGCCACAAAAGCGAATCGATGCCTTCCGCCCAAGCCGGTTTTGGCCCAGAAAAATACTTCTCAACCGGGTGCGCCTGCCGGAAAATCGATTTTTCAAGGATGCCTACAGTTTCTATCACGAATTGGAATTATTTCACGTCACCCTTGGAAGACTATTTTTCGGGGGAAGCTCATCCCCGAAATGAGCTATTAAAAAGCTATGTTAAGGCGCTGAGAATAATACGACCAAAGTGGTTCCTCTGCGCCCGATTCAAGAACAGCCGCAAGCATGTCGGCGGCGCGTTCCATGCCGGTGACGTCCACGAACCTCATTGCCGTTTCGCGCCGGAACCATGTCATCTGGCGTTTCGCGAACCTGCGGGTTCTTGAGCGGATCATTTCGGCCGCTTCATCGAGCGTGGCCCGGCCCGCAAGGTATTCGCCGATTTCCTTGTAGCCAAGAGCCTGCATGGCCGCGCGCGAAGCGCCGCCCGCTATAACACGCCGTGTTTCATCCACAAGCCCGGCGGCTATCATCTCATCCACGCGCCTGTTTATGCGCGCGCAAAGCTCCGCGCGGTCTCTGGTAAGGCATATTCCAATGAAGTCATACGGCGGAGGCTTGGGCTGCATGGCCTGCAACCGGCTTATCGAAACGCCGTGATCCATCCATACGGCAAGGGCGCGGATAATTCGTTTCGCGTCTGTGAAGTGAATGCGCCGGGCCGATTCCGGATCGACATCGGCAAGCCTCCGGTGAAGGGTTTCCGGCCCCGACACACGCGATTCCGCCTCCAGCGCATGGAGAATTCCCGGATCGCCTGAAGGCGCGTCGAGCAGCCCGCGCGTAAGCGCCCGGACATAAAGGCCGGTTCCGCCCGCGACCAGCGGACGCCTGCCGCGCCCGATGATCGAATCGATCGCGGCTGTTGCCAAAGACAGAAACCGGGCCGCGCTGAAGGTTTCGGAAGGCTCGGCAACGTCTACCAAATGGTGCGGCACTGTTGCCTGTTCCTCCGGCGAAGGCTTCGCCGTGCCGATATCCATGCCGCGATACACCACCATCGAATCTGCGCAGACTATCTCTGCGCGGACTCGCTTTGCAAGCGCCATCGACAGGTCGGTCTTGCCGACCGCTGTGGGGCCGCAGAGAATTATCACCGTGTTATCGGCCGCTGGCGGTCGGTCTGCTTTCATATCTGGTTGCGTTCAGGTCTGGTTGCGTTTAAGTCAGGCGCGCTTGAACATCCTGAACAGGTCTTTTCCCGACTGCCTTATTGTTGTAGGCCTGCCGTGCGGGCATATGTCGGGCCGCTCGCAGAGCGCAAGCCGCGACAGCATGTTCTCTATGTCGTGATCGCTTATGGCGTCGCCGGAACGGAAAGCCTCATGACAGGCGATGCGCGCCGCCGCCTCGCTTCGAAGCCCGCCGCCAGCATCGCCGTCCGCCGTGAATCCGGCAAGAAGCCCGGCCAGATCGTCAAGCAGAGCCTGCGCCTGCTCGCGTTTGAGTTCCGGCGGCGCGGCCCGGACAACGAGCGAACGCGGGCCGAACGGTTCGGCCACTATCGCGAACCCGGCAAGCAGATCGAGATTTTCGGCCAGAACAGAAGCAGCCGAGGCGGTCAATTCGACCGTGAGAGGGATGAGAAATGGCACGGAAACCGGACTGCGCGACATCAGCTTTTCGTAAAGCACACGCTCGTGCGCCGCGTGAAAATCGACGATGGTGATGCCGCCGCCTTCCGGGAAGGCGACGAACGGGCCTCCAAGGCGCATGAAACCGCGCGCTGCGCCGGGTGCGCCGAAGGATTCGGCCACGGAAGCCTGGCCGAAGAGTGCCGGCGCTTCGGCTGCGTGGACTGGCTGTTCAGGGGCGTGGGAGTAGTAATGGGACGTATAAGACCGAGCGGTCTCATCCGCGTTCGCGGATGACGTGAAATCCGTCTCATCCGCCCTGGCGGATGACGTGAATACACCGCCGAAGCACCTGTGCATCGCCTGCGCAACAACGTCGGGCCGCGCGAATCGCACCTCCTGCTTTGCCGGATGAACGTTCACATCGACCTGATCGCCCGGAACTTCGACAAACAGGATGAACACCGGATGCCTGCCGTCAGGAACGCGCCCGTGCATGGCGCGGTAAACAGGCTGTGTGACAGCGGCGTTTCTGACCGGCCTTCCGTTTACGAACAGATACTGCTGCCGCCGGGTGGCATGATGTTCGCGCATCGACACCACGCCCCGGATGCTCACGCCGGAGCCTGCGTATTCGACCGGTTGCAGGCTGTCGGCGAATCGGCCGCCGAAGAGATCGATAATCCTGTCGTTCAAAGACGCGGCGGCTGGAAGATCGAACAGGTCGCGGCTGTTGTTTGCAAGCTTGAAAGCGATGTCCGGGTTCGCCAGCGCGCGTTCGGTCACAGCCTCAGCCGCCCGCCAAAGCTCGGTGGGTTCGGACTTCAGGAACTTGAGCCTTGCCGGCGTGTTGAAGAAGAGATCGCGAACCTCTATCACTGTTCCAGCCGACGGTGGCGCCGGACGCTCGCCGGAGATTGTTCCGCCGTCAACCGATATGCGGATTCCGGCGGCCGCCCCTCGCTCCGCTGTAATGAGGGTGAAACGCGACACGGCCGATATGGCTGCAAGCGCCTCGCCCCGGAAGCCCAGCGTTGCAACGCCGAAAAGGTCATCGGAGCCGGAAATCTTGCTTGTTGCGAACCGTTCGAGCGAAAGCCGCGCGTCTTCCGCGCTCATGCCTGTTCCGTCGTCGGTTATGGCGATCATCCTTCGCCCGGATGCGGTGAGGTCGATTCGTATTCGTGAGGCTCCGGCGTCAACCGAGTTTTCAACCAGTTCCTTCACAACCGACGCCGGACGCTCGACAACTTCTCCGGCGGCTATGCGGTTTTGAACGTCGAGAGGAAGACGGTGGATGCGGGTCATTTTTTTCGCGATATTTTCATCAGGCATCTATTATAATAAACAAACCAGCGGCAAAGACTACAAAAAGCCGTGAACATTTCGCGAGGGGCTTTCCATAACATGAAGGAACCCTTTAACAGAATCGCGTAACAGATTGTTTCAAAAAAAGAAATATCTTGACAAAGAAAGGTCGTTTTGCTAATAGTTCCCTATGTCATTTCTTAAGGTAATTAGTGACAGGCTTTCTCTTTTCAAGGGGCAGGACATAATAGGCCTCGACATAGGCGCGCGCTACATGAAGGCAATGCAGGTTCGCGATTCGGCGCGCGGTTTCACGCTTGAGCGTTTCGCGATGCTTCCGATAGAGCCTGAGCTTATCGTCGATGGGGCCATTCTCGATTCCCTGCGCGTTGTAGAGGGAATAAAGACGCTGCATCAGATGCTGGGCGTAAAGACCAGAAACGCCACAATATCAGTGTCGGGCCATTCATCCGTCATCATCAAACGCATCACAATTCCGGAAATGACCGAGGAGGAGCTTCAGGAATCGATACGCTTCGAGGCCGAGCAGTACATTCCCTTCGACATCGAGGATGTGAATCTCGACTTCCACATTCTGGGGCCCACAGAGGCTCCGGGCCAGATGGAAGTGATTCTGGTGGCGGTCAAGAAGGACAAGATCAATGAATACGTATCCGTTGTTCAGGAGGCCGGCCTGGTTCCGGCGATTGTGGACGTTGACGCGTTCGCGCTGGAAAACGCCTACGAGGTGAATTACGATATAGTTCCCGACATGAACATAGCGCTGGTGAATGTGGGGGCAAGCCGTATCACGCTCAATATTCTGAAGGGCGGAATCAGCGTTTTCACCCGCGACAGCGCGGTGGGAAGCGACATCCAGACCGAAACAATCCAGAAGGAACTTGGAATCACCTTCGAGGAAGCGGAGCGCCTGAAGCATGGCGGCATTGTTGACGGCATCGCAAACGAAGATGCCGAAGCCGCGCTTCAAAGCTCATCCGACGACATAATTAACGAAATATCGCGTTCGCTCGACTATTTCCGCGGCACATTCATGCATGAAAGCGTTCAGAAGGTCATGCTTTCCGGCGGCTGCACGCTCATGAAGGGGTTCCCGCAGAGGGTTACGGAAATCACCGGCATACCTGTTGAAATAATGGATCCGTTTCGCAACATCAGCATTGCGCGCGGCCTCGACAAGGACATGCTCACAGCCTCCGCGCCACAGCTTCTTATTGTTCTGGGGCTTGCCATCAGGAGACTGAGCGACAGATGATCCGCATAAACCTCCTGTCGGTCAAGCGCAAGAAGAAACCGGCCCAGGTTCCGCTCTTCGTGGTGCTGGCGGTTCTGCTTCTGACGGTTTCCGGCATCGGCATCGCCTACGGCCATTATTATCTGGCCGACAAGGCAAAACAGTACACGGCGCGCCGCGCGCAGAATCAGCAGAGGCTCGACGAGCTGGAACAGAAGATTCAGGAAGTCAAGAACTTCGAGGAGAACAACAAGGATTTCGAGCGAAAGAAGGGAATCATCGAGAGGCTGGGAAAAAGCCAGAACGCGCCGGTTATCCTGCTCAATGAAATCGGCGTCCGCCTGACGGACGGCATATGGCTTGAGACGCTCGATGAATCCAACTGGCAGATCAAGGTTGTGGGCAAGAGCTTCTCGAACGCCGAGATCGTGAACTATATAGACAGTCTCAAGAACTCGAAGCTGTTTAACAACGTGGTGCTTGTGGAAACAAAGAAGGAAGGCGGCACGGACACGCCGCTCTATTCATTTTCGCTTACACTGGATTTTGCCTTCTAGGGGAACAATGGCCGGGTTCGAATTCAAGACGAATATCAAGATCGATCTGAACAAGACGCCGAAGTGGGCGCGTCTGTTAGTCATATTCCTTCTGCCGATAGCGGCTGGCATAGCCTTCTACATCATGGATTACGAACCGAAAAGCAAGCAGATAGACCGTCTGCTTGCCGAAATAGGCGAACAGGAAAACAAGATTCGCACCAACGAGATTAAGGCAAGCAAGCTGGATGTTTTGAAGGCCGAGAACGAATGGCTGAAGTCGAAGCTCAAGGAGTTGCAGGAGAAGCTTCCCGAAGAGCGGGAGGTCTCCGGGCTTCTTCGGCAGATATCCGACAGGGGCATGGCCTCCGGCCTCGACATTCTGGAATGGAAGCCGGAGTCGAAACGCGCCGGAAGCAGCGGTCTCTACGACGAGATACCGGTGTCGGTTCGCGTGCTGGGCGGTTTTCATAATCTGGGCGAATTTTTCAGCGGGATAAGCTCGATGACCAGAATAGTGAATGTTTCCGGCATAAAGATTACCGGAAGCAAGGGCGCGTCCGAAAAGCACGAGCGGCTGAACGTTGCGTTTACGGCAACGGCGTTCACATCCCTCGCGGCCCAGAAGTCCGGCGATGCGTCCGGAGCCGGCGCTTCCGCCGCGCCGCAGGCAACGCAATGATATTCAACGTGAAAAACATTTGGACGCTCATGCTTTCCGCCATTGTTCTGGCGTCGTTCACCGCAATGCCGGGCTGCAAGGAGAAGAAGGCCGCGCAGCCCGTTGCTCCGCCAACCGGAACGTCTGCGCCCGCGCCCAGATTCGATCCGTCGTCGAAGGAGGGCAAGCCGCGCGAGATCATCGCGTACATGCCTGGCGTTCGCGATCCGTTCAAAAGCCTGCTTAAGACCGGCAAGGACATCGATACGCAGAAGAAAGAGCGGCGAAGCGGCGTGCCGCCGCTTGAGGGTTTTGACATAGCAAGCTTGAAGGTGATAGGCATTGTGCTTTCGCCGGGGGGCAACATGGCGATGATCACGACCCCTGACGGCAAGGGTTTTACAGTGAAGGAAGGCTCGAAAATTGGCATCAACAACGGCAGGATCGTGAAAATACAGCCAGACAAGATACAGGTGACCGAGATGATTGCAAATTACAGGGGCGAGGTCAGTCCGCAGACTGCGTATATGGAACTCCGGAAGGAGGATGAGAGATGAGGAAGGGGGTTCTGCTGTTCCTTACGCTTGCGGCTGCAGCTTTCATGGCAGCTGAAGGCGCGGTGTTTGCGGCGGACTGGAGCGTTGCCGTCAAGAGCATCAGCGTGAGCGACGCGGGAGAGACGCAACGCATAGAGATCGAAGCCGACAAGCCGCTTGTTTTCACCATATACAAGCCGTCGGACCCTTTCAGCGCTGTCGTTGAGTTGAGCGGGGCCGATCTTGGGGGGCACACCGAACGCATTGTCGTCGATAAGGATTCGATATACGAGATAGTGCCAAGCCAGATCGAATCGCCATCGCGCATGGCCCGCCTTGAGATAGGGCTTGCGGCGCCTGTCGAGATCAATCCCAGGGTTGACGGCAACAGGCTGATACTGGAAGTGCCGCGAAGCAGAATGTTCGCCGAAAATGTAGAGACAGCCGCCGCGCCAATTGCGCCAGCACAGCCAGTTGCGCCAGCACAGCCAGTTGCGCCAGCATCGCCAGTTGCGCCAGTGGCTCAGGCCGTTCCGGTTGAACCGGTTCAGCCGCCGGTCAAGCCGGTGGAGCCTGTGAAACAGATGGTTGTCGCTGAATCCCAGCCGCGAATTGCTCCAGTTGCGCCAACGCCGCCAATTCCGCCAATTCCGCCAATTCCGGTCGAAAGCTACATCGTTCCAACCGAGGAGCCGTCGAAGGCCAAAGCGATTGCCCGGGAGCCGCTGGCGAAACCCGCCACTGTTCCCGAAATTCCACCACCAACCGTATCGACTGCCGCAGTTGCGTCCTCATCAGTCAAGCCCGGCGTTTCGGTGACCGCATCCGGAGGCCGTGTTCTTGTGAACATTGCCACCGGCCTGGAGGTTTCTCCGGAGGTGTTCGACATCGACAAGCGCCGCATCGTGATCGACATTCCGGGCGTCTCCATTCCGGATGAGCCGGTTCTCGCGGTTTTCGAGCCAGTGAAGGCGGTTCGTATCGGACGCCACAAAAACAGGGCGCGCGTGGTGATTGATCTTTCGCTGGAAGCGGCATACGCTGTCTCTAAATCGGCTTCCGGCGTTACGGTCTCGATGGCCGCCACGCAGCCGATGGCCGCTAAACCGGCGGAAAAGGATGCCGGTCAGGCGGCTGCTACCGCAACTTCTTCAGCCGCGCAGCCGGTTCAGGCTGTTGCTGCCGCCGACAGCGGCGAGCAGAAGATTTCGCTGGACTTTCAGGATGCCGACGTCGTGCAGATCTACCGGCTTCTTGCCGATGTGGGCGGCCTGAATCTTGTCGTGCATTCGGATGTGAGCGGCAGAATCCCGAACCTCAAGCTCAAGAACGTGCCGTGGAGCCAGGCTCTGGACATCGTGCTCAAGCTTACCGGACACGGCAAGTCCATAGAGGGCAACATCATGCGCATCGCTCCGGCCGCTTCCTTCGCGAAGGAGAACGAGGAGATAAGCAAGGCGCGCGAGGCAAGAGCGAAGGCCGAAGACCTGTATCAGCGCATCGTGCCGGTCAACTACGCCGATGCAGAAGCAATCCGCAAGGCGGTTACGGACAGCAGCATACTTTCGCCGCGCGGAAAGATAACGATCGACTCGCGCATGAACACGCTTATTGTTCAGGATACCGAGGACAGCCTTGGCCGCGTGGCCGATCTTGTGAAGATAATGGACATCGCCAAGCCTCAGGTTCTTATCGAGGCGCGCATGGTGACGGTCAAGACCAACGTATCGAAAACCATCGGCATCGACTGGTCGGGCACGTTCGCGATGGATGCGGCGCACGGCAATCCGGTTGGGATGCAGTTTCCAAACAGGATGTCGGGCAGCCTTGCCACAAACGTGGGACTTGGCTCGGCCAAGCCATCGATGTCACTGGACATCGGAAGCGTGGCTGACGCGCTTACGCTCAACATGAAGCTGGCCGCCATAGAGACGAACAACGAGGGCCGCACGCTTTCCAATCCGCGCATAATGACTATGGACAGGGAAGAGGCCGAGGTGAAGCAGGGCACGAAGGTTCCGTTTAAAACCAGTTCACAGGATGGCCCCAAAACAGAGTTCGTAGATGCCACCCTCAGCCTGAAGGTGAAGCCCGAAATCACGCCCGGCGGCTTCATTCAGCTCACTCTCACCGCTACACGCAACGCAATTGGCGTTGAAACACCGGATGGTGTCAGCATCGACGTGAACGAAATAAAGACCAAGACTCTGGTCAAGGACGGAAAAACCATCGTAATTGGCGGCATCTACACCAAGGACAACACGGACGCCATCACCAAGGTTCCGATTCTTGGCGATCTGCCCGGTATCGGCTGGTTGTTTAAATCGAAGGCAAAGAGTGATGCTGTCAACGAACTTCTTATTTTTATTACTCCCAAGATAGTGAAGGAGAAGGCGGCGCTATGAGACGTATTCAATATATTGCCGTTGCCGCGATGCTGGCTGTTTCCGCCATGCTCGGCGGATGCGGGGATAACACGGCTCCGTCCGGGGCAACTATCACCATATATCCTGCATCGTTTTCTCTCGAGGACGCTGCGGCGGTCGCAAGCAGTTCCAGCAAGGATTTCACGATAACGGTCAAGAACAAGGACGGCCTGTTGATGAACAACGTTGATGTCGTAATCTCTGCGATTGCGCAGCAATGGGGTTATGCGCAGCTTATGACAACCCGCAATGTTCTTCTTCCGGAGCCGGTTACGGTTACAACCGACGACACGGGCACATATACGGTACGCCTGAGTATGGTTCACGGAGGGGGCGCCAAATACAAGTTCGATCTGAATGCGGTATCGGCCTCGGCCAGCGCCTCAGCGACGATAGAGATCAAGTAGCGCGGAGAAATGCCGTATAAAATCCCGGTTGCCGGATCGGGCGGCAATCGGGCGGCTTGATATTGAGTGGGGCGAGTTCGAAAGCAAATAGCCGTTTCCGTCAAGTTATGGAGGTATAGTCAATGTTTGTCAAGGCGCTGCGCAAGCCGATTCTGATTTTCTGGTGTTTGACTTTGGCGTGCCTGCTCTCAGGTGTCCCGGCGCATTCGGCGCTTGTAGGCAGCGAGGTGCTGGTTTCGGGCAACGATACGACCGATGTCTCGGATGTATTCAACCAGCAGAATGCTCATGCCATCTATCTGCCCGACCAGAACATATGGCTGGTTGTGTGGGAGGATTGGCGAAATGTCGGCAACCTGAAGAAATCGGATATATTGGGCTTGTTTGTTGCGGCGGATGGAACTCAGTGCGGTTCCGAGTTCCTGATAACGGATGTGGACAACAATTTCACAACCACCGATCCCGTGGACGGCAACCAAACCAATCCGAGGGCGGCCTACCGCGAAACCGACCGCAAGATTGTTGTGGCGTGGCAGGATTCCCGCGCGAATTATGTTTACTACAAGAGCTTTACGCTGCCAGCCGGGCCCGCCAACTGCGCCGCCGCGCCTTTCAGCGGCCAGTCATACACGGTTAACGCCGAGGCCGCGGTGCCGTTCAACAGCCTCTTTGGCGGAACCCTGCTTGCCCGTAAAGCGCCTCGCATTGTTTACGACGCAATCCGTGACAGGTTTCTTATCGTGTTCGCCGAGACAAGGAACGAGTTGAAAGCGCTTGCGTACTCGTGTTTCGACCTGAGTAGCGTGACATGGAATTTCGGCGATTCAAGCTTTATAGGATATGTTGCTCTTAACGGCGCAACGATGGCCGGCGTTGATGTCTACGGAACCGGATTCACAGCCGATGTCATCAGAAACGGGCAGAATCCGCCCGGAACAACCGATTACCAGAATGTGCGCATGATCGCAAGCGGCGGCGACGTGGACACGGAAACGCGCGAATTCGAGTTCTTCGGCAATCTGAACAACCCGGATGTTATGTGTTCCAACACGGTTGGCGGCTGCATGATCGTTTGGGAAGGCGTTCGCCATAAGGGAACCCTGACCTGTGATTGCACCATATCCACAACAGTTCCGACCACCTCCTGCAACCTTGGCGATCCCATTGCCGCATCGTTTAAAACCGAAACCCATGACTTCGACAACGGTTCAACAAGCATATTCGCATTGTTCGACAACGATGTGCCGCATGCCGTTGTCTATTCACAGCTTCTCAATGCAAACGGAGCCGCGAGCTTCACTGACGCCGACGGCCTGGGCGCTTACTATCCCTCGCTGGGGTACGATCCGATTTCGCAGCGTTTCCTGGCCGCCTGGGAGGACAACCGCGACAAGCTTACGCGAAAGATCTGGGGACAGCTTGTTTACGCAAACGGCGGACTCTATGGCTTCCAACGCCTGATCAGCTTTCAGGATACCGATGGCGACGGCACTCAGGACGCGTCCATCGCGTCCTCGAACCAGACTCGCCCGTTTGTTTCATACGATGCCGTGAACCAGCGGTTCTTTATTGCGTGGCAGGACGGCAGGAACAGCGGCGAGTCGCAGGAGAATCTGGACGTGTTCGGCCAGTTCGTGGACGGCGAAGGAACGCTTCGCGGCTCCAATTTCGCGGTGAACACAAATCCGGCCAACCAGCTTCTGCCCACGCTTGCGTTCAACGATTTGACCAACCAGTTCCTGGCGGTCTGGAAGGATGCCAGAAACGATACGACCAGCACCTGCGGAACGGGCACTCAGCCATGCGGTTCCGACATCTACGGGCAGCGCTTCACGCTTGGCCAGCCGCAGCTTACGCTCCTGAATCTCGACAACTCGGCGCTTCTTCCGCCGGTGCTGAACAATTTTCACGACAAGAGCGGAACATATACAAGCCTTGGAGACCCGGTTGTTGCCGGGCAGTTCGACACGCAGACCTTCAAGATCAGGAACACCGGCGACGCATTGCTTTCGGTTGACTGCATGAACCCGTCCACGGATACGCTGCTTTCGCCGTTCCGGTTCGACGGCCTTTCCGAGGAGCTGAAGAGTTGCAGCGACGGCAAGACGATCGATCTGGTTCCGGGCGCGGAGATGACTGTTACGGCAAGATTTTCGCCGACCATCTCAGGATCGTTCAATAAATCGTTCGACATCTATTCAAACGGCGACAACATCAAGGTAAATCTGTCCGGGCTTTCGATCGCGCCCGACATCACGGTTTCTCCCGCTTCGCTCGCATTCAATAATGTTAATGTCGGCAGCGCCAAAGATCTTACGCTTACGGTTTCCAACGACGGCCTGGCCAATCTTCAGACAGCCTCGCTCACGCCGCCATCGGTTCCATACACGATCAAGACGGATGGATGCACGGGCCAGACCATTGCCGCCGGGAACTCGTGTTCGGTTGTGGTCACTCTGGCTCCGCAGGAAGTGAAGGCTTTCAACGATCTGCTTGCCATCAATTCGAACGATCCGACCATGCTGACCCAGAACGTGAATATTACAGGCGCGGGCGTAGGCGCGCCCGAAATCACGGTTACTCCCACGTCAATCGCCTTCGGCAACGTAAATGTGGGGCAGACAAAAACAAGCAACATCACCGTGAAAAACGACGGGACCACCGACCTGACGCTGGGAACGCCGTGGAAAACCACGTCACCTTCAGCTCCGTTCAGTATTTCAGCCACAACATGCTCGAACGGCCTGAAGGCTGCAACCGGCAATTCATGTATCGTTACCATCGCATACACTCCCACTGCTGAAACGGCATCGGCATCCGCGCTGGTCATCGCTTCCGACGATTCCGACGAGGCCGCGGTTACGGTCAACCTCACGGGCACGGGCGTGGTGGCTCCCGACATTTCAACCAGTCCGTCGCCTGTAAACTTCGGCAACGTGGTTGTAGGCGTATCTTCGGACAAGACGATCACCGTGACCAACTCCGGCGCGGCGGATCTGACCATCAGCGCCATGACGAATCCGGCGCCGCCGTTTGCCATCGTCAGCGACACATGCCTTGGGGCAACGATAGCCACAGGCGGCACATGCGCAACGGTAGTGAGATTCACGCCGCCGGCTGCCGGAGGCACCGCGTCGTCGAGCTACGCGATAACCTCGAACGATCCGGATCAGGCAACGCTGACGGTTACGGTGAACGGAACCGGCTCGCTTGTTCCGGTGATCGAGGCAGACAGCGCGACGCTTGCATTTGGAAGTGTAGGCATAAACACATCCGCGCAGAAGACGTTGACCGTAACCAATACCGGGTCTTCGAATCTCGACATCAGTTCGGTATCCTCCCCGGCCTCGCCGTTCGGTATTGTTTCCGAGTCTTGCACGGCGGCGGTAATTGCGCCGTCCGGAACCTGCCTGGTTATTGTGCAATATACCCCAGCAGCCGCAGCCGCATCGGCGGATACCATCAACATCGCCTCGAATGACACGGTTACGCCGGTCAAGAGCGTCAACCTCACGGGCACGGGCGTGAGCGTTCCCGACATATCCATTTCCGATCCGGCCGGTAAATTGCTCGATTTCGGCTATGTGGCGGTCTCATCCACGTCCGACAAAACGATAACCGTAGTGAACGTCGGCGCGCAGAGCCTGACGATCAGTTCCGTTTCCACGCCCGACGCACCGTTCAGCGTTGTTGCCAACACATGCACAACCGCGATTTCAAGCGGCGGCGGAACGTGCTCCATCACTGTGCGCTATTCGCCGACAACCCAGACAACCTCTGTCGCAACTTTCAGCATCGTTTCGAACGATCCTGACACACCTGCTGTAACGATAAGCCTTTCCGGACGCAGCGCCGCATCGGGCGCTGCCAACATTTCGCTTTCAGCCTCGAACATGATCTTCGGAGACGTTGCCGTGGGGGCAACATCCGACGCGGTGCTCACCGTTACCAATACCGGCTCGTCCTCGCTTGGCATAACCGGATTGACGAATCCGGCAAACAATGTTTTCACCATTATCAGCGACGCCTGCGCGGGTCATACCCTGAGCGGCGGCGGAACATGCACAACCACTGTGCGCTTCACGCCCACCGCTATCGGCGTCATATCGTCATCCTTCACAATTTTGTCCAACGATTCGGACACGCCTACGGCAACCGTCAATCTGTTCGGAACCGGATCGGTGCTGCTTGGCGACATCAACGGCGACAAGGCGGTGAGCGCGGCTGACGCGCTTCTTGCGCTTCGCATCGCCGTGGGGCTGGATGCCGCAACCAGCACAGCCCGCACACTTGGCGACGTGGCCCCGCTGGTTTCCGGCAGGCCCGTGCCCGATGGTCAAATCACCGCCACCGACGCGCTTGTGATCCTGCTTCGCGCAGCCGGGAAGGTGAGTTTCTAAATGCCGGCGTTGCCGAATACGGCGCTTGCCGCGCTTGCCGCGCTTGTGCTCTGCCTTCCGGGATGCCGCACCCTCGACGGCGGACGCGCTGATTCGGGGGCTGAGACGCGGGATGTCGCACCGGACAGACAGATCGCGTCAAGCCCGGTGAACGGCATGACGGCAGGCGGTTTGTCGCCAGTTGAGCCGGTCGAGCCGGTTGGGCCAGTCGAGCCGATTGAGCCGGTCGAGATTTCGGCGACGGGTCGCGGCCCTTCCACTGAATATTCTGCCGCCATGTCCGCCACCGTGTCCGCCGCCGCGCCTGCATTGTCCGTGAGGCAGGAGCCGGACGGCAAGGCGGACAACACGATTGTCGTGAACGTAAAAGGGAAATCGGCCGCCGGCACGGATGCGGATTCCGAGCGCCATGTCAATCCGCCGGTTTCCGCTCAAACAGCGGCGAACGTGACGCCGTTGACCTACTCGGTATATATTGACGGAGCGGTTGGCAGGGCCGGTTCTATGGATCTGGTCGTTGACTACGACAGGAACGCCATGAGGTTTATCGATTCCACCGCCGCTGAACTGGCTTCCGGCGGCATGGTTGTCTCTAACGACGATGGCGGCAGATTGCGGATAAGCGGAGTTTTCATAAACGGAATTTCAGGGCCCGGCAGATTGCTGAAGCTGCGTTTCGCCAGGGTCGGCACGCCTTCCGCCAATTCAACGATTGCGTCCGGCGCGGTATTTACGGATGTGTACGCAAAACGTCTGGATGGCGTGGGTCCCCGCAACATTTCGATGCTTGCGGAGAAGTAGGCCAACATTTCGATGCTTGCGGAGAAGTGGGCCAACATTTCGATGCTTGCGGAGAAGTGGGCCAACATTTCGATGCTTGCGGAGAAGTGGGCCAAATGTTCGCTTGCCGGGCATCGCATTACAGCTATTGTTTTTTCAAGACGTATTAAGGAGGTTGCGCGAATGTTCAAATATATCCGGGTGCTGTCCGTTATCGGGTTGGCAATGCTGTTTTGGGGTTGCGGCGGCGGGGGAGGTACGACAAGTTCGGCGGGCGGCGGAAATACCGGCGGCGGCACGACGTCCGGAACCACGACCGTGAAGATAGCGATAAACGCCAAGACCGTCAGATCGCTCAGATTCGATGTGACGTATGACGCTTCAAAAGTCAGCTACAAAAGCATAGCGGCCAGCGGCGTGGCTTCGACGGCCCAGATAATGCCGAGCGACACGGGATCGAAGGCCGCCGTGGCTCTTGCGCAGGCAACGGACATCACAGGGCCGGGCGATGTGGCGGTGTTGACGTTTACAACGGTATCCGGCACTCCGGCCGGCGGTGATTTCACGCTGACACTTACGGAGGCATCCGGGTTTGACGAAAACACGCAGAGCACTACAAGCGTGACGGGCGTGAATCTTTCCGCAAGCGTGACAAACAATTGAACCGCTGACAAATACCGAAGCATCTCCGCCCCCGGCCTCGTCCGCACCCCGACGCCGGGGTTTTTGTTATACTTCCATTTATTTTCAGGCAGACACGGATAGACAATGAACAAACTCCGCTTCACAACCACCGGCGAATCCCACGGCCCCGCGCTATGCGGAGTGATTGAGGGCATCCCCGCAAATTTACATCTGTCCGCCGCCGACATCAACCGCGACCTTGCCCGAAGGCAGAAGGGCTATGGCCGAGGCGGGCGGATGAAGATCGAGACCGACGCCGCGCGCATTCTGTCGGGCGTTCGCTGGGGCAAAACGCTTGGCGGCCCTATCGCGCTTCTTATCGAAAACCGCGACTGGAAGAACTGGGAACATGGCATGTCGCCAGACGCGGACAACGCCGGATCGATTCCGGCTGTCACGAAGCCGCGCCCGGGCCATGCCGATCTCGTTGGTGCGATCAAGTACGATCACTACGACGCGCGAAATGTTCTTGAACGATCGAGCGCGCGCGAAACAGCCATGCGTGTGGCGCTTGGCGCAATAGCCAAACGCTTCCTCGACGAATTCGGCATAACGATAACGAGCTTCGTTCGCGGAATAGGCCCGGCGCATTTGGATCAATCGTTCGACACGACGGATAACGCAGCGATGTTTGAGCGGGCGGAAGACTCCGACGTTCGCTGTCCGGACGGGCAGACGGCCAGCGCCATGCGACGCGAGATAGACCGGGCAATCGAGGGCGGCTACTCGCTTGGCGGCATATTCGATGTGGTGGCCGCCGGAGTTCCACCCGGCCTTGGCGATTTCACTCAGTGGGACAGACGATTGAACTCACGCCTTGCCGCCGCGCTCATGGGCGTGCAGGCGATAAAGGGCGTTGAGGTCGGCATCGGGTTCGAGGCCGGACGACGGCCCGGCCCGGAGGTCATGGACGAGATATTTTATGGCGAAAACGGTTACAGCCGCGCAACCAACAGAAGCGGCGGAATAGAGGGCGGCATGTCCAACGGCATGCCGATAGTTCTTCGCGCCGCCATGAAGCCGATTCCGACGCAACGTCGTCCGCTTGCATCGGTTGACATGATCTCGCATGAACCGGTGTCGGCTGCCTATGAGCGCTCCGATGTATGCGCGGTTCCCGCCGCGGCGGTTGTCTGCGAGGCCATGGCTGCGCTGGTGATAGCGGATGAGATGCTGGTAAAATTCGGCGGCGATTCCATTGCGGAGATTTCGCGCAATATCCGGGGCTGGCTCGATTATATAAAGACAAGATAACAAGGGGCACGAACATGAACGTCGTACTGGTTGGATTCATGGGAACCGGCAAGACATCCATCGGAATGGAGTTGAGCCGGCTGACCGGAATGCCTTTTGTCGATACCGACGAGATCATATCCAGAGCCGAGCAGCGAAGCGTTCCGGCCATATTCAGGGAGCACGGCGAGGCGTATTTTCGCGGGATGGAACGCGAGGTCGTGGCGGCGGTTGCATTGCGCAGCGGCGTTATTGTGGCAACCGGCGGCGGGGTGATGCAGGACGCAGCCAACGTGAAGGCACTGCGGGCAAGCGGAACGATCATTTGGCTGAAAACCGAGCCGGAAGTGATTATGCGGCGCACCATGAGCGAAAACGGAAGCCGCCCGTTGTTGAACGTGGATGATCCGCTCAAGGAGATCAAGCGGCTTCTTGCGCTTCGCAAAGCCAATTACGCTCAGGCCGACATTACGATGGACACGAGCTATGCAAGCGTGGGCGAGACCGCTTCGGATATCTGCGCGCGTCTGGCGCTGGCCAGGCCGACCGTGCGCGTGGAACTGGGCGACAGAAGTTACGACATACTGATAGGACACGGCGTTCTGGACGGACTTGCGGCAAGGTTGAAGGGGCTTAGGCCAACCGGCGTGGCGGTCATTTCGAATCCGACCGTGTTTTCGCTGTACGGCGAGAAGGTTGAGCGCGGGATTTCGGAATATGGCATCAGGCCTGTGCGCGTGATCATTCCGGACGGCGAATCGTATAAAGACCTTATGTGGTATCAGAAGATCATGGGCGACCTGCTTGCCGCGCGGTTCGACAGGCGGGCGGTGATCGTTGCGCTTGGCGGCGGGGTGATCGGCGACATGGCCGGATTTGCCGCGTCAACCTACATGCGCGGCATCCGGTGCGTGCAGGTTCCGACAACGCTTCTTTCGCAGGTGGACAGCTCGGTTGGCGGAAAGACCGGCGTGAACCATCCGCTCGGCAAAAACATGATAGGCGCGTTTTTCCAGCCGTCGCTTGTGGTCATGGATCAGGACGTGCTGGCCACCCTGCCGGAGCGCGAGATGAGGGCGGGCATGGCCGAGATCATCAAGTATGGCGTGATACGCGACGCCGGGCTTTTCGACATGCTCGGCGGCAGCCGCGACGAGATAATGTCGCGCGGCCCTGCTCTTGAGCGGATCATCGCCCGGTCGTGCGCCATAAAGGCCGATGTGGTGGCATCGGACGAACGGGAATCCGGCGTGCGCGCCATATTGAATTATGGACACACGGTGGGACACGCCATCGAGACGCTCACCGGCTATACGCGTTATCTGCACGGCGAGGCGATTGCCATCGGAATGCGCGTGGCTGCCGATCTTGCGGTAAGGATGAAACTGACAGGCAAAGACAAGGCCGCGGCCATAAGGAAGCTGATCACAAGCTACGGACTGCCCACGTCCATTCCTGGCGAACTGCGGGCCGAGGCGCTCATTGACGCGATGCTGCTCGACAAGAAAGCTGTCGGAAAACGGCTGAAGTTCATTTTGCCGACAGACATCGGCGCTGTGAAGATTGTTGACGATGTCGAGGACGCCACGCTGTGGAAGGCGCTGGCCGCCGCGACAAAGGGCGAGGAGGCGTAAAAAGCCCTTTTGACGAAAAAGCATAAAATGTAAATATGCGCAATGAGAACAACAATTGACATTCCCGACGAATTATTCCGTAAAGCGAAGGCTGATGCCGCGCTCAGGGGCCGCAAATTCAAGTACCTGGTTGAAGAAGGGTTGCGCCGGGTGATCGAGTCGCCGGAGCCGCCGTAGAAGGCTTCGCCCTCTTACGCTCCATCACTTCACGATCTCATGCGAGATTGTTGCGGCATAGCCGGGAACGCTCCGCCGGATTACGCAACCAATCCGAAGTATCTGGAAGATTTCGGACGGTGACCAGGGGCGTTCTGATGGATACCGGGCCTCTGGTGGCATATTTCTGCGCCAACGAGGCGCGGCATGGCCGGGATGCGATACCTCTGATCATGCCACCGAAAACACCATAGCGGCCGCTACAGATACTTGTTCAGCATCGCCTTGGCCTCCGGGCTATTCCACGGCAGCGGGCCAAGGAATTTTTCCCGCAGAATCCCGTTTTTATCCACGATGTAGGTTTCCGGCACACCGGTTATTCCGTAGGCCTGCGACGCCTCATTCGCCGGATCGAGCAGAACCGGGAAGTTGTATCCGTTCCTGGTCACGAAGTTGGCTCCAAGCTGCGGCTCGGTGTTGTAAAGAATCGCAAGCATATGAAACGGTTTGCCGCCGACAACCATTTCGTTGTAAAGCTGCTGCATGTCCGGCATCTCCGAACGGCATGGCGGACACCATGTTGCCCAGAAATTCACGAACACGACATTTCCCCTGAGCGCCGACAGCCTGTGAACCCCGCCCTGCAGATCGCGAAGCGTGAAGTCGGGAGCCGGCTGGCCCACGGTTGCCACGCGCGCCTGCACCGAAGCTTGCGGCGCTTCCGTCTGGCTTGCCTTCTGGCAGGACGCAAGCGCAAGCGCTGCGGCAATGAAGAAAGGGAGAAATCCGAATTTCATGTGGTTATCCTGTAAGTTCTTGATAAAGCATGATCTCATGCTCGAAATGCTCCGTGAAAAAGTTCCCGCCGGAGATGTTTTCACCGATAAGGCTGTTAATGCGGTCGAGGCTGAAAAACGCGGCATCGTCAATCTCTTCGATGTTCGGGAATACCGCCCCGTCGTAAACGCATTCGAATGTCGAGACGAATTCGCTCTCCTGGCCGTTCCTGAAGATATGCTCGTACAGAAACCTTATGTCGGCGAATTCGATGCCCAGTTCCTCGCGCATCTCACGCCGCGCCGCATCCGTAATCGTTTCGCCCGGAACAAGGTGTCCGCCAACGGAAACATCCCAGAGGCCCGGCCCTATGTCTTTGCTCATCGAGCGCTTTTGAAGCAGGATCTCGCCCTTGAGGTTAAATACAAGCACATGAACCACACGGTGGAGAATGGACGGATCGGAATGCGCGTCTTCACGAAGCGCAATCCCGACAGACACGCCGTCCTCGCTCACAACCTCCACGAACTCGCATCCGAAAGTCATTGCTACCGGTAGTTCACGAACTCCATGTGAATGCTGAAATCCCTTGCTTTAAGCATTTCCATCACAGCGCGGAGGTCGTCGATCTTCTTGCCGCGCACGCGCACCTGATCCTTCTGTATCTCGCTCTGAACCTTCATCTTGCTGTCCTTGACCGCCTTGACGATCTCCTTTGCCTTGTCCATCGCAATGCCCTGCTGCAACTTCACTGTCTGCCGCACGGTTCCGGCGAGCGCGGTTTCAACCTTCTCGAACTGGAGCGCCATGAGCGGAACCTTGCGCTTGGCAAGCCAGTTTTTAAGCACGTCAATGACGTTTTTCAGCTTGTACTCGTCGTCGGAGAGAATCATGATCTCGTTTTTGGCCTTGTCCAGCTCTATGCGGGTTTTGGTTGCCTTGAAGTCGAAACGCGCCAGAATCTCCTTGAGCGCCTGATTGACCGCGTTTTCGACCTCGGTAAGGTCAACCTTCGATACTATGTCGAATGAATGATCGTCTGCCATGCCGTAATGCTCCTTCTTGGGAATTGGAATCTATTTTATCAGAGAAGGGCGTTTGGAAAGCGGACAGGCGGGCGATGGCCTGTTGCGGTCACTTGCGGCAACTGCTTGTGTCCCGTAGAAATCAATCCCTCAATTTCGCGAATATCATCCGTCCGGCTGCGGTCTGGATGACGCTTGTGACGGAAACATCCACTGTCCGGCCCATCCGTTCCCGCCCGTTTTCGACCACAACCATTGTGCCGTCATCCATATACGCCACCCCCTGCGCCGCCTCCCTGCCTTCCTTTACAATGGCCACGCGCATCGTCTCGCCCTGAATCGTTGCCGGTCTGAGCGCGTTTGCCAGAACGTTGACGTTCAGAACCGGCACGTCCTGAACCTCGCAGACCTTGCCGAGGTTGAAATCGTTTGTCAGAACTTTTCCGTGCATCGATTTGGCAAGCGCCACGAGCTTGTTGTCCACCCCGGTTATCCCGGGGTAATCCTCTTCGGCTATTCTGACGTCGATGCCTGCCAGATTCCGCATTCGCTGAAGGATGTCGAGACCGTGCCTGCCGCGCGCGCGCCTGAGCGGATCGAAAGAATCGGCCACGAGCTGAAGCTCGTGAAGCACGAACCGTGGCACCACAAACGGCCCGTCGATGAATCCGGTTTCGCAGACATCGGCAATCCGTCCGTCGATGAGCGAACTGGAGTCAACAATCTTGAGCATTTCTACGCCTGCCCCCGTTCGCCCCGTAAGCAGGCGTACATAACGCGAAAGAGAGAAATTCCGCCCGCGCGCAAGGCCTATGGCAAGCCCGCTGTATCCGAAAAGCAGGTAGAGGATGATATCGAGGTACAGGCTGTCGGTTTCCGGAATGGCGGCAAGTGGAAAGCCGACAAGCCAGGCCGCAAGCGAGCCGAGCGCAAGTCCGGCCGTTGAGCCGATGAAAGCCCAAACACTCAGTCGTCCGATCATGATTTCCAGATTGATCGCGGCAGCCGACGCGCATAGGGCAAGCAACAGGCCAAGCCACATGCGCCCGTTAAGCTCGCCTGCAACAAGGCCTATGATCGAAGCGACTATTACAAAACCGATGCGAAGACCCATCCGTTACGCCCCCATGCGCGACATTTTGCCCTATTCCGTGCCCTATTCCGTGATGGACACGTAAAACCGCCGTCCGGCCCGGCTTACATACAACAGCGCCGGTTTGTCCCTGCGCACGGTCATGAGCGCGCGGTCGAAGTCGCGCACAGCGGTGATTTTAACACCATTGATCTCATGGATGATGTCGCCCTTGCGAAGCCCCGCCTCGTCGGCAGGCCCTCCCGGCTCAACGCGTGCCACCACCACGCCGCGCTCTCCCGGCGCGATGTCGAGCTGGCGGGCAACGTCGCGTGAAAGCCCGATCACGCTCATGCCAAGCGGCGTCTTCGGGCTTGAAGGCTCGTGCCTGCGCTGGGGAGCCGGCGCTTTAAGCTCGCGGGAATCGGTCGGAAGCTCTACGATCTCAACCGTAACGCGCGACTGTTTGCCTTCGCGCCAGACCTGCATCGGCACATGCCGCCCCACGGATGTGGCCGCAACCATGTTCCGGAACGAGGCGACATCCCGCACCTTTTTGCCTCCGAATTCGATCACGACATCGCCGCGCCGAAGCCCCGAACGCTCCGCCGGGCTGCCCTGCGCAACGTCGCCCACAAGCGCGCCCTGCATATCCGACAGCCCGAAACCGGCCGCTATGCCCGGCGTCACATCCTGAATGATTACGCCAAGCCAGCCCCTGCTTACCCGTCCGTCGCGCACAAGCTGCTCCATGACGCTTTTTGCCATGTTGCCGGGAACAGCGAAGCCTATGCCCTGATAGCCGCCGCTCTTCGAGAATATCGCCGTGTTTATGCCCACAAGTTCGCCGCGGATGTTCACGAGCGGCCCGCCCGAATTGCCCGGGTTGATCGCGGCGTCGGTCTGGATGAAATCCTCGTAGTCGGCAATGCCCACATCGGCTCGGCCTGTGGCGCTGATGATGCCCATCGTAACGGTTCGCGCAAGGCCGAACGGGCTTCCGATGGCAAGCACGAACTCTCCAACCTGAAGGCTGTCGGAATCGCCCCATTTGATGGTGGAAAGCCCCTTTTTCGCGATCCGGATTACAGCAAGATCGGTCTTTGTGTCGAAACCGACGATTTCAGCCCTGTATTCGCGGCGGTCGTGGAGCGTAACCGTTATCTCGTCGACATCCTCCACAACGTGGCTGTTGGTAAGTATGTAGCCGTCCGCCGAGACGATCACGCCTGAACCCATGCTCTGTTCCTTGAAGCTGCGGCGCTCTCCGAAGCCGCGGCCGGGCGGGGCGAAGAAATCGCGGAAAAAAGGCTCGCTCATGAACGGCTGAAGCCGGGCCGACTGATCGAACACCTTTACAGTCGAGAGATTGACCACCGCCGGACTCGCGGACTTGACGATCTCGGAAAACGCATGGCCGGTTTCGCGAAGCTGCGCGGGCGCTTCGACTGCGGACATGGATGAAAACAGGCGATCCGGCGAACGCCGGGCATACCGGGTGCCTGCGTAGAACCCGCCCGCGACACCCGCCGCAAGCAGCAAGACGGCCATGAAACGTTTCATTGCAAACAATTGTAATCCCGTGCGGCTATTGTGTAAATCGTAAAGCCCATCCGGCCTCTGGCCGCAACCTCACCCCTGCCCCTCTACTGAAGACCTCACCCCCGGCCCCTCTCCTGAAGGAGAGGGGAGAAAGAAGGGGGCTTCCAGCCGGCAAGTGTAAAATTTTCTTTCAATCCAGCGTGGCCGGCTTCAGATGCAGTTCCTTCAACTGTTTGGCGTCCACCTGTGAAGGCGCGTCGGTGAGCGGGCATATCGCTTTCTGTGTTTTGGGAAACGCTATAACATCGCGTATGGACGATGCTCCGGCCATAAGCATAACGAGGCGGTCCAACCCCAGCGCAAGACCGCCGTGCGGAGGAGCGCCGAATTCCAGCGCGTCGAGCATGAACCCGAACTTTGCCCGCGCCTCTTCATCTCCTATGCCGAGCAGTTCGAACATGCGGCTCTGGACATCCGAGCGGTGTATGCGGATGCTTCCGCCGCCTATCTCGAAGCCGTTCAACACAAGGTCATACGCCCGTGCCCGAATTGTTCCCATGCTCTCGCCCGACATGAACTTGTCCATGTCGGCCTCCATCGGCGATGTAAACGGATGGTGCATCGCCTGAAAACGCTTCTCCTCCTCGTCCCACTCGAGAAGAGGAAAATCCGTAACCCACAGGAACTTGAACGTTTTCTCCGGAATCAGGCCAAGCCTTGAGCCAAGCGAAAGCCGCAGCTTTCCGAGCGTTTCGGCCACCACCTTCGGGCTGTCGGCGATGAAGAGCATCGTGTCGCCCTCGAACGCATCCAGCCGTTCGGCCATGCCCTGAAGAATTTCGGGAGGGAAAAATTTCGTTATCGGCGATTCAAAACCGCCCTCTCTCACCCTGATCCACGCAAGCCCCCTCGCGCCGTAGCCCTGAGCCTCGGCGGTCAGCGTGTCCATGTCCTTGCGCGAGTATCCGGTTATGCCGGGCACGCATATGGCCCGCACCTGCCCGCCCGACGATACGGTGTCGAGGAAAACCTTAAAGCTGCTCCGGGCCGCAAAGTCGCACATGTCGCGGATTTCGAGCGCGAACCGGGTGTCGGGCTTGTCGGAGCCGTATCTGTCCATGGCGTCGCGGAAAGTCATGCGCGGGATGGCCCCAACGTCGATGCCGAGCACGCTTTTGAACGCCTCGCGGATCATGCCTTCGGTTATAGCCATAACGTCGTTTTCGTCAACGAACGACATTTCGAGATCGACCTGCGTGAACTCCGGCTGGCGGTCGGCGCGGAGATCCTCGTCGCGGAAGCATTTCACGATCTGGAAATAGCGCTCGAAACCGGCGATCATCAGGATCTGCTTGAAAAGCTGCGGCGACTGCGGAAGCGCGAAGAACGATCCGGGATTCACGCGGCTCGGCACAAGATAGTCGCGCGCGCCCTCAGGCGTCGATTTGTTTAGCACCGGCGTTTCGACCTCGATAAAACCCTCGCCGTCCAGGTTGCGGCGGATGGCCGACGCCACGGCGCTTCGCATGAACAGCTTTTTCTGCACCGACGGGCGGCGAAGATCGAGATACCGGTGCTTGAGCCTGAGCGACTCGGACGGCTCCGGCCCTTCGTCGATAAGAAACGGCAGCGCCCTGGATTCGTTCAGCACCACAAGCGCGCTTGCCTCTATTTCCACAAGCCCGGTTGCGATGGCCGGATTCTCGGTTCCGTCGGGCCGGTGGCGTACCTTCCCGGTTATATGAAGCACGAACTCGTTTCGCACGTCGTGCGCGGCGGCGTGGGCATCCGGCGCGGTTTCGGGGCTTATCACAACCTGCACCACGCCGGTGCGGTCGCGAAGATCCACAAAAACAAGGCCGCCGTGGTCGCGCCTGCGCCATGCCCATCCGGTAATCTTAACTTCGTGATCCACATGCTCCACGCGGAGCGCCCCGCAGGTGTGAGTTCGTTTCATTTTGTCTTGTTCCTCCCCGCTTGCTGTGCTCCGACAGCTTTTCTTAACGCCGAGACTTCCTCCATGGTCATGATTCTGGTCTCGCTTGCCTTCATGTTCCCAATTTTTATCGGGCCGATAGAGACGCGCTTGAGGCGCTGCGGCAGATGCCCCACGCGCTCGAACATCCGCCGAACCTGCCTGTTTCGGCCCTCGTGAATCGTTATCTCCACCCATTCGCCGGTGGCGCGTTTAACCTTGTTCACAACCGCCGGGGCGGTCTTGCCGTCGTCCAGATAAACTCCGGTGCGAAGCCTCTCGATTTCGGCGTCGCCGAGCGGCTCCTTCACCTTCACGATGTAGGTTTTCGGGAGCTTCGACGACGGATGCATCAGCTTGTTTGCA
>Ga0233425_10003465_pt1 | contig 28506 bp, 29 predicted proteins | sample Watercolumn_Towu_2_FD_181712 | JGI IMG/M metagenome (GOLD analysis project Ga0233425, IMG submission 181712) | Freshwater microbial communities from Lake Towuti, South Sulawesi, Indonesia - Watercolumn_Towuti2014_140_MG | ecosystem: Environmental > Aquatic > Freshwater > Lake | place...
TTTACCGGCAAACCAAAGTGCATTAGGATTTTCTAGGTAATAACCCACAACTGATTCAAATGCCCCGTTTTCATATATATCATCTGCGTTTATATAAGTTACAATATCTCCCTTTGCTTTTTTAAGTCCCATGTTTATTGCGTTTAGTTGCCCGCCATCTTTTTTACTTTCAAGTTTAATTTGTTTTGGATATTTATTTGCAAACCTTTTAATTACTTCTAAAGTTCCATCGGTTGAACCACCATCTTGAATTATAACTTCTATGTTTTTGTAGTTTTGATTAACAATCGAATCTAGTGTTTTTTGGATATACTTAACCTTGTTATATGAAGGTATGACAATTGAAATTAAAGGGTTGTTTGACATAGTTAAATAATAGACGAATATTAGTCAAATTCCAATAAATATTTCCAAGCAGGCACTATTGAAATAGCTATACCCTCGACATTAATTTCTTTTTCTTGTTCCATGTTAACAATAAATCCTTTTTTTAGACCTAATTTTTGACAAGTTTTGACTAATCCATTAACTTCCCTATTATAGGTATCTGCACTCTCTAGATCATAACAAACTTGAACTGCCATTATTACTTTTTCATTTTCAGTCACCAAGAAATCACATTCACTGCCATTTTGAGAGTAATTAATAGTTTTACTCGATTTGATAAATTCCAAGGCTATTAGATTTTCTAATATTCTTCCTTTATCATGAGAAAACTTGTAATCTAGTGACATTCCCATACCATGGTCGACTATATAGCTTTTTTTTCTTGAACCTTCTGATTTTATTACTGAATGAGAAAACTTTGATACTAGCCTACACATATAGATAGCCTCAACATAATCTTGGTACAAGTACAAGCTATCTTTACTTATTTGGTATCCTTGTGATTTTAAATCATTATAAATCTTATTTACACTAAATTCATATGCACTATTTGCAATTAGTCTTTTACAAAAGTATTTTAACGTTGAAACTTGTGAAATTTTAAATCTATCTACTAAATCCCTAAACAACATAGTGTTAAAATATTCCTGATGAACTCTACTTATTAAGTACTTATTCATTTTTATTGTTTCAGGAAATCCACCCTGTTTCATAAATCTAGAAAATAAGTTAGCCAATTTATTTCGATCTTTTGTCTTATTTATGTTGTATTTTGGAAAAACAATTTTTAAATATTCATTAAACGATAAAGGATAGACTTCGTATGTTAACGTACGACCACGAAGTGTAGTTGAAATTTCTCTTGAGAGTAATTTGGAATTTGAACCAGTAATAAAAATTTTTTGAGAAATTGAAGCATATATGCGAGATACAAACTTTTCCCATCCTTCAATCTCTTGGACCTCGTCAAACAGAAAATAGCAATTGGAGATGTTTAAATCAGGAAAAAGCTCTTGATAGGCTTGAAGTATCAAGTCTAAGTCGCCCGAAGTAAGAGAAAATCGTTCATCATCAAAATTTAAATATAATATCCTAGAACTATCAACACCTTTCGTCTTGAGTTTATTAATAACTCCAAACAAATGATATGTTTTACCACTCCTTCTAACACCAGATAAGGTAATAATCTTATTGCTGTCTAGTGGAATATCTAAATTTCTATCCCACACATCTAGATAAAGCCTAGATTGATTATCTAAAATTATTGTTTTTAGTAGTTCTTTATTTATCATTGATACTAGCTTCACTTTTCATGAAGTTTCCTTCTGTCAAGGAAATAATACTACAAAAGTTTCCTTCTGTCAAGGAAACTTCTAGCTACCGTTTTTCTCTTTCAATGCTAGCTTTCTTACTAATTCTTCGATTCTTTTTTCTAATTTATTTACTCTAACATAACTACTAGAAACCATTATAAATATAATTATAAAAGCTCCACCAATTAAAAGGTCAAGGACTCTACTTACAGCAAAGCTCATTGAATACACTCGAACAATATCTGGAAAAAGTACTATTAGAATTACAAATACCCAAATAACTATCCAGCTTACAATTTCCATGCTACTCAAATGCTGTTTTTTATAATGCAATAATGCAAAATAAATCATTGCTAGTGCAAAAAATATTCCAGTAATTTGTAAACCTACAATCATAGATTGGTTATTTTAATCATAGCTTAACTCTCCAATAAAAAAGATTAAGCAAAACTCCAAAGGCGTCTAAAATAGATACTCCTTTGTATTCATCATAGTATATCGTTGCAACAGGTATTTCACAATACGAAAGGTTTTCTTTCTTAACTCTAATCACCATTTCTGTTTCAACTCCATAACCTACTGACTCCCATCTTATTTTTTGATATGCTTTTTTAGTTATTGCTCTATAGCCGCTTATTAGATCAGATACATATATTCCAAACATTAAATTTACAATTAACGATGCAATTTTATTTCCCATGTATCTTATAAATGGAACTCCAAGATTTAAATTTCTAGAACCAAAAACAATGTCGTATTTTTTTGTTTCAAGCTTTTCAATAAATAATTGTAGGTCGCGAACCGCATGTTGCCCATCAGAATCCATCATTATAACAGCATCAACACCTCTGCTAAATGCATAATCACATCCAGTTTTTAAGGCAGCACCTTTACCTAGATTTATCTTGTGTGAAAGTAATGTAACATTATTGAATTTAGAGTTCTTAATTTTTAATTTAGAATTATCTTTACTTCCATCATCAACGGCAACCACTTCATAATTTTCTTTTTGCAGTTCTTTTAACACACTGATTACTCTTTTCCCTTCATTATAAACAGGCATTACTATATAAATCTTCATAAATACAATTTTACACTAATATTTTTCTTAATCTATTCTTAATATTAGTATTATAAATTACCCATATGACAATTAAAAATATTAAATCTGGACTTATTTTAGCAGCGGTTGCAACTGGTTTTATAGGAGCACTACTTACTCCAAAAAATTCAATTAATGCGGCGGTACCTCTGTGCGCCGATACAGATAATGGAGTCAATATTTTTACATCAGGAAGTGTAACAAACCAAACTACATATGATACGAATGGAAATATAATTTCAATAGGTGAAACTGTAAACGACATATGTTTATCACCAGATCCTATCTTGGGTGCTGGAAAATGGATAACAGGTAATACAGGAACCCACATACAGGAAGCAAGTTGCATGAATTCTAATATGACTGATATTGTATTATCTGTACACATTTGTGAATTTGGTTGCACAAATGGTGCATGTAATTTGTCCACAACACCAACTCCTACGTCCAAAAAGATAAAGGATGAAGGATATATTAGCAAGATAGCTTCTAATTATATGTTAGTAAAAGATAAGGTGGTTTATTTTGAAAATGTTTCAAAATTTAGTGTTGGTCAAAAAGTTGAATATAAAGGTTATCTGAATGTAGATGGTTCCGTAAGCGCAACTAAAATTGAACTGGAATAATTTAAGCCACCCAATAGCCTCTAGTAAACAAACTAATACAAATTATCCCCAATATTAAAAATATAATAATAACAGGAGTATATGCATTTTTAAGTCTAGTAACAATAAGGGGAAATAATATATAAGCACCTAGTGCATATCGTGGCATTGAACTAAACGTACCAGTTAAAGTAGGTAATATTAAAATTCCTAAAATTGCTATCCAATAACTCATATTTATTTTCTTGAAGGCTAGAATTAAAAATGTAAAAATAAAAACAGTAATTAGAATTTCAAAAAGTGAATTATAAAAAGTCAAACTTGTAATAGGGGTTGTAAATAATATTTTTATATATCTGTAAACAACTTGTGGTAGAAGTATAATTGGCACGGACGATCGTTCAGCTCCAAAACTTGATTGTGCTGTTAAAAATGAAAGAAAATCATCAAACTTAAAATAAGAATAAACCATGTAGATTACTAACCCTAAACTACCCGTAATACCAGAAAAAAATAATTTTAAATTTTTGTTTTTGAAACAATCAATAATTAAAATTAAAGGTATAAATATACCAATAAGTCTAGTTGCAGAAACTAAAAAGCCACAAACCGCGGCAAGAATATAATTGTTTCTTTTATAAAAAAATAATGTTAGTGAAGCAAGGGTTATAAATAAACTTTCTGTATATATTGATCCGAGGTAAAAAGATGTTGGGAACAATAGTAAAAAAATAGTAGCCATCCACGATACTTTTTGATTGTAGTCTAAATCAAACAGTTTTTTTGTAGTATAAATCGAGACTAATGCAAAAATGTTAGATGTTATTAATCCTGCATAAAAAAAGTTTGTATTTACAAAAAATTCGGTATCCAATATGTTTTTAACAGGGATGAATTTTGATACAAAATTAATTAGCACCGGAAACAACGGAAAGAATGCCTGAGATAAACCATGAATATAACCATCTTGAGCCAACCTTAAATAATGTACACCATCAAAACCACCAAAGCCCCAGATCCAAGACGGTAAGTTAGTAATACTTAATACTCTATCAACATAGGGGTAGGTATTACCAAAATTTGGAATAAATAAAGTTGCCAAATATGAAATTAAAAACAACGAGAGTCTCCAAACTATAAAGATAAGAGTTATTTTCAAAAAATCATTTGAGTGTAGAATTGTAGATTTTAATTGTTTCATAGGAAGATTTCTTCCAACTATATTTTTTTGCTTGTTCATATCCTTTTTTGATATATTCCTCTCGCATTTTACTACTTCCTAGCATTAGCTTTATTTTTTCTACTAGTTCATCTACATTTTTTGGATCAAAATACAAACAGGCATCCCCGCCAATTTCAACCAAAGCTTGTGTCCTACTTGAAATTACAGGTGTACCAACCGTCATCGCTTCTATAATAGGCATCCCAAAGCCTTCATAGAAAGATGGTTGAACATAAAGAGTTGCAAAATTGAAAAGTTTATTTAAATCTTCATCACTGACATAGCCAAGTCCTATAAAATCTCCATTTTTAAGTGCCTTGCTTATTTCTTCAACATGTAAAAGTTGTGGATGAGTAATACCTAAGATATTTCTAATAATGTCAAATGGTCCTTTTAACAAATTACTATTACCTAAATTGAATTTTTCTAAGTTTTCAATCTCTTTACCAACAACAGCTAAAGATATACCAACTTTTTTGCATGCCTTGATTAGAGTTGGTAAATTTTTGTTGTAATTTACACCATGATCAAAAAGAACAAATTTGTCTGGTAAATTAAATTTCTTTTTTGTTTCTGACTGCCATGCACCATTATCTAATTTTTTAATAGCTGACTTGGCTGCAATATACACCACCTCTACTTTTTTGGGGTCAACACCTAAAAATCGGACAATATCTTTTTTAGAAGTTTCTGAAATTGTAATTATTTTATCTACATATAATTTAATCAGGATCTTGTTAATTAAAAATCTAATTTTTCCTTTTACTCCCGATGGATAATGTTTTGGATAGATTAGCATTATAAGATCATGGATTGTAAGAATCCACTTTTGGTTTTTAGGTTTGAAAAATGGAAGTGAAATAAAGTATGGTCTAAAACTTGCAAAATGAACTATATCAGCTTCAGCAAAGTTATCTACAATTTTTATCTGTTTATTTCTTAGAAGTTCTTTTTCAAGCTCGTTTGTATTCGCACCAATTCCCCTGAATGAATCAAGTTTTTTTGTACTTCCACTAACTATTGCAAGTTTAATTATATCTGTCTGTTTCATTGTTTTATTTGACATAATGTATTATAATACATATTAAGATAATTCCTCGGCCGAAGTTTACGTACTTCAACCTGGCGGAGGAATTTCTTTTTTATTCAGGAAAAACAGATACCAAGTATAATTTACCAGTTCTTTTAACCTCCTTTATTTGAACGATAAATTTTCTCTTTTCTTTAGTTGTCCCATAAAACCTATGCAATAACTCAGAATTCTTATTCGGGTTTTCAATAGTCGTTGGGTAATTTCTCGAACATTTAATCAATTCAACTGAGGCATTAAAGTATTTTAGTCTCTCGGCTCGGAATGAATACTGTTTATCAAATAGATGCACCCAAAAAATGTTAAAAAATACCTTTTGCTTTAAAAAGTAAGTGGACCTGACATAAGGCTGGTGTTTAGTTTTACCTACAATCTTTTTGAATATGGTATCGACTTTTTTCTTAATTTCTTTATAATTTGTACCTGAAATTAAATATTCTTTTGTTTGATAGTAGTACACAAATCAATTATACTGCAGATCCGACAGCATCTCTAATATTTTTGAAGCCTTTTTGTTTTACTATCTCTGACAAATCTCTGTTTATCTGTGCGATTAATTGTGGTCCTTCAAAAATCATGCCTGTAATGAGTTGGACTAAACTAGCACCGTTTGTAATTTTTATCCAAGCATCATCAGCATTAAATATTCCACCTGTTCCTATAATTACAAATCTATTCCTAAAGTTTTTAAACGCAAGTTTTATCAAGGCATTTGACGCCTCAAAAGTAGGTTTACCTGAATATTTGCCCATTTTAAATTGATTAACTTCTTCCTTATTTAAACTTGGATGATTTTTATTTGTTTGTAAATTACCAAAAATAACACCTTTAATCTTATGTTTTTCTATAACTTTAAGCATTTGTAATGTATAATTTTCAGTTTGATCAATTGGCATTTTAACAAATACTGGTTTTTCTAAATTTAATTTATCAACTTCTGTTAAAAGTTTTTCTAATACTTTTAAGTCATAGAATTTAACATTGACAGAATTTATGAGGTTTGGACAACTAATGTTTAATTCGTAATATGAATTATTTAATTTTAGTTTCTTAACTTTTTTAAATGCCTCAATTACATCAATGATCGATTTATCATTTGTATCAAGAACTGCACTGTTAGTCCTACCTATTGATACTCCTAAGTGATGTTTAAACTTTAAACTCTCAAGTTTTTTTAGAGTTTCGACGATTCCTAAATTTTTAAAACCTTTATTTACAAGTAATGAAAGAGATTTTGGAAGTCTGCCAAGTCGTGGTGCAGGATTACCTTCATATACACTATTACTAATAGTTCCTATTGTTCCAAAACCAAAACCTAAACTAGACAACACACTTGTAAGTCTTGCCTCATAATCAAAACCGGCAGACAAGCCAACTGGGCTATAAAAATTTAAACCTAATATGTTTTGTTTTAAGTTACTATATCTTTTACCAAAAATTTTATTGAAAATATTTATAATAAACTTTGGCAAGCTTTCACCTATTTTTACCATGTTTTCATGCACAAATTCTGCATCAAAAAGAAATAGAATAGGTTTTAGGATGTATTTATATGCATAACCAAAGGTATCAACAACTAATGTTTTGTATTCACTTTTAAAAAATATTAAACCAAATATAAAATTAAAAAAGGATAGACCTGCAGATATTAAACAATAGATACAGTACATTTTAATTAATAATGACTGTATAAACACAAGGTAAACAGAAAACAAAATACCGAATATTGAAAGTAGGATGTAGAAATGTAAAAACATTTTTTGCTTTCTACTTAAAAATAGAAATGTAATTAATGATGAATAATAAACTATTCCAAATAACGCTAATGGTATGCCAAATATTTCAGAATATATAGAAGTAGTGACCGCTAAACAATTTATCGTTGGTGTAACAGGGCAACCCACAGAAGCTAAAGCATAATGTTCCCAAGTTAAAAATATTGAATCAAGAAGACCAAGTAAAGATAAAATTAAAAAAGTAACAAAATATCCCTTTTTCATTTTGGCTCAGGAACCTCCCATTCTCCAAATCCATAATCACCTGGGTATAGCACATACTCCATTTCCCTGTTTTCATCTTTTATTATTTCAGTAAGTTTTTCTGCCACCCACTCTGGAGTAAAATATGCTTTTCCTTTTTCCATCTCTAACTTCTTTTCTTCAAAACTCAATGGACCGAAACTCGTTAAAGTACTACCCAAGGTAATTAAGCAAAACTTGGGTTTCCCTATTCTTTTATATTCTTCTGCAAGTGAAAGTGTTATACCGCGTAATGCAAATTTTGCTGCGCAGTATGCAGATCTTCCTGCCATTGGGATAGCACCAGCACCCGAACCAATATTTAAAATTAATGAATTATCAGAGTTACTGATATTTTTTAATAAGTTTTTCATGAACAAAAATGAAGATGTTGTACAAATGTTCATTGACCTATTCCAATCTTCTAGTGTTAAATCTTCAAGTGGTTTATATATTCCAATACCAGCACAATTTATTAAGATATCGATATTTTTATGTTCTTCAGAAATTTGATTAGCTATTTTTTTAGTTTTCAATTGGTCATTAAAATCACAATTGTAATCAGAATTATTTCTAGAAACAGATATTATTTTTGCTCCCTCAATTTTTAATTTTTTAACTAGTTCTCTACCAATACCACCCGAAGCACCTGTTACAACTACAACTTTGTTTTTTAAATTCATATTTTCCAGAATCTACATTCGTTTTTCTCTCCTAAACTTTGATCAAACATTTGAATATCAGTTAATTTTATTCTATAAAATCTAGATTTCCAAGCTTTCTTGAATTCGTTGTATGTAACTTTAACAAAACCTCTTTTATTCCAAGCTAAAATAATATTTTTAATTTCAGATACAGATGTTACCTTTTTAGCGATACCTCTTGCTTGAAATCCTTTCTTTTCGCCCTCTGGATCTTGTTCTGTGTTTACTATAACTACAGATACTTTTTGATTTTTAGAAATATTTAGACAATGTTTTGTTTTAGGATTACTTACAAAATATAAATTAAAATTATCATCAAATAAATAATAAACAGAAGCACTCCAAGGGAGTTTATTATAAGTCCCAACTATCATAAGTTTTCTAGTTTCTAAAAACTTTAAAACTTCTTTTTTGTTTTCTTCAGTTAGTTTCATACTGTTTTTAATGATATTCCACCATCTACCATAAATATTTCTCCAGTAACAGCATCATTTTTCAAAACTGCAACCGCTATTTGTGCAATTTCAGAAGGTTCAATCATTCTTTCAATTAATTGCTCTTTTCCTGCTTCATTAAACTCATCTTCTGTCTTACTCCCCCAAAGTGGTGTGCGCACATATCCAGGAGCAATTGCATTTACTAATATTTTTGGTGCTAAATTCTTAGCCAACATCTGAGTATAGTGATTTAGCGCTGCTTTTGCTGCACCGTACGGAGCAATTCCTTTATAACATGCCTTTCCATCACCATAAACTGAAGTAATATTTATTACTTTACCTAAATCATTCATTAAATCTACAGCTTTTCCTGTCACTGAAACAACAGAAAACAAATCTACATCAAAAATCTTTTTCCAGTCATCAACTTCAAACAAACCTCTCGGTTTATTAATACCATGATTATTTACAAGGATATCTATTTTCTTATATTTGTCCTTTATGAATTCAAAAAACTCAGCAATACTATCTTCTTGCTCCATATTTACATTATATTTGTAACTATTCTTGGTTAATTTATGTAGAGTTTCATTAGCACCATTTTCGTTTGTGTTGTATGTAAATACAACATCACACCCTTCGTTTGCAAGAGCAATACAGATTGCTTGACCTATACCACTACTGCCACCTGTTACAACTGCAACCTTGTTTTTTAAATCCATAACCTCAATTTACCACTTTTAATAGATCAAGTAAATTGTTAATTACAAAATCAGCTCCATGAGATTTTATACTAGCTTCACTATAAAATCTTTCATTTTCTTTAGGATAAAAAGATACTGTAGTTATACCAGCTAATTTACCGGCTTGAATGTCCTTTGGCCCATCTCCGATTATTAATGTTTCTTCTTTCTTAGCATTTAGTATATCAATTGCTTTGTTTACGACTTCTGGATCAGGTTTGTGGTTTGTTACATCTTCTGCAGTTAACACAACTTCAAATATATCTTTAAAACCGAATCTTTCTAGTTGTGGCTCAATGTTTTGTTTTTTGGCTGTGGTCACTAATGCTAGTCTTTTGCCTTTCTCTATTAACTTTAAAAGTACTTCTTTTGTGTTAGCATATAATTCTACACGCTTTAGCATTTCATCAACTAGGACAAGTAGCTCCTGAATAAATTTATCATTATCTTTTACCCCTAACTTTTTTCCAAACTCCCAATCACCGAAACTACTTATTAATTGTTCATCTGGAATTGTTATTCCATACTGCTTTAACATTTCTTTCTCAGCCTCAAACCAAACATCCAATGTTCTTGCAAGTGTCCCATCCCAATCAAAAAGAATGTAGTTATATTTTTTGTTGTTTTTCATACTCCTCGTCGAAGACGTTAGATAGTTGAGACACATCAATTCCATCTCCACTTTTATTCCAATCTATTTTTGGAGATTTGTAATTTGGTACCCTAAAGTCATTCATTTTTTGTAAATCCTCTCTGTCCAAAACAATATTTTGAGCTTCTAGATATTCATTAATATGATTTATTGACTCCGACTTTGTTAAAGGTAAATAATTGTTTGAAATTAGCCAGGAAAGAATTATTTGATTTTGTGACTTTTTATATTTTTTAGATAGTTCTATTAGGAGTGGCCAGTTTCTTAGTGCTGTTCTATTTCGACGTAAAGGTTGATATGCAACAGTTTTTATATTATTTTTGTCTGCATATGGAATCATACCAAGATCAAAATTATCTCTCACTTCAAAGTTAATACAAACTTCATGACTAAATAATCTATCTCCAAATAAATTATGGTATTTTTGTAATAATTCTAAACTTTCATTAGTTATACTTGTATATCTAAAAGTATTGTTTCCTAACATTTTGTTTATAAATCGAGTACATTTATCAAAACCAAATTCACTAAACACTGAGCCTGTGAATTGAAATGTGTCAATATAATTTGTGTCAAACAACTTTAACACTGATAAGACCTCTCTCTCTCTGCAGTCTCAAAATCTCCGTTTTTAATATAAACTGCTTGGCATATAAAAATATCTTCCCTTTTTTTATTTGATTTTTTTAAGGCTTTTGACAGCAAATCAACGGATTTACCTTGTGAATACCACATATTTGCCTCGACAAAATTTAATCCGTTATTTAACATATGCACTAAAGCACTAATTTGTTTTTCATCATCATTGCTAAGATTTATCTCTGCAAATCCACCAATTCCCCATGTTCCAATCCCTAATTTTGAAAGTTGATTTATATTTAGCATATTATTTTTCGATAGGAAGTCTGCGTAATCTTTTATTTGCTTTTCTTCTTAGCCATTTACCAACATGTTTATTCCATCCAGCACTACCTGCACCTTGTGCCCACTTCATGAATTTTATATTTAATATAGTCATGTAACTATTTTAAAACTGAATTTAAATATTTGAAATACTCAAATATACTCACTTGAAAAAATTATTAATAAATTCCATTGTTGGCACATCTGGTTGTCCAATAATATTGTGGATAATGCCCCCAAGAATTGACATCCCACAATATCCTAACCCTCCACCGACCACGATTGCTAAAACTTCGTCCTTATGTGTTATTTCTTTACCTTCTCTTTTGCAAAAATATTTAATAACTTGTAACATAGCAACAGAGCCTATCGCAGCAGATACTCCACCCTCAAGAAATTCTTCCTTCATTGATAAACTTTTTATACCATCAGGAAACTTATTTGGATCTTCACCTCTATCTACACCTGTAATTTTATAGAACTCACCCTCCCACTGAGACCAACCACCAAGTGCATACGACATCCCAATATATAAAGTTCGCCTCACAGCACCGAAAAACTTTTCCTTAATATTAACCAATGTATCTGGCTCGATCTGTTTTTCTTGTATATCATTAGTTTTATCCATTTAGTTTAAATTCATTGTTATATATTTAAAATATGCAATTGGGAAGTGCCATGATGAAAACAAACACCAGAGAAAACCATTTACACCATCTAAAAATCCTTTGTGGCGAAGATACATGTTAAAAAAAGTAAATAGCGGATAATATATTGTATATTGCAAAAAACCAACTACGCCTTTTGATACTTTTTTTGTTTTTAACTCCTCGGCTTGTAAGTTTGTATATCTATTTAACCTCATAAAGTAGCGCTTGAGTGTTGGTGAATCGTAATGTTCCATATCGTTATATAACCATTCAATTCTCCCCTCTACTTTCATAATTTCATGCACTGATTTACAAGGCAAATAGGCTTTTCCTTTTTTGATAAGTCTAATTGCAGGGTCTGGGTATACCCCTGCATGAATTAAGGGTTCACCTAAAAACATATTTTTTCTTGGTATAAAAAATGCAACAACTTCATTAGAATCATTTCCTATTTTTCCATCCCTTTCTTCAATGATTTTCTGATGTCTATCAAACAATGATTTTAATTTTTGATTTTTTGGTTTCCTGTTTAATATTTCTTCATTTGTCATATTTATAACTTCGATAATTTCTTTTGCAAGTTCGGGTGTAACAACTTCATCAGTATCCATTTGAAGTATCCACTCACCTTTAGCTAAATCCATTGCTTTTTGTTTAGTTATATGAAAGATTTCATGATGTGGTTCTAAATAAACTTTAGCCCCAAGTTTTTCGGCAATTTCCCTTGTTTTGTCAGTTGAATATTCATCTACAACTATCATTTCACCAGCAATGTCTTTAACTGCCGATAAATTTCTAGCTATATTGGCCTCTTCATTTTTAGTTGCCTGAACTACTGACAGTTTAACCTTATTCATTTTGTTTTTAATATTTTATACACAGATGCTTTTTTACCGTTGACTAATATATTGTAACAACCAATTAATTTAAAATTGTTTTCGTTTGCTTTCAAAATATCTAACATTAATTTAGTTGCTGATGTAAGTATAACAATTATTCCACTATTTGCTAAAACACGTTTAAATTCATCAAAGGTTTTTGAATATAAATCAACCAAGCTATCGTCTTTTTGGTATTCGCCCCAAGGTGGATCAGTAACAATTTTTGTAATTGATTGATCTTGTATCTTTGTTTTCATATTTGTTGCATCTAATCGAAAAATATCATCTCGTATATCACCAAATATTACCTCTTTATATCCACAAATCTTTTTTCTTTCGTTTGATATAGCATGTGAACCCGAAAAAGGGTCTAAAAACACATCATTTTTGTTGGGTTCCGAAAGTTGACAAAGTAAATTACATAAATCTGGTCTTAATTCACCTCTTTCCAAGTTTTTTGAAAATTCTTTATGATAAGTAATACGGTGTCCAAACAAGTATATACCGCCATCTCTTTTGACTATCCAAAATTCAGAATCAGGCAAACCCCGTTCTAAAGTTAAATTTGAATTATTAATAATAAAACTTTCTACAGATATCTGACTTTTGTTATCTATAGAAACTATTTCACCATTTATAAAATTAACAACTCTAAATGTTTTATTTTTCTTTGGAATAAACACATTATTTAAATTACTATTTACCCCTAACAATAATTGGTTAATATAATTATCTATACTAACATCATCTTGTTTTGTATAATCAATTAATTCAAACGAGTTACTTAAAAATCTTAAATTTTTTATATTTTCTATTCCTTTTGAAGATTCATATATAACCAAACCATTCTGACTATCTATTATTTTAATTTCAGAATCACTTTTTTTTAATAGATCTTTTATTAGACCTTCAAAACCTACAATATGAAATGAAAAATATTTATTCATACTATTCACACTTTTTCAAAAATTTATATTCACCAAATGACTTTACAGTTGAAAAACCCCAGTCAGAAACGTCATTTAGTTCCCTTGTCTCTAAAAAGTATTTCGGGTCTACTTTTTTATAGTACAAACCAAAAATATAAGGTTGACCATATTTATCTTCTATACAGCCTGAATTTTGCACTTTAAATATTTCTTTGTATTCATATTGCCAATCATTTTTTATTTGATTGTTATAGTTATTTAAAAAATTTAAGTAATATCTACTAAATGATATTACAAAGACAAAAATCGTAGCCATCAGAAATAAATTCTGATATTTTAAATTTTTAATTCTTTCTTTTGCATAAACTATCCCAAGTGCTGTTGTAATCGAAAAACTAAAAACTAATAATACAGCTCTTAATGCATGAGGTGATTCTTTTGTAATAGCTGCAGGAATTGGTGCTAATAAAAATGTTAAAAATATCACCCAACTATACTTGTACTTACTTTTTAATAGATTAAAAAATCCTAATACAAGAAATGGAAAACTGACTAATAACAGTTGCTCAGAGTTTGGGACTTGGCTTCGACTATTACTATCACCATTAACAAAAAGAAAATCGTAACTAAAATGAGAAAAATAGTTACTAGCCATTTGGTAAATATTTTTAGTCCAACTTATACCTTCCCGATTAAATGTAACTTGAAAATGCGGTTTTCCTTGTAGATCATATACTTGTTGAAACCCCGGAATTAATGCAAAAGTTTGTGCTCTACCAAATCCCGCGTCGTATACAAATAGTTTAACAACAGGAATAAGACTTACAATAAATATTGCAACCGAAATAATGATTACAATAAACTTATATTTACTTTTATTTCTTAACAGTTCAAATAGAAAAGCAAACAATGTAAGTGGTGCAACTATCCTAAAACTTGTGTAACTATATAAACTAGCAAGAAGTGAAATAACACCAAACAAGAAAAGCTTGTTTATTTCTAACCCCAAAATCAAAAAATAGACACCAGCTAAGTAGAAAAACAAACCAGCCGTTACTTCATATCCAGTTCTACTAAAAATAAAAAACCATGGCATAACTGCAAAAATAAAACTTGCTAAATTAGATACAAGTTTATTTTTTGTAATTTTATAAGCTAATAAATATATCAAAACAAGTGATCCTAAACCATATAACACAGCAGGTAGCCTAACTGCAAATTCATTCAAACCAATAAGTTTTACTAGCGTTGCTACACTATAAATATAAACTGGAAGTTTGAACTCTCCGAATGCTCTAAAATGAAGCGGTAAGAAACTACCCCATTCATCACTTCCTGTTGTTATTACAGAATATGCATTGTAACCAATTGAGGCCTCATCCCAATAAACAGAACTCGGTATTGTGTCAATTTTATAAATCCTTGTTATTAACAAAAACAATGATATTAAAATTAAGTAAATATTATTTTTTAAAAAGTTTTTAAATATCATAGTTTCATTTTATACCTCTTAATTTACTCGGCGGTATACTGGAAAAATACAACCTCGTGTTAAAACCACTATCCATTAATTCAATCATCTCAAACTTTTCTCTCACTATAAGTTTAAAATGATCATTTGTCATATATTTTTTCTTAAATTTATTGTAATCAGTAGTTAAATCCACATCACCTAGTTCTGGTCTTGTAATGTCAGGCCTTCTAATTTTTAAAACTTTTGGGATGCCTAGCTGTGTATTTATTTTCGCAGTCAATTTAAAAACCAGCCCACTATCAGTGCCTTCTATTTGTTTTCCAATACGAGAGGCTTGAGTTAATAAATCACTATATTGCATATCATCTTGAGAAAATATACACACCCAGTCGGCTACAAGATTATTTTCCTTGATATACTTAGATTTAAGTTTTTGTGACTCAATACATATTTGTTTTATTAAATTTATAATCTTCATATTTAATCTTCTACGATATCAAATGCTCTTTCGCCGTTTAGAAAATCGATCGTTTTTAGCCTTTTGACATTGTCAGGAAAATCATTTTGTTTTCCAATGAAAAGAATTCTTTTATCTTTATTTTCTTTTAAAATATCTTCATATTTTGTTCCTTCGTCACCTAGATCTGGAAAATAAAACTTATCAAATCTTAATACTCTAACCCAATCGTGTGTTTCAAATCTTTCTAGGTTATTAATATTTTGGAATTTACTAGGATCATAGATTAAATAGAAAAGTGTAAATATATGGGGTTCACCATATGTTCTACTAAAAACAATCAGATCATAATTATCATAGTTTTCTTTTATATACTCAACCACTTGTTTATTTCCATACTGCCAATCACGGGAATAGCGTATTGGGTATAGGGTATAGAGATTAGTTAAATATATACAAAAATTAATTCCCAATATAAGAACAATAGAAACAATAATAGCTTTTGTATATTTTCTATATTTTAACGCTTCAACCACTCCTACTGCCGTTAAAATTTGGTAAACAGGTACTGCAATTAAAGTTCTAAGTGCATTTGGAATGCTATCATTTGTCATAGATACAGGAATAAAAGAAATGAGTAGCCAAGGCAACAATATTTTTAGTGAAAAATCTTTTTTCTTAAAAAGAATATATAATCCATACAGCAAAAATGGTGCTTGTATCCAATAAAGTTGCCCCACTCCTTGAACATGATGTTGATGATGTCCTGCGCCTTTTAAAAATAGGTAGTTTGGAGTGAAATGTGCTATATAGTTTTCTACAAAGTAATAACTATTGTATGTATATCTATTGTGAATTAATCTTGTGATAATGGTAGGTAATTTTGAAAGATTTCTCCTTTCTTCAATTCTTGGAACTAAACCTGCATCATCTGTAATACTTACTAACTTGTATCTAGCTAAAGCCTCACCTGAGACTACAAACGAAACAAGAGGTAACATCATTACTATAAAAAATAACGTTGCAAAAACTGATACTTTGAAATTTTTTAATATATATTTGATGTTTAATAGAAAAACTGTAAATAAAAATAGTGGTGTAAAAACACGAGCGGAGTTATATGTATAAACAGAAATTGCAAAGGGTATCATGGATAGAATTATCATTTTTGGATTTTTTAGAAACCCTCTAACCAATAACAAAATTCCAAGTAGTAGCCAAAAAAGTGAAAAGGAAGACTCAAAAGAACCTCTTGTTAATTGAATATGCCATGGTGAAATTGCCAGGAAAAAGCTAGAGATAAAGGAAATATAATTATATTCATCCTTAAATCTCAATTTATATAACTCATTAACAAGTAAATATAAAAATAAAACAGTTAGTGTTCCATATATAACTGGTGTTATCCTGACGCTAAAATCATTTAAACCAAAAACTGTAATTGCGGGTATTGAAGCATATATTTGAAGTGGTAATTTATATTCCCCAAAACTTCTAAAATGTAGTGGTAAAAACTCACCCCACTCATCTTTACCAGTTTTTAAAATAGAATAGGCATTATAACCAATTGATGTTTCATCCCAATTAAGAGATGGTGGTACTTCTGTTATTTTGTAGATTCTCAAGAAAAATGCCAAAGTTAAAATCGAAATCAATAAAATTAAATTGTACTTTTTAAAAAAATTATTCATAACCTTCTACTATATAAAATGCATCGCTCTTATCTGGATATTTTATCAACTTATTAACATTAAAACTATTAATATACCTAAGTCCTCCATAGAAACTTGGAGTAACAGCATAAAGAATACCTTTATTTGGGTAGCTTTCTATTATATTCCAACCACCAAACTGATATTTTCCAAATGATAAAACGGTATTAAAACTTTTTGATTCTGATTCATCATATTTAACTGTCTTAAGTAATTCTGGTAGTGGTGTTTTTAAGTAGTAAAGAAAAAAGATATATGGCTGTTGTCTTATCTTATCTACATAGATCTTTGTAAATTCTTTATTCTTCTGACTATACTCAACAATCTGTTTCATCCCATACTGCCATTCAATTGCTTCCTTTTTTGAATAAACGTTCAAGTAGTAATCGTAGTATTTATAAAATTCGAAAGACAAAATGCTAACAATTACAACAAAAATAACCGACTTTAGATACTTGTTCTTAAATAAACCAACTAAAAAAGTGGCACCTATTGAAGATAGATAAATTAGAGGGAAAACCATAAACATTGTTCTTGTTGCATTTATATCAACTGATGAAATAGCACCAGCAATAGGAGATAATATTAGAACTAACAAAATTAATGATAATTCTTTCCATCTATTTTTAAAAGACAGTAAAAATGCTATTAAGCTAATTATTATTAGGATTGCATCTAGTTTGTAAAACTGTCCAAAAGCTTTAACTGAGCCTCTTGGAGTTTGGTCACCTTTTACAAAAAGATAATTATAGTCAAAATAGTTTTTGTAATTAGCTAACACCAAATTAAATTTGCCTCCAGCTCTTTCGATTTGTTCTTTTGAAAACTTTGTTTGACTAGCTCTAGCAAATCCAAGTATGTTTGGTTCAATTAAAACTAGACTACCAAAAAATATACCCACTAAAATAATCCACCCTAAAACTATTTTATTTTTTAGAAGTGCTTTTATATTTAAAAGTGTCAGCAACAGAACAACGGGTGGAACAACGATTTTTGCAGAATGATATGAAAAAAAACTAAGACCAAATGAAAAATACGATATTGGAATTAAAAAATTTTTATTTTTGATACCAAAATAAAATAATGTCAAGCCTATTATAAAAAACGAGAAAGCAAAGTTGTTTTCCCATAGCCCTCTTGAAAAATGAATATGATAAGAAGAAATTGACAAAAATAGACCACCCAAAAATGCATTTAATTTACTTCCTGTTAGCTCTTTAATTAAAAAGTAAAATGCAATAACACCAATTGACCCAAACAAAGCACTTCCGCTTCTGGTTACAAAATCATTTTGACCAAAAATTTTTACTAAAATTGCTGTTATATAAATATGAACTGGATGTTTATCATCTCCAAATGATTTGAAAACAATTGGGAACTTGTTTCCAAATTCATCTGCTCCCCAATTTGAGATAGTAAAGGCGTTATAACCTGCTGCAACTTCGTCCCAATTAAGTGATGCTGGAATTTGATCAAGTTTGTAAAACCTCAAAAACAAAGATAACGAAAACAAAAAAATAATAAAAAGAGTTGTAAATGTTTTATTATACATTTTATGGATCAATAATAAGATAATTTTTTAATTTTCTATATTTATCCAAATCATCAGTTAATAATACATTTTCATATTCTTTATCTTTACTTCTGTTTTGGTTAATTACCACAATTGGATTAATTTTTACATAAACAGGGTAGGCATATTCAATATTGTCAATTTTTTTTGATATAACAACTTTTTCAAAGTTATTCTTATTTTTAAATACAAAACCAGAAATTGTCATTGCTTTTTCAGACCAGAATGATCCAAATTTATATGGAGCATAAAAATAAACTCTAATTAATATAAAAATAAGTTGAAGTAACATTAAAAATATAATTAAGTATTTTAATCTTTTACTTTTCAAATTAAAAATTGCATAACTACTAATTAAAATTAGGGCAGGTAGCATTAAGTTATCTCTAAGTGCATGGGTTTGACCCATGAACATGGTTGCAAGCGGTGTTATTAATATCCAAGACAAAATTAAATAAAATATTCTTCTATCCTTGGTAAACAGAAAGTAAAAACCTATAAAAAGAAGTGGTAATTCAACTAGAAAGTTCATTCCCCACTCGGCAGGATTATGTCTAGGGTTTCTATCTCCTCGTAAATACAAAAAATCAAATGATAGATTTTCCATGTATTTGTCCAAAAGAAGCCTTGAATAGTAAATTGGTTTATTAAACACCAATTGTTTTACACTTTCTGGAAGTGGTGAGATTAGCCTTGCTTCGTTTACTCTTTCAACTATCGATGCCTTTACATTTGTATCGGAAAAAATATTAAGCGACAAAAATCTAGCTTCTGATAAGCCTTTAAAAGACATTGAAAGAGAGGCAACCCCAAAAAAAGACAAAATAAAGATAAAAAGATAGAAAGTTTTATTTTTAACTAAATCCCTAGTACCCTGATATACCATGAGCATCAAAATCACCAAAGGTAGAGTTAACTTAAATGTTGGATAAGTAAAAATAGTTATTCCAAACAAAACAGCACTTACTATATATTTTTTATATAAAAATAAAGTTATACCCAACAAACACATAAAAAGAGCAAAATGCGCCTCAAAGCCACCTCTTGACAAATATATTTCCCAAGGTGAGATTGATGCAATAAATGAAGCTAGAAGCGCCATATTATTATTTTTAAATAAAGTTTTTGAAAGAAAATAAATTGTAATAATTATTCCAACACCAGAAAGAAGCGATAAAGCTCTAACCCCAAAAGCAGTTAGTCCAAAAAAGTAAACAAAAGGAAGGGAAGCATAGATATAACCACCAAGTCTTCCTTCTCCCATTTCAAAAACCAACGGAAGTCTCTGACCTGTTTGGTCCATCCCGGTTTTAAGAATTGAGTAGCTATCATAAACAATAGTAAGTTCATCACCATACATTGGAAGTGAATCGATTTTATAAACTCGAATAAATAAGCCTAGAAGTACAATGAAAAATAGAACCAAAATCGTATATAATCTTTCTAATGGAAAACCTTTTAATGAAATCAATTGTTGGATTTTCCTTTTTGACGCTTCTTTCATATCTATTGATAGTTGTTAACCTACCCATACTAATTATACCAACAACTTTACTTATTTTTTACATCTATCGAAAAAATATAGTAAAAAATTTAAAATCAATTAAATTTGAGCCTGATTTAAAAACAGTTATTGTTACATTGGTTTTTGTCATAGGTATAGTTTTTCAGCTTCTTGTCATTGCACCTAGTGGTGTAACTCAAGAAAATGGAGATCTTGTTTTTTGGAGCTCTCACGGTCATGATGGACCATGGCACATTGCTCTAATGGAAGAAGTGAAAAAAGGTTATCCATTCAATAATCCAGTGTTTGCAGGTGAGAAACTTAAAAACTACCACTTCTTTTCTGATATATTACCAATGGTTGGCAGCAAATATCTAGGTTTAAACAACCTTGATTTATACTTTAGAATCTTCCCTCTAATATACTCTATATTTTTTGGAGCATCTGCCTACTTTTTAACTAAAAAACTCACTGATGGAAATTTTGTAGCTTCTATTTGGGCAACTGTATTTACTTTTTTTGCAGGTAGTTGGGGATATTTAATTGAAAAAAGCGAAAGTGTGTTTTGGGCAACCCAACCACACAGTTCAATTGGCAATCCACCACAAATCATTTCAGATTTTCTATTTTTAGCCGCTATTTACTTTGTACTTAAATATTTAGATTCGAAAACTAAAGTAGATAAAATCAAAAACTATATATATAGTTTCATGCTTCTTTCAACCATTTCATCGTTTAAGATATATGCAGGGATTGTAATACTTGGGGCACTAGGAATTATTGGTACATATAATTTAATTTTCAAAAAAGATAACAGGTTGTTTGTTTTGACCTTAATAAGTGGTATTGTTGCCTTACTTCTCTATCTTCCCAATTCTTCTGGAACAGCTGGATTTTTAATTTTTGAGCCATGGTGGTACATCAGAACAATGATTGTTGAGCCATCAAGACTTAACTTAATAGACTGGGAATTAAGACGGCAAACTTATTTAGCTGAAAATAACTTAAAACGAGTTATCTGGCTTGAAGGAATCGGATTTTTAATTTTCTTTTTTGGTAATCTTGGAATGAGATTATTAGGATTATTTGAGTTTTTAAAATCAAATGCAATTATCAAAATTTCAGTTTTGATATCAATAGTTTTTCCACTTTTATTTTTACAAAAAGGTGTTGCCAGTAACACAAGTCAATTTTTACAATATTTTGTTTTACTTTTTGGAATTCTATCAGGAATTGCAATTTCAAAAATTCCGAAAACTCTTTCTTTATTCCTCTTTCCTATTATCTTTATTCTTATGATTCCGACCCAAGTTAATTTAATTAAATCTTTCTACATCAAAGATGACTATGCTGAAAGGCCGGCATTTTCAAAAGTAAACAGCGATGAGCTGGAAGCTTTGCAGTTTATAAAAGAAAACACAAACAAATCAGATGTAATATTAACCCCACCTTATAATGAAAACCTAGATTTAAAAGATCATATTCCGAATATCTGGGATTGGTTTGATACCTCATATGTTGCAAGTCTTACAGGTAGACACACATATTTTGACGACTATGAACAAATGGATATCATGGGTTATCACTATAGAGAAAGGTTAGAAGTTAAAAAAATAATTTTTGAAAGTGAAGACACCAAAGAAGTAGAGAAAATGATAAAAGAGTCTAGGGCTAATATAATTTATTTTCCCATGGAGTTAAAACCTAAAGTTAAACTAGAGGACTTAAATATTACAAATATATTCAAAAATAAAGGGGCAGAAGTTTGGAGAGTAAATTAGAATAAACTGTGTAAATATTATTTAGTACTCCTTTTGATTTTGAATACAAAACAATAGGTGTACCCCCCTCTTTTTCTTCGTTATTATAAATATATTTTGTTATCACGCTATTTGGTTCAATAATAAACAGCTCTAAAACCTCATCTACATTAGCGTTAATTGAAGAAATAACAAACTTAAAACTTCTATCTTTAGAATTTTGAATTGGTTCAAAATTTATTCTAATATATGAACCATCATCTATATTAAATCCATTTAAAACAACTTCCCTTAATATATTTTCATTTTCATCTTTGATTTGAAAATTAACTTTACTTTTGTTTTTTAAATTTGGATTTTTGATAGAAGCTCCAATTGCGGTTAAATTATCAACATCAGAGACAAATTTTTGCTCATAAATTTTGTCACCATATATGGATACCCTGTTTGCTCCATCATACCCAGGTTGTGGTCCATTTGGAATCAGCTTAACAAAAGACGTCATAATAGCTGGAAATACAAATAAAATAAATAAAACTATGTATGTTGTAAATTTAGTCATTTTCATTGGTTTTAATTATATTTATAGACAATACAAAAGATAAGCCAATAAGAATTGAGCGAATAATACTCTGCAAACTATTTATATCAAAAAATTTATTAACTAGCATGTATGGTGTTGGAAGTAAATCAAACCAAGTTGAATAAGTTCTAAAAAGTGAAATCGTCATTGATCTATCAGGATATAAAAGTGGTATAGAAACAGTAATTACGGACCAGATTAGTATCAACAGTCTTAAATCTTTGTATTTAACTACTAATATAATAAAAAATGGTGCCAGCCATAAAAGCCAACTGATATGAAAGTGTGTAAAAGAAAAAATAATAATTAATGTAACCGTTAAAAATTTAAGTAAACTGATCTTTAAAATTTTACTCAAACCGGTAAAAAACAGAACAGATATCAAGCTCAAACTAACAATCACCGATTCGTTTGTGCTAATTGAAAAATTTGGAGTTAAAATTCTAGTTGATAATCCAGAGAGAAGTGCAGAATCAACAAAAGATTTGGATAAAAAAAGAGCAATTGAAACCAAAAATGTTAGTATAGGTATAATTAAAAATAATATTTTCTCCTTTATTTCTTTAGTTGATAAAAAGAAAAATGGAACAAATAATAGGGGGTAAAGTTTAAATGATATAGCAAATCCTAAAAATAGTGATGATAGTAATATCTTTTTGTTTTTAAACAACATCACTGATGCAAAAACTAAAAGTGAAGCATAAATATCTATATTTGAATATGCATATATTAAAAATATAGTAAATGGATTAAATAACCAAAAAATAGTAGCTTCTTTCTTTTTTTCTTGATCTTTAAAATATGAGTACAACAAATATGCAATTAAGATATCAACAAACAGAAGTGGTAATTTCAAAAACAAAAGGTAATAAAATATATTACTGTTATTAACAATAGAATACGAATCTGCATTTTTTACCCAGTTATCAAAATCAGTTCCCAACAATGTCGAGGTAATTGTGTGATATGATCCTAACAAAAAGTAGGTCAGTGGAAAATAAACAAACTCTTCTTTTAATTGTAAATTGGGTCTATTTTCAATTAAATAAGGGTAAATATTTGTAATACCTTGTTTTAAAAATGAGACTTGGAAATTAATAGTTTTTATATCAGGATGAAATAAAAACATTGAAACTAAAATTCTTAAAAAAATAGCTAGTACAAATATCTTTATTCCAACTGTTTTAATCATTTTTTCTTATTAATTTTACACCTAAATAAACAATTGTTAAAAGTGAAATAATGTTTAATAGTTTTTTTAAATTAGTATCTCTATATTTTACTTCTATTTTATGTACACCACTTGGTACATTAAAAGAAATTTGACCGAAAGGCTTACCCGATAATATATTCACTCGACTGCCGTCAATTTTTACTTGCCAACCTGGGTAATTATATTTTGAGTAATTTAAAATGAAATCTCGAGGCGACTGTACTTCCGCGTTACTATTCATAGGAGTAGAATCCATTTCCAATATTGATACATCATATATATTTTCATCAACATAAAATCTAGGATAAATCTTGTCTGGCCTTTTTGTATTATCTTTGGGAAGTCTTAAATATTCTTCACTAGTTTTCTTATATTCATCACTTGCCGTTTCTTGTACTATATATCGATTAAGATAATAATCATCTTGTCTTCCTAGATATTCACTATATTTAAAATAATTAAAATTAGTTACGATTGCAAAGAAAATTACAATTAGTGAAACAACAGTTGTAATTTTTGTATTTTTAACTAATTTAAAACTTACTAAAAACAACGGGTAAGCAAGTGTCAGCATGGCTAAAAATCTCCAAGGAAATTGAAAATAAGCAATTAATGGTAAGTTCTCCCACAAAATTACTGATCTATGGTTCATCATGAAAACTGAAAGAGCTACTAAGAAAAAACTCCATAATAAAAATATTTTTTCAGTTAGTTGATATTTCTTAATATTAATAAAAAAATAAACTAATGCAATTAACATAACAAATACACCAGTTAAACCAGAATAAAATGACATCGTATCATATGGTCCAGGAACCGATGCACCATATCCCCAAAAAGGAGTAATTAGTTGCTTGAGTGTTGGGTAATGATCATAAAAATTAAAAACTGTATCGTATTTAAATAAATTACTCTCATATATTGCAGGTAACCAAAAATAAATTGACCCAAGAAGCCCTAATAATATTCCTTTAACGTTATTTAAAAATTGTTTTCTGTTTAGCAAAACCAAAAGTAAAACAAACGGGAAGAACATAAAAGATAGGATGTTATGTGAAAGGATTAGAAGTGTTGTAGATAATCCCAATATTAAATATTTTCCATTAAGAATTGCGTACAAAATTAATGGAAAAAACACAAAAGCAACTATCTCACCAACTGAACCCCTAACGAATATTTCCAAAGCTCTATACGGCGCATAAACGTACAAAATACCTCCTGCTAATGATAATTCTTCATTTAAATAAGTTCTTAGAAGTCTATACATAAAAAACATAGAAACAGGTAGTGTCAAACCCATTAGTATTTTTACGCTATCAACTAATGAAAAACCAATTAGATGAAAAACTTCAGCTATATAAAAAGGCAATGGATATACAAAATTAAAAAGTGGGTAACCAAAACCAAATGAAAGATCAGGTACATATCTTGGTGGAAATTGTTGCATTTCAACTACCCTATCCATTTGGTGAAGCCAGCCAATATGCAAATCATCAGAAACTCCAAAGTAACCATCAATAAATAGATACCTAATTGCAGGTATACAAAAAACAAAAACAATAATTAATATATATTTATCTATTATCTTTCTAATCTTTTCCATAACTAAATATAGTTTTTAAAACCTTTACCTTTTTCAAATTTTATGCCAATTTTTTTGAGTGCGTCATGTAAAAATTCATTCTCAGTAATATAGACTTTTTCAAATCTAGAATTCAAAATTATTTCGTGGCATTTCTGAAAATCATTTCTTCTTCTTTCAATAAACTCTTCACTATTTCCACGCGACTTAAAACCTTCAATCAGTTTTTCAAGCAAATTTCTATCCTGAATCGCAAAAATAATTCTTACGCTGTTAGTTTTTTCTAGATATTTTAATATTTCAAGTAGTGACGTAGCAAAAGGAACCAAAACAATTCTTCTTTTTTTTATTTCTTTATCTAAAGCAATAAAGAAATTTTCTGGCCAATTAGGATTATCTGTTCTAATTTCAGTCCTACCTTTTAACTGCTCAAGTGGTAAATGTTTATACTCGCCATAATCATATCTATAATGTTGGAACTCAAAATCACTTACATCCTGAAAGTTATCAGCAAGATAAGTTTTACCTGAGCCTGGGTATGCTAAAACTAATATTTTTTCCATATATAAATTACAAAACAAACTAAACCAATTAATGTTAACGTATTTGCAATGTTTCTAATCGGCGTATTTTTGAATTTGCCAACAACTTCGTGTCCACCTTTCTCTAAATCAAATTCAATTCTACCTAAAATATTATCATGTCTAATATCTATTTTAACTCCATTTACATAGATCGCCCAGTTCGGGAAGTAAAAAACTGGAACTTCAATTTCTTTTTTTTCATCTAAGTTAACATTAAATTTAAAATAATCTGATCCAATTTCTAGACCTTCAATATTTGATACTGCTTTTTCTCTCGGCTCAAGCGCTGTTTTTGGTAAATAATCAAGAAGTGCTCCTTTTTGTTGTACTTCCCATAATTCTCCACTAGTTTTTTGCTCATTTGTAACTAAATAATATTCTCTAGGTTTAAAATAACTGTAGTTAAAGATAACAGTAAAAATAACAATAATAACAGAACCCAACAATTGATATTTTTTATTTAATTTATATATAAAAACTCCACCCAAGATGCTAGATATAAAAATTGATAACGATAGAAATCTCCATGGAAATTGAAAATATGAAAGTAGAGGTACAGCCTCCCAAACGAATGATGATGTGTTATGCATCATAAACACGGACATTAAAAATATCACTCCTAAAATAGGTGAAAATATTGAACCTAAAACCGCCATTATCCAATGAATTGTTCCAGCAGAAAAATTCATTTTTCCAAGAGGTCCTGGAATAGATGTTCCATAACCCCAACTTCTATCTAAAAATATTTGTTTGAAGCCTACAAAATTTGCTCTAAAGTCTAGTTCAAATCTAGTTAGACTTTCAGTTTGCACAAGATCTTTTTCAACAAAGGCTGGTATTAAAAAGAAAGATGAAAGCAAAAAGGAAATAATAAATCCAAAAAATAAATTTTTTAAGTTACTAAATTTATTTTTAAAAAGTAGATAAACTGCAAACAATAAAACAAATGGTAAAAAGACAATTGTCATTATGTTGTGAGTTATTAAAAAGAAAAACAAACTAATTACAAAAAACAGAAAATACTTTTTGCTTTTTGGTTCTTCAAAAATTTTATATAAAAACCAAAAAACAAATGGAATAATAGTAAGTGCCATTGCCTCACCTAGTGCCCCTCTAACGTAAATATCAAGGGCTTTGTATGGTGCAAACATGTATAAAACCGCTGATACAAACCCTGCTAGATTATTTTTAAAATATGAGGATACAAAATAATACATACCAAAACTACCAAGTACTAAAGCAATGCCAAATAATATTTTTGCTGTTACTAAATAATTAAATATAAAACTAATTAAACCGCCTAGATAATACGTAAAAACTCCATAATAATTAAATAGTGGATATCCATTTCCCCAACCCATATCAGGTACCCAACGACAAGGTATTTGAAAATCAGAAAAACACTTTCGCATTTCTACAATTCTGATTACTTGCAAATCATCTTGGTGAGAAAAATAACCCGATTTAAAAAGTGGAAACAAGACGATAAATGATAATAACCCAACTAATATCTGATATATATTTTTTTTCAAAAAATCTTTCATTTTCTCTTTCTATAAAAAACTAAAACCAATACAACAACTAAACTAACAAGAGTTATCAAATTTCCAACTTTTCTAATTGGCGTATCTGTTAGTCTTGCTTCGATATTGTATTCTCCTTTAGACAATTTAATTGATATAAGTCCATAGCAAAAATTATGACCTCTACAATCATTATCAAAATGACTAACAATATTTCCATTAACTTTAACTTTCATTCCAGGAAAATCAAAGAGTGGTAATCGGATATTTACATCCTCAATAACTTTTATTTGTCCATATTGAAAATTACTAGCCTTTTTATAACTAATGATTTCTGCTTTACCATCCATAATTTCAGGGGTTTTTGGTGCTTCGTTAATTGGAGGCAGTACTGCAGATTTTGGTAAATAATCAAAAATTGAGATTGTCATTTGTTTTTGCCAAGAAACTCCACTAAATTTTTCATTATCTGTAATATCAAGCCAACTCTTTGGAACAAAATATGAAACATTTAAAAGTATTGCAATTAAGCCAACAAAAACACCAAAAATGTAATGTTTTTTACCAATCAGATATACTCCAATTCCAGAAACTAATGAGAGTAAAAAGATAGAAACAGATAAAAATCTCCAAGGAAACTGCATCCACCAAAGAACTGGAAGTAGCTTCCAGATAAAACTACTTTTCATATGGATCATAAATAATGTAAACAAAGAAAGAACAGATAAAAGTAAAGTTAAAATAAATAATTTTTGGTTTTTTTTGCGATTGAAATATGCTAAAAACAAGGTTGCCAATCCAAATAGCCACTGAACAATACCAACTGATAAATTTAGCAGTTCATCAGGAAAACCAGACGAACCATAGCCCCATTCACGAGATAGAAAAAGTTTAGGTAAACTTAC
>Ga0233425_10003466_pt1 | contig 28505 bp, 29 predicted proteins | sample Watercolumn_Towu_2_FD_181712 | JGI IMG/M metagenome (GOLD analysis project Ga0233425, IMG submission 181712) | Freshwater microbial communities from Lake Towuti, South Sulawesi, Indonesia - Watercolumn_Towuti2014_140_MG | ecosystem: Environmental > Aquatic > Freshwater > Lake | place...
AGGAGGCGGGCCCGCATCAGGGGTCGGCAGTTGACGTCTACCCCTTCGCTTTGGCCTTGACGGGAGCTTTCAGCCTGGCGCGCTCCCACGTACGCCACTCATAGACAATGGGCGACGCCACGAACCAGGAAGAGTAGGTGCCGACACAGACACCGGCAATCAGCGCAAGAGAGAAATCGCGGAGCACCTCTCCACCAAGCAGAAAGAGAGCAAGCAAGACGAGGAGGACCGTCAGCGACGTCACGATGGTTCGACTCAGCACCTCATTGATGCTCTGATTGATGACCTCCCCCAGCGATTCTTTCCGCCGCTCCCGAAGATTCTCCCGGATCCGGTCGAAGACGACGACAGTATCGGTCAGCGAATAGCCAGCGAGAGTGAGTAACGCCGTTACGATAAGCAGGGTGATCTCCCCATTCAGGACCATAAACAACCCCAGAACAGCCAATACATCATGGAGTGTGGCGATGGCCGCCGCCACTCCGAACTTGAACTCGAAGCGCCAGGCGATATAGGCGATGATGCCAAGCATAGAAATGGCGATAGCCCACAAGGCGGCTTTTTGGAGGTCCTTCCCAATGGCCGGCCCGACCTCATTTGTCCCTTCCACAACGAACGGATTATCAGGCAACCCTCTGGAAAAGATATCCTGCACCCGCTGGGCCATCCCGACCTGACTGTCCTCCGCTCGCTTCAAGCGGACCATGATCCGGTCCCCGCCGGCGAATTGCTGGGGCTCGCTGTCTTTGAGGCCGTTCTCCGCCAGCAACGTTCTGACCTGGCCAAGATCTACCGGCTTGTTGAACTTCAGTTGAACAGAGGTGCCTCCGGCAAAGTCGATCCCAAGATTCGCCGCGCCGCGTCCGATCTGAACGATCGAAACAATTCCCAGAAGGCAGAGCACCGACGAAATCGCGAACGCGACCTTCCGCCAACCGACGAAATCGATCTGTGTTTTACCGAGAATCTCAATCATTGAGCAATAGCTTTCAGTGATCAGCACTCAGCCTTCAGCCTGACGGCTGATAGCTAAGACCTGAACGCTTCCCTCCTTTAGATGCTGAGCGTTTTCAGGTTCCACCGCTGGGTCATCCAATCGTAGACCACTCGGGTTCCCGTCAAGGCCGTCACCAGATTGAAGATTACCCCCAGGCTCAGCGTAACTGCAAACCCTTTTACCGGGCCTGTCCCGAATAAGAACAGTGCAAACGCGGTAATCAGCGTCGTCACATGGGAATCGATGATTGTGAGGAATGCCTTATCGTAGCCCCCATCTATGGCCGACCGAACTGTCTTACCTAATCGGAGTTCTTCGCGAATCCGTTCTAAAATCAGCACGTTCGAATCTACCGCCATTCCAATCCCGAGGATGATGCCGGCAATTCCCGGTAGCGTCAGGGTGGCCCTGAGACTGGCCAACGCCCCCACCAGCCAGATGAGGTTCAGCAGCAACGCAAAGTTGGCGATCACCCCGGACAACTTATAGTAGATGGCCATAAAAGCGATGACGAGCACGCCGCCCAGAATCGCGGCCTGGACACCTTTTTGGATAGAGTCCAGACCCAGCGATGGGCCGACCGTCAAATTTGAAATAATGTTGACAGGTGCGGGAAGCGCGCCGGCCCGCAACACGATTGCCAGGTCCCTCGCCTCCTCCATCGTGAAGCTCCCGGATATCTGGGCCTTGCCGCCAGGAATCTTCTCACGGATGACCGGCGCCGAATAGATGGTATCATCCAGGACGATGGCCAGACGCCGGCCCACGTTGGCCGCTGTGGCCTCGCCAAAGAGTCGGGTACCCTCTCGATCAAACTCTATGGAGACCACCGGCTGATTGGTCTGGCTGTCGATCTGTACCTGAGCCGAAGTGAGCAGGTCACCGGTCAAGACAGCCAGCTTTTGCACAACAATGGGGGCTTTGTTCATCTTCTGCTGCTCGTCCGTACTGCGCAGATAAAGAAGCTGGTCGCTCTCCGGAATCTTTCCCGCCATCGCGTCGCCAAGGTTGGCATCCTCCACCACCAGTTTAAACTCCAGAAGGGCGGTCTTACCGATCAGATTGATGGCCCGCTGCGGCTCCTTGATGCCGGGAAGCTGGACGACGATCCGCCGATCACCTTCCTGGACAATGTGAGGCTCGGCGACACCGAACTGATCAACGCGATTCCGGATGGTTTCCAGGCTCTGTCGGACAGCGGACTCCTGTATCCGCTTCATTTCACCCGAGGCGAGGCTGACGACGAGTTCAGCCGAATCGGTGCCGCCTGGCGTTTGGAGGTTGCTGTAATTCTTGAGAATGCGGCGCATCCCCTCCAGGCCCTCCTTCGCCTGGAGCTTGATTCGGATCCGGTCAATCCCGTCGCGAGTCATCTGCTCAACAGGGATATTATCCTTTTCGGTTTCCCGGCGTAATTCGGTAATCAACCGATCAACAGTGTTTTCTACGGCCTTCTCGACAGCAACCTCCAGAACCAGGTGCATACCCCCCTGCAGGTCGAGTCCCAGATTAAGCCGCTCGGCCCGTGGAAGCAACGGCGGCAATAAAGATGGCAGCGACGATCGGCCGAATAGTGTAGGAATAAGATAGTAACCGGCTATTCCCGTCACCAGCAGAAGGGAGAGTATCTTCCACAGTAGAGGTTTTTTCATGATGTCTTACCCGTTTCTACTAAAAAAGACGCCGCCTTGGGAATATTCGGACGGCAAAATATACGGAAAAGGATTTGAAAAAGCAATGGAAAAGTTCAAGAGGGCAGGCTCAGTCGCGCAGAACGCGAATGTGCGGCTCATCCGACTCCAGGACCCCGTCAATCCTCGCGCCATAGGAAGCGAGTGAGCGCAGATAGTCGATAGCCGAAGATCCCACCTCTTCGCCGGGCACAAGGACAGGGACGCCAGGGGGATAGATGGTGATAATGTCGGCGCTGATGCGTCCCTCCGCCTTCGCAAGCGGCAGATACTCTGAAGGGCCAAAGAAGGCGTCTCGCGGCGGCAGATGGAACTGCTGGCCCAATGACGGAAGCAGGAACGGGACGGTTCCCAGGTCTCGAGAGCGGGCGCCGCGCCCGGCCACGCTGCTCAGCGCCGCCACCAGTCGATCCAGGTCATCCCTTCTGTCGCCGATGCTGACGATTACGAGAATATTGAACAGGTCCGCCATCTCCACCTGAATACCGAACTCCGCATTCAGGATGGCAGACGCCTCGAAGCCGCTTAGACCGAGTTCCTTGACGCTGATGGTGAGTTTCGTCACATCCAGGAAGAAATCGCGACCGCGCAGATCGGACTCACCGAAGCAGGACAGACCGGGAATTCGATTGATCCGATCCCTTGCGTCGTTCGCCAGATCGATAGCCTTGCTTAATAGTTTCTCTCCTTCGGTCGCCATCTGCATTCTGGCCAAATCCAACGAGGCCATCAGAATATACGAAGGGCTGGTGCTCTGCATAAGCAACAGCAGCTTCATAACCCTGGAGTGATCGATATCCCGACCCTTCACATGCAACATGGAGGATTGAGTCATTCCTCCCAGGATCTTATGGGTGGACTGCACACATAGATCGGCTCCGGCATCGAGCGCCGCCGTCGGCAGCGCCGGGTGAAAATGCAGGTGCGGGCCATGGGCCTCATCTACCACCACCAGGATCCTTCGGCGCTTGGCCGTGGAGACGATAGCGCGTAAGTCGGCCGTTACGCCGTAGTAATTGGGACTGGTCAGGGATAGGGCCTTGGCATTCGGATACTGCGCGATGGCGCGTTCGACCTCTTCGACCGTCACGTTCAACAGCATGCCCAATTCCTGGTCGAAGGCCGGCAGGAAGAACCGCGGTATTGCACCGCTCAGGATGATCCCGGTCAGGATCGATTTGTGCGCATTCCTTGCGATCAGGATCTCGTCTCCGGGACTGGCAGTCGACAGGATCATGGCATGATTGCCGCCGGTTGTGCCGTTGATCAGAAAGAAGGAATGATCGGCCCCATACGCCTCAGCAGCCAGCTCCTGAGCCTCTTTGATGACCCCCACCGGACGCTGCAGGCAATCGACCTCATCAAGCGTTGTCAGATCGATGGTAAAGATCTTGGGACCGACGAACTTCCGAAAGCGCGTCGAGATACCCTTGCCGCTCTTGTGTCCCGGAGTATGGAACGAGACCTTCCGACTCTCCGCAAGGTTCACCATCGCATCGAAGAGGGGTGTTCTGTATTGTCGTTCGGGAACCATCAGCAAAACAGGGTATAGGGTGGAGGGTGTAGAGTGTAGGACAAACAGGCCTGGGAAGCGGGCGAAGAGTGTTCCCGCATGGAAACAGAATTCCACTTCAAATCAGCATCGAGTCTCAAGGCTCTGGACCTGACCCTCCACCCTCCACCCTGTTTTCTAATGGAAGGTAAAGAGAGGGGAGTTGTCCTCGATGATCCGCTTCTCCTCTTCAAGATGCCGGCGCACGTACTTCGGGAGGAGGAAGGACATCTGATGCGTCAGGCCATCGTAATACCGCAAGTCGGTCCCCATCCGCTCGGCGATCAGGTGATCGATGGTATTCGATCCCAACGCTCGTGGGTCAGGCCGTTTCGAGGCGACGGAAAACCCCCAGGGAAGGGCGAAGCTCGGGATTGTGGCCCAATAGGGGGCTACAATGGGAAATACCGTCCGTAAGGTTTGGTGTATGGCCGTAAAACAAGATAGGTGGGAGAGGCTGACCGAACCCGCTTGCAATGCAATGATCCCATGATCCGTCAGACATCGGTTGACGATATGATAAAACTCTCGAGTAAACAGGAGATATGCCGGACCTTCTTCCACCGGCTCGGAGATATCGATAATGATCACATCAAATCGCTCGTCCGTCTCCTCCAGGTATCGTCTGGCATCCAGAAAGCGGACCTCGGCTCGCGGGTCGTCGAATGCGCCCTTATGCCACTCGGGCAGCAATTCCTTACATCGGTTTACAACCTCCTCATCGATGTCAACCATCAAGGCCCGTTCTACAGAGGGGTGCCGGAGCACCTCCCGCAACGTCGCCCCTTCCCCGCCACCCACAATGAATACCCTTTTGGGAGCGGGATGACTGAGCATCGCCGGATGGACAAGCGCCTCGTGGTAGATGAACTCATCAAGGAGGCTGGACTGGATCTTTCCGTCAAGGATGAGGGCCTTGCCGTAGCTGCCGAGCTCCATGATGTCGAGAGATTGATAGGGGGTCTGCGTGGAGAACAGAGCTCGTCGAATCCCGTGCAGGTGGGCCTCCTCCGGGCTCAGCGCTTCAATGAACCAGCGAAAGTTCTTGATCGGCATCGACAGCCTTCTCCATAGACGGGCTTAGTTTGTGCATCAGCTTTCCTACGTGTCCAGGGATGATGCCGCGTCGCATCTCGACAACCGACGGGTTTCTACACCGGAAACGGGCGGCAATATAGTCGACTGCCACCTCCGGCCTCAACACATCCCCACACGTAAAGATATCGACCGCTGCATATCGATATTCCGGCCAGGTGTGAATGGAGATATGGGATTCGGCGATCACAACGACGCCGCTTACACCGAAGGGATTAAACTCGTGGAAGGAGGTGTCAACAATAGTGGCCTTACAGGCATTCGCCGCGGAAACCAGGATGTCTTTGACGACTTCAGCTTTTTTCAGCGACTCCGGGTTACAACCGTGTAGCTCCACCAACAGGTGTTTCCCGAGTGCTTGCAACGATCTACCCCCCCTCGTAAAAATTGTTGTTCGATACCCACCTCCCCATAGGTCTTTGTTCAGATGCCTTATATCGCGTTTTGACAGAAATGCAAGAAAAAAATGGGGGTGGGAACAAAAATATTTGTAGGCTCTCCCTCTGATCTCCAACCTTAAAGATCTGCGCGAGTCGGCAGTAGCGTGAAAAAGCTGTAGACTTCACCCTCGGAGGTGCGTAGAATTCCAACTATATCAGGCGATACTCGAGCAACAGACACGACCTTCATGCGGGTACAGAGAGATGCGGGTTCCCTTTATAGATCTCAAAGGCCAATACGCCGCCATTAAGAGCGAAATCAGAGGCGCGATGGACGAGGTGTGCGACGACCAGCAGTTTATCATGGGTCCCAAGGTCCGCCAACTCGAGCATGACATCGCGCAGTATTGCGGCGCCCGCTACGCGGTGGGCGTTTCTTCAGGCACCGACGCCATCCTGCTGGCTCTCATGGCCCTGGGTATCGGCCCGGGCGATGAGGTCATCACAACCCCGTACACCTTTATCGCGACGGCCGGATCGATCGCCAGGATCGGGGCCAAGCCGGTGTTCGTCGATATCGATCCGGCTCGTTTTATAATCGATTCAAAACTGATTGCCGACCGGATCACGGAGCGAACCCGCGCAATCCTTCCGGTCCACCTGTTCGGGCGATGCGCCGAGATGGAGTCGATTTGCGCGTTAGCTGCCCAATACGAACTCGCCGTAATAGAAGATGCGGCCCAGGCCATTGGAGCAGAAGACGAGTGTGGCAGAAAGGCCGGCTGCATTGGACTCTTGGGTTGCTTCTCGTTTTATCCGACAAAAAACCTGGGGGGTTTCGGTGACGGCGGGATGGTCATCACCAACGATCCCGCCTTGGCCACAAGGCTCTTGGCCCTGCGGAACCATGGGTCGTCAACCAAATATCTCCACCCGCTTCTCGGCGGTAACTTTCGCCTTGACGAACTACAAGCGGCCATTTTGGCTGTCAAGCTGAAGCGCCTCGATCAGTGGACGGAACAGCGGGTCACGAATGCCAAGCGGTATGACGCCCTTTTTCGCAAAAGAGGCTTGGAGCGCAGGATCATGCTTCCAGAAATTCCCAAGAATGAACGACACGTGTTCAATCAGTATGTGATCAGAGTCCCAAGGCGAGATGAACTGAGCCATTTTCTGGAGTCACGAGGAATCGGCCACGACATTTATTACCCTGTGCCGCTTCATCTTCAGGCCTGCTTTGAGTATCTCGGGTACAAGGAGGGAGATATGCCGGCATCTGAACAGGCGGCTAGAGAGGCTTTGGCCCTGCCGATCTATCCGGAACTGACTCAGCCGATGCTGGAATGTGTCGTGGATGCCGTCCAGGCATTCCACGGCAGATGATCTACCGGACTATTTCTTTGTCTCAGAGGGCGGATATTTGCGGAGCAGCCGCGGTTGGGCTTACGCTTGAAAGTATCCAAGGAACACCAGGTGCGACGGACATCGACAATCGCTGGACCCAAAGCCTTTAGCGACGACCCGTGCCCCCCGTCGCCTGAGCACCTTTTGATTCAGCACACATTCGATCTTCCGCGGTGTTGGAAATACCCTGATGCCCATAATCCTGGCGTCGCGCAAGAGGTAATCGATGTGCCAATGCAGCGTCTTGTTCTGTCGCTGGTGTCTGGCCAGGCGGGTTTCCAGACCGTTCAAGGCGCTGCCCGTATACACATATCGTCCTGCTGGAAACAGGAAGATCCCCAGCCTCCCCACCTGGAGTGCTGTCGCTTTCGGCAGATACACAATCAGTTGATAACTCCCTCTCGCCATGGAACTCTCTGAATGCCGTGGAGATGATCCCACAGGTGCAATCATCTTGCAATCACTGTGTTCTTTTAGGATTGCCAGCGCTCGATGAGATGTGATATATATTAGAACCTTGCGTGAACGGCCAATGGCTGATCAAACTCAGTGGCCTATATTGTCATAATACGGTAGGTCTGCGGCTTGGAATGCACCCTACCCTGACCCGCTGACCCACCGCTGACACTGGAATTGTCCACGCAGGATTCAGGATAAGATTCGGTCGGTGACTACGAGGGAGCTGAATGGCGAAAGCAATCCAACTCCTCATTACAACAACAACAGTTTTTCGACAACCTAACGTATTGATATTCCTGGCCTTCCTGACGGCGGCAACTGTCGCCATCGGATGGTGTCGGACCGGCCTGTTTGCAGGGATCACCCGGATAGCCTTTATACGCTACTGGCGGTGGGAAGCGGTGTACGGTTTAGTCGGTCGTAGAGTGCTGTCATGAGATTTCCGCTGCACATTACGACCGATATGATTAAGCACCAGATCCGTCATGGGCTCAAAGGCAACACGCGGTATCCGTTCGTCCTCATGCTCGAACCGCTCTACACGTGCAACCTGGCCTGTCTGGGATGCTCCGTCGAGCGACATACCGGGCGAATCGAGGATCGATTAACGCTGGAGGAGTGTCTGCAGGCCGCGGACGACTCTGGCGCTCCGGTCGTCTCGCTTTGTGGCGGGGAACCCACGATCTACCCGGAACTGAAAGGGTTGGTAGAGGGGATTATCGCCCGCAAGCGGCACATCTACCTGTGCACGAACGGGTTGATGCTCGATCGAACCGTGTACGGCCAGATCACGCCGCACAACCGGCTCACGATCAACATTCACCTGGACGGACTGAAGCAGACCCACGACCAGGTCTGCGACAGAGAAGGGGTCTTCGATAAAGCACTCGAAATGATCAAGGAGGGCAAGCGGTTCGGTTATCGCATCACAACAAATACCACGATCTTTAAAGAGACCGACATGGATGAGGTCGAGGCGCTGTGCCGTCTGCTTCGCGAGTATCGGGTGGACGGAATGCTCCTCTCGCCCGGGTATCAGTATGCCTCGGTGGAGTCCGATTTCTTCCTGATTCGCGAAGAGATTCATCAAAAGTTCCAAAGGGTGCTCGACCTGTCGAAGAGCTATCGACTGACCTCCACCCCGATGTTTCTTGAATTCGCGGCCGGCCTGCGCGAGTACCCCTGCTCCCCATGGAGCACCGTTACCTATACCCCTCAAGGTTGGAGGGGGCCGTGCTACCTGATCGGAGAGAAGTATTATCGAACGTTTGAGGAGTTCTGGCAAAGCGTGGATTGGGACTACTGGGAGTCCCGCCAGGACCTGCGCTGTTACAATTGCAAGATGCACTCCGGCTTCGAGGCCTCCGTTGTCCGCGGACTCCGAAGCAGCCCGAAGGACATGCTCAGGATGGCCATCTGGAACTTTTTGGAGTAGATGTGATGTCGTTACCGTCTGAAGAACATTCGCAGCTTGAGATGATGACCAGTACTCGGCTGGTCGGTCGTAGCCCGCTTGACGAGGCGATCGAACAGGCCCGGTCTCGACTGTTGGCCGTGCAGGATCCCGCAGGTTATTGGGCGGCAGAACTGGAGTGCGACTCTACACTGACCTCCGAGTACATCATGCTCCGATATCTGCTCGGCAAGGCGGATGAGACAAAGCAGCGGAAGGCCGCAGCCTACCTGCGCGAGACGCAACTGCCGGATGGCGGCTGGCCTATCTACTACGGCGGGCCGAGCCACCTGAGCACTACGGTCAAGGCCTACTTCGCGCTGAAGCTGTGCGGCCACAGTCAGGCAGAGCCGTTCATGCAGCGCGCCCGAGAGGTCATCCTCCGTCAGGGCGGCCTCTTTCGCGCGAACGTCTTCACGAAGTTTACCCTCGCGCTCTTCGGGCAGTTTGACTGGCGCGGCGTCCCGGCCATGCCGATCGAGCTGTTCCTCCTGCCTCAGGGGGCGTTATTTAATATGCACGCGATCTCCTACTGGTCCAGGACCGTCCTGACCCCCCTGATGATCATCTTCGCCCACAAACCGGTCACACCGGTTCCTGCCGGCGCTGATCTCGCAGAGCTTCGTGAAGGGGCTGCACCGAAGCACGACTACTGGTTCCCCAAAGATCCGCAGCCGCTTTCGAAGCACAACCTGTTTCTGGCCGCAGACCGGTTACTCCGTTGGTATGAATGGCATCCGCTCTCCCATCTCCGTCAGTTGGCGATGGAGCGGGCTACGGATTGGATGCTTCGTCGCATGGGGGAAGGCGGACTCGGCGGGATCTATCCGGCCATGGCGAACTCGATCATCGCGCTACGCTGTCTGGGTTATGAGGTTGAACATTCGATGGTGGCCAGGGCGTTCAAGCAGATCGAGGCCCTCGAGGTGGAAGACGAACGGACTCTTCATGTGCAGCCCTGCTTTCCCCCAAGTTGGGATACCTGTCTGGCCGTCAACGCGCTGATCGAATCGGGGTTGCCGACCGATCATCCGGCGCTGGTCAGCGCGTGCGAATGGCTTCTTTCAAAGCAAACCCGATCCGTCGGGGACTGGAAGGTCAGGGCCCCCGATGCCGAGCCGGGCGGCTGGTACTTTCAGTTTGAGAACGAGTACTATCCCGATGTTGACGACAGCGCGGTGGTGATGACCGCCCTGATCAAGACCGACCTTCCCGACCGGGCAACAAGAGAGGCTGCGCTTCAGCAGGCACTGAAGTGGGTCCTGCCGATGCAGTCGAGTGACGGCGGCTGGGCATCGTACGACAAGGACAACAACAAACTGTTCCTGAACGAGATACCGTTCGCGGATCACAAGGCGCTGCTCGATCCACCCACGGCGGATCTGACCGGACGGATGCTTGAAATGCTCGGTTATCTGGGTTGGAGCAACACAGTCCCCGCGGCGCAACGCGGTATCGAATTCCTCAAGCGTGAGCAGGAGCGTGAGGGATGCTGGTTCGGCCGATGGGGGGTCAATTACATCTACGGCACGTGGTCGGTGCTGGCCGGGCTTCGATCTATCGGCGAGCGGATGGACCAGCCGTACATCCGACGAGCCGTCGATTGGCTGATCAGCCATCAGAATCCTGACGGCGGCTGGGGCGAATCGTGCCATTCCTATGAGGACCCGCGCACAGCCGGCCAGGGGCCAAGCACCGCTTCTCAATCCGCCTGGGCCCTTTTAGGGCTGTTGCACGCCGGCGTCGTACGACACCCTGCGGTCGAACGGGGGATCGACTACCTCCTGCGCACCCAGAGCGCGGATGGCGGGTGGGAGGAACGAGAATTTACCGGAACGGGATTCCCTCGCGTCTTTTATCTGCGGTACCATCTCTACCGGCTCTACTTTCCGCTCTGGGCCCTTTCCCTGTATCGTACCCTGCTCCAGAAGGCCGCGTCCGGTCACACCAACAACGGCGCGCCTTCTTTGGACTGACACGATCAGCAGCGCACCGCTCGCTGTCTTCGTGGCGACTCGGGCAGAGATGAAGCCGATCGCCAATGCCCTGCCGCCCATCCGTCGCTCGGAGGATCGATCGAACTCAGTAATTCGAATTGAGCTAGAGGGACGCGATCTTCTGTTGACCAGAACCGGGGTGGGACCGGATCACGCTGAAATTGTAGCCCGTCGACTTTTTGAAGACACGCCGATCGCGGCCGCCCTGTCGCTCGGCGTGGCGGGCGGACTGAGCCCGCTGGTACAGGCGGGAGACCTGATTGTGGCAGACCGGGTGATCCTTCGACGGAGTTCAGGACTGGAGAGTTTCCCGTGCAATGACGGCATTCGGAAAGCAGCCACAGCCCTTATCCATCGACAGGGCGGTTGCTACTACCTTGGCCCCGTACTCACCATCGACCGCATTCTGACGGCAGAGGAGAAACGGGTTCTGGCGGGGGAGTCTGGCGCTATGGCCGTCGATATGGAGAGCGGCGCCATCGCCTCGGCAGCCGCGGCCTGCTCGGTTCCCTTTCTGGCCATTCGCGGCGTCCTCGATCCGGTCCATGAAGATCTCGCGGTCGGCATCGATCAGTTTCTTGACGAACGCGGAAAGCCGCAACCCCTCCCGCTGATCCGATACCTGATCGAACATCCGCTCACTGTTCCATACCTGATCGGATTAGGCGCTCGGACAAAGGCGATCTGCGCGCGCCTCGGCCTGCTGCTCCAGGAATTCGCTACCACATTAAGCTGACCGGAGGCATACATCTTGGGCAATCCCGATCTCTCGAAGCTGAGCATCGACCGGAGCGCGACCCGAGCACCGGGCACGCGCCGACGGCTGTGGCCGTGGGCGGCAGGCTTCATCCTTGTGGTCGCGGCGGTGATACTTGGATTCTCCGGGGGCCTCAGCGGGCCGGTGACGGTGGAGACCGCCTCGGTCACGACCGCCTATCCGTCGCAGGCGGTGACCGCGCTGAATGCCACCGGCTATGTCGTCGCACAGCGGAAGGCCGCGGTGGCGTCGAAGGCAACGGGACGCCTCGAATGGCTCGGTGTCATGGAGGGGAGCCACGTCAAGAAGAACGAGGTCATCGCACGGCTGGAGAGCCGAGACGTGGCGGCGGCCCGCGATCAGGCGGCGGCGAACGTCCAGGTCGCGACGGCAAATCTCGACCACGCACGGGCCGAGCTACGAGAAGCAGAACGCAACCTGACGCGCTGGCGCGAGCTGTCGCAAGACAAGCTTATCAGCGAATTAGAGCTCGACACCGCGGTGGCGCGGGCCGACAAGGCGCGCGCAGCAGCGCAGTCGAGCGAGGCCGCTATTGCGGTCGCGCGAGCCAACCTGAAGGCGGCCGAGGTCGCGCTCGACCAGACATTGATCCGCGCGCCGTTCGACGGAGTCGTGCTCACTAAGAACGCCAACGTCGGCGACAACATCACGCCGTTCTCGAGCGCCATGGATACCAAGGGCGCAGTCGTTACCATCGCCGACATGTCGACGCTTGAGGTCGAGGCCGACGTAGCCGAATCCTCGCTCGGTCGGATCACGGTCGGCCAGCCGTGCGAGATCCAGCTCGACGCCGTACCCGACACGCGGTTTGCCGGCGTGGTGAACCGGATTGTTCCGACCGTCGACCGCGCAAAAGCGACGGTCATGGTCAAGATCGGGTTTGTGGATCGCGATCAGCGCGTATTGCCGGATATGAGCGCCAAGGTCGCGTTCCTTGAACGCGAGGTGGCGGCGGCCGATCGGAAGCCGGTCACTGCCGTTCCGAGGCAGGCGGTCGTCGAACGTGACGGGATGAAGATCGTCTTCATCGTCAAAGAGGGTAGGGCCGTCCGGACCAGGATCGACACCGGTCGCGCGCTCGGCGACCTCATCGAGGTCAGCGGCATCCAGACCGGGGAGAAGATCATCCTTACTCCTCTTGACAAGGTCGGCGACGGTACGCGCGTCAAGACGGACCGGAAGTGACGCCGCGAGGCAACCGCTTGTGAATGAGACCGCCGCTCCGCCGCTGCTGATCGATATCCGCAACGTTGCAAAGTCGTACCGGCGAGGCGGACAGATTGTGCCGGTACTGACCGACATTACCCTCGAGGTACGTAAGGGCGACTTCCTCGGCCTGATGGGCCCGTCGGGATCGGGTAAGTCGACACTGCTCAACCTGATCGCCGGCATCGACAAACCCGACGCCGGAGAGATCCTCTTCGACGGCGTCGATATCACCCGGCTATCGGAGACCGAGCTTGCCGACTGGCGGGCGGGAACGGTCGGCTTCATCTTCCAGTTCTATAACCTGATCCCGGTCCTAACGGCCTTCGAAAACGTTGAACTGCCGCTCACGCTGACGCGGCTGACCCGACGCGAGCGGCGCGAGCATGTGGAGGCGGCGCTCGAACTCGTCGGTCTGTCGGATCGCATGACACATTACCCCTCGGAGCTGTCCGGCGGGCAGCAACAGCGTGTCGCCATCGCGCGCGCGATCATCGCCGACCCGCGGCTGATCGTGGCGGACGAGCCGACCGGTGATCTCGACCGCCACTCGGCCGAGGAGGTCCTCACGCTCATGGATCGCCTGAACACTGACCTCGGCAAGACGATTGTGATGGTTACACACGACCGCCGTGCCGCCGACCAGGCCCATGCCATCATGTACCTCGATAAGGGCGAGCTGTCGACGGCAGCCGACGTGCATGAGCGGTCGTTGAGGTGAACGTCCGGTGCAGTTCCTGAAGCTCGTCCTTCGCAATGCGTTGCGCCACAGGCTGCGTACCGTGCTCACACTGCTCGGACTGGTGGTAGCGATCCTGTCGTTCGGGCTGTTGCAGACGGTCGTCGACGCCTGGTACGCCGGCGCGGCCGGCGCAGCCCCGACGCGGCTCGTGACGCGTAACGCGGTCTCACTCGTTTTCCATCTGCCGCTCAGCTATCGCGATCAGATCCGCGCCGTCGACGGGGTGCGCGCCGTCTCGCACGCCACCTGGTTCGCCGGCATCTACCAGGATCCCAAGAACTTCTTTCCACAGTTCGCCATCGAGCCGCGCACCTATTTTGCCATGTACCCCGAATACCTCGTCATACCGGAGGAGTTTACGGCCTTTTTGCGCGACCGCAAAGGCGCGGTCATCGGCCGCAAGATCGCCGATACCTACCATCTCACGGTCGGCGACGCACTGCCGCTGCGCGGCACGATCTACCAGGGCACCTGGGAGTTTACGGTACGCGCCATCTACGACGGCATCGACACCAAGACCGATACCTCGCAGATGTTCTTTCACTGGGAGTACCTCAACGAGACGATGAAGAAGCGCGCCGGCCGTCAGACCGACCAGGTCGGCGTCTATCTGGTCGACGTCACCGACATCGACCGCGTGGCCGAGGTAAGCCGCGCGATCGACGCCCTGTTCAAGAACTCACTGGCCGAGACGCTGACCGAAACCGAGCGCGCGTTTCAGATCGGCTTCGTCAAGCAGACCGAGGCGCTGGTCATCGCCATCCGGATCGTCTCCTACGTGGTGATCGTCATCATCCTGGCGGTCATGGCCAATACGATGGCGATGACCGCCCGCGAGCGGCTCTCCGAGTACGCGACGCTCAAGGTCCTCGGCTTCTCGCCCGGCTACGTCGCAGCGCTCATCGTCGGCGAATCGGTGGCGATCGCCGTGATCGGCGCGGCGGCAGGCATCACGCTCACGTTCCCGGTCGCCGACTGGTTCGCCGCAAAGGTGGGGACGATATTCCCGGTCTTTGAAGTCAGCGGGGAAACTGTTGTCCTGCAGATCGTCTGCGCGATCGGCGTCGGGATGATCGCGGCGGCCGTACCCGGGCGGCGGGCCGCAACGGTTAAGATCGTCGAGGGGCTGCGCACCGTCGGGTGACGGTGGAGCGAGAACCATGCCGATTCCCGTCTCATACAGTGTACGCAACCTTTGGGCTCGGAAGTATACCACCGCGCTGACAGCGGGAGGAATGGCACTCGTCGTCTTTGTGTTCGCGGCGGTGATGATGCTCGACGCCGGACTCAAGCAGACGCTCATCGCAACCGGACAGCCGAACAACATCCTGGTGACCCGCCGCTCCTCCGGCACCGAAATCCAGAGTTCTGTCGCCCGCGCGCAAGCGGCGATCATCGAGAGCCAGCCGGAGATTGCCATCGGCCCGGACGGGGCGCGGATGGCGTCGAAGGAGGTGGTCGTCCTGATCACGCAGCCCAAGCGCGGCACCGGCGTACCGACCAATGTCACTGTTCGAGGGGTCGGCGCGCAGGGTCTCGCCCTGCGTCCCCAGGTCCGGGTCGTCTTCGGACGGATGTTTCGATCCGACAGCACCGAGATCACAGTAGGCAGAAGCATCGCCGAGCGCTTCGAGGGTACGGGGATCGGCGAACAACTGCGCTTCGGCAGCCGAGAATGGACCGTAGTCGGCGTGTTTGACGCCGGCGGATCGGCGTTCGACTCCGAGGTGTGGGGCGACGGTGAGCAGATGATCCAGGCGTTCCGACGGTCGGCTTTCTCGTCGCTCGCGGCGCGCCTTGTTGATCCGTCGCAGTTCGACGCGCTGAAGCGGCGGCTCGAATCCGACCCGCGACTCACGCTCGACGTCAAGCGCGAGCGCACCTTCTATGAGGAGCAGTCGCAGGTGATGTCGAACTTCATCAGCTACCTCGGGCTGACCCTCTCGGTCATCTTCTCAGTCGGCGCAATGATCGGCGCCATGATCACCATGTACGCAGCGGTGGCAACCCGCACCTCGGAGATCGGCGCACTGCGCGCCCTCGGGTTCCGCCGCGGCTCGATCCTGGTGGCGTTTCTCGCGGAGGCACTGTTTCTCGGACTGGTCGGCTGGGTGGTGGGACTGGCGTGCGCGTCGGCGATGCAGCTCGTCCAGATTTCGACAATGAACTGGCAGTCGTTCTCGGAGCTGGCATTCCGGTTCACGCTGACGCCGGAGATCATCGGGAAGTCGCTGGTCTTCGCGCTCACGATGGGGCTGGCCGGCGGATTCCTGCCCGCAGTCCGCGCTGCGCGCCTGAAGATCGTGGACGCTCTCCGGGCAGCGTAGCGCATAGGTCCCGCTATAATCGGCAGCAGACGGATCAAGAGCGCGCCATAGCGCAATCTTGACAGGTCATGGGAAAAGCCGGAAAATCAGCACAAATACGATATGCAACTACGGCTGAGTTCAAAGCATCGCAAGATCTTGGAAATCATCTTTGCAGATCCTGTACGCGCCAACATCTCTTGGGCAGATATTGAGCATTTGTTGGCTGCTTGCGGAGCAGAGATCAGCGAAGGACACGGCTCACGAGTACGCATCGTCCTTAAGGGCGTTCGCGCAGTGTTTCATCGTCCCCATCCGAGAAAAGAAACCGATAAAGGTGCGGTAATAGCCATGCGCCGGTTTTTGACAGAAACGGGAGTGATACCATGATGGAGTATAAGGGCTATCTGGCCCACACCGAGTTTGATGATCAGGCCAATATTTTTCACGGAGAGGTGATCAACATCCGCGACGTGATTACGTTTCAGGGCAAATCGGTCGATGAACTGCGTCAGGCGTTCAAAGACTCGGTTGAAGATTACTTGGCTTTCTGCGCCGAGCGCGGGGAAGGTCCTGAACAGCCGTTCACGGGTCAGTTAACGGTCCGTCTCTCACCAGAACAACATCGCCAGGTGATTCTTGCTGCTGAGAAGGCCGGAAAAAGGGTTGAAGGGTGGGTAGCCGAAGTGCTGGTACGAGCTACGAGCACGGAACGTGGCTCCAAGGCCGGGAAGGTCGCCTAACGGAGCGACGGCCGCTCGCGTCGACGGCAGATCCCAGGAGCTGGTGCGATAGCTACAATCGATGCTGTGATCGAGCGCCGCTCCCGGTATGCCGTGGAGGTCCTCGCCCGCTATGCTCCCGTGATGGCGGCCTACCTTAGCTACGGATTTCTCAACTCTCCACGGCTAGGACGCGGAGCATCTCGTCATCGAGCAGACCATTGCCGGCCACAACGTGTGAGTTAGACAGGCGATGAGACTGACCGGTGGGGTCCTGCCCGCGGTACGCGCGGCGCGCCCGAAGATCGTGGACGCCCTCCGGGCGGCTTAAAATCCGTACTGTTATTTCGAAAGGTACTTCTCTGGCGACTGTTCGAAGGCGCGCTTGCAGCCGACCGCGCAGAAATAGTAGGTCGCCCCTTGATAGACAGCTGTCGCCGCCGCTTGCTTTTCATCCACCGTCATCTTGCACACGGGATCGATCGCCATGGCTCTCCCCTCTCATCTCGCATATTTTCGGTCGATTGCCACCTTAATCTCCGGAATCTTCTTCCCCTGCTTGTACATGGCATACGCATCCAGCGTAATGTCTTGGCACATCATTCACGTATCCGCATGCCGATCGACGTAACAATCGAGGTTGTTCCGGTGATTCGCCATCCCGTAGCACCCACAATAGCACGGCATCTGCTCGATCAGTTCCGGCGCCTCCTTCGCAATCCGATAGGTTTCGGCCAGCTTTCCGCTGAACAGCGCCGGCGACGGTGTGGCCGGACGCGGCCGCCTCGGGATCCCCGGCAGGCTACCGTCGAGCCCTGCCGCAGCAGGTCCATCAACGATCAGTCCGACCAGGAGGCCGACGAGACCGCCACCAAGGATTCTCAGCGCCGATCGCCTGTCTGATTGGTCCATTGGATCTTGCTCCATATCCCTTCACCCCCTTCTTGAAGAACGTACTCGAACCGCCATCCCGATTACGAGCGATGATTATAACACACCGGATAACGATGCCAACCGATCCCGCTATCAGGACATCGTCACAACCATGGGCCGGAATCTCCGCAATCGGAGAGCATTGCTGACGACAGTCACCGAGGATAGCGCCATAGCTGCGCCGGCCAGGACCGGACTTAACATCACCCCAAACAGTGGGTAGAGGACCCCGGCGGCTACCGGGATCAGCACCACATTATAGGCAAACGCCCAAAACAGATTCTGCCTGATGTTCCGCATCGTCAGTCGGCTCAACTGCAGGGCCGTGACCACACTGCGCAGATCGCCCCCGATCAGCGTGATATCGGCCGCTTCCATCGCCACATCGGTCCCGGTTCCGATGGCGACCCCGACATCGGCCTGGGCCAGGGCGGGGGCGTCATTGATCCCATCGCCCACCATCGCCACCAGCCTCCCCTGCTCCTGGAGTCGTCGGACCTCCAGCGCCTTATGTTCAGGCAGAACCTCCGCCAGAATCCGATCGATCCCGACCTGCCCGGCGATCGCCTCGGCGGTTCGACGTGTGTCACCGGTAATCATTACCACCTCAATGCCCAGATCGTGTAACGCAGCGACGGCCGCCTTCGAATGCGGCTTGACGACGTCGGCCACGGCGATGATCCCAAGCAACCGCCCATCGGCGGCGACAAACATCGGCGTCTTCCCCTCTCCCGACAACGACTCTGCCTGGGCATCCATCCCAGCGAGGTCGATGCCGCGCTGCCGCATCAGGGCAATATTACCGAGCAGGACCTCTCGCTCCTCTACGACGGCCCTGATCCCGTGTCCCGGTGTCACCTTGAACTCCTGCGGCCGGGTGAGCGCAAGTCCTTGCGCCTTGGCATAGTCAATGATGGCCTGACCCAGCGGGTGCTCGGAGCCTTGTTCCGCCGAGGCCGCCAGGCGGAGCAGTTCGCGCTGCGCTGAGCTGACCGCTGACCGCTGACCGCTGACCGCCGTTTCTGAACTCGGCACAACGTCTGTGACGGACGGCTGGCCGACGGTCAGCGTGCCGGTCTTATCGAAAATGATCACGTTCACCCGGTAGGCCCGTTCGAGGCTCTCGGCGTTCTTGATCAGGACGCCGTGCTCTGCCCCCTTCCCGATACCGACCATGATCGACGTGGGCGTCGCCAGACCCATGGCGCAGGGGCAGGCGATCACCATCACGGCCACGAAGTTCGAGAGAGCAACCAGAAACGCCTGCTCCCCTCCGACCAGCAACCAGACCCCGAACGTGACGACGGCAATCACCAAAACGATCGGAACAAAGATACCGGCAATCTGATCGACCAGCCGCTGGATGGGCGCCTTCGAACCCTGGGCCTGTTCCACCAAACGGACGATCTGGGCGAGGACGGTGTCCCGCCCGACCCGCGTCGCCTCGAACGTGAAGCTGCCCATCTTATTGATCGTGGCGCCGATCACCTGATCGTCCGGTCCCTTCTCGACGGGAAGGCTTTCCCCGGTCAGCATCGACTCATCCAACGCCGACTGTCCCTCGCGGATGATTCCGTCGACCGGCACCTTCTCCCCGGGTCTGACCAAGACCAGGTCGCCGATTCGAACCTCTTCCACCGGAATATCTTGCGTCAGGTCGCCCCGGATCACCCGGGCGGTCTTGGCCCGAAGTCCCATCAGCTTCTTGATCGCCTCCGAGGTCCGACCTTTCGCCTTGGCCTCGAGCCATCTCCCCATGACGATCAGGGTCATCAGGATGGCGGCGGTGTCGTAGTAGGTCATCGTCCCCATCCCCGCCGGCGCAATGGACGCCGGAAAGAGAGTGAGCGCCGCACTGTACAGGTAGGCCGCATTCGTCCCGATCGAGACCAGGGTATTCATGTCGGCGGTTCGGTGTTTCAGGCTCGCCCAGAACCCCCAATGGAACTGCCGGCCGACCCAGAACTGTACCGGTGTGGTGAGAACCAACAACACGTAGGGGTCGGAGAGCGGCGCCGGGGCCCACGGAAACCAGTCGGGAAAGCTCCCCACCAGAACGGGGAGGCTGAGGGCCGCTCCGACCAGAAACTTGTTCCGAAGCAGGCGGATCTCCGTATCGGCCGCCGCCTGCTCTTGGTCAGGCATTACACCGGCTGCCACATCCGCAACCCCATACCCGGCCTCGTCGATCGCCTTGCGCAGATCGGTCGGCTGAACGATAGAGGCAAGAAAAGTCACGCTCGCCCGCTCCGTAGCAAAGTTCACGGAGGCGGCGACCACCCCCGGGACCGCCGTCAACGCCTGCTCGATATGCTGCACGCATGAGGCACAGGACATTCCGCTAACGGGTAGGACGATATCTGCCGTCGCGACCTCGTACCCCAGCTCCCGAACCTCCCGGGCAATCTGATCGATGGTCACTCGTTTAGGATCGTACGAAATGGTCGCCTGTTGGGTCGCAAAGTTGACGCCGGCCGTCCGGACACCACCGAGCTTCGAAAGGCCGTCTTCGATCCGGGCCACACAGGACGCGCAGGTCATGCCCTTGATCGGGAGCTCGATGACGCGGAGGGTGGAGGGCGGAGCATTGAGGGTGGAGGGTACTTCGGACTTGGTGCTTTGCACCTCGAACTGTCCTGTCACATACTGTTCCGGCGACTTATCGAACGCCTCCTTACAGGCCGTCGCACAGAAGTAGTAATTGACCCCCTGGTAGCGGCTTGTGCCCGCGGCTTCCTCGGGGAGGACGTCCATACCGCAAATCGGATCTCGTGCCATTATGCGCTTCACGACTCCTGGAGTCTGTCTCGAAGAGCTCCTCGCCCGGCCCACATACCAAACAGCGCGACTACCGCCCGAGGCGTCCCCGCCCAGACCTGATCCTCAAACCACCGGTAGGTCGCCTCACCCGTCAGAACCTTCCGATAGAGATCGATCACTGAGCGACGCCGCTTGAGCACCTGAAACCAGAGCCACGGGGCTCGATGAGCGGTGCGACTCAGCCGACCGGCCGCCTCAAGCTCCGGAATGATCGTCCTGCTGACCGCCGTCCGATATGACGACAGATCGCCGTTGCGGCTGCCCTCTGCAAGAATAGTCTGAGCCGCGTGTTGGCCGCTTTGGATGGCGTAGTAGATCCCCTCCCCCAGAAATGGATCGACCAGACGGGCGGCATCACCCACAAGAAGGGCGCGCCCGCGGTGAAGCGAGCGGGATCCGTTGCCGTAGATCGGAATCAGCGCACCGGTGGTCCGCATGGCGCTACGGTCACTGAAACCGCTGGAACTCAGGAAGGCGGTGAGGCACGACATGACCTGTTTGGCCGCTCGCCGCTCCACCGCAATGCCGACAGAGGCTACCCCGCCTTTCGGAAAGACCCAGCCATACCCTCCCGGTGCCTGCCCCACATCCAGGATGACCCGGCCCTTCAGCTTCGCCTCTGCCGCGCTGTTCAGAGGAAGTTCAGCGTCCAACGCCACGAGACCCGGCTGATCACGATCCGGGAACAGGTCCCGGGCGACCACACCAGCCACCCCATCAGCGCCAACCACGAAGTCGGCGGTCGCTGTCATCCCATCAACATCAACCTCGACACAATTCGCCGATTCCCTGACCGCTCGCACCGCCTGTCCATCCCGCAGTTCGGCCCCCGCATCGACGGCGCGGCCGCACAATGCCCGATCAAACGCATGGCGCCAGATCATGAGCGCTACCGGCTCCGCAAAGGTCGCCGCGACGGGATTACGACCGCGCCAGGTAAAGGTGAGGCCGGTGATCCGTTCCTCGATCAGCGTTCCCAACTCGAACGGGATCAGCCGTTCTACACGTTGTGACAGGCAGCCGCCACACGGTTTATAACGAGGCAACTTTCGCCGTTCGACCAGCAGCACCTTAGCGCCAGCCTTTGCCAGTGCAAGCGCCGCCGTTGCTCCGGCAGGCCCGCCACCTACCACGATCACATCGTATCGCATCTAGCACCTGTAAGCAGTCAGTCGTCAGCGATCAGCAGTCAGCATCTGATGCAAGACTAATGGCCGCGGGAACCTCGGGCCCACTGAATAATAAAATATGACTCGTGTCCTGTACATTCTTACTAAACGCTGAGAGCTGACAGCCGAACGCTTCTTATTGCCCTACCGGCCGTAGCGCGCGAAGACCTCCAGAAGCTCCTCGATCTTCTTCTGGCGATCCTCCGCCCGTCCGGATGCCATCGCCTCTACGACGCACGATTCGATGTGACGGCCCAACAGAATCTTGCGAACCTGCTCCAATGCGCCTTGGATCGCGGAGAGTTGGAGCAGGATATCGACGCAGTATTTCCCGTCGTCTACCATCCGCTGCACACCCTGCACCTGGCCCTCGATCCGGCTCAGGCGAGCCAATGTCTTGTGTCTCGTCTCCTCGTCGATCATCCTTGCCCTCACCACGGTCGTTCGTCTTTACTACCATACCCCGGTAGAGTATATGCGAGCCTGACAACCCAGTCAAGGCTCGAATTGAACTCCTTTCAAGGCTACAGCGGCAATCCCACCCCTGGCGGTCGGCATCGGCCGTTTCGTCTCCCAGCGATTCGCGGCCGGATCATCGCGCCAAAGGCTTGCCACCGGCTGCCAAGGCCAGACTCGGCGATACCCGCCGATCACGTACAGTTCGCCGTCTATGGCGGCGGCCACCTACGTTGTTATGACATTGCAACCGATCTCTCCTTTAATCTGCAAACAGTACCTACTCACATATATGATACGATAATACCCCTTTTTGGGCGTACCTGTTATTGACAAGATTCCAAGGGAGGAATAGATTTAAGTTGTTCAAGGGAATGTTATGCGTAACAGGCACATCAGAGATTCGTTGGGGTCATTTTCTGTGATGTCAGCGAGCGGAGGAAGCACAACCTGCTTCATACAAGGAGGTAACATGCTATGTTGCCAAAATATCAGAAGGTGCTGGTGACGACAGATCTCTCACCTCTCGGAAACGCCGCGGTCCCCCATGCGTATGCCATTGTGGCGGAACGGGGCGGCACCGTCATCATTTGGTGCTCGGTTGATGTGTCAGGGGTGCCGGACCCCCTCTACTCTCAGCCCACGGCTGGGGAGACGCTCGCTGAGGAACGGGCGGAGATTCGGGAGCAACTGTTCTCCTCACTGGAAGCGCTTGTGCCTGAGGAGGTTCGCGCAGAGGGAAAGGTGACAACGGAGGTGCGGGTGGTAAAGTTGTCCGGATCGGTCCATGATGCGATCTGCCAGGAGGCTGCAGCCAAAGAGGTGGACCTCATTGTTATGGCATCTCATGGCTATTCCGGAATGAAACACCTGCTCCTTGGCTCAGTGGTAGAGCATGTGCTGCGGGCAGCCGATCGACCTGTTCTCATTGTCCGTACCCGGGGGTGACACCTCTTGCCGCTTACTTCTGCACTACTGGAAGTCTGAAAGCGGAGATATCCACTCCAGTTGCGGTCGGCGGGATATCGACGAGGAAGGGGATTCCGGAATCCGATCCCAGGCACTGCTCCGCTCAACGGGAGACTGAGAAAAAGCTTCGCGGCCAGTCAGCGAATTAATCAGAATATAGAAAAAGCCGGGCGCCCCAGGCGCCCGGCTACACATATGATGCCCAGCCGCAACTCCGAGTCGTTACATCGCCCTCCTCCAGACTTTATGCCCGGCTACGACGGTCTGGTGTGTGGTTCGAAAGCTCACCATAAGCGTCAGATGTTTACGGACTCACCCCACCAATCACCGATACCTCCTGGACCTCCAAGTTGTACTTGGAAACTCTCAGCGGTAAGCAGCGTTATTGGAAACGGGCAGTCCGACCCTCAGCTTAGCGATAGATTCCCGGGCTGATTTTGTGAGGTCACGTGATCCCGAAGCTGCATCTGCTGGAACTAGTTCATGAAGGAAAGAACCATGGCGACCGTTACGAAGAGCAACAGGCCACCAGCCGCAAGCCACAGTAGTATTGTGTCGCCGCGATCCACTGAACCCTCCCTTAGTTTAACTGGTTAACGATTGACCCTGGTCACTTGCCAACATTCACCGCCAGACACATGTTCCAGATCATTTCTTACAGAAAGCCGACCTTGGAACGATCATCGTGGCGACGTCGTCATCAGACCAGAGCGGTACAGCAATCTACAATACGGATACCGGCGTGAAGCCTTGCCGCATCGGCCTCCATCAATCTTCTCACTTCCCGGAACCGGTGAACCACGGCTTAATAACCTCCCGCCTGACCGCCCACTATCTCAGATTCACTCGAACCGAGATATCCTCTATCTTTGTCGATGCGAACGGTAGCGGGTGCCGATCATTCCGGTGCGAAGGCCATCACATCATTCGGCAGGATTGGGCCAGCGGCCTTTCTTCGAACAGCTTCGAGGTGTACTGTAACCAAGGCGGATCCCATTGTCAAGTTAAAAATGCGGTCGATCTTTATGCCTTGACCACACCCGGCGGCTTTGGTACAGTTATCATCATTCTTCAGATATTCACCGAGGAGACTCATGGCGACGGTAGAATACGCTCTATGGGCTATTGTAGCCCTGTTCTTCCTTCTGGTGTGCGGCATGATCCCCATGCTCATACAGCTTCGACGGACCGCCAGGCAGGCAGAGGATTTCCTGAGAGTGGTCGAGCTTGAATTGCGACCTGCGCTGGTCGAGGTGAAGGATGTCATTCGAAACCTGAATCGCGCGTCTGAACAGGTGAACAGTGGACTTGGGAAAGTAGGCGGAACGCTTGACGCGATTGCCGAAGCGGGACAGACCGTGCAGGATGTCAATCAGTTGGTACACCGATTCATTTTTCCAAAGCTGATCACCGGCGCTGCCTTTACAACCGGCCTTCGGGTTGGCCTGAAAACACTCATCGTAAGGCTCATGGGAAGGAGGTGACCGATATGAGTGAAGAACGAGGCTGTTCGCCTGCGTCTGTTGCCCTCGCGTTTATTATCGGTGGTGCGCTCGGAGCCAGCTTAGCATTACTGTTTGCTCCGGAGGGCGGTCGACAAACCCGCACACGTCTCAAAGGACTCGCGACCGACGTGAAGGATCGAAGCACCGATCTGGTTGAAGACGTCAAAGACCGAGTCGAGGATGCCATTGGAGCGGGCAGAGAGATTTTTGAAGAAAAAAAGGCCATTCTCACCGCCGCCTACCAGGCCGGCAAGGACGCGATGGGCAGAGAACGAGACAAGCTATTCGAGAGATGATCGGCTGTCGTGATCGCTCAACGGGCGTTCCCGGACGAGAAGGGGACGCCCGTTCTGCTTTTGTGAATACTTCGAGTACGGTCGAAACCCTACCTTCCCAGATAAAGCCTGTACCAACTCCCCCTCGACGGAGGGCCACTTGGGATGAGGGTGAAGGCTTGTTCAGTTCCCCCCTGTGACGACCTGCATCACCTGATGGAGCAGCCGTCCGTTAGTGGAGATCGCGTTTCCGCCGTAGATGGTCGGGCGCCCCTCCCAATCCGTAAACGTTCCGCCCGCTTCCAGCAGGATGGGCAGTAGCGCCGCACAGTCCCACACGCTCATGATCGGATCGAGCATCACCTCTGCTCGCCCGGTAGCCACCAGGATGTGACCGTAACAATCGCCCCAACTGCGGTGCATCCGGGTAGCGGCGATCAGATGCCGAAAGGCCGGCCCACGCCCGTTCGGCTCAAAAGCGGCACCGTCGGTGTAGAGGAGCAGCGCCTCCTTCAGGTCGTTTACACCGGAGACCGTAGCGCGACGTCCGTTCCAGAAGCAGCCCATCCCCCGACCGGCATAGACAATTTCATCCAGGGCCGGAAAGTTCGCTACCCCCAGAACAACCTCCCCCTCTATCTCCAGTCCAAGCAGGACGCCGAAGAGCGGAACACCGTGGACAAAAGAGGCGGTCCCATCAAGCGGGTCGATGATCCAGGTCCGGCCGGAGTCGCTCCGTTGCTCGCCGAACTCCTCTCCAAGAATGCCGTGGTCGGGGTAGGTCTCTCGGATCAACGCCCGAAGCTTCTCCTCGGCTTTGCGATCGGCCGTCGTCACAAGGGTGCGGTCCGGCTTTCGCTCCGGCGACAACGCGGTTTGAAAGTATTCCATGGTAATCTCACCGGCTTGCCTGGCCGCCTCGACGGCAAAGTCCAGGAGTTTCTGCAACTCGTCTCCTTCGAACATTCGCTCCCTCATCTCAGGTGGTGGGGACCTTGATCGCAGGCATCACCGGTTGGGTGAGACTTCGCAGCGCCTCGATGATCAGGATTACCGCGAGAAACAACAGGCTCACGCTGACGACCCCATTTAAGATCGTCGTGTTCAGGGTAATACCTTCTTGCAGGACAACCGTATAAGCCTCCCGCGCCTGGATCACTAGAGACCAGATCGTCATAGTCATAACGAAGAGCATCGGGAACAGGGCAAACCAGGTCGGTCGAGCCGACCTTTTTAACCAGACCGTAATTCCCAAAAGGGTCAGGGCCGCCAGGAGTTGATTACCCGTCCCGAACAGGGTCCAAAAGAGTCGATACGCCCCCTCCCCGGATCGCACAATGAGCAGGAGGGGGAGCGCAACGGTGATCGCGGTCGCCAGAATCGCCCCTCTCTTTCCGGACCAATTAAACAGCTCTTGAATGATGTAGCGGCTGAGGCGGGTACTTACATCCAGCGTATCAAAGACAAAGGTCGAAAAGGCCATGGCCCCAAAGGTCATCGCAAATCGGAGGTGATCCTGCCCAATAAGGATCGCGAGGAACCTGCCGATGCCGTCTCCGTAAATCTTACCCGGCGCCATTCCCTGAAGCTGCGGTTGAGCCACGATCATGACGGTCGCCAGCGCAATAAAGGCCACGAATCCTTCCAACAACATGGCGCCGTACCCCACCGGCCGGCAGTGCGTCTCCTTCTCGATCTGTTTCGATGTCGTACCAGAGCAGACCAGGCCGTGAAAGCCGGAACAGGCTCCGCAGGCGATGGTGACAAAGAGGAACGGGAAGAGAGCGCCGGTCATTCCCGGCGCGCGCCAGGTCTTGAATGTCTCCTGCTCGACCTGAAACCCACCGAAGAAGATTCCAACGAGACCGACGAACAGGGTCAGATAGAGGATAAACCCTCCCAGGTATCCCCTCGGCTGGAGGAGCAGCCACATAGGAAGGAGAGAGGCCACAAAGCAGTAGATCAGGATCAGCACCCCCCACATCTTCACATCCAACACCAGGAGCGTTGAGATCGTCGTACCAAGCCACACCACACCCAAGGTCGCCGGCACGAAGATGACCGTCTGGAGCCAGAGCGGCGGGTCGAACCGTCTCTGGATCACTCCCATCAGTACGGCCAGGAGCAGGTACATCGTGCTGGCCGCTGCCACTGCCCCACCAGGATTGAACGCGAACACCTCCCCCTCGAACTCTTCCGTCTTGCCTACAAAGGTGCTCGCCGTAATGTCCGTAAAGGCGACGATCACATAGACCAGCGCCAGCCAGATGAAGAGCATCATGGCAAGCCAGCCTCGCGGTCCCAGGTAAAGACGGATAATTTCGGCGATCGATCGGGCACGGTGCTTAACCGATGCCACCAAACTGGAAAAGTCATGAACCGCACCGATGAAGATCGTCCCCAGACCGATCCAGAGAAGACAGGGAAGCCACCCGAACATCTGGGCGGCCATAATCGGACCGGCGATGGGACCGGCCGCGGCGATGGCGCTGAAGTGTTGACCCAGCAGGTAGAAGGGCTTGGTCGGCACATAGTCCACGCCATCATTCATCTCACATGCCGGGGTAAGCCGTGTGTCGTCCAAACCGTACTGTCTGGCCACAAAACGGCTGTAAAGCCGATATCCGATCGCGATCCCGACCAACAACATGATCGCCAGCGACGGAAGGCTCATGCGATGCCACCTTTTCTCGACCGATTTTCAACGCGCTTCCACAACAATCAGTCCTCCTCCACAAAAACGAACTCTTCCTTCGGCGCGCCACAGTTCGGGCAGTGCGGCGGCGGCCGGTCGCCCTGCTGATGGTGACCGCAGATAAGGCACTTCCAGACGATGGCCATTGCTGTCGCCTCCGTATATAGGTCGGATGCGCACGTTACGTTGTCGGAGCCCTTGACCCATATTATCACCACCTTTGGCCTCGGACAATGCGTTGATCGGACAGGGAAGGCTTCGACAGCATCGGATGGGTATGGTAGACTACACCAGATCTCACCGGGAGGAGCGATGGAAATCGACGTAATACGCGAGGTGGCGCTGCGGGCCGCGAAGGAAGCCGGGGCGATCCTTCGTCAAGGACTGGAGCAACACCCAACCATTGAGTTCAAAGGGGTCAAAAACCTCGTGACCGACGTGGATCGCCGCTCGGAGCAGGCGATTGCCGACCTGGTGCGACAGATGTTGCCGCACCACAATGTGGTCTGCGAGGAAGGAACCAGACTGGAGGGCGACTCCGGATATCGCTGGCTCGTTGATCCGCTGGATGGCACCACGAATTACGCCCACGGCTACCCCTGTTTTTCGGTATCGATCGGCGTGGAAAAAGACGGTGAGCTGATCTTTGGATTAGTCTACGATCCGAACCTGGAGGAGCTGTTTACAGCCGAGCGAGGCGCAGGAGCGTTTTTGAACGGCAAGCGATTACAGGTCTCGACCATCGCTGGCCTGCCACACGCGCTGCTGGCCACCGGCTTTCCCAACGACGTCGCAGGCACCAAGACCAACAACCTGGACTATTTTGTCCGGTTCATGAAGCTAGCGCAGGGCGTCCGTCGCCCCGGCTCGGCGGCGCTTGACCTGTGCTATGTGGCCGCCG
>Ga0233425_10003468_pt1 | contig 28484 bp, 22 predicted proteins | sample Watercolumn_Towu_2_FD_181712 | JGI IMG/M metagenome (GOLD analysis project Ga0233425, IMG submission 181712) | Freshwater microbial communities from Lake Towuti, South Sulawesi, Indonesia - Watercolumn_Towuti2014_140_MG | ecosystem: Environmental > Aquatic > Freshwater > Lake | place...
CTGACTGCCAGACTATCCGGAATTGGTCCGCCTTGCCGGCCCCCTCCGGGAGCTTTACCCTTGGGTAGATCCAGGTGCCATAGGTGATTCGGTCGGGAAGGTCCTCAATGGTTCCGGCAACAGCGCCTATATACAAGGTAATCTCTGCACTTCCCCTGTTTCCCCTCTTATCCTTTACTTCAACCGACAGTTTATGCCCTCCTCCCTTGCGCGAAGAAAAGGTGACCTCCTCTCCCTTTCCGGCATGGTCTCCAGTCCATGAATACGTATAGGGGGCCGTCCCTTCCTGGACATTGGCCTTAATAGCTATGATTTCCCCGGGTTTATAGACCTTCATCTCCGGCCGCGCCTTCAGCCGGACCGCAAGCTGTGACATCTCCGAACCGCCGAAATCCCCGCCACAGGACGAGGAATACCGCCAGGGCAGCACGGCGGGGCTGGGAATCGGATCAGGCAGGCTGAATTCCTTTTTGGCCTTTTCTATCTCGGCAAGATATCCTTTATAATCATTGTAGGCGGCATATTCCTGAAAGTATTTGTATGGTTTGGAGTCCTGTACGGCGGCCAGCTTGGCCTTGAGCATCCTGCTGTTTTCCCACCGCTGCCGCACCGGCCCGTCAAGGCATTTGAATTCCCAATAGGTTGCTGCATCTCGCCCCTCGATACAGATTTTAAGAATGGCCATTTCATTGGAAAGCTTCTGGTACATGGCCTCACTGGTGCATCCCCAGCGCTTTTCCTTTGTGAGGACGTCCTCTATGAACAGACCGCATTTGTAATAGCCCGGCAGGGCCTTTTCAATTTGGGCAATCCGTTCGGCCATCTGCTCTGGGCTCTTCCCTGCGCACTCGGCAGGTGCCGGGGGCGGTCCGTATTTCCCTGAGGCCACACCCCCGAGGACTTCTTTTCGCACGGTCTTGCCGAGTTCTCTAAAGGCCCGATCATCCAACTCTATCAGTCTCTCAAGATAGGGGACGGCATTCTTTAGCCATTCATATTTGACTTCAGCGGTCTTTTTGAGTTCATCCCCGGTAGGCGTCTTGCCTGTCTCTGAACCTTCGGCAGAGACCCGAACGGTCGTCTCATCTCCGGCCACTCTAACCCGGGCATCGCCGGTAACCGCATAGGCCTCCACCTTCAGCGAATAAACGCCCTCCTTTTCAGGCATAAACTGCATGGTCATCTGTCCCAATACCGGTTTACCATCAATCTTCCATTCATATTGCAGGCTTTTCTTGGTCGCCTCATCCGCCGTTACTTCAAGCCCGAAGATAGCCGGTTTCCCCGTCTGTAGCGCACCCTGGGTTTTGCTGATAATCTTGACGGTCGGTGTCCCCAATTTCTTTTTGGTGACAAAAATCTGGGCCACGGCCTCGCCGGTCCGGCCTTTGCGGTCGGTGACCGTACAAGGCAGGGGCACTATGTTTTCATGCCCTTTTCCTGAAAAGGGAGAGAGGGTTACGCGGGCAACGCCTTCCTCCTGTTGGACACCGTTAAAGGTCAGCGCTCCGCTGTCCGGGAGCGGTTTCGCCGAACAGGTAATGGTAATGGTCTCGGCATCGCTAATCGTTGCCTGAGCAGGTTCGACGGAAACCTCAAGCTTGCGGATCTCGTCCGTGATCGCAATAAGCGCCGTCTCCCTCTCCGCCGCCCTGTTGTAAAGGTCTTTTACGGCCACCTTCAGTTTGATCTTTTTCCCGGCCATGCTCCGCGGTGCATAGGCACTGCATACCGTGGGCTGGTTTAAATGCCAGTCCTTCTCCCCCTCCTCCATCCACGACCACATATAGCTGTAGGCCCCTTGATCCTCCCCGCCTTTTACCACCGGGCTTTTGACGCATATCCGCAGGGTTTCCGTCTCCGGCCAAATAGCCGGCACATTGTCCAGTTCGATGCTCAACTCACCGGAGGGCGAGACGGTCAGATTTTTCTCGGCCTTCCCTTCTCTTAATAAACCGCCATAGGTCCTGCGCCGCGGGTCGTTATCCACATCCTGAACATAGACGACGATCTTAATCTTGTCGCCTTCCTTAGACGGCAGGCCCTGGAGGGTAAATTCCCGGCCCTTGTTGTTTTCAAGCTTTTCGACCTCCTGGTCATTGATCAGGACCGCCCACCGGTATCTGAACAGACCGCTGTCCACCCGACGCACCGCATCGGCGCTGAAGACTGGATTCTCTCCGGACTTAACTGTTTTTTTCTCCTCCGGCTTTATGGAAACATTCAGGACATTGGTAGAGACCTTCTTAACGGTTATGGTCTTGAATACACTATCGGTATATCCTTCAGCCGTTCTGGCTCGCATCCCGACCTTTATGTCCTTCCCTTTCCGGTTGATCCCGGAGAGACGGTGGATCCTGGCCGTGGATCCGGATAGGACCTTTTCATTTTCGGACCATTGATAATCCTTAATATTCTGTGTGGGGCTGTCCTGGGGCACCGGGTCAGCGGTAAGGACGGCCTCTTCCGTTTCCTCGATCTCTGTCCGGTCGGCATTGATAACCATTTTCAATTTTGGACATTTTTCGGCCGTCAGGACCCTTACTTTTTTTTCCGCGGTTACCTCTTCGGCGCTGTCCGGTTTTTCCTTTACCTTGAGGCGGATGGTCGCTTCACCGCTGTATTTGGGAATCCAGACCGCTCCTTCCGGTCCGGTGGAATTAATTTTTTCCGCATCATATCCCACCACCGACCAGGAGGTCCGGCAGTCTTTACAATCCCGGTCATATTTCACGGCCAAACGAACTTCCTTGCCCAGACAATAGGGTTCGTTTCCGGTTATCGACCCGATTTTGAGGACCGTACCTTTTTTGGTCAGATCCTGCAGCGCCGCATCATACTTTTTTTTGCAGTCTTCGCTGAGGGAGGTAAGTCTTATCGCCTCATAATAGGTATGGCATAATTTTGCCCGGACAGCCGGCCCATAGGTTGACTCCCGGCAAAAGACCTCTTCACCAGGGATTCCCTTTTTGCAAAAGTCGCTCCCGATTATTTTTTCGACGGCCGCAACGGCCTCATTGACCGCCTTTCCAAAATTAGCCGAGTCCCCTTCCGCCCTCTTGGTCTTTTCACTTAGGGCTGAAAGAGAGCAATCCGGGAAATAGTCGCTTCCCCAGATATAGGGTTGGCCGTCAGAGGTTTTCCCTTCCTTTGTTTCCGGGACGGTGGACTTCCAGCGGCGGGCAATTTCCAGTATTGTTTCGTTGGCCTTTTTAAGGCGGTCATACTCCTTGACGATCTTCTCGAATCGTGCGGCATCGCCCATCAGGTCCTCACCGCCGAACATACCCGTGGTATATTTGACCAGCGGTTGCGAGCAACCGATCTCCCGTTCTATCCTGATTATATCGGCATACCCGGAACCGGTGGCCCATTTCTTGGCCTTCTCGATCTTCTCAATGACCCCCTTGAAGTATTCGAGAACAACGTCATCCACCTTCTTGAGATAGAGCTGATAGAGCTTATCACCGAAAGCACTTCCGCGCGTATCGTATTTATAGGGAAACTCTCCCAGTCGGCCTGATGATACGGCTGTGTTCTCGAGCATCTCCTGGAACTGGAGCAAGACAGGATGGTTCTTTATCTCGGGGATGATAATATGGTACACACCGTTGCATTTGGCGGGGAGATTCAGTATGTCCTCATTGGTGACAAGTTCCAAATCTCCTCCTGACGGGCATTTGAACTGAATTTTGGTGACCTTGTATTCCCGGCCTATTTTTTCGAAAACAGCGCCCTTCATCAAATCATCCACCATGGCCTCGAATTGCCATTTTTGGAATGTGCCGGCAGTCCAGTTTGCCGCTTCGGAAGTTGCCCCGGAAACCATCCCATAAAGTCCTTCCGGCACCGCCAGGAGCGGACAAAACAGGTAGGCCAGCTCAAGAGACATCCTCCCATAATTCCCCATGGTGAAGGCCTCGGTCAGGGTATATCCGGGAAGGCGGCGGGTCATCACTTCATAACCCAGATTCTTGAAGCCCTCCGACCAGGTCTCGGCGTTCATCACCGCCTCCCAGTACGCCTTGCCTTCAAGGGCCAGATTGACTCCCTTATAGGCCGTATTATTGCCGATCGTGCCGAGCACCGTCCCGTTCAGGTATTCATTGACGGCCTTGATGTTCATCGGCTTAATCTTCTTGCCGTCCCTCTCGAATTCGATTCCCTCTGTCTGGCGAAGCTTTTGGATCGTGTGGTTATCGAGGACATCCAGCACATTATTAATCTCATCGATGGCCGTGTCCGCTCGGTCGTGCAGCGTCTGGACACGCTGCCAGATTATGGCTGTCCAGGTCCGTAAGGCCTTGGAGTTGTCCGTAAGCCTCTTCAGCAGTTCTGCAATCCGTTTCTTCTCCTCCGGAGAGAGCTTGAAGGCCAAGCCCTTATTTTTGAAATGGGTGGCCAATTCGATCATCATACTTTTGGCCTTCGGGGGAAACTCGACCTGGGCTTCCGCAAAGGCTTTGAACTCGGTTTCTAGTTCGTTAAGGAGCTTCTTCCTCTCCGCCTCCTTTTCATCACCCTCTTTCATGCCCGTGATCTTCTTTTGACGCTGTTCAAGGGCCACCTCAATATTGTGTCGCATCACCTCCGTCGCCCGCTGCCCGAGTTTCTGGAGAAAGGCCTCGGGATCATTGAGCCAGGCCGATCCCATAATGGTGTCACCTATCAGCAAAACCTTCAGGTATGTTTCTTCCGGGTTCAACTTGGGGTCCTGCTTGGCCTCGATAATCTCGGCCGCCGCCTTGATGAGGTCCGGGTTGATCGGTTCGGGTTTAAATCCTAGGGCGGCCATAATCGCAGCATGCTCCTTGGCGCTGCGGTCCAGATATTTGCATATCCGGATAAGTTTTTCGTGAGGAGATAACCGCTGATGGATGGCATCCCCGGTCACATGACGAAGAAACTCGAGGCTGATGCCCGGCTCCATATCATAGGTCGGCTTTGGATCGGCCTTTTCCTGCTTAATCTGGGCCAGCATGTCGGGACGACCTTCTCTCATGGCCTCGTTGTTCTTGAGGATGCTGAAGATCCTCGCTTTCTCGGCCCTTACCTCCGGGCTTTCCCCTTCCAGGGACCGTTTGACGATCTGGCCGTCCCTAAATTCAATGACCTCCATCTTCCCCCGTCTGATGGCATCCTTCTCGGCCCAGTCTGCTCCGTATTCTCCTATATAGACTGAAAGGGTCGCCGCCCGATGAGCGGTAGCCAGGGCATCCACGGCCACCATGTCCAGGTTGAAAATCCTCTTGATTTCGCCTTCAAAGATATCTCGAATGACAACGGCGTCTTCAGCCCTGAGCATGACGATGGAAAAATCGATGTCTCCCTCGAACTTCATCTTGTCCGGGGTTTCTTTCACCCAGCCGCCGACGTCCATCTTATATATTTGAGGACTTTCAGGGTGATCCCTGAAATATTGTTTGATGGTTGCCTCCCAGGCCTTGAGGACCATTTCCTTGCGGATACTCATTATCGACATTTCGAGGGACCTGAAATTCTGATTCCAGAAGTCCACACCGTGCTTGTAATAGCCCAATTCCTTGTGTTTACCCTTTATGACACTGTCCTTGAATTCGATAAGGTCTTTCATGGAGAGCTGTTCAGCCCCCATTTTGTTATAGAACTCCAGTACCCGGGCCTCCGATAACGGACCGGACTGAAGCTCCTTTAATAGTCTGTTTACCTTCTCAAGTTTGCCGACCTTCGAGGGACCTTCTGGCCCCCCTGGTCCGGTGGGCACCTTCGGTTTTCTTCCGCCGGTTCTGTCTATGGTAACCACCGTCAGGCCTGACCATCCCAGAGAATCTAGCGCCGCTCGAACCTCGACATTTAGGGTCTCCTCGGTGAGAAGAGGTCGGTCTAAAACACAGGAAATCGTTGGCCCAGAGGTCGTTAAACATCTAAGGCGGTTGTCCCAGGTCCATTGGATGGCCCTGTCCACCTGGGCATTCCGGAGGGTTATCTCGAATGGCTGCCCGGCCTTAACCGAAACCTCCGGTCCGGAGAGAAAGGGTTCCTCGGCCAAAGCGGTGAAGGGGATAAAAAGAAGGAACAAGAAGACCAACAGACGCTTAACAATAATCTGTGCCCTGCTCCGGTCAAGACCCTCGTTTTTTCTCATCACATCCTCCAGATATCCTGATGTTTCCCGTCCATTTCCTTGGGGTAGACGACCCAAAACTCCCAGCCTACTTCAGACGAGGAAGTCCGGAAATAGAATCTCAAGGCTTCCCTGGATTATTGGGCCGATTAAAGCAATAAAAAAGCAAAAGGCGGGGAGGTGATCCGACAAGATTTCGGCCTCTTGTTGCCTCTTTCCCCCTTATGGCCAACTATTTCCATTTTCCTGATTGGATATCGCCCTTTCCTTCTTAATGACCTCCCCAATCCTTCGCCTTTGGCCATATTTTGATCTAGAATTTTCTCTTGACACCTGTTTGACTGATGAAATATTATTATTTCACATTTCATTAATCAATAATTAAATGAAAGGAGGTGCGACATGAAGAAGACCGTTATTTTGTTAACTTGTTTAGCTCTGAGCATTCCTGCAGTCTCCGTCGTTCAGGCCCAAAAGTATAAAAGTCAAAAAGAGAGGGAAGAATATTATAACAAACGGGTGAAAGAGATTGATCAGGAGACTGAAAGGGCTACGGACCGGATTAGAGATGGGCAAAAAGGATTATCTAATTCTGGAGCAACCCATAATCGGATTCAAGAACGAGAGAGAGAAGGGGAAGAAAGAAAACGAGCCTTAAAAGAACATTTGAATCGACCACCGGGCGGCCCCTATAAAAAATAAAAAGAGTCTGTGACCTACCGGCCCGGGGTTATAACCGGGCCGTTCAAATTATCCCCCCGCTTCCCCCTTTTTTAATTCATTGTCATACCACAAGGCGAAGGCCAGCATCCCCTTATAGCGATCATCATCGGCGATCAGACCTTTGCACATTTCCCAGGCCCCTTCGCCAAAGGCATTACTGTAACCGGAAAAATCACAGGCAGCCAAAAAGGACCGGGTCAAATCCAGGGAGGTTCGATTCAACTTGCCTTTGCGTAGATCAATCGGATCATTGGGCTCCTGAAAAGGGTCCCAGGCTTCATACCCTTTTTTTAAAATGTGCTTTTGGGCCTTAGGGGACATACTGTCGAAGATGGCCTTTTTCCTTTCTTCGATCTCCGGTGATCTTTTTTCCATGGAGGACTTCGCCTTTCACTTGATTCTAGTCGGCTGATCGCGCCGCACCTCTTGGTTCTTTACCTCCCGAAACCTATTCTCGAGCGGAACAAGCCCGATTTATACCGAAATAAGCTTCATCAAAATCAGTCAGGAGGGTGGTCGATACCGGCAGAAGCCGCGTCCGCAGCTGCTGATCTTTTGCCCCGACTTCTCTTAATAATAATTCGGATAAACCGAAGAGTCGTTGGTTGATCCGGTCCAGGTTGATCGTCGGGTATTGGAGGCCTTCTGTAAACCCCGATTTTCCGCAGGTATGTCCTGCCCCATGGATGGCCGAAGGAACCCCGTAAACCCGGCAGGTAATCGGCCGCTTTTCATAGAGATCACAAAGATCGGACTCATTCAGAAAGGGACAGCGAATCCGTTCTTCCGCTGTTTGCAAAAGGGCCTCTTCTTCTTTTTTGCCTTCCTGAACCATCATCTTGTGCAGCTTCCGTTTTAGTTTATAATACTGCCGGTCGGCCCTATCCGCCCGTTCCAGAATAGCATCCTGCTTTTCCTTATCCAGAAGATGAAAAAAATGGACGTTTAGATAGACCGCCTCCACCAGGGAGAGGTCGAAAACGGCATAACAGCAGTCCGAGCACTTTTCAGCGCAGCGGATGCCTTCCGGGTGGCCTTCCCGAATCTGCCTAACCGACTGGTCAACGCCCTGGACCAGGGCTTCATATTGTTTAAAGGCATTTTCAAAAGGTAGCATAATTATTTCTGTATCCTACTGTTGTACTAACGGCGTGAGCTTCTCGATATTATCCCTGGCAAAATCAATCGAGGGATCCAATTCCAGGGCCATTCGGTACAGTTTGATGGCCTCGGCAAAAAAACCCAACTCCCTCAAATTCGAACCGATATTAGCATAATCAATCCCCGAGCCCGGATCGATCTCGATGGCCCGTTCAAAGGCCTCAATAGCCTTATGGTGCTCTTTTAATTTAAAGTAACAAAAGCCCAGGGTGTTGTAAATCTCTTTTTGCCGGTCATTGTGCTCTTGGGCTTTGAGCAGAGATTCAATAGCCTCTTCATATTTTCCCAGGTCTTTCAAACATACCCCGATGTGGCAGTAAATGCTGCTCAAATCAATATCCCGGGGATTCAAATGCAGGGCTTTCCTGAAATAGTCCAAAGCCTCTTGGGGTTGTTCGTTTCGTTCCAGGGCAAATCCCAGAAAAAAATTGACCTCATAGCGCTCCGGAAAGACCCGGACTATCTTTTGGAGTTCTTCCACGGCCTCGGCCGGGTCGTCCAGCATGGAGACCAGTTTGACCAGATGGAAAAGGGCCCCCGTATGTCTGGTCCGATCGCGGAAATGGGCCCCGGGAATAATGGTATAAACCGCCGGAATGCCCAAAAGAGGATGGGTAACATTGACCATATAGACTTCCAGACCTACGCGGGCCAGGGCCTGGACACAGGATTCGATTTCCAGGCGAATATTATCATTCGAAAGATTAGGCAGGTCGGAAATTGAGATGGTTTTAGGATTGGCCATGACATACTGGGCCTCTTCCAGACGCTGATATTTCGGCAGGGTCGGTCGATACTGGGTCCGGTTGATAAAATCCCCGGCCAGTTGGGCGATCTCGGTCACCGCCCGGATCAGGGACTTTTCGGGATGAGGGGTCGTCCCGGCAGTAAAGACAATCTCGCTTTTTTCAGGAAAGGTAGAGGGGTCATAGGCCAGGGACCCTACTGTGGGGATCCCCGTATCCAGGGAAAAATCTTTTAAGAAAAGTTTGATCCCTAGACGATCGAATTTATCGATCAGATCCCGGGCCGCCGGGTCGGTGACCGAAGCCGGGTCAATAGTCGGTGTGAGCATGAGGTCATTACTGATCACGGAGGAGACGTGCCGTTCGACGATCTCACAAAGGCCTTGGAGGATGGCCTCCTCAAAAGTATTGCCGGCTGAAGGCCCGTTATATTCATGGATCACATAAAACCAGTCAATGGGGACCAGGAGGTCTTTCTTTTGGGTCAAATTATGGGCCCAGACCCAGGCCAGAGGGATGTCCTCAAAAATAGCCCTGATTTTATCAAGGTCCTTCGATTGATCATAAAAACATAAAGACAGAGCCTCAAAAGGTATGGCCTGGTCCTGAATATTTTTATATTTCTCTATGATAAAAGGACGGTTTTTTATAAAAGTAAAAAAACTGAACCGTTCAGCCAGTTCCACCAGGGCGCTGGCCTCCGATTGTTCCGGGGTCCCGCCTTTGCCCATCTGCTTCTGGGTCCCGATGGTCCGGACGGCATCTTCGCCACAGCGACTGATAAAGATGGGGATACCCAGTCTTCCATTATCAATCCGGATGGTTTCTTTGAGGATATCCAGTTCCACACTTTTCAGGAGGGTTCGAACGCGGTCGATCGTTTCCCGGGGGGTCCGGGATTTATCCTGATCATATGTATAGGTTTTAAAACAATCTTTTAAGACAATTCCAGATGACATACCTTACCCCTCTCCCTTGTTAATCCGTTCGACAATCCGTTTTGCGGCCATCAAGGCCCCGTTTGTTTTTATGTCCGGTTGGCGCCGGGGCTGACCGGCCAGTTCCTTCAAATAAGGGCCCCAGTTTCCCGAATATAAATCTTCCTGGGGCATATAACAAGAGGATAGTTGACTTTTGATCCCCGCCACCAGGATCGGGTATTCCGGGAAGAGCCCCCGATCCGAATAAATCATCGGCGTACCATGGGACAGGCATTCGGAAACCATCCCATAACCGGGTTTTGTCATCACAAAATCGGCCATATGGACCATATCAACAAAAGAAATCTCTTTCTTATCTACACTTTTAAAGATGGAAGCCCCCCACTTCAAAGGAGCATGAATAAGAAATAGATATTCTGAGGATAATTGTTTTATCTTTTTCAGGGCCTTTTCGGAAAGATCCAGCCGGGTATACCCGATTAAACCGATTTTTCGATCTTCTGGAAGGGCCAGTTTTCGACGAAGTTCAGACCTCGGTGTCCGGGAGTGTCTGGCCACTAAGGGGATATCTTCCATATATCGAAAGGTGCCCCCCATCTCCCCGTAAAAAGGAAGACGCAATAACACGCCGCCCGCCTGATAATAGCCTCTTATGGTCTCAACCAGCGGGACCCATTCCGGGTCCTCTTGGCAATAACTCGAATAGATCCAGTCCCAAGAAAAATTACTGACCCCGATGGCCGGGATACCCATCCCGGCTGCGGCGGCTAAAGGGATAAAGGGGATATCGCAAACCACCCCGGAAACCTTTTCCGCTTCGAAAAAGGCTTGTTCCCGGGAGATCAGGGCTTCGGCCTCCTTTAACAATCTTTTGACTTCTCCTTTGGTTTTCTCCAGATCGAATCGGATATTATCCAATTGGTAAAGCCCCACATCAAACTGCTCTGAGACCAAGGGCAGACGATGATCCAGGTCTTCGTTGAACAAAAAGGGGGGGGCAGTGGTTTTAATCCAAACTTCACATCCCAACCGAAGGAGTTCATTAATGATTTGGATTGACCGGACCGCATGACCGAAACCATGTCCGGAAATATAATAGACGATAGGACCGGGTATCTGAAAGGCATCCATCATAGATTAAACACCAAAATAATATTGCCTCGAATTTTTCAAAATTGCCTAATCCTCTTAATTTATGATACTATATGTAACTTAACAATTATGAAACGATTCACCTTGATCTTAGTATGGACCGGCCTCTTTATTGGCCTTTCCTTTTTGCCGGGGAGCCCTCTCCGTTTACTCTGGGCCCAGTCGGCCGGCCTTTACTCCTTGCAGGTTGCTTCCCTGCCGACAAAAATAAGTGCCCAAAAAGAGATGGAGCGTCTGAAATCGCATCACCTTCAGGTCCAAGCTATTTCCTGGGAAGATCGGGAGAATAAAACCTGGTTTATCATCTCCCTAACGGGTTTTCGGAACAAGGAAGAGGCCGTCAAAAAGGGAAATCAATTAATTCAAAAAAAGGTCATCCGGACCTTCCGGGTTTCTCTCCAGAAGATCTCTGAGGAGGCTCCTCACAAACCGCAACAATCCCCCCCTGCGCCTTCATCCCTTTCCCCAAAAGCAAAGGGTTCCTCTTCCGGAATGGGCCCGGTATATGTGGGGCCCATTTTTTCGGAAGAACCCCAAGAGAAGAAACCACCGGAAGTCAAAGAATCTCCCGCACCTTCCGTCTCGGCTTTTCGCCTCCAGGTGGCCTCTTGTTTGACTCTGGAGGCCGCTCAAAAAGAAATTGAACGTCTTAAATCCCACCGCCTTAAGGCAAACTATTTGCTTAGACAAACCCAAAAGAACAAAAAGGTCTTCCTCATTTATCTCGATTCATTCAAAAGCAAAGAAGACGCCACCCAAAAAGGGAATCAGTTGCTCCAGAAAAAAATTATTAAGTCTTTCAGTGTCCTGTCCGAAAAAAAAGGGGAGGAACCCGCCCCTTCGAAAATCAAAGAAGCGTCCCCTCTTCCGGGAAAGCCTGTCTCAAAAGAATCTCCAGTCCCCGGGAAATCCCTTGTTTATTTTGGTCCGATTTCCGTCAGGGAGGACGAAAAGACTATCCGGGTTAACATCATCCTAGACCGAAAAATTTTCCCGGAGATTACCACCGATAAGGTTGAAGAGGGCTCTCGTTTGATCATAACCTTTAAAAATATCGACAAGGCCATCGTCCCTATTCAGTTTGAAAAAATTCAATCCAAGACCCTTCTGTCCTTCAGTTTAGCCCCAAAGGAATCCGATTGTACGTTTATCCTTGTTTTGAGTTCAGCCTATAATTACGAAGTGGATCAGAAGTATTATGAAAAGGAAAAGATCTACTCCTTGCTTATCGGCAAAGAATTGCCCGCCAGCCCAAATCCGGACAAAAAGGACTAACGCAGCCCCCCAAACGTCCCGAAGTCTATTAACGGGACCGGAGAGAGGTCGAATACACCGGTGACCCAAAAATTGTTGAGCGGATCAGGTTGCCGCAGGAATAACCTTGATTAAGACCTTCCGGGTTCTCGGCCCGTCAAATTCACCGAAAAAGATGGATTGCCACGTTCCCAGAACCGGCCGCCCGTTGTCGATGATAACCGAAACGGAGGCCCCGATCAAACTGGCCTTAATGTGGGCCGCCGAGTTTCCCTCACCATGTTGATAAGGGCCGCTAAAGGGGATCACCTGATTGAGTATGCGGAGGATATCTCCCTGGACACTGGGATCGGCACCTTCGTTGATCGTCAGTCCGGCGGTGGTATGGGGGCAGTAAATAAGGGCCACCCCCTCCAAGACCCCGGTTCCGGAAAGGGCTTTTTCAACATCCCGGGAGATATCCAAAAATTCGGTTTGTCGAGAGGTTTTTATCGATAAGGTGATCACCATAGTCCTCCTCATTTTTTAACCCAGGGGGGGATAATTATCCCTCCCTCACTTTGTTCTTCCACCTGATCGGATGGGTCTGCTTGACTGTCGTCCCCTAATTCCCCCAGAAGGGCCCTTTCCATCAGCCAGAGCAACAAAGGATTATTCTCCAAATCGCGGCCTTTTCCTTCCATTACGGACCGGGCAGCGGAAAAAAGGATCTCAGCCTCCTCCATTCTCCCCCTTAAATAATACAAATAGGAAAGCTCCTCCAGATAACGGAGAAGATCGCTCTTAGCCGGATCCTGAAAAATCTCCCGGCGTGCCCGACGGATAATATCCCAAATCTGCTCTCTTTTTTGGGACTGACTGAGAATCAGAATACCCCCCTGGACATCCTGAATGGCTTTTTGATAAGGCTTGATCCATTCTTCCGGCAGTTGATAATAATGGACCTCGGGAATGCCGAGGAGGCGGGTCATGTCCCCGAACACCTTGCCTCCTTCTTCAACCACCGGGAAAAAATTTCGGATAATCGGACAGGGGGCCATCGTTTTCAACCCGCTTAAATAGCTGAGGATAGCGGCATAAATCCCCTCATCATCCGGCGACAGGCCGGACTTTCGGTCATGGGCCTCCTTTAATAAATAGGCCACCTGTCCGGGATCGGCTTCAAGAAAAGAATGACCGGACTGATCGGCCAAATCAGTCAGGATCTCTTTAGCCCCTTTTTTACTGACCTCCAAGGCCGTCAGACTGCCCAGATGACCTTCCGGTTCAATGAGGGCGAACATAAATATTTTTCCGGCAGGGGCCTTGGGAATGAGCATGGCCAGCATTCGATTCCGGGCCGGATCATATTCGGAAAGATACGCAGTCACCCGGACCTCATCTAAAGCCTTTAGGACCCCTCGTCCCTTCGGCACCTTCTTCTCCTCCTGGATATCCGGAAGGGTCACCCCTTTTTGTTCCAGAAGATAAAGGGTCCGTTTTATCCCTTTTTGCACAGGGCGTGCCTTTACCCGGTCAAGTAAAACGAATAAGAGGCGGGCTAAGCCTTGCGTTGGTTGAGAGAGGATCTTTCCAAAAAGTCCTTCGACCAGAACGGGATGGGTATCCAGCTCTTTGGCCAGATGATTTATGGCCTCCGGTTCAACGGTCTCGACATCCTCTGTTCCGGTTAAGTCCGCTACTAGGGCCCCCATTTTTTCCAGAAGATCCGAGTTGATTTCCGGAGAATTATTCTTTAAACCGTGTCTTGATTTTTTTGCCATGCCTATTCTTCCTAAAAAAATTAACTTTGTATATTGTCATGTTTGTCCTTTCCCTGTCCATCAAAAAATTTTTATCGTTTGACAACCCGGCCTACTTGGCATAATACTCTCCAAACATTTTCCGACATTTTAGCGAAGGAGTTTTTTATGGATCTGGCTGCCAGGTGGAAACGGATATCCTCAAAAATAATCGGCTCTTTCCGTATTTTTTCAATCCGGGAAGACCGTTACCAATTACCCCGTCATGATCGGGAGGCCTCCTTTTTTATCCTGGAAAGCAGCGACTGGGTCAATGTCATCCCGATGACCGAGGCCGGTGAAATCATTTTGATCCGGCAATTTCGTTTTGGAACCGAAGAAGTGACCCTGGAGATCCCAGGAGGGATCGTGGAGCCCGGTCACACACCTTTGGAAGCAGGGCAGAATGAACTCCTGGAGGAAACCGGATTTAACACGGACCAATGGGAGTATTTGGGTTATGTCCATCCCAATCCGGCCTTTCTGAACAACCGCTGTCATAGCTTTCTGGCCCGGGGGGTCAAAAAAGTGGCTGAAACACGATGGGAAGAGAGCGAAGAAATCGAAGTCCTGAAAGTCCCTTATCCGGATATTAAAGACTTGATTGCCAACGGTCAAATCAGGCATTCTCTGGTTGTCTGTGCTTTTCATTTTTATGGCCAACACCGGCAGAAGGAAGAGGAGTCTTAAAATCTTTCCCGTGCCGGACCGGCCGGCAAACGACAAGACCTGCCAAGTCCCAACAGTCTGATTTTATTTTTATCCTTGACCCCTTAGAGCGCCTATTTTATACTTCTTCCAATTTCATCAACTGGTGTAAAATTATGTTCATCACGTTCGAGGGTATTGAAGGTTCCGGAAAGACCACCCAGATTAACCTTCTCAAGAAGTTGTTAAAGGAACAGGGGCTTCCCTGCCTGATCACTCGGGAACCCGGCGCAACCGCAATCGGTCTCCAAATAAGGAAGATACTCCTTGATCAGAAAAATAAACAGATGGCCCCCCAGGCCGAACTGTTTCTTTACCTGGCCGACCGCTGTCAACATCTATCCGAAAAAATCCATCCGGCCCTCTCCCAGGGTCGTTGGGTCATTTCGGACCGGTTTTGGGATGCCACCGTGGTTTATCAGGGAATGGCCCGGGGGCTGGATTTAAAGGTCCTTAATCGGTTACGCCCCTGGATCCTGGGTGAGGTTCAACCGCACCGGACCTTCCTGCTGGATTTACCGGTTTCCCTAGGGCTGGCCAGGGCCTGGGAACGGATTCAGGCTTCACCGGAGACAATAAAAGAATCCCGTTTTGAGAAAGAGGCCAGGACTTTTCATGAAAAAATCCGCCAAGGCTATCTAACCTTGGCCCGTAAAGAACCGAAACGGATTAAGGTGATCGATGCCACCCTCCCTCCGGCGGCAATCCACCGGCAGATCTCAGCCCTCCTCCCTTTGCGACCCTGACTCAAAACAGCTTATGGATAAAAAGACCCTCTTACGGCTTCGCGAACTCCTGGATATCGCCCTCGAGGTTGAGACTCCTGAGGCCTATTACGGCCTCACCGAAGCTATGGCCCACATGTTAAGTTCCCCCGGGGAGTTGACTTCCGAAAAGGAGGAAGGAGACAATGAATTAAGCCGGGTCATCTCCCACCTGACCGAGATCTGGAAGACAGGGTCCGTCCCTCTGACCAACTTACCCGGAACAGCGGAACAACAGGCCCTTCTGGCCGGATTGATTTCAGAGATATCGGGACTTCAGCGAATTGCCCTGGATTTATGTCAGGGAGACTTATCCTCCTCGCCGATTCTTGGCGGCCTCACCGGGGAATACCTGAAAAGACTTCAGGCCCACTTACAGCAGGTCACTCGGCAAACCAAAAAAATCACCGAAGGGGATTTCCGCCAACGGATTGATTTTTGGGACGGCTTTTCTTCTTCCTTTAACACTATTATCCAAAGACTGGCCGAATCACAGGATCAACTTAAAGAGGTCGCCCAGGAACTCGTTACCATAAACACCCATTTGAAAGAAGAGATAGATAAACGTAAACGGATAGAATCGGAGTTAAAGCATTATCATACCCTCCTGGAAAACCTCTCGGTTACCGATGGCCTGACCGGAATCGCCAACCGGAGGCGATTTGATGAATTCCTGATGAACGAATGGCGCAGATCTGTTCGGTATCGAACCCCCCTTTCCCTTATCTTACTGGATATTGATTTTTTTAAGGCCTTTAATGACCATTACGGCCACCTGGCCGGAGATGACTGTCTCCGCCAGGTGGCCATGGGTCTAAAAGAAATTATCCAACGGCCCGGAGATCTTTCGGCCCGCTTCGGGGGAGAAGAATTCGCCTGTATCCTAACCGTTACCCAGGCCAAAGGGGCCCGTTCCCTGGCCGAACAGATCGTCAAAAAAATCCAGACCATGAACATCCCCCACAAGGGCTCTTCGGTGGCTGATCGGGTGACCGTGAGCATGGGGGTAGTAACCATTTTTCCGACCGTTGGCCAGCAGCCCCTCGAATTACTTCAAAGGGCCGATGAACTTCTCTATGAAGCCAAGGGCCTGGGCCGTAATCGGATCAGGGTTTGGCCGGACCCGGACACAAAAAAGAAGGCCTCCTAAGAGGCTGAGAAGAACAGAGCCGGACAAGGCCTGGCTGAAAGCTGGGCACCTGGCGAAGGTTTCTCCCCCTGACTGGGAAGATGACTCACTCTTTTAAGAAAACAAATCTATGTCCTTCAACGTAATACATGGTCAGGAACGGGCCCTAAAAAGTCTCAAACAGTCTCTCTTAAGGGACAAGGTCCATCAGGCCTATCTTTTCTGTGGTCCCGAAGGGGTGGGCAAGAAAATGACGGCTCTGGAATTAGCCAAGGCCTTAAATTGTGACCACCCCGGGCCGGAAGGTGGATGTGACTACTGTCCCTCCTGTCGCAAGATCGAAAAAGGGATTCACCCCGACATCCTCCATGTCAAACCGGAGGGGGCCCAGATCCGAATCGAACAAATTCGCAGCCTGACTCAGCAGCTTTCTTATGGCCCGGCCTTGGGGCGAGCCAGGCTCTGCCTTTTGGATAGGGCCTCCGACTTAAATGAACCGGCGGCCAATGCCTTTTTGAAATCCCTGGAGGAACCTCCTCCGGGTACCTTTTTTATCCTTTTGGTCCGGGACCAAGGAGATCTCTTGCCCACCCTGGTCTCCCGGTGTCTTTCTATCCCCTTTAATCCCCTTCCTTCGGATTTTATTGCCGACCAGTTATTAAAAGAAAAAGGGGTATCCCCGGAAGAGGCCCGGACCTTGAGCGTGGTCTCCGGGGGCAGTCTGGGGAAGGCCCTGGATTTTTTAAAAACCAATTTTTGGAAAAAACAAGAGAAATGGGTTGTTCAACTGGAAGGCCTTTCTCAGGCCGGACCAAGCCAATTGCTCGCCTGGGCCAAGTCCTGGCTGGGTGCTCGGGAAGAGATTCTGGAAAACTTGGAGATCGGGCAATGGTGTTTGCGGGATCTGATCTGGATCAGGGCCGGATTGGAAGACCGACTCTCTCTCCGCCGGGAGTTAATGGAGCGAATGCGCGCCCTGGCCTTCAGCCGTCCTGATTCGGTCTGGCTTAAACATCTTCTTCTACTCAATCAGGCGGCGGCCTATCAGACCCAAAATGTCAATACCCAGTTAAACTGGGAAATCCTTTTCTTAAAGATGGCCGGACTTTCTTCGAGTCAAGAGCGATGAGTCCAGATCCTTTTCAGGCATTCGAACCTTATAGCCCGCCTTGTACAAATGGGAAATAATTTCGCGGAGATGGGGCAGCCCACGGGCCTGAAGAATGATCTCCACCTCCGCCGACTGGAGGGGCAGACTGGTAAAGGCCCGTTGATGATGGACCTCGACAATATTGGCCTTCCATTCGCCGAGGAGCCGGGTCAAATCCGCTAAGGCCCCGGGCACATCCCGGACTTCAATCAACAGACGGGCCATTCGTCCGGATCGAACCAGCCCGCGCTGGATAATGGAAGATAAGATCATCAGGTCTATATTCCCCCCGGAAAGGATCAACCCCACCTTCCGTCCTTTAAACCGAGGGCCCTGCTTGATCAAGGCGGCCAAGCCGGCAGCCCCGGCTCCCTCCACTACGGTCTTCTCCTCTTCCAGATAAAGGAGCACGGCCTTCTCCAGCTCCTTTTCTTCCACCAGGAAAATCTCATCAACCAACTTTTCAATAATCGGCACGGTCAGGTGCCCTGGGGTCTTGACGGCCAGTCCTTCGGCGATGGTTGGAGGCCGGCATTCGATGGGTCGCTCTTCCAACGTCTGAACCATGGCTGGAAAACGGGCCGCTTGAACCCCGTAAATCTCCATGGATGGTTTAAGGTGTTTAGCCGCCAAGGCCACCCCGGCAATCAAACCGCCTCCCCCTATAGGGACGATCAAGGCCTCCAGTTCGGGGCAAGTCGTGAGCATCTCCACCCCAAGGGTGCCCTGGCCGGTCAAGACCATTTCGTCATCATAGGGATGGATCAGGGTCAGGTCTCTTTCCCGGGCAATTTGCCGGGCAAGGACCCCGGCCTCATCCACGCCCTCGCCTTCCAAGATGACCTCGGCCCCAAAAGAGGCGGTTTGTTCAACCTTGATGTTGGGGGTAAAACAGGGCATGACGATCACCGCCGGGATGTCCAAACGCCTGGCGTGATAGGCCAAGGCCTGGCCGTGATTTCCGGCCGACATCGTCATGACCCCCTTCTGCCTTTCCTCCGGGCTGAGCGAAAGCAGTTTGACCAAAACCCCCCGTTCCTTGAATGAGCCGGTATATTGAAAATTCTCAAATTTTAAAAAAACCTCTGAGCCGGTCAGATGAGAAAGAGTGGTCGATAGGGCACAGGGCGTTTCGATAATATGACCTTTAATCGCTTCAGCCGCCTTTAAAATACCCTCATAGGAGATCGGTGTCTTTTGCCTGTCCAAAGTTATTCTCCTTTCTGATATGGCCCAACCCGGACCAGCCAGGACCAAAATTGGATTAACCGGGCAGAGGTTATCGCTGGTCCGGGTTAAGGATTTGTTCTCTAATAAATTCTATCCATTTTGCGCAGATTTTTTTCTTTTATCTCCTGGATATGGTAACATAAACGAATTCATCAGCAAGGAAAAGTTCAAACCGATTCCAAATAAAAAGGAGAATCCCTATGAAACTGCCCCAATATGTTACCGCCGAGGAAGTACAAAAAGTCTGCCGGTCTTTAGGCCTTCGCAACTGGGCCGCCTTAAAAAAAGCTGAGGTTAAAGCAGAAGAAGCCCAACTCATCTTAAACGAGGTAAAACCCAAAGGGATGAAGATCCCCCTGGAAGAATTCCGGGCAGGCCTGGAAGTGGAGCTTGAGCACGGTACACGGTATAAAGAGGCCAATGTAACCAATAACCACCCTTTGCTGACCGGGATGATCGTCGTGGCCCATCTTAAAGAATCTCTCGATTATTACCGGAGGTTGGAGGTGGCCGAAATTGAAGGAGATCTCCTGAAGGCCTTTGCCGGCAAGAACCCGGCCAAAGCCGAAAGCAAATATAAAATGCTGGTCAAGGCCAAACTGGCCCTGGCTCAGATCGAATCCGAATCTTTGAGCTGATCGCTCTCAACCCTTACCGGTTCATACCTTAGCCGGAAGCCAGCCTCTTCGGGTTTATAAGTCAGGCAAGAATTCTTTAACCAGTTCCGGTCATCCTCCAGAGGAAAGTCGAGGCGGGAAAAACTGCCCCGGCTTTCCTGACGGCCCAGGCTGGCCGTTAGAACAGCCTTCAACACCAGGACTCCGGAGAGGAGGTCTTCCTTCAACCGTCTTTCTTCAATGGTCAGGGGCCTTAGATTTTCCAACTGGCTACCCAGACCCTCCATATCCGCCAATCCCTGTCTGAGCCCCTTTTCCGTTCGGAGAATGCCTGCATAATCCCAAGCCCTTTCTCGCAAATAATTTCGAAGGTCCCGGAGCTGTGACAAGACCGGTCTTTCCCCCGGGGTCCATCCCGGCCCCTTTTCAAGCCTGATCGAACCGTTTAAGGGGTGCCTGCGGGCATAAAGGGCGGCCTGCCGGCCGGCAATGTGCCCCATAACCGCACATTCGGTCAGGGCGTTTCCTCCTCGACGGTTGGCCCCATGGAGTCCCCAGGCCACTTCTCCACAGGCAAATAGCCCCGGAAGCCGGGTCTCTCCCAGGGGATCGGTCCGGAGTCCTCCCATAAAAAAATGGGTTGCCGGTGCCAGGGCCAGGCATTTCTCTTGAGGATCAAAGGGAATTTTTTTAAAAAGGGATAAGCGCAGGGGGTCCCAGTCCCCTTCCGGGACCTCACGGCAATCCAGATAAACCGGTCCTTTTTGTCCTTCTTCGTAAAGGAGGATGGAAAGCCGGTCTCTTTGCGTCAGCGTCGCCTTATTCAAAGGGCCCAGCCCCCACTGGGTCAACAAATCGTTTCCGGCAGAATTGATCAACCGTAGAGAATCGGGATAGGGGGGATAGATCAATAGAGAAGGCCGCCGGGGTTCAGCGAGGACCAAGGGATAGAACTGGACGAATTCCATATCCCACAAGGCCAATCCGGCCTTGGCGGCCAGGGCATACCCCTGGCCCATGATGCCCTTTTGATTATCGTTACGCCGATAAATCGCCCCTGCTCCGCCGGTGGCCAGGATGACCGCCGGGGCACCAAGGACCAGATCCTGACCCTCCTCATCGAATCCTTTGACCCCGCTTATCCTATCTCTACCAAAGAGTTCCGTAATATAAACATTTCTCTTTACCGTGATCCCCGGTAATTTGAGCAGGTTTTCAGCCAAAGACTTGACCATAATCAGGCCGGGGATACTCTCCGGCCCAGGGGTAAGAACTAAGAAATGGCCCTTCCCCTCCTTAAGGGGAAGTCCCCTTTCTTTCAGAAAAATCATCCTTTCCAAGGCCTCTTCGGCAATCTGTCTGACAGAGGCCCTGTTATTGATCTTCCGGCCCACCTGGATCGTATCGCGGGCAAAGGCCTCCGGACTGTAATCAACGGTCGGAGAGGCAAAAAGACCATTGGCCAGAGCGGAATTTGTGCCCCGGCCCACCGCCCCTCGATCGATTAAAAGAACCCTAACCCCTTCGGCCTGGGCCGCATAGGCGGCCGTCATCCCGGCCAGACCGGCCCCAATAATAATTACCTCGAACGAGGGGACTTCGGACATTTCCTTCTTCCTTCCTTTTCCGGCCCGACGATTCCCGAACCCTTTGGCAGGGTTGAACATTTCTCTCTTGACCCTTTGCTCGCCCTCTTTTATAATCTATGTCAGGAGGAGTGTACATTATAATTTTAACCCGTAGCAGAATAAACCTATCGGGTGGAAATGGCGGATTAACAAATATGGATTACAAGCATAAGAAATTCCTGGTGGTTGACGACTTTCAGGAATTCCGGGCTTCGGTTCGAAATATGCTGCAGAGTTTCGGGGCTATGTCGATCGACGGGGCGAATACCGCTCAATCCGCCATCAACATGATCCAAACAAAACCCTATGACGTCATCCTTTGTGACTATAACCTGGGGCATGATCAGAAAGACGGGCAGCAGATCCTGGAAGAGGTCAAACACAGGGAATTGATCAAGTTGTCGACCGTTTTCATCATGGTCACGGCCGAGAACACGACGGAGATGATCATGGGGGCCTTTGAATACGCCCCGGACGATTATCTCATCAAACCTTTTGCCAAGGAAATCCTTAAAGCCCGAATCGACAAGGCCTTCAAGAAAAAGGCCGATCTGGAGCTGGTTGAATCGGCCGTAAAGAAAAAAGAATACCGACATGCCATAGACCTCTGCGAAGAACAGATCGAAAATAATCCACCCAATCTTTTTGAATATCTACGATTAAAAGGAGACCTCTGTCTTTCCATCGGGGACTATGACCGGGCCAGAGATCTGTATGAGATGGTCCTGGAAATGCGAACCATTCCCTGGGCCAAAATCGGCTTAGGAAAGGTCTTTTATTACCAGGAAAATTATGCCGAGGCCCGGGAGATTTTCTATTCCCTTGTTCAAGAAAACAAAATGTTGATTGTGGCCTATGACTGGCTGGCCAAGACGCTTCAAAAGCTGGATGCCCCGGAAGAGGCCCAGCTTATTCTGCAAGATGCCTTGAACATCTCCCCGAAATCAGTGAACCGGCAAAAACACCTTGGGGATGTCTCCCTTCAGATCAAAGACTTTGATGTTTCCGAGAAGGCCTTCAAATCCGCCATTGAAGTCGGCAAACATTCCTATCTTAAAAGCCCTACCGTTTATACCGGACTGGCGAAATCCTTTATCGGGAAAAATGAACCGGAAAAGGCCCTACCCGTCTTGACCGATATCAATAAAGACTTCCGGGAAAGTCCCGAGGCCGCCTTCCAAGCCGCTGCCATGAAGGGCGTTGTCTATCGGACGATGAATAAAACGGCGGAATCTAAACAATGCTTCCAGGAGGCCGAAGACCTCTTCAAGACCTCCGTCAAAAACATCCCCCAAGAGATTATCGTCGATCTGGCCAAATCCTGCCTGGATGTGGGGGAAAAGGAATCCGGGTTGCAGCTTCTCAAGGAAGTGATCCGCAATAATCATGAAGATGAAGACCTCCTCAAGAAGGTCCAGACTATTTTTAATGACGCCGATCTAAGCGATGAAGGCAAACGCTTAATCACCACGACTCAAAAAGAGATTATCCAGATCAACAACCAGGGAGTGAAACTGGTTGAAGAAGGAAAATTCACCGAGGCCATGGATTGTTTTGAAAAAGCGGCTGCCAGTCTGTCGAGTAATAAAATTATTTTGGCCAATACGGCCCAAACCCTGCTCATGGTTTTGAAAAAAACCGGCATGGACAGAACCCTGCTCCGTCGGGCCAAAAAATATTTGACTCGCCTACAAGAACTTGATCCTAATTATAAAAAAATCCCCACCCTCCTGGAAATGCACGAAAATCTTTCTCGCTCCGCGGATCGAAAAGAGTGAGGTTAGAGGCTGGGGAAGGCGGCTTCAGGAGACCTGCGATGGATAGAAATGAGCATACCCTTGATTTTTCAACCTATCTGGCCTCATTGATTCATGACATCAAAAACGCCATTGGTATGCTGCTGAACACGACCGATGACATCCTCGACCGCTGCACATCGGATAATTGCCGCTCTTATCCCCTGCTCTCCAATCTTCAATATGAGTCCAAGCGGGTCAATAACAACCTTATTCAATTATTGACCCTTTATAAGATGGATAAGGCCCAATTGACCCTGAACATCGATTATCATGAAATCGGTGATTTTGTGGAAGAGGTCATCTTGACCAATAAGCCGCTCCTGGATTTCAAAGGGATCCGTATTGACACCGATATCCCGGACAGCTTGTGTTGGTTTTTTGATAAAAATCTTATCAGCGGGGTTATTAACAATGTCTTTAATAATGCCTTCCGCTATACAAAGGACATGATCAAACTCACAACCCGGAAAGATGAACAAGGATATCTGGTAATTCAAATCGAAGATAATGGACCCGGCTACCCGGAAAGCATGCTCAACGCCATCCCCAATTCTCCCCTCAAAACCAGTTTCTTTACCGGAGGAACCGGGCTTGGTCTATACTTCGCCTATTGCGTTGCAAAGTTGCATAAGAATAAGGGTCGGGAAGGGTATATCCTGATCACGAATAATCCCGACCAGGGGGGATGCTTCAGTATCTACCTGCCTTAATCAAGATCTTAGAATTTTCTGAAAAAATCCTTTTTTACAGGTTGCTCAAAAAGGTTCAGATACAAGGCGCCCGAAATTTTGAGGAATGAGTCGTACAAATTAGTACGTCGCAATGACGAGAAATGAGGGCAACGCAGTAAATGGGCCTTTTTCAGCAACCTGTTAAAGTTTGGGCTCCTTCCACCAGGGATAAAAATCCGGCAAATCCTCGGAAACCTTCAGGGAAAACCTGGGCGGTCGTTTTTCCAAAAAACTCTGGACCCCTTCATAAGCATCCTTCTGGCGGCCGGCCCAGAAAAAGCACCGTGAATCGATCAAATGGGCCGATTGGGGATCGGGCTCGCCTAACCCGTGCCAGAGCATGGCCTTACTAAGGGTCACCGAAACCGGGGCGCTGTTTTCAACGATCTCTTTAGCCAACGCCATGGCCTTGGGAAGGACTTCTTCTTGGGGAACCACGTAATTGAATAATCCGGAATGCGCCTCCGCCTTGGCCGGGAAGACCCGTCCGCTGTATATCCATTCCGCAGCCTTGGAAATACCGACAATGCGGGGTAAAAACCAGGAGGAACAGGCCTCGGGGACCACTCCACGTCGGCAAAAAACAAAACCGATCTTGGCCTCTGCCGCAGCGATTCGAATATCCATAGGCAGGGTCATGGTCATCCCCACCCCCACCGCCGGACCATTAATCGCCCCGATGACCGGTTTTCGACAATTATAGACGGCCAGGGCCACTTTCCCCCCGCGATCCCGATGCTGGCTGATGGAAATAGGATGCCCCTCCCTGGCGACGCGATCAAAGGTCTGTCCGCCTGAAGAGAGATCGGCCCCGGCGCAAAAGGCCTTCCCGGCCCCGGTCACCACGACGACCCGAACATGATCATCGTCATCGGCCTCGGAAAAAAGATCCATAATTTCCTGGGCCATAATCGGGGTAAAGGCATTCATCTTCTCCGGTCTGTTGAGGGTCAAAATAGCTACACCGTCCTTGACTTCATACTGGGTTTGGGTAAGTTCCATAATTAAACCTTTTCTTCGTAACAAAATGGGTGGTCAAGCTTATCATAGGACTTTTCGAGGTGCAAACGATTAATGCCTTTTTCTCTTGACTTAAATGGGAAATCCGGAGAACCTAGTCAAACATCATTAACTAAAAAAACTGATCGTTAATCCTATGGACCAATTTCCTTTCCTAACCCTTACTCAATTAATTACCGCATTAAAAAACGGAGATATAACTCCCCGGGAACTGACTCATCGATACCTCTCCCATATTGAACGGTTCAATGAACGCTTAAAGGCTTTTCTGCGGATAACCAACGAGCGGGCCCAGAAAGAGGCCGGTGGGGTGAGCAAAGGCAGCGAATCCAGCAGCCTCTTGGGGGGCATTCCCTATGCCGTCAAAGACCTCTTTGATGTTGAAGGGGTCCCCACCACTGCCGGCTGCCGCTTGCTTTCCAATAATATCGCCTTAAAGGATAGCACAGCGGTCGGGCGTCTTTCCCAGACCGGAATGGTCCTCCTCGGGAAAACCCATACCGTCCAGTTCGCCTTCAGCGGAGTGGGAATAAACCATGACCAGGGCACTCCCGTGAATCCCTGGATGTCCACCCCCTATGTGCCCGGAGGCTCCAGCAGCGGTTCGGCCGTAGCCGTGGCCTCGGGTATGGTCCCTTTAGCCCTGGGCACGGACACCGGCGGATCGGTGCGTATTCCGGCGGCCCTTTGCGGAATCGTCGGTCTGAAAACCACGGTGGGGCGCATCAGCCGCTCCGGGGTCTATCCCCTGAGCTGGACCCTGGATTCCGTCGGGGTGCTGACGCGGACGGTGGAAGATGCCGCCCTGGCTTACCCGCTTTTGCAAGGCCCTGATCCGGAGGATCCCCTGACCTTAACTGTCCCTCCTCCGGATGGTCGCCACAGATTGAAGGCCGGCCTCAAGGGTCTTCGTCTGGCCTTCGGAGAAACGGTCTTTTTCGACGACGTGGATCCGGAAGTTGCTCAAGCGGTTAGAGACACCGCTCCGAGTTTTCAATCACTGGGGGCCCGGGTTTCCCGGCTGGAATTACCCGAAGTGGCTGAGGCCCTTGCCTCCAATAAAAGGGCCTTAATGATCGCCGCTGAGGCTTGTGTGATCAATGAGAGGCTGTTAAACAAGCACTACCAGGACCTTGATCCGGTGGTGGCCGAGCGGATGATCGCCGGTCGGACATTATCTGCCCCGGATTACTTTGCCGAGTTGCGTCGATGGGAAGATCTTAGAAAACGAATCCTTTATTCCCTGAAAGAGATCGATGCCCTACTCGTGCCGACCACCATGATCCCGGCGAAACCTCTAAGTGAAGTGGAGGCCTCGGCCGAGGCCTATCGCCGTTTCAATGCCCAGTATTTACGCAATACCTCCCTCGGGAATATTTTGAATCTCTGTGCTGTTTCCGTACCCTGCGGATACACTCGAGAGGGACTGCCGATCGGTTTAATGATCTATGCCAAGCCTTTTCAGGAAGAGTTGGCCTTACAGATCGCTTATGCTTACGAGCAGGCTACTCCCTGGCACACCTATCATCCGTCACTCTAAATTAATCCGAAAATAGAGTCTGAGCCTACGTCCTATTTTCATGGCTCGGCTTCTGGAAGAAGCCTCTTTTAGAGGTCGACGGAGTCGACCGGATCGTGGTGCCACGCCCCAAAGGCGGGGCATGGCGGATTAATCCGAAAATAGGCTTCGGAGCCTTCTAAGCCTTTTTTCATCTTTGGTGGTGTCACGCCACTAGCGTGGCATGACGGATTAGTACAGAAATACAGTTCGGAGTTAAGAGTTCGGAGCAAATGTATTTTCATCCTTAGGAGTTGTAAACAAATAACCTTGACAAAGTGGCCCTGCAACCGTTCGCCCTGAGCTTGTCGAAGGGTGAACAGTCATGCTTCGACAGGCTCAGCATGACCGGAGATATTAGCGGTATTGTACAGTTTATTTCTTGACGGGTTCTAAGTGGCGCTTCTTATTAAAGGTTTCAAAATAAAATAAACTTAAAGTCACTGAATGCCCCCGTATCGAGTCCAGGGCAGGCTTATCTTACCCGGCGCGATGCTTCAAATTTCGCGCTAAATCGTCATCCCGGCGAAAGCCGGAATCCAGAGTTTATGAACTTTTATGAACGAGGACTTAAAGGGACCCTCTTATGAGGCCTTAGCAATTTTCGGGGGGCTGACCAGGGCCTCACCATCCAGGACGATGATCCCGTCCTGATTGGTACAGGTGGTTCGGAGGCGCAGCCGGTTCTCCTCTGTAAGGATTTCCATCACTTCCACTGTGGCCGTCACCGTATCGCCGATGCGAACCGGGGCTAAAAAATTCAGCTCCTGTTTGACATAAATCGTACCCGGGCCCGGCAGTTGATTGGCCAGGGCGGCGGAGATAAAACCGGCGGCCAGCATTCCATGGGCGATGCGGGTCTTAAAGAAAGTCTTCCGGGCATACTCCTCATTAATGTGCGCCGGATTGAAATCACCGGTAATACCGGCATAAAGATAGATATCGCTCTCCGAAATCGTTTTCCCGAACTCGGCCCTGTCCCCGACTTTGATTTGATCAATTGTTTTTCCGATCATATAACCTCTTTCTAATCCCACTAAAAAAGTTGGATCATCTCCAAATTAGTAGGTGATTATTAAGACAAAAACCTTCTGAAACCGCCCGCTCACTTCGTTCGCTTGATATCGCTAGTCGCTCAAGGATATCGCCCGCCATAGCGGCCTCAAGAATTACCGAGACAGAGATGGGACATTTATTTTTCCCCCCGGGCGATACTCCCCGAGGGCAAACTTCCCTTGCTTTCGCACCATTTTCAACTTTCAGCATTTAAAGCCAATCGGCGGATCGTTGCTTTCTTGCCTTTAAAGTTAACCAGAAGTCCAAGAGGCTTTCCGGTTGCCTTTAGATAATTGATAAGTTGGGCTTGATGGACAGCGGTCAACTCATCCACCTTCTTCAATTTAATAATAATCTGGTCATCAACCACAAGATCGGCTAGATAGTCCCCAACCCTATTGCCTTTGTAAAATACGGGTACCGGAACCTGGGATTCGGCCTGGAGTCCTTGATTTCGCAATTCAATTAGTAGAGCATTTTCGTAGACTTTCTCCAGAAAACCCTCCCCCAGAGTGCGATGGACCTCAAAAATGGCATCATTTATCTTATAGGTCAACTCTCGGAAACTCATGCCATCCAATCCCTCCGAAGACTACTTACTGCTTTGTCCATGGGGCGGGGATGAGGTTCAATATGCCCCTTGATTCAATAAAAGAAAAGAGAAAAAATAGGCTTATCCCCAAATAGTGCCAAGGACTTGGAGGTGATATTGGCCTTCGGGAGAAAGATCCAAGAAGAGGCCGGTCTTCATGCTTTAGCCATCGAGCTTTCCCTTAAAATCGGGCAGTCAGCCACCTTGACGCCCATTACCTAGCCTTGTCCTTAATGCAGGACTGACCCCTCTGGACCGGGGACCGACGTTTTTATTCTGCGGTCAGAAAACTCTTCCCCCAAGTCCATTGGGTTGGGGAAGCTTGACCAGATCACTCTTATTTCTAGTAGGAAGAATTCAAAGCTTTTGACAAAAATCTTGGTAATAACGCAACCACTTCTTGCATCACCAGGAAGTTAAATCGGATACCTTATCTTCCCCAAATAATCCTCAAATCAAGCTTGTAAAGCGGACAGGATGACTCATATTAAGAATCATTCATGTTCTTTATATTATTTTAAAATTTATAATATAATATCATCAAAATTTATGAGAAAAAATTTGTTTGTCAAGAGAATATTTATGATTTATAGTAAGTTGCGAAAAAATTGGGAACTAGGGAAGCTGAAGGGCATAGAAAA
>Ga0233425_10003469_pt1 | contig 28484 bp, 24 predicted proteins | sample Watercolumn_Towu_2_FD_181712 | JGI IMG/M metagenome (GOLD analysis project Ga0233425, IMG submission 181712) | Freshwater microbial communities from Lake Towuti, South Sulawesi, Indonesia - Watercolumn_Towuti2014_140_MG | ecosystem: Environmental > Aquatic > Freshwater > Lake | place...
ATCCCACCCATGTCCCTTCTGGTGACAAAGCGTGCTCGTGAACTCAACCTCAGTTGCTCGTGGGGTTGAGAAACTCTCCCCCAAATTTTTGAGAAGATACTGAATTATCTCCAATCAATTGTGGCCGTACCCAATGAACAACATGAACTTGTTGAAAGTGTTCTTGTAGTCACTGATGGTGTGTGGGCTGAGATGGCGCGCGCCAATCGAGAGCAAATACCCCTGAATAACTTGTTTGAGTGTGAGTGGATTTTTCATCCGTATGGTCTCCTGTCGAAGAAAAAGTGTGAGGTGGATAAGACTCTTTAGAATTGAAAACGGGTTAGCTTAAGGTGGAGCAATTTGTTAAGGTTGAGTCTACTGCAAGTGCATGGGGCTTGCAAGCCCCATGCACTTGCGCGGGCGTCAGGTAGTCCAGTGCCTGATGGGGACGTTGAAAGTTGTAAAAGCGAATGTAATCGGCTAGCTGGCGATAAGCCTCCTTTGGGCTGGCGTATTCATGCAGATAGACTTCTTCGTACTTGATGGTGCGCCATAAGCGTTCTGTGAAAATATTGTCCAGGGCACGCCCACGTCCATCCATGCTGATTTTGATTTCTTCACGCTGTAGGCGTTCCAGATATTTTGGGCTGGTGAAGTGACTGCCCTGATCGCTGTTCCAGATTTCGGGCTTGGCTTGAAACAGGGCATTGTCCACGGCGGTCAGCACGAACTCCATCTCCAGGGTTTGGCTGAGCGCCCAGCTCACCACATAGCGAGAATACCAGTCCAGAACCGCGGTGAGATACAGCCAGCCATGCTGAAGGCGGATGTAGGTAATGTCAATGCCCCAGATGTGATTGGGGCACGCGGCGGTCACATTTCGCAGCAGGTACGGATAAATCTGGTGCTGTGGAGCAGGGTTACTCGTGTGAGGACCTGGAACCAAGGCAAAAATGCCCATTTCGCGCATGTAGGCTTGCACCGTGGGACGCGAAACACCAAACTCTGGGCGCAACTGAACGGCGATTTTGCGCGAACCGTAGAACGGGCAGGCGGTGTAGATTTCATCGATACGCCGCTTGATCGCCAGTTCCCGTGCCGAAGGCGGCGTTGGTTCATAGTACAGGCTCGAGTAACTGATTCCAAGCAGGCCTGCCTGCGTTTTCAGCGGCATCTCAGGATTGCCTTTTTCCAACATTTTCAGTCGCTCTGCTCTACTCAAACTTGAAGCCAGATTTTTTTTTCAACCAGGATAACTGGGCGCTTAGCCGCCCGATCTCGGCATACAGTTCGTTGATCTGTTTTTCATGTTCGGCTTCACGAGCGCGTTCGCCTTTGCGGTCGTCCTCAAAAAGTTGGGCAAAGTCTTCCAGGGCTTGCCTTTTCCATTTGTGGATTTGGTTCGGATGAATGCTGTGCTCGGTTGCGATTTGCGACACGCTCTTGTCTTCTCGAATCGCTTCCAGCACAATCTGTGCTTTTTGAATAGCGGACAGGCGTTTTCTTTTGGGCATGGTTTTTCTCCAGAAACTGCACCTTAATTATGCCCGTTTTCGTGTCTAAATTTCCTTATCCACTATACTATATAGTACTCCAAATACAAATTAAGGCCGATTATTTTCGAGACAGTTCAACGAACTTTATGATTTTCCTCATGATATTTTTTGGAAAAACCATTTCAACAAGAGTAATAAAGCGAGACTGGATTGGAATATATCGCCAAATCCATGCTTCCCTGCGTTTGTTTTTATCATACAGACGATGCTCATTCGCCGTGATTTCAGAAAACAATGTGCCCTGGGAGAAACTTTTATCAAGGATAAATTTTACAAACTCCCGATAAGTCCACTTACGGCTTGCCACGACATCCTGATATGCGCTCTCGACAATCCCAGAGCGCAATTTGTCATCTTTTACGATACGCAGCACTTCATCAATATTACTAAAATCCTTTTTCAGGGGGATATAATGCGTACCAGGCTTCAGCAATCCACCGTAGTGCCCTTCCACCAATATCTGGCACGTGCGAGCCGCACATGCCTCCAAGTGTCTGGGACCAAGGGCGTATAAATGCAAATTTTCGTCCAACCCTTTAAAACAATTTTGCTCGACCTCGTCAAAATCCGCGTCCGGGTTTTGCTCCAGGTAGGCGTTCACGTTATGGTAAATACTCCCGTCGGGATCGAGCAGACTCGCGCCGCTTTCCACACCGATAAAATATTTACAGCTTGCTAAAAACCTGTACCAGTCCAACCCAAGTTTCGTGTCCTTGGGCTGGGTGGAAATATCCGTCTTCAAATCAAATTGGGGGGCATGTTCATTGAATACTTCTGCAATCCTTCCCTTCAAATACCCGAACCTACCCAAGGAATACCGTAATGGCGTTGAGCGATAGCCGATATCGATATCTCTCGATATGTTTTCGCGCGATAAGCCATCATAGAATTTTACAATCTCGTCATCGAGGTAACCTGTAAGCACAAAGTCTATTTTAACTTTATCACGGTCTACTAATGGGTAAATTTTTCCCCATTCCGACTCGGGAGCAACAGAGAAGATATGCTCAACGCCAAAAGCGTTTATAAAATGATTTAAGACATCGGTATAGTAAAACTCATCCTGAGGCACGGCGATTTTCTTTGCGCTAACGCCCTTCAAAGGCTGGCAGTACTCCACCGCCTTATCAAAAAACCTGAGCAAGTTACGCTTGCTCAGGAACATATCTGTAAAGACAATAAGGTCGAACTCAATATCTTTCAAATATGTGGGAAAGCCAAAAGCCAGGTTCGCGTAATAACACAGGCAACCAGAATAGCGCTCAAATGAATAAAGCCAATCTTTTGTGGTAGCGCGAAGCGGATATCCTCGATAATGATAATAAACGACTAATATCTTTCCGCGCATACCTGCGTCTTGTTGTTGCATATGCAGAATTACCGCAGCCTGTCTTTATGTTTGGCAATTGTATTTTCGATCAGCCCAAGGTTTTCCTTTGTCCACGCGACTGTAAGTTTCAATCCTTCGTCCAATTTTACTTTCGATTTAAAGCCAAGCATTTTTTCCGCTTTTTCCGTGGAACCATAACGCCTGCCGGAGTTGTCCCAATCCCGCCTAGGGAGAAATGTAACGGGCGAAGGGTTTTCAACCAGAGCATTAATCTTATTTGCAAGATCTAGAATAGTTGTCTCAACTCCACTGGCAATGTTGTAAACATCCCCTGGCGCTCCTTTCGATGCGCATGCCAATAAACCACGGCAGATATCATCAACAAAAATAAAATCACGGCTAGCAAGTCCTTCATTTTCCACTGGGAGAGACTCCTGCTTTATAGCCCGATAGATAAAGGTTGGGGTTACATTTCTCCATACGGAAGCCGCCGTACCACGCCATTGTCCGGCACCCAGAATTTCCCATGGGCCATAGACATTTTGGAATCTCGCCCGCACAACAGGAATGCTATGACGATTGTAATAGTACAACCCGTAAAACTCCCCGACAATTTTCGAAATTGAGTAGGGACTGTCCATGTGGAGGGAAATTGGAGCGTCTTCCTGGGTTGCATGCGCCTGGTCATATGTTTTCTCGGCAACCGCACAGCCCGCGCCTGAGTAGACCAGTTTTTCAAGGCGTTCAAAGTTTTTAATATGCTCAAGCAACTTCAATGTAGTGAGTTGGTTGTTCTCATGGTCTGCGATGGGATCATGGATGGAATTCTGGTTTCCATGAAAAGTTGCAAGGTGAAAAATAAAATCATACTCATCCTTAATTTCAGCAAGGATCGAGTCGCTTGCAATAGACCCCTCCAGGAAATGAACACGTCCATCCTGTGGAACATTACTCTTTTCCGAGGAAAGCAAGTTATCAACCACCTGGACAAAATGAACATCCGAGGAGAGTAACATACGAACCAGGTTGCTTCCTACAAAACCTGCCCCGCCTACAACTAAAACATTTTTATTCGCAAATTCTTTTTCAGTCATTATCATTTCCTTCAAAAAATATCTCTTCTTGATGTGGCATCGCCTTTTTATGGCCTATTTGACATTTTGGCTCATGTGTAGACACTACATGCTCGGGGTTACACCCCGTAACATAAATAACACGAATTTTACAAGCCGCAAAATTCGTGTTAAGGGTCTCCAGCCTATGCAAATCCTATGCACATTCTTTACACACGAGCCAACATTTTTTCAGCGCGATATTTGGCAATTAAACCAAAACGGATCGAAGCACAATTAATTACCTGCTGGCGGTTTTAAGTGTGTGAATGTTTGGTTGATACCGAATTCTTTATAATATGAAATTGCCCGTCTCACTCCTTCCGCAAGCGGGATTGTTATTTGCCAATTAAAATCCTTGTTGGTTTTCGATGGGTCAAGCAAAATGGAAAAAACATCATCAGGGTTACGCTCACGCACCTCGACCGGATCAGTCGATGAAATTCCAAGAGCAGTGATCGTATGGTCATACAATTCTTGAATGGAATAATCCGCGCCAGATGATATATGGTAGTATCCCTTACTCCCCAAACCATCCAACGCTTTGATAACCACATTCACCAGGTCATCCACAAAGATAAAATCCCTGCGGGTATTCATGACAAAGCATTTTTTCCCAGATGCCAATCGAGCAAAAAATGTCGGCAAGGGGCCGCTTAAATTCCGCGGGCCATAGGCATTTGCCAGACGAAACGAAAGGAATTCAAGGTTACTCAAAGATATGTAGTGTTCTCCCGCGGTCTTACTAATTGCATAGCTGCTTCCTTCCGGCTGGATAGGGTGGGAGAGGGTAATTGGCTGTTCGATGGGGTGTAGCCCATAACATAGCGCCGTCTGAAAATAGATAAATCTTTTCACCTTCATTCGCTCAGACGCTTGAACTACCAGTGAAGTACCAAGCACATTCGTCCGCGCATCTTCGGGCCAATCGGCAGGGTCTTTATATGAAGCAGCCGCATGAACAACCTGGTCCGGCTTGAAATCCTCGAATAAATCATTAACCAATCCCGCATCGGCTATAGTCCCTTCAACAACTTTCAAATTTGCATGTGGCTTCAAGTTGTCGCGGCGCCCCGTCGCGTAATTATCGATCACCAAAACCTGATTGCCGCGAGCAAGCAATCGTTCAGCTATATGCGAGCCTATGAATCCTGAACCGCCAGTGATAATAACTTTCATAACGCATTCTCCTTGTCTATGCTAATAGTTTTTTATAAGATGCTTCTTTATCATGGAACTCTTGCTGCCATAATTCCAAGCAAAACAAACCCCAAATATTACGGCTGAATTTTTTCTCCTGCCCCATTTTTCTGATTACCTTGCCGTTATCAATCAATTCACGCGTTTGCGCCTTTTGGCTCGAAAAAACATCCATGACAAAATCACGCGCATCACTCTTGATCCAATCTGCAAACGGAGTTGGAAAGCCCATTTTATCCTGGCGTTTTGTGATCATCTCAGGTAAATATGCATGGAAGGCGTCTATAAAAACGCGTTTCATCGTTCCACCCTTAAATTTAATATCGGAGGGGATCGTGGCCGCAAATTCAACAAGCGAATGGTCCAACAACGGGACACGAGACTCAAGACCGTGAGCCATACTCATACGATCTTCCACTTGCAACAACGCCGGAAGCAACGTCTTAAAATCAAAATGAGTCATCAAATCAAAATAGGACTGCTTCCCCACATTATGCCCATTAAATATCCCTTGAAACTCGGAAAATGAAGAATAGTTTTCAATCAAATCCCAGCGGACTTCATCACCCAAATTCGAGCCACGATTCACAAGCCTAAAATATCGTCTGTCCATTTCTTCAAACAACCCCTGCTGCCAAAATTCCTGAAGAAGTGGTTTGTAATTCTTCAATGCGCCCAAATTGGGAATAATGGATTCATACGTGACGACAAAGTTGCCATTTTGCATGGTACCATCAATTGCTGCCTTAATACATTGTTCGAAATAAGCGATCAAATAACGCGTATAGCCGCCAAAAATTTCATCCCCCCCTTGTCCACCCAATACTACTTTACGGCTACGGCTCGCCAGTTGTGAAACCATATATTGGGAAAACGAACCTGGGCCAGCAACAGGATAATCCAAATGATATATTACTTTACGGATGTTATCTATAAAATCCTGAGAGGTAATATCAATTTCCTCAACTTCAAAGCCCTTCCATCTTCCAAGTTCACGGGCATAGCGGCTTTCATCATACTCTGGGCCCATTGAAAATTTACCAGTGAAACCTAATAAATCGCCATTTAACCTCTCGAAGGCAAGAGAGGCAATGATACTTGAATCATACCCACCGCTCACATATGCGCCAAGGGGAACATCACTCCGAACATGGAAATTCACCGAATCTTTTAAAAGCACACGCAACTTTTCTTCCAGATACTTAGCCGTATGATCAAAATCCGCATTGTAATAGACCTCCCAGTAACGTTTAGCTTCAATGGAACCATTTACAACGTTCAGAGTATGCGCAGGTAATAATTCCTGGATATTGTGAAAAAGCGTTTTACCGGCCAAACAAAACTGAAAAAGAAGGTAGTCCTTAAATCCGTCCAAATTAGTTAGGATTCTCTCTTGGAAAGGTAAAAGCGCTTTTATTTCTGATGCAAAATAGAGTGTGTTATCAACTATCGTGTAGTAAAAGGGTTTTATACCAAAGCGATCCCTGGCACAAAACAGTCTTTTTTTATTTTCATCCCATATGGCAAACGCAAACATGCCCCGCAAGTGAGAAACGCACTCCGAGCCCCATTTTCGGTATGCAGCAATTATAACTTCAGTATCCGAAGACGTGGAAAAGTTAGCTACTCCCAGTTCCTCCCGAAGTTCACGGTAATTATATATTTCTCCATTAAAAACGATCCAATTCCCAGCCTCATCTGTCATGGGCTGGCTTCCGCCAGAAGAGAGATCAATAATGCTCAAGCGTTTATGCGCAAAGCCAACTGCCAAACTTGGGTGTGTCCACTTACCTTCTCCGTCGGGCCCCCTGTGGTTGATGATGGATTTCATCACATCTAATTTTCTGGATAATTCGCTTACCCGACCCAATGAAAGGTTAATAATTCCTGCAATACCACACATTGATTTCGCTCACTTCTGATTATTATTTTTCCAAGGCAGTTGCCAAGGCTTCGTAAATATTACCACGATTCGTAACTGCACAGCGAAAGAAGGGAGTGGCTAAAAGAATGGGCTAAAATGGAGGGATGAAACGATGTCCACATTGCCAATCAACTACCCGACAAAATAAAGCAGGTCAAACAAAAGCAGACTCACAAAGGTATCGCTGTATGCACTGCAATCGTAAATACACACCCGTACCTAAACAACAAGGCTACCCTGAAAGTCTGCGAAAGCGGGCCTCGGAAATGTATGTGGATGGGGGGAATCTGCGACGGATTGCGCGTCAGTTGAAAGTTGCCCCGCGCACAGTCGCCCTATGGGTGACCGATGTCGCAGAAGCCTTGCCGAACGCGCCGATGCCAGAGACGGTCAAGGAAGCAGAAATGGATGAAATCTTCACCTTTATCGGTGATAAAAAAACAGAATCTACATTTTGACGGTCGTAGATCGTCAAACGCGTTGCATTTTAGGCTGGGCGGTGGTTTGGACACGCACGCAGGCAGCCATTCAGCAAGTTGTCGATCAAGCGCCCAAAGCAAAGTGGTACTACAGCGATGGCTTTGATGCGTACAAATGGCTTTGGTATCACTTTGGCAGGTATGAAGTTTCAGAGGGCAAGGCTGACACGTATTCAGTCGAGGGCGACAACGCAGAACTTCGTCATTATCTGGCTCGTCTTGCTCGTCGATCGCGCTGCTTTTCACGTTGCCCGTATGCACTTGAATGTGCTTTGCGGCTTTTCGTTTATTGTTTCAATGGCAGACAACTTCATAAGCAACGCTTCCCTAACTACCCCGCGCATGTTATGGACTTCCTTAGCCCTCGCTTTTAGCCACTCCCCGAAAGAAAAAAAAGAAGCATGGCTGTAGCAAAGAAAGTAAAAATAAGACCTTCTCGGTAGAATTGCAAGTGCGAACAAGCAACATAACCGAGGAGGATCTAAAATGGACTATAGCACGATTGGCAAGAGGCAAGAAATTAGCATTGAAGGGGTGGTGTATGACAAGCATATATGGTTGGCTGCAAACCCTGACAGACATACGGAAAGCGCGCGGAAAAAGATATAGGCTGACCGCCCTAATGATGATTGTGCTGTTGGCGAAGTTGAGCGGAGCCGATACGCCCACCGCATTGCTGAATGGGGTATTCATCATCAGGGTGAATTAGAGGGGTTGTTGCGGATCAAGCTCAAACGTATGCCTGAACGCAGCACCTATCGACGGCTCTTGACATATTGTCAACAACGTAGGCTGTACTTCAAATGGCTGGCTAAACGTGCAACTGTATTTTGCCCTACTTTGAAATCTTTTCGTCTCAATTCACGGGCAAGGCTACGAGATCTTTTGCGCGTCCACTTTAGTCCTGTGATCTGATTAACTTACACAATGGTTTGGAGGTGGAATAACAACTGGTTTAAGGCGCAGATTGGATAGTGCAGCTTGAAAAGCAGGCAAGCAATGAATAGCAGTAGTCAAAGAGCGTCTTAGCCAGCGTAAGCCAAGTTGAAACAGGCTGAGTGTGCGACGAAAGGATGGATCAATTTGGTGACGGACATCATCTCCTTGCCCGAGAACAAACTCTCCGAGTTCATGACACCAAAGCGTAGCAATGGCTGTTGCCAATAAAAGACGATTGAGCCGTTCCGCGTGTCGTAATCTGGTATGTTCCAGATCGAAGCCGCCCGATTTGTCATCGCGAAAACTTTGCTCGATACTCATGCGCTTGGCATATTCTCGCAAACGAGCACGACAGGCGATTTGATTGGTCATCACAGCCACCATTTCAGGTGTTCCATCTTTGTCAGTCGTCCAAGTCACCGATACGTTGGCGCGCCATTTGGCTTGCCTGGTCAGCAAAGCATTTTGAAAGTATCGGTTTTGTTTTTTGGCTACCAGTCGGTCTAAACGGTTGGTCGTTCCATCTGGCAAGGTCAAATAAGTATTGCAGGCAATCCGAATCCCGTAATTCCAGCCCAATTCTGTACATAATTGAGCCCAATCCCAGTCCCGAAAGCCTGCATCTGCCAAAAACAGCACTTCCTGGACATGTCTTTTCAAGAACCGCTGAACTTTCTCCAACATGCCTTTCAACTTGCTAACTTTTACCAAGCCTTTGCCTTCTACGACCTGCCATGCCAGGGGAACCGCTCGGCTTCCATGGAGTAAAGAAACCCGAAACACCTGCCAGCGATCTCCAAACAACATTACACCATCCAAAATAATGATGACTGACAGGTTTGACCAACCCTCAAAAACTTGCTCCAAAACCTTTTTGTAGAAACTCCATACTTTGATGTGCGGATTCATTAGCCAGCGCCGAAGCAAAGCGATTCGTGACGCTGCCTTGCTCTTCATGGGTAGATTGTTCGCTATCTGGCTCAGGTGGCACGACTCGCTTTGTAGTATGCCGACCACGGCCCAAACCCAGTTCGTGATTTGTTTGCTATTTTTGACCGACACCAATTCTCTCAACTTTTCGTTCAGTTGGTTGTACAATTCCTGACTACTGCTCATCGCTGGTCTCCTTTGGTCGTGAAGCAACCAAATTATGCCCTATTCGGTGAGCAGTAGCTCTTTAGCCTTTCTGTAAGTTAATCAGTCCTGTGATTAGGTCCATCCTGCAAAAGTTTTTCCAGCGTCTTCAAAATGCCAGGCTGTTTTTTTGCAACATGGATCCGTCCTGCTCCAATTTATGCATGTGAATTTCACCATACCCAGAATACAAAGGAGCGTCGAACTATTCCCTCTCGATGCCCTTTCGAATTTCCATTTCATGCATCATGGGTGGCGTCCAAGGTAATGCAAACTTCATAGCAAATTTGACAAGAAAACTAAACTTCTCGAAAATTGGATAATATGAAGGGTAATCACGGAAAGTCTTAGGCGGCAAAGACATGATTTCTTCGAAACTTTGAGAAGTAAGTCCCAACTTTTTGACAACATACTCTACATCCTCATTGACCTTATCCACAGGATAGGGGGCTTCTTGAAGGTCAGCCAGCGCTTGTTGCCGTACCATTCCCCCAGAACGGACAAGAGCCGAGTGCGTAATAATACGTTTGTCAATATTAAACTTTTGGGGTAGCAGAAACGAATAGACGAAACGCGTGTAAATCGATTCGAAATGATGCCCGCCATAATACTGCCACCCTAGTTCTTTTTCGAGAATGGTTCGTGCTTGGGCTTTTTGGTAATCCATATAATTTAGAGGACGCACAATCCGTATCTTTCGAACAACACTATAGTAAAAGAACTTGAACAAAGTTAGGTTCGGCAGGGATCGCAATTTCTTAGTGCCAAAAACCTTTTGAATGTACTTGATGGTTCTTCCATCAGAATATGTCCATTCAGTGGGCATTTTACCTTCGGTTCTAAAGTTATTCCCAGCCAAAATATACTTCAGGTTTTCTTCAGTCGCTATTTTATATAATGTAGATGTAATAGCTATATCGGTGGGAATGTCTGCCCAAGGAAGAGAGGCTTTCAAAAAAGCAACCAAAACATCTTTAAATTCCTCCCAATCGACTACATATGTTTGGAGATCAATATCAAGTTTCTCCAATGCCTTTTGAATATTATTTACTGCAATTTCGGAGTCCCAGCCGTTATCGAAATGAACAGCAAGAGGGCGTAAGCCATTTTTCTTCGCCCAGTATAGCAAGTATATACTGTCGGTCCCGCCGCTAATGCCTATCACACAATCATATTTTTTATTCTTTCCATCCTTCTTCATATTCTCAACAATCTGTCCCAACTTGCGCAATCCAGGCTCCCCTTGTGGATACTCTTTATCTAGTATGTCATGCAGTTTACAATATATGCAAACTCCTTGGTCATCAAAAGAAGCCCCTGGCACCGAGGAATCCACCACGCACCTCGCACAAATCTGTTTAACCTTATTTTTGTTATTCATAATATATCCTGATCTACTGTGGAATTTTTCCAAATTAAGTTTAGACCCCAGTTAGAGGAAATTAATAAAGACGACATGCTTAGGTCAATCAAGGTTCTTTATTCAAATTTTCAGGGTAGCCTTCAATAAACTTCTCCATCCAATATGCCAAGTCTATTTTCTCACTTAGCATTTTCTGTCGTTTCCTGGCCCAAGTCTCCTTCAGAGACAAATCCTTCAACAAATCCTGAATTTTCCCGAGCATCTCATTTTCCTGCTCCGGCAAGAATCCATATGTTAATTCATATTTCTTCTCAAGTTCTTCTATAACAGAACACAGCCCGACAAAGGTGTTGTAACGAATAGCAGGCGTGCCTAAAACAGCCGCCTCAATTGTCATTGTCTGGCTATCGCTGACCAACATTGAGGCAAAACTAAGCGCGTGGTGGATCCTGTCATACGTTATTGGCAACTTATAACAAGCAAGGTCGTCGGGAAGACTCCCTTCTGCTGTTATAAAGACCCTCCCATACTGAGAAAGCAATTTGATTATTTTTCTGCGTGTATCTTCGCTTATTCCAGCATGCCCCTTATCATGATGAGCAGATAATGATACAAGCCGAACAATAAAATATCGCTCATTCGCCTCAACACCTAATTCAGAAAGAATTGCCGTATCTGGCACAAAGTGATTAGGATGCAGATACGCCAGTTCATGATAGCTGTTGTAAGTAACATGCTTATGGGTAATGCGATCTCGCAAGCTATTAGGAATAACAATAGTATCAGCAAACGGGTAAGCGAGAAATCTAAAGCTATTCAGGTAATCCTCATCATCTTCATTGAAAACTATGGAATGATTGCCCAACAACTTGGACACATGAGTAATGGAAACCGAAGTACCCAACAAAAGGTCAGATTTCATTTTTTTCGCAATCTTTAACACGTTTAAATCATGTTCCACCAATTCGTAGAGTAAACCAAGTGAAGTGGATTTTGCCTTGGAAGCAATAAAATATTCAAATCCATAGGACTTCATAAGAACAGGAATAATATTCCTGTCGCGAATCGTAAATATCACGTCATGCCCTTTTTTTATCCAGTTAGAGGCTGCGTTCCGAAACAGGTGTATATGAGCCGGGTGTCCGATATCTATAAGAATGTTCATTTTCTTTTACTTCGCGTATAACTTTGGCGCTTTATTAATGCGTTCAAGCGTTTCAGCCATATTAATTCCTATTGAATCACAATACCATTGAATAGACTCAAGTCTAGGTTGATTTTCACGACGAACGATATCCAAAGCTTTCTCCCGAGAAATCACCCCTTCGCGGATTTGATTGCTCCTAAATGTGTCATTCTCGGAAAAGCCGGCAATTGTATAATATATGTAATTGTAGAAGGCAGCTGTTCCATCACCAATGCGCCACGTGGTCTTTGTATCAGTTGCGACTTCCCAGTCATAATATTCATGCATGACCGAATTAATTTCCCCCTCATCCCAAAGGATATATTTATATAACCGCAGGTAATTGTGAGGGATTGTGTAATAACTGGCAAATGCGCCCAGAGTATCAAGCAGGGAGGAGTTAATATAAGCGGGATTCAAGATATACTCCCTGGCGTAAAATGAAGCCAATTTAAATTGTTCCGCCAAAGTCGGGCGAGTTAATGATGGCGGCAATCCACAAAAGCCAAACTTAAAGAAAGTTTCTTCCAAGGGATTTGTCGCAAGGACAATCAAATCCAGCCCTAGTTGCTGTCTCATTTTATTGGCATAATAAAAATATTGTTTGTCTCCTGCCATAAAGAGAGGCACCGTCCCTAGCTGAGGACGTTTAAGCCAAGCCAGAACATTCTTACGGATATAACTCCTTTTCAGATTAATATCTGCCGAAACCAGAATGTGTTCCACTCCCAGCTTACCGCACAGACGGGCCTGATTGCGCCGTCCCAAATCCGTAATCATCCCCCAATCATAGGTATATGCAATAGGATTCATCTTCAAAACCATCTTTAGGTAATGCAGCGCATAACTGCTATCTCTGCCACCGCTAAATGTAATGACACAATCAGGTTTTCCGTCTTTACGACGATATTTATGAACAAAGCGTTCAAGTTCTTCTTCCCCTAAAGGGTCCTGCTTTTTATACATCCTACAGTAATTACATACGCCCTCATCATCGAACTCGATAAACGGCATAGTTTCTGGTAAAACACAACGGGTGCAGCGGCGTAGAGCCTGAATCGGCTGTTCGTCGACCAAAAACTTCTTATAAATGGATTCGGGAACAATTGTGGGAACAGCAAATGTTGATTTTGCAGAGTTCCGCACTTCGACAGGCGTTAAGTCCTGAATGGGGTTATTCAACTCAACGGGCTTTGAATCACCCTGAATATCTCCGCCTGTGCCAGCCAGCGAAAAATCCACAACATTAAGATTGACAGTATCGATCAGCAAACCATTGCCAGCCTTCAACTGCTCAACAGCAGATCCATCAAACTTATTTTTTCGAGAAGGGCTTTTCAGCAGGAATTGATCGAGAATGTACGCTTCAGACGCAAAACACAGCAATGAACGGTCTTTATTCATCGAAAAATACAAAGACCCATTATTCGTTCCCAAAACCATACTGTTTTGATCGTTAACAAGCATCGCAATTGACGCCGTGCCCTCCAAAAGCGAATACGCAGCACAAACCGCCTGAACAATCGAATTGTTTTTTTCTTGAAAATGTCTTATCAGGCTTAAAACAACCTCTGTATCCACCTGGTAAAATCGCCGCAACACAGGATACTTATTCCACAAATGCTCATCATTTACAACAATCCCATTATGCACTGCCGCAATACCATCCTTGATCACAGGCTGGTTGTTGTCGTGGTTTTCCTGGCTTCCATTTGTAACCAACCTCGAGTGACCGATCATGGCAAGCGGGTGATGGATCCATTGTTTCCTGTTGGAGCCGTCCATCTGCAAGGATTCTCTGAAAAACTTTTTGTACTGACCGTTTCGAATCATTGCAGACGCGGGAAACGGGGACTTAAAAACCCTAATATCGCCGTTTACAGATATTGCAATGCCTGAAGATTCTTTCCCACGCGATTCGGATAGCAGAAATAATCTATCCGATATTTTCTCCAAATCTTGAAATGTAAGAACATTTTCATGAGCAACAACGCCAAAAATACCACACATATTGAATATTCCTTCTTCAATTAATCATTATCGCCAACGCTAAAGCTTTTATAAACGCAAAATAAAAACCGTCAAACAGCCGCTTCCGTCGGGACTTGCGCACATCCAAGTTGTCCACCTGCCGCAAAGCCCCCCGGTGTTGTTAACGTAAATCAAGCCGCAAAGTATTTCATTCTGTGCTTGGGCATGGCCTATGCTCAAGCACCCTCATCGCCAAGAGCAGCAGAAAAAACAACGAGACATGATCATTTTAGGTGTTTGTTGTATTCCATATCAAACCACATGGCAAAAAGCTGAAACTGCCATCCAGAAATAAACAAAAAAACCGCAAACAGAAGACTATTATCCATCAAAGAACCGATAAATATTCGATAGATGGCAACGTAGGCGCCAAACATTATACCGCCCAACGTTAACAAAATACCCGTCATATAAAAAATAACCAATGGATGAAAGTCTCGAATAATGTATTTTTGGTTCATGCGTTTTACAAACAGTCGCATAATAAGCCACGACATCTTAGGAATTATAAAAACTGCATTAAATCCTGATTTTTCACCAATCCCATAAACAGGATGAATTTCAACATCACGAACGCGGAAATTAAAAATATTCAGCTTAACTAGAATATCGTTCGGCATGCCATAGCGTTTATAAATGCTATCCAAATCAAGGGTTTGCAGGACCTTTAAATTAGCAGCAGTGTAACCGGTTTGCGAATCTGCCACATGCCAGTAGCCAGAAGCAATCTTGGTGAGCAGGGATAGGCTTGCATTTCCTAAATATCGGATGCGGGGTATTTTAGTCCATGCTTCTCCGGAAATCAAACGATTCCCTTTTGCGTAATCAGTCTCGCCAGACACAACTGGGTCTAACAATGCAGGCAAGTCTGACGGCGCCATCTGAGCATCGCCCGCCATCACAACGGAGATATCCACATTGTGATCGCGGCACCATTTATATCCAGTCACAATAGCTCCACCAACGCCCTGATTGACGACATGTTCAAGAAGGATAATTTGCTCAGGAGATATTGCCTCTAGATCCCTGACAATACTAGATGTGCGGTCTTTACTACAGTCATTAACAACTACTATTTTATCGACAAATCCAGGCATGGTATGCACAACCTGCCCAATCAATCTTTCCTCATTATAAGCAGGAACTACGACCGCAATAGTTTTTCCTTTATACATAATATTTCTTCTCCGTACTAGGGTGTTTTTTTTAGCAACTGGCATTCTCCAACATACATTGGAAATCTGGAGATTTCCATAAAACCCTGGGGCAAGGGCAGTGGCTTACATAAAAAAATCCAATCGACCTCTTTTTCCGAAACCCAATCAGCATCAGCCAGTTTTGTATCCGGGTAAATTGGCACCAAGGTGCGGGTAAAACCTTTACCAAAAAACGGATATTGATAAAAACCCGTTGTTCCAAGAGCCAGCCCCAAAGTTGCATTAGACGGTACGAATTCGTCGATCTTTTTAAAACCTGCGTGAAACAGTCCTGATACATCCTGTCTCTCCGCCCTGCCCAGCGTCCAAATAGCGCGAGTGCCCACAAGCGGCTTGGCTAGATTATTAATGGTTGTGTAATAAGCTATAGAAATTGACAAAATTATTAAAACCCAACTACTTATTCTAAAGAATCGCTCAGGCTTAAAAACAGCAGCCAGAAACGGCGATACTATTACAGCCATAATAACAAAATACCTACCCTGATAAGGCGACCAAGAGCCACTTGGACCAATTATAAGACCTGACCAAGCGGTTATATATGCTATTGCCGTAATGAATATCCCCAGTCGAAATGGGTCTCTTACCTTTATCCCTTCTACTGTTTGCATTAATAAGAGTAGGGGAAAAAGAAAAAAACCAATGATGCCAAACCAAGCAACATCTTCGCTGCTCAAAAAGATGGGGATATCACGTAAGACAAACCCGTTTCCCTCCACTGAAATTTTTAATTTTTCAAAAACATAGGAAGCAATTTGAGCGCGGAACCGATAAAGAGGGTAAGTCTGGTGCGGGTCGAATAAACCCGGAAAAAGGCCAGTTAGGTCGAACGCATCGTAGGTATAGCGGGACACATTCAGTATAACACCATCAAGAAAGCTCATATGTAAACCATCGTTAGCACCACTGGCTAAATTATTAGAAGTGACTGCCACCTGGGTTCCCGTCTGCTGTGAAAAAAAGTCTCCATATAAAGAGAAATTCATAATATACATATAAGATCCCACAAGCAAAAACGCAACCAAGCTGGCTACTCCCCAGATCAAAAGGGGCTTCAACGCATTCCGCCTGTATTTCAACCATATCATGCAGACAATAGACAATACCCCAGGCAATGTGAAGAAAGCAAGTTGATGGGTCCCCAACGCCAACGCTAATGCCAACCCTGAAAGAATTAATGCAGCGGTAACGCCAGATTGCACACCAAGAAATAAGAAGTATAAGGCACAGGCAAATAGTACTCCCACAATCAGGTGATTCTGAACAGTTGTAGATTGCAGCAATATCTCAGGCAGCAATGACCAAATCAAAGCCGCAAAAATAGATTGTGGGCGAGGCCATCCCAACAACCGGGCAATACCAAAAATTACGATTATGCCAGACAAAGCAGAAAGCCATTGGGGGAATCCTGCCAATTGATCCCATCCCCAAAACAATATAGTCCACATCATAAGCAACTGTGCGTTAAGCGGATACACCTGCTGAGTGTAGTCCCATGTTGGCCAGGGTAAAAAATTACCATGCTGCAACCAATATCCAATACGGGTCATATGACTGGTCAATCCGTCGTAATTGTTTGGCGGCACATATAAAATCAGATATGCACCGAACATGTAAAACGCCCACACTGCCGCCGTCAATAGCCAAAGGTGGGGATACTTTTTAATGGAACGTCGTATGTCTGTCAGATTATAATTAAAATAAACCTTGGAAATAGGTTCAAGAAGCGGCGGGCGATTGTTTCGCCACCATATAAACCCTGCCAAAACCACAAAAATCAAGTGGATAATCAAAAAAAAGAACCGGCTCTTCATCCCCAACAAATTTAAAGTTCCGGCAATTTCACTAGCAAAAACAATATTTGCAAACGAAAGGAGATACAAGCTTAACAAATAAGAAGGCAAATTGGGCAAGCGCATTAGTGAGGCGATGAACGCCGAAGTCGCAAACACCAAGACAAAAGCGAACAAAAAAGGCAGCGCAATGTTCATGAATGAAGACATATCCAAAACAGAAATTTGATATATCCACGCCATCCCCACAAACACAAACCCAAGCAAGCCAAAAAACGCCATAAAAACCGCGCCGCAAATAAGATCAATGGAACTAATAAACCACTGGAGGAACAACTTTGCCTTTTTACTTAAAATCAAGTGATATTTTTTTGTAGCCCAAAACAGCATTACGCCCAATACAATCCAATCGATCGCCCAACGAAGATCATTGATATATGGGCGCCACTTTCCAGGAAGGAAAACACGAAAAGTAAAAAAGTTTGCTATTAACCCGATCACGCCAAGCATAATCGTAATTGCATATTGTTTTACAATTGCCACAAGACCATTAAAGTCATCAACCTTCCACACCAGTTCGAGTCCCGGTAATAACAGAAAAAAAGCCAAGATGGCAAAGATAAATTGCATTGGCCCAATTTTAGAATTCGTCCCTTCGAAAATAAAACCGGGAAATATTGCGACAAAAAGCGAAACTGAACTGACAACAGAAAGAGCGACGCCCATCCAGCGCCATTTGTTCATTTTTTTCAACATTTTCAACCTACCTCCAGGGTTGTGACTATATCGCACCTAGTCACAAATTGCGTGTTTTAGAGTGTAGAAAGCGCAATTTGTGACCGTGGATATTATAAAAAAGCAACTATGCAGGGCATTTTTTGACTGCTTGGTACGGACAAAACATCAGAAATTGGCTTTTTTCTATATGGTGTTTGTTGTCTTAAAAAATACAAATTTCACTGAGTTGTTATCCGATTTTTTAACAACTCAGTCGTTTCAAGTAGTTCGTCATAAGTTTTTAGACAAAAGAAAACGCAAGTCAGCGGCAATTGAATTTTGCTCATTCAAAATCTTCTCGGCACTTGCCACCACGTCTTCGATTTTGTCTTGAAGTTTGTTGGCACAAGCAAGGTCTTTTAAGTGTCTCCAAAAGCGTTCAATCGGATTGAGGTCTGAACAATACGGCGGCAGCCAAATGAACAACGCACGATGTTCAAACAGACTCAAGGCTGCCAAAGAGGAAGCGTTCTTATGATAGGAGGCATTGTCCATTACCAACACCACTCTTCCAGTTGGATATTGCTTTACCAATAATTCTTCCAGAAAGTCGATGAATGTTGCGCTATTCTTGGTTTTGGCAACTTTCCAATCGATAGTGTCCCTTTTCCAGTTATAGCCGCCAAAAACATGTTGTTTTTGTTTTTCGCCAGGCTGCGTGGCAGGAATCCGTTTTTGCTTTCCAACTTTCATCCAGCAGGCACGCAAGACTGGATCAAGCGTTAGCGTTGTTTCGTCCATAAAGATGAGCTCGAAATCGTCTCCTGCGACCTTTTTTTCAACGCATCCAGCACGTCAGCCGCTTTCGCTTTGGCTTGCTTATCTTGCAAATGCCCTAAATCATACTTTGGACGACGATAGCGATACCCTTTTCGTTTGAGCAATGCCCGCAAACGGCTTTCGCTCAAGGTGGTTCCTGTGACTTTTTCCAAATGCGCGCTCAACCGCTCCACCGTCCAGATGTTGAAGTCATACCCTACCTCAGACGGCTCTTTATCGATAACCGTTTCGAGCGCCAGACTGTACTCATCGTCTGTTTTCAGAGGACGCCCGCTCTTCGGACGATTGGCGAGCGCTTCCACCCCGCCACTTTGCCAGCGATGAAACCAGCCATAGATGGTCGGCTTACTCACCGCCTGCATGTGGGCAACCTCTTCTGGTTTATGTCCCAAATGAAGCAGTCGAATGGCCATGCTTCTTTGAACCACTTCTAGACGTTTATCCTGTTTGATTGCTTTTTCTATCTCTTTCAGTTCTTTCGCTGTCAGGTGATAATTTTGGGCTTTCGGCATTTGCCCAGTTTACCACTTCTGTTAAAATTCTTTCAACGTTTTACTCAACACACGCAAAAAATAATTAAACATAACGCGGTCAAACAAAGACAACTTTACTTCCAGTGTAAGCGATTTCAATTTTTTAATTGCATCCATTGAAATCCAATGTCTGACATATTCAACGGTCTGGGAATTAGACAAAACAATTTTGGACAATTTAAAAACAATTTTGCCAATATCCAATACTTCATGTCTGGGTACTTTTTCGCCACTCCAAATAAACTTGCAATAACGCTGGAGTTTCTGCGGCGGCACATTTTGCTTCATTATGTCCGACATAATAGCTGCGCTGATTTCAAGGGAGGCATTCTGTTGCTGGCTGTACCTTGTCTGGCTAATATTATCTTCATGCTTTCGCAATTGCAGGCAGACATCCTGAACATTAGCTAATTGGGTGATTTTCAAAGCACGATGCCATAATTCATAATCCTGTGATGTTTGATATGTTTCATTATATCCGCCAAGGCTCTTGACTAGAGATGATCTGAACATAACCGAAGGATGAATTATTGGATTCTCAAAAAAACACATAATCCATTGTAAGACGTCGTGATATTCCGGATATTGCACGATTTGCCCAAGCGTATTATTTGGATCGATCAAACAAGCAGCCGTTCCAACCACGCCCACTTGAGGGTTTTGATCTAAAAAGCAAACCTGCGCGGTTAATCGATGAGACAAAGAAATATCATCCGCGTCCATACGGGCAATATATTCACCCTGTGTTTTGTTCAAGCCGAGGTTAAGTGAGCGAGTCAGTCCGATGCTCTCTTCATTTTTCAACATAATAATTCGGGAGTCGGTATAGCTGTGGAGGATATTGTCGGTATCATCTGTCGAACCGTCATCTACAATTACGAACTCAAAATCGAAAAATGTCTGAGCAAGGATGCTGTCCATCGCTTCACGCAGAAATTTTTCCCCATTCCTGACAGCCATTAATACACTGACTTTTGGAGGAACAAATGAATTTATCATTACAGGCTCTCCGCATGATGTTCAAGCCATAAGGCAAGGCACAAAAAAGTCCACTTCTGCGCAGCGGAAGATTGTCTGTAAATCTCAGGAGTAAGCCCCGGCAACAATGTTCGCAACATACTGTTGGGAGCAAGGGAACGCTCGGCAATCGGCCCCACGTCTTCACGCAATACCCATGCATCGATGGGCGCCCCAAATCCTTGCTTCCCCCGCTTGCGAATATTTTCCGTCCAAAGGTTTTGGCCAACTTGACGAAGCAAGTATTTAAGGTTTTCTTTATCCTTAAACCTTAGTTGCCACGGCAAGCCCAAAATAAATTGAGTTAATTCGACATCAAGAAAGGGTGAACGAGACTCAAGTCCATGAGCGAGGGCAGCTCGATCCACTTTAGAGAGAATATCGCCAGGCAAGTAACATTGGATATCGAAAGATGAAGCGGGATCCATGCCTTGCAGGTGATGAACTCTGCCATAAGTTGAACGCACGAGGCTTAGAGTTTCTTCAGGCTGAAATAAATCAAGCCACAAATTGGTGCGGTCATAATCAAATAGCGTGGCAATCCGCAAGCGCGTTTCCCAAAGATGGTTAATGGATGGACCCCAAAAATACGATGCAATATTGGTTAACCAGTCCAACGCGCCTTTCTTTGTATCGGTTTTATCCCATAGCAAATAATACCACCCATAGCCGCCAAAGATTTCATCACCGCCATCGCCCGAAAGGCATACTTTCACATACCGGCTTGCAAATTGAGACAACAAGTAGGTAGGAATGTTGGAAGAATCAGCGAATGGCTCATCGTAGACCGTTGCCATTGTTTCAAGCATTTCACCTACAGAGATATCCATCTGGATCTCATGATGATCGGTTTGATAACGCACGGCAATCTCACGCGCATAGGGGAGTTCATCGATTAATTCACCGAAGCCAACCGAGAATGTTTTTACAGGTTTCCCTGAGGCTTCGGACATATATGCAACAACTGTGCTTGAGTCCAAACCTCCGCTTAGGAATGCGCCAATAGGTACGTCGGCAACCATTTGCCTGCGCACTGCCTGACGAACAAGCACTCGGGTTTGCTCAATAGCATCATCTTCACTGATAGTCATGTTTCTTGAGAATACGGGGTGCCAATAAGACTCTGTCTGCACCCTGCCGTTTTCCCACGTCAAGACATGGGCAGGCTGTAATACATACACATTACGATAAATAGTACGAGAAGGCGGCACATAGTAGAGAGCCAGATAAAGGTCAACCGACTGAAAATCAAGTTTTGGATTGAATTGCTTACTGGCGAGAATAGACTTAATTTCGGAAGCAAACATGAATTCGCCGCGATCCGTTAGTGCCCAATAGAAAGGCTTTTCGCCAAAACGGTCGCGGGCGGCAAAAAGTTTCTTTTTCTCGTTATCCCAAATGGCAAATGCAAATTGACCGTTAAGACGGGAAACGACCTTTTCTCTCCAATGGAGATATCCCTGCAAAACGACCTCGGTATCAGACTGGGTTCGGAAAACACAGCCTTCCTTTTGGAGTTGCTGACGCAGTTCACGATAATTGTAGATTTCACCGTTGAACACAATCCACCAACGCCCGGCCGGGTCACTCATGGGCTGGTCGCCGGAGACAAGGTCAATGATACTTAAACGCGCGTGTCCAAAATGGGCTCCTGCAAGTTGTTTGGTTGCCTGTCCATCGGGGCCACGGTGTCTCAGACACATGGTCATAGACTGGATAACAGACGGCTCAATATGCTGTTGAAGGTCAACAATTCCACAAATGCCACACATGCTATATTTTGATCCAGTCTTCAGGAAGGAGGTCGCGGGTATCCTGATCGGTTTGATACCATTGTTTGGGAGCAATTACAATCTTGTTTCCATAATCAGATAACCATGCCGCCCACCAACTAAACGAACTATTGGCAATAATATGAAATCTACATTCCTTCATTAAGGCAAAGTCAAAATAATCATGTTCGGAGTCATTGTGGCTTACAAAAGTGACATTCTCCAGATCACGGAAATTGTCCCTGCACCATGCAGCATCATCTGAAAACACATAAAAGTGAGGAAAACTCACTTTTTCTTTTATCATCTTAATTGCCTTGTCGTAATGCGAAAGGGGCAAAACGCCGTGAGCCTTATTGGTTTCAGGATTGCTGACATAATCACCGCGGCGGATGTGAACGCTGACAGAGTTCTCACATTGAATGGCTTTAAGCATATCCTGGTTCGTTGAATCCAGTGGGACATTCAATTGAAGTTCCTTTTGTAGGGCAGAACGAATCGACACAAAATACTTTTCTGTCTGCCAGTAACCTTGTAAAAACACGTTGGAGGGGACTTTTAAAATGTTTTCATCAAAGGTGACTATCTTCTCAGTTACACTCCTTTGGCGATAATACGGCAGGTATTTCCGCCAAAGCGATGCGACCTTTCCCCCCAAAAGAGCATTCTCATGCCGCTCAAATTGTTTTCTCTCCTCTTCGGAAACCGGCTGTCCATATATTTTAAAACAGCCTAATTTATATCGTCGTATGGACCATGAAGCCTCCAAAGCGCTCAAATCAAACCGCAACGGAAAGTTTCGTTCATAAGACAAACGCCGTCCGAGCGCATATTGGAATAACTGGTTACCCAGTCCGCCGTTAAGGGAGATGAGTATCATTTTTCTCTATCCACCCTAAACTTTCTTTCTAGCCAAAACATGCAAACCAAAACAAAGGAATTCACTTGAGGCATGACCTTTTTCTGAAAGCTCGCCGAGCAGCCCCAACATTTGATTAATTACAGATCGACCATTTTCATCAATCTGCATCCCGGCATAATCATTGCCCACCTGTGGAATGCGTCGAACTTCCTGCGCAAGATACTCAAAATAATTCCCATTATATTGCAAGTCAACAATTTCAAAATTTAATTTCTCAAGCCAATATTCATAAAAATAACGGCTATAGCCAGTTTGATAGAAATATGGAGCAAAATGGGTTAAAGAACAAAATGGCGCAGTCAGGATCAAATACCCGCCAGGCTTGAGCAGACGCGCAAGTTCACTCAACGCATTCGCCGGATGCGGCACATGCTCGAGAACTTCAACACACATCACTACATCAAATGAACCGTCCGCTTCAGGGATGCTGGTGATGTCACTGACAATATCCAGCTTTGTCTGATCCCATTCTCCAGTTTGCAAGCCCTTACCGTCCCCTTGCCCATTATATTGGGCAAAATCTTGGCTCACATAATTCAAGTGGGAGCATAATGGTTTATATTTCAATTCTCCTGCGCCTGCGTCCAAAATGCGGCAACCATCAGGGATATTAGCCAGAGTTCTTTCAAGCCATACCTCTCGTGTCAATAAATTCTTTGTTCCGCAATCGCTGTCATTGCTAAACAACGGAGCCGAATCTTTGTTGTTTACTATGAATCCACTTAATAACGTTACAAACCACTTTCTCTTTAACAACCGATGACCGATTCCGCTAAGCATGCTTCTTTTTTGTCTCATCACAAATTCTCATTTCTGAAAAATGTATTGAATTAGCATAGACCACATGTAGTATAAAAATGAAAATGACTTTTTGGAGGGAATTTGATGTTTGGGCATATCACTTGTATTTTAACCATCGCCATTTTTTACGCCTGTTTTTTCGGTTAGATATGAATTTTGCCGGTGCCCCTCCCACTAGATCATAAGGAGCAACATCAGTTGTAACTACACTATTTGCTGCAATTACCGCATCTCTTCCTATTCTTACGCCATCAGTAATCGTACAATTTGCTCCAATCCATACATTGTCTTCTATTATTATGGGACCTTTTGTGATATTTCCCGCAAACCGGATTGGCTTTTCCGTCTGGAGATAATCATGATCTCCTGCAGCTATCATACAATGTGGAGCAATCATGACATTATCGCCAATAATCACTCCTGACCCACCATAGATTACTGTAAAAGGATTAATTTGCGCATTCTCACCAATAACGACCGGGTTTGAGTATGTCCTGATAATTACATAATCCTTTATCTCGGCGTTGTTTTTTATGATTACCAATTCTTTTTTATCAATTTGCGCAGTTTTATCAACAAAACAATTTATTCTGTCGTTATCTTCAATAGTCACAGATTCCTCTCTACCCAAAGGAACTTTTTCCACTACACTCTTTATCTGTGGTGGAAAAAAAAATCTATATAACTTCTTTATTTGTTGGACACCAAAATTAGCTATCTTTTTTATTACTCTTATCAGTCTTTTGTGTAACTTTATCTGCTGTGATGGTATAGCAACCTGTGCAAATTCTTGTTCTGCGGGCAGAGCATTTTTTGTATCTACTAAACTACTGAAGAAATGGGTCCATACTTGCAAATCGTTTTCATTTACGAGTTCATCGTAACTATTTACGATATGGTACTTAATGTTCCCGTCCCACTCAAATCCATAAAAATACAGCGTCGCGTATCGATTAAAAGAACTTCGCATATAATCATCTGCGCCATAAAACATTTGTCGATAAACAGCATGAACGTAGTTGGTCTTAAAGATGTTTTTATCTAGAAACAACATTGTATCGTTTCTATAGTTCATCAACCAAATATGCACATCCTGATAGTTAATTAATTCGTAGAAAATAGTAGGAAACTCAATATAGCCGCGATGCGCTATTCTTTGCAATTCAGAGATAAATAAGCTTAGCTCAGATACGGGAATATGTTCAATAACATGAGAACAAATAACATAATCAAATGCTTTATCTTTAAATGGCAATTTCCCACCACCGTAATATGCAAAAGGTTTATCAATAGCAGAGCTTAAGGAGGCATAACCATTTTGGGTATAAGCATCTTGGCTTTCAAAATACTTATCCAAATAAATATTTGCACGTGAGTGAGGGCTTGCTCCGGGCCCAATTTCTAAAACATGATCGCTATCTTTTATGCCCTTGATTTTTTCCGGAAAGAACATATTAAACCTTTTAGTTAGGAATATTGCACTGAACCAGACTCTCTGCGATTTGCCCTGATTCTATGGAATACAGGCATGAAAAACGCACTTTTTGCTAAAAGTGCCCCGTATTGGAAAGCACCACTGCAACTACCGAAGAGTCGAGAATTAAAATAACTCTGCTCTCTGGATAACGGCAAAATTATTACCCAACAGCACGCCCGATCCCTTGCTTCGAAAAGGCTGTTGCCCTTCGCTCATTATATCAAGTATGGATATTCTTCCCTGTCCCTCATGGTAATAAAACGCCCGTTCAGAGGCGGAAAGCCCAACAATAAATTCAAGATCACAAGATGACAAGGGAAGATCGACCAAAAATTCCACAAAATATTTACCGGGTTGTATATCTTGCGGCTTTGACCAAAAACTCATAATGCCTATCTGTTGATCGACTGTTTTCAAGGCAACAGCCGCAATAAAATGCTTCGTGGGTTTGTATATTTCAAACTCCAACAAAACGCGCCAGGGTTCCTTCAAATAAAAGGTGGTTCTTGGATTGCCATCCTTATCTAAAATTCGTAACCGCGTTCCACGCCCGGGTGCATCGTCTTCCAATCCTTTTTTTTGTTCCACACCCGGCACCACCACACCTGATTCAGGTAACTCTATAACAGCAGTTGCCTTCAAAACCCCAGTCACATTAAGGTATTTGGGGATTACCTCATCCACTGGTCCATCTTCTTTTAGGCATCCATTTTCCAAAAAAATCACCCTGTTACAGAATCGTCTGATGGCGTCCATGGAGTGGCTGACAAAAAGGATGGTTCTATCACCTGATCCTACAAGATCCCTCATCTTGCCCAGGGATTTCTGTTGAAATGCTACATCGCCGACAGCAAGCACTTCGTCAAACAGGAGGATGTCACGTTCAAGATAAGCAGAAACCGCAAAAGCCAGACGGACATACATCCCGCTGGAATAGTATTTGACAGGTGTGTTAATAAATTTTTCGATCTCGGTAAAAGCCACAATCTCGTCAAAAAGGCGATCAATTTCCTTTTTTCCCAATCCCAAAATCGATCCATTGAGGTATACATTTTCCCTCCCAGTCAGGTCGGGATGAAATCCGGTGCCAACTTCCAATACAGATCCCAAGGTACCATAGATATCCACAAACCCATTGGTGGGTTTTGTGATTCGTGACAAGATCTTCAGTAAAGTGCTTTTACCTGCGCCATTGCGTCCAATGATTCCAACAGCCTCACCCACTTTGACATCAAAAGACACATCTTTCAACGCCAAAATTGTATCTCCATCCAATTTCAAAGGCGTAGGTGAAGATTGTCTAAGCACTGCTCTTTTCACTTTTGTAAGATTGTGCATCATATGAGCGCGCAGGGCGCGGTAGGGGTCATAACGTCCCAACGTATACATCTTGGATAGGTTTTCGACCCGCAAAACAGTTTGTGCCATTGTTATCCTATATCCACAAATTGGTCTTCGATACGCCTAAAGACAAAAGCGCCGCTTATCAACAGAAGAACTGACGCAGCAATTGTCACTATTAGTTCAACAAAGGGAAAGGCGTTTTGATTAAAGAACATCCAGCGCGCAAAAGATACCACCCCAACGATCGGGTTAAGCATGGCGAACCAACTCAATGGTGGCTTGATCAATGAAAATGGATAAATGATCGGGCTGGCATAAAACCCAATTTGCAACAATAGTGGCAGCATCCTCCCAACATCCCGATAAGGAACATTGAGGGCTGAAAACCAAAGCCCAAGCCCCAGTGTAAACCCAAACAGGAGAAGATAAAAAAATGGCATTAATAGCCATCGGAAAGTTGGGACAACACCTTGAAATATTGCAAGCCCTAGAAACACTATCGACAATACAACCAAATCAACAAACCCTACCACTGCCGGCACTGCCGGCAGGATAATACGGGGCAGGTATACTTTTGAATATAGTGAAAAATTTGCCAGCACACTATTACTGGCACCACCAAGAACTTTTGAAAAATATATCCAACTCACCATTCCCGAAAGAACTATTAAATTATAGGGTATTTCACTTTCCTGTAAAGGCAATCTTGTAAAAGAGCCTAAAACAACCGTTAAAATCAAGGTCATTGCCAAGGGTTCAATGACAGCCCACAAAAGCCCAATTCCAGTATTAATATATACAACCCGAATATCCCGCCAAACAAGATTAAAAAATAGACCACGATGCCGCCAAACTTCTTTTAGATCCAGTGGCTGCCAGCTATGGGGAGGCTCAATTTTTATATGTAGCAATCGTTCATTCATAGGGTTCTCTTAAATATCTGCAAAAGATTAGGAAATGGTTTGGCGACGCAAAGTGTGCAAGAATAAAATGTTCAATTTCAGGCTTGGGATTTTTTAAACTCGGGGAAATACGGTAAGAATATATTTTACGCGTGATTTATATTTTACCCGTCAATCTATGCGAATTTTCGCAAACAAAGCCCAAATTTGCGCCAATTAGCACATGCAGAGCATAATGAATGATTTTTGCATCTTTCGAAAGTCTTCACGTTTAAGTGTGGCGTTGCCGAAAATGCCAACATGAAGATAAAGCCTTGACTTAGCAGGACTTTTACCCAAGCATGATTTTTGTATCACTCAGAATAATAAGAGTGGGGAAGCATTACAGCAGCGAGCATTCATTTTCTGAATTCTCACACAAAAGCGGGAACCTGTCAATGAGGGTATTTTTGGCTGGCGGCGCAGGGGTTGACCTATCCGATTACGAAGGCTATCATCGGTTGACTGCCGCCTGACGCCAAAACGGTGCTCTTGCAAGCTGGCATCTCTCCGACAAAACTCTCCAGGAAACGACCAAGGTATGAACTTCAAAAAAATATCCATTATCACGCCCAGTTTCAACCGCAGGGACATGCTGGAGGGCGTCGTCAAAAATGTGATGGCGCAGGGCTATCCCAACTTGGAGCACATCGTGGTGGACGGCGGTTCGAGCGACGGCACACAGGATATGATTAAAGGCTACCCGCATGTGATTTTTGTCTGCGAACCAGACAGGGGCATGTACGACGCGCTGAACAAAGGGTTGAATATTTCCACGGGGGAAATCATCGGCTTTCTGAATACGGACGACTGGTATGCCAACAACATCCTGCATGAAGTGGCGGCGGGATTCGACGACGACAGCGTGATGGCG
>Ga0233425_10003470_pt1 | contig 28484 bp, 32 predicted proteins | sample Watercolumn_Towu_2_FD_181712 | JGI IMG/M metagenome (GOLD analysis project Ga0233425, IMG submission 181712) | Freshwater microbial communities from Lake Towuti, South Sulawesi, Indonesia - Watercolumn_Towuti2014_140_MG | ecosystem: Environmental > Aquatic > Freshwater > Lake | place...
TAAATCATAAATAGCCGAGTCCATAAACAACTATTTCTTTACTTTCGGTTTAATTCTACATATAATGTGTCCGTAAATGTTGTTTATAGAAACTGGAGCGTAGGATTTAGACTGAACTGTTTTGATCGTGAGCGGGGGTTTTATGGATGCAAAAAAAATTGAAAGTGCGATTGTAGAATTGTCTAAAGAAACAAAACAAAATACGAAAGGGATAAAATTGCTTGATGGCAGGATGGATAAGCTTGAAGGCAGGATGGATAAGCTTGATGGCAGGATGGATAAATTGGAAAAAACCACTAATAATCTTTCCATAGAAGTTCTAAAACAGAATGATAAAATCGAAAATATGGTTACAAAAAAGGAGTTTAGCGAATTCAAAAATGAAACAATGACACGGTTTGATCAAATGATGGTGATTTTAAACCGTCTGGACCAGGAGAGATATTTTTCTTTTGAAAAGGTAAAACGTCTTGAAAACGAAGTAGAGAAAAATACAAAAGAAATCAGAGAGATTAAAACTGTGTTAAATATTAAATAATAAATTATTTGTGGTTCTAAATGTTACTAGTCATTCAAAGGATATTCCGGGTTTAATGTTCCTTTTCCGTTTAACGTTTTTATGCTAATATTCCCGCCTTATGGAAAGAAAACCGCAGTGGATTCGCACAAAATTTCTTTTGCCTGAAAATTTTAGTAAGGTGTCAAATATCTTGTCAGAAAATAAAGTGCATACGGTGTGTAGGGAGGCGAAATGCCCCAACGTCGGGGAGTGTTTTAGCTGTAGTCATTTGACATTTATGATCCTTGGCGATATATGTACGCGTACCTGCCGATTTTGTTCTGTCAAAAAGGGGATACCTCTGCCTCTGGATGGAAGTGAAATAGGAAGAATTGTTAATGTCGTAGGGGTATTGAACATTAAAGATATTGTTATTACCTCGGTTACGAGAGATGATATCCCTGACGGCGGAGCTGAAGTTTTTGCAGAGGCGATAAAAAGAATACGCGCTAAAAATGAAAATGTGAAAATCGAGATTTTAACCCCTGATTTTTTTGGGGATGTTCCCGAATGTATTCTGGAGGCAATGCCTGATATTTGGGCTCATAATATAGAAACCGTGCCTGAATTATACAAGAATGTTAGGCCAAAAACAGATTATAAACACAGTATAAAACTTTTGAAAAATATTAAGCAAAAAAGAAATGACATTTTAACAAAGTCTGGTATAATGCTGGGGCTTGGCGAAAAAAAAGAACAGGTGTTAAATGTTTTTCGCGATTTGCGCGACGCTGATGTGGATGCTTTGACAATAGGTCAATATTTAAAACCAAGCAAAGATAGTGTAGATGTTTGTGATTATTTAACACCGGATGAGTTTGTTTTTTATAAGAATAAGTCGTTAGAAATGGGTTTTAAAAATGTGTTAAGCGCTCCGCTTGTTAGGAGCTCGTACAGGTCGAACTTGAATGAAGGGAGGTAATTATATGAAAGAGGTAAAACTTCCGGAATTATTTGAGGATATGGAGAGAGCCACGATTTCTTTTTGGCATATTGAAGAAGGAGATCCTGTTGAAGAGGGTGATGATCTCCTTGAGGTGATTGTGGAAAGCGAAACCTACAATGTGCCGAGCCCTTTTTCTGGTATTCTCAATGAGGTATTTTTTGAAGAAGGAGACGAAGTGGAAGTCGGTGAAGTTGTTGCTACAATAGAGGAAGAAGGAAAAGAAGATTTTAATTTTGGTGCCGATGATGAAGAGGACGAAGAACCGGAAGAGATTTAAAACTTCTTATCATGTCGATAAATAGGGTTCTGCTTTTCTATATATCTGTAAATTCCGGCCACCAAATGGCCGCGATGGCGGTTGAGGATAGTATAAGAATCCTTGATCGCGATATCGAAACACTCAATATCAATTATTTTCAATACACAAATCCGGTTTTTTCGGGCCTCGTCATGAAGACCTACCACGGTATGCTTAAAAGAAGGCCGGAAGTGTGGGACTATCTTTATGACAACGACGCCGTAAGGGAACGAACCGCAAAGTTTAGAAACCTCCTCCATAAATTGAATAATAAGAAAATCCGTAAACTTCTCGATTGGTATAAGCCGGATATTTTGGTGTGCACGCAGGCGTTTCCTTGTGTGGCTCTGGCTGAGTATAAAAGGGCGCAAAATCTGGACATGCCGCTTGTGGGTGTTGTAACGGATTATGGTGTTCATTCATATTGGGCAGATGAGGCTGTTGATTTGTATATAGTGCCTAATGTGGAGGCGAAAGAAAAGTTGGTGAAGCTCGGAATAAAAAATGAAAGAATTGAAATATTAGGCATCCCGATAGCTCCGAAATTTTATATACCGCTAGACAAAAAGAAATTAAAAATAAAAATGGGTATTGATGACGGGAAGCCTGTGCTGCTTATTATGGGCGGAAGTCAGGGGATGGTGTATATGGATGAGATAGTTAGGCATTTATCCAAAATCCCAATCGAAATGCACGCCATTGTAGTATGCGGTGTAAATAAAAAACTTTATGCCGATATGAGAAAGGTTCGTGCCGGATCAAAATTAAAAATACATTTGCACCAATACGTGCGCAATATTGAAGAACTCATGAGCGTCTCCGATATTATCGTGACAAAACCCGGAGGATTGACGGTATCTGAATCATTATCCAAGGGGCTGCCGATGGTGATTATTAATCCTCTTCCTGGCCAAGAAGCAAAAAATACGGAATATTTGGTAAGAAATAACGCGGCTGTAATCGCTAAAGACGGCAGAGATGTAGCTAGGCGGATAAGTGATTTGATGAGTTCTTCGAGCAATTTTAAGGAAATGAAGCGTTCTGTAGACGCGGTTGCAAGGCCTAGGGCCGGATTTGATATAGCGGAGAGGATAATTAATTGGAAATGAACAAATATTTCGCTTTTAAACTCATTCACAAAATTGCCGTTACTCTCCCAAGAAAATGGAGTTATTGGATAGGGTGCAGGATCGCTGGAGTAAGTTACTTGCTCAAAAAAAGATTGCGGCAGGCCGTTAAGGCGAATATAACACATATTTTATCGCAGACTCAATCGAGAAAAGTAACTGACGTCGAGATATCTGACAAGGCTGAGGGCGTATTCAAAAATTTCGCGAAATATCTGGTTGATTTTTTTAGTTTTTCCAAATTCGACGAGAATAACATCCATGGCCTTATCAATATGAACGGTGTAGATCATATGCGGAATGCTTTTAATAAAGGTAAAGGCGTTATAGGGCTTACGGCACATCTTGGGAATTGGGAGTTGTGCGCGGTTGTTACGTCTCTTTTGGGTTTTGATGTGAACGCGGTAACCATGTCTCACGATAATACCAAAATAAATAGGCTGTTTGTCAATCAGCGTGTGGCCAAAGGGGTTAAGGTTATTCCGGTTGGGTCCGGCGCAGCCGCTTACATAAAAATTTTGAAACAGAATCAATTGATTGCGATGGCCGGGGACAGATTGATAAATGATTCAGGTATTGAGATTATGTTTTTTAATAAACGGGCTATTATTCCAAAGGGCCCATTGATTCTAAGCATGCGTACCGGGGCGCCGATTGTAATGGGTTTTATGGTGCGCACTCCAGAGGACAAGTTCAATTTGACGTTCGAAGAAAAAATAGACCCTGATGAATTTCCCGGTGATTTTTCGATGAAATTGCAAAATATGGCGAAAAGAGTTGTCGGTTTAATGGAGAAATATATAAGTCAATATCCGTCACAATGGTTTTTGTTTTACAAAGTATGGGAGGAAAAATGAGAGCCGGAGTTTTAATACCATGCTATAACGAGGCGCTAAAGATAGGCGATGTAGTTAAAAATGCCTTAAAGTACGTGAAGGATGTAATTGTTATTGATGACGGGTCAACCGATGGAACAGCCGAAGCGGCCAGGAAGGCGGGTGCTATTGTGATTGTGCACCCGGTGAATAAAGGTAAAGGCGAAGCCGTTAAAACCGGTTTTTGTTATATTTTGGGGAATAAGGATATGAATGCCGGTATTATCATTGACGGTGACGGACAGCATGATTGCGCGGAAATCCCGGATTTTATTAGGACCTGCGAAAAGGAAAACGCCGCGGTAGTTGTAGGAGATAGGATCGGTTCTAAGAGGCCGGAAGAAATGCCTACGATAAGATGGTTGACAAATAAATTTATGTCCTATATTATTTCAAAACTCATACGACAGAAAGTACCCGATACGCAATGCGGATACAAGTTGATTAGAAGAGACGCAATGGAGGAAATAAATATAATTAGTTCGAGATATGATATGGATACGGATATTTTGATACAGGCGGCGCGCAAGGGATATAAGATTGCTTCTGTGGGTGTTAAAACAATATATCGTGACGAAGTAAGCCACATAAATCCTTTTAGAGATACGATAAGATTTGTTAAATTAATGTATGGGGCCATTCGAGGAAAGTAGAAATAAGATGGTAGATGCCCAGCTTGTCGGTAGAGGCATAAAAGACACGCGTGTCCTCGAAGCGTTTCGCAAAGTCCCGAGACATTTGTTTGTAAGAGAGTCTATTCAGAGAGATTCGTACGGAGATTTCCCGTTGCCCATAGGATGCGGTCAGACAATATCGCAGCCGTACATGGTCGCGCTAATGACAGAATGCTTGAATTTGAAAGGAAATGAGAAGGTCTTAGAAGTGGGAACAGGATCAGGATATCAGGCGGCAATATTAGCGGAACTCTCTAAAGAAGTTTATAGCGCTGAGCGGCACAAAGAGCTTGCGGATAACGCCGGGAATATATTGGATCAGTTAGGATATACAAACATTCACATTTACAACATTGACGGTACTCAAGGATTTAAAGGAAATGCTCCGTACGACAGAATTATCGTAACAGCCGGCGCGCCCCATGCGCCGAAGCCGTTAAAAGAGCAATTGGCTGAAGGCGGAATATTAGTGATCCCGATAGGTGACAGGTTTTCGCAGGTTTTGACCATAGTAAAAAGAATTGGAAATACCTTTACTGAAAAAGTTGAATGCGGATGTATGTTTGTCCCGCTCGTCGGTAAGTACGGGTGGGAAGAAAAGGAGAGTTAAAATGGGACTAACAGAATTTTTAGCGCAGCATATTACGCACTTTATTGACAAGGTGGGGTACCCTAGTGTTTTTATATTGATGGTTATGGAAAGTATGGTGTTTCCGGTTCCAAGTGAAGCTGTAATGCCTTTTGCCGGTTTTTTAATTGTGGAAAAGAGTTTTACCTTTACCGGTGTAATATTTTATAGCACATTGGGTAGTATAGTGGGGTCTCTCCTGTCTTATTGGATCGGGCAGTATGGAGGCAAACCCTTTATAAGTAAGTACGGGAAGTATCTTCTTCTAGATCACGAAGATTTAGAAAAAACTGAAAAGTTTTTTGGAAAGTATGGCGACGCCACGATTTTTGTGAGCAGGTTTATTCCCGTGATACGGCACTTAATCTCTATACCCGCTGGATTTGCTAAGATGAGCATTTTTAAATTCAGCTTTTACACTATTTTGGGCGCTGGGATGTGGAACGCGTTTCTTGCCCTCGCGGGATTTCACCTGAAACAAAACTGGGAAAAGGTGATGAAATATAACGAGATATTTGATATCTTAGTGGTCCTGGCGATAGGTGTGGGGATTTATATTTTTGTTAAAAAGCATTTGAATCGGAAAAGAGCTTAAAAATGACTCAAAAACGGGAAGTAGCGCAGCCTGGCTAGCGCGCTTGCTTCGGGAGCAAGAGGCCGCGGGTTCGAATCCCGCCTTCCCGATTTTGTGATAAATTTTTTTCCTACCTAACGGTATATGAGCCCAATTTTCGAAATGACCGCTACTACGCTTTACGGATTGGAGCCTGTCTTGGCGGAAGAACTTCGGCAGATGGGGGCCTCCAAGATTGTTCAGCGCAGTCACGCTGTTGATTTTTGCGGAGATGAGCGGTTATTGTACAATGCCAATGTTTCTCTTAGATGCGCTCTAAGAATACAGAAACCGATTTATAAATTCCAGGTAAGGAATGAAGACGAATTATATTCCGGGGTTCAGGAAATAGATTGGGCTGACTATTTTGGAGTAAATGATACCTTCGCGGTTGATAGCGTGGTCCATTCCGATTATTTTAATCATTCCAAATATGCCGCGCTGAAGGTCAAAGACGCCATAGTGGATCAATTTAGGAATAAAGGCGGTATTCGCCCTTCGGTGGATGTGGATAACCCCAAAGTCAGAATAAATATCTACATTAATGAAGACTCTTGTATTTTAGCACTGGACAGCTCGGGTACTTCCCTCCATAAAAGGGGATATAGGCTGGAAAAAAATGAGGCGCCTTTAAATGAGGTGCTGGCGGCAGGATTAGTGATGCTTTCAGAGTGGAATAAGGAAAGCAATTTTATTGATCCTATGTGCGGATCAGGGACCATAGTCATAGAGGCGGCTATGATGGCGTATAATATTCCCCCGGGAATAAATAGGACATTTGGTTTTATGAAGTGGAATGATTATAATTCCGTTCTTTGGAATAGTGTTCGCGCGGAAGCCCTATCTAAAATCGGTGGTTATAAACACAAGATTCTCGGGTCGGATATTTCACAAGAATCAATACAGATAGCTAAAGGTAATATTGCCCGGGCTAAGCTTCAGGATAAAATAGAATTGAAAGTTCAGTCGTTTGAAAAATTGGCTCCATTGTCCGGCGGCGGCATATTGATTTTTAATCCTCCATATGGAGAGAGGATGAAAGCGGAGAATATTGAAGAGTTTTATGCTATGATAGGTGATCAACTAAAGCAGCGCTTTAGCGGATATGACGCCTGGGTTTTTAGCGGCAATAAAGACGCGTTAAAGCATCTAGGACTTCGGACATCTAGAAAACTAACCCTTTACAACGGGCCGCTGCAATGTAAATTTCACAAATATAGTTTATACGAAGGTACTAAAAAGACAAGGAAGGAGCTAATCCCATGAACATTAATTTTATCTACATCACGGCCAAAGACAAGGAAGAGGCCAGAAAAATTGGGCGCATTCTTGTAAGTGAACGGCTAGCGGCGTGTGTTAATATTTTAGACGGGATGAATTCAATGTACTGGTGGGATGGTAAGGTTCAGGATGATAACGAAGCGGTTCTGATTGCTAAGACAAGAGAATCCTTGGTTTCCGCGCTTATTGAAAAAGTGAAATCAGTCCATAGCTATTCATGCCCGTGTGTGGTTAGTATGCCGGTTGTTGGAGGAAACATTGATTATCTTCGATGGGTGGAAAAGGAAACGGAAAAATCATGAAAAAAATTAATTGGCAGGTAAAGCTTGGCGCGGTGCTTCTTCTATTGTCCTCTATATTTTATGTCACGCACTATCTGATTTTTAAAGACGCTCATCACATCTTTATTTATCTTTTAGGAGATATTGCCTTCATTCCGATTGACGTATTGATTGTAACAATTATTATACATCAACTTTTGATAAGACGAGAGAAGGCGGTGATGTTAAAGAAACTGAATATGGTAATCGGGGCGTTTTACAGCGAGGTGGGGTCACGGCTTTTAAAAAGTTTAAAATTGTTTGATGAGAAAAAAGATTATGTCGGTAAAGAATTGGCTGTTGAGAATACGTGGTCTAATAAGGTTTTCCACGAAACAGCAAAAAAAATAAAAAAGTACGAATTTAGCATTAACAGTAAAAAAAGCGACATGCAGGATTTAAAAATCTTTCTTACGTCAAAGAGGGACTTTCTCCTGCGGCTATTAGAAAATCCGAATCTTTTGGAACATGAGACATTTACCGAATTATTATGGGCGGTATTTCATCTTACCGAAGAGCTTGAGAACAGGGTTGATTTTAAGTCGCTGCCGCAGTCCGATTTGAACCACCTTTCGGGAGATATAAAGAGGGTATACGCTCTTCTTATTTACGAATGGCTTTTTTATATGAAGCACCTCAAAAGAGACTATCCGTATCTTTTCTCGTTGGCTGTGAGGATAAATCCGTTTAGCGAAAGTGCGTCACCCATCGTTGTTTAGATTCGGCGGATAAATTATGGAAAAGGATAACAATTTCTGGTTGTGGCCGTATTGCCTGTCAATATTTGTGCTTGGTTTTGTAGTTTATTTTCAAGCCATATTTTTTGGTTACGTTTATCTGGACGACCACGTGATAGTGCTGGAAAACCTGCCATTTCTCAGCGATTTTTCAAACATTTTAAGGACTTTTAAACAGGACTTTTTTCACTCCGCGTTTGGAGGGGCGTATTATCGTCCGATTCTTACTATATCTTTTATGCCGGACGCGCATATGGGAGGAGCGAAACCGTTCATCTACCATTTGACGAATGTTCTGATTCATCTTACAGCGTCTTGCTTAGTGTTTTTGACATTAGTGAAAATGGGTTACAAAAAACAACTCTGCTTTTTTTTCGGACTGGTTTTTGTAGTTCATCCAATATTGACGCAGGCCGTCGCGATGATTGTCGGCAGGAATGATTCGCTTGTTACGGTTTTTGCGCTGGCGTCGTTTATAGTATTTTTAAACTATCTGAAATCAAAAAAGGTGATCTATCTTCTATTGCATCTTTTGTTTTTCACACTCGCGGTGCTTACAAAAGAGAATGCCTTTGCGTTGATTATTTTGTGCGTGTATTACATGTATTTTATCGCGGACGAAAAAAAGTATGTCTTATATAAGTACTTAGTCTCGTTCTGGGCGGGAATTGTTGTAGTTTGGTGTTTTCTGCGCAATAGCGCCATTACTAATTCCATGAAGTTTTCAGTTCCGGAGATCGCGAAAGCGGTAATGCAAAAACTTCCGTCAATTTTACAATTCTTGGGAAAAATACTATTTCCGGTAAATATGTCAGTATTTACCACAGTGAAAGATACAACTATTATTTACGGGATAGTTGTTTTAGTGTTTATTTATGTTGCTCTATGGTTTACCAAAAACAGGAGATATTCGTATGCTATTTTCGGTGCGTCATGGTTTCTTTTGTTTTTAATGCCGTCATTTATCACAGAATTCTCAGTTGTGTCTACCTATCTAGAGGAAAGGATTTACCTTTCGCTGATTGGTTTTATCATAGTTCTGTTGGAAACTGATGTGGTCAATAAGGCATTTCAGAATAGAAGAAGTGCCGCGATATTTGGGGCCATGATTATTTTACTTTTTACGGCAATAACTTTTAACTATAGTAAGGATTACAGAAATAGGATAGCCTACTGGGAAAGTGCGGTTAAAAACGCGCAGAGTTCTCCTCTGGCTCACAGAAATCTTGGAGCGATGTATTATCTTGATGGAATCAAGGATAAAGCGGAAATGGAATTTGTAAAATCATTGGAGTTAAACAAGAACGAACCCATGGCTCACAACAATATTGGAATTTTGCTCATGGAAAAAGGAGACCTGAAAGGCGCGGAAACTGAGTACAAAAAGGAAATAGAGATTAATCCGATGTTCCCGAACGTGTACTACAATCTGGGGCTGCTGTACTATAAAGAAAATAGGCTGAATGAAGCGTCGGCGGTATGGGAAAAGGCAATTGAAACAAATCCAAATTATATAGACGCGTACTATAACCTTGCTGTCGTGTATTATGTGCAGGGAAAATATAATGAATGCGCGATTTATGTGCGATATTTGAAAGATAAGGGCGTGAAACTGGATTCTAAACTTTTATCTGTCATAAAAGAGTGAATGGTAGTAAAATTACCCCAAAAGGTTGTTTAGTGACAATAATAGTATTTGGGAAGCGTTAAATCGGTAGAGGAAATAGGCTATGCGATATGCTTTGATAGGCGACATACATGGTAATTTGGAGGCGCTAGAGTCCGTGATGGCGTCCATTGATCAGGAAAATATTGATCAGATATTATGTTCTGGGGACATAGTCGGATATGGAGCCAATCCTGTCGAGTGTATTGACATAGTCCGCCAGAGATGCAAAAAAGTTGTCGCAGGAAATCACGACTATGCGGCAATAGGGCTGACGGATGTTGATTATTTTAACCCGTTCGCGAAGGACGCGCTTATTTGGACTAGTGAGAGATTAAGCGAAAAAGAAATTACATATCTTGCCTCTTTAAAGCTTGTGGAGAGGGAAGATCATTTTACTATTGTTCATGCCACGCTAAATAATCCAAAAGAGTGGGGGTATATTCTCAATACCTTTGACGCCGCGAGCCACCTTGAGCTTCAGGTTGACTCGATCTGCTTTATAGGACATTCGCATTGCCCCGTTGTTTATATGAAGAGAGAGAACTTCATTTCAGGACACAGATTTATAAGTAAGATCGAACAGAATTGTGCGTATGTCATAAATATCGGTAGTGTGGGGCAATCGCGCGACGGTGATCCTCGGGCGTGCTATGTCGTTTATGACATGGAAATGCAGACGCTGAAATTGAAACGCGTGGAGTATGATATTGCTAGGGCGCAGAATAAAATTATGACGGCCGGGCTGCCGCAGATATTGGCGGATCGGTTGAGTATTGGAAGATAATGAGAAAATATTTTTTTCCTATTGTTTGGATGGCATTTATTTTTATCTTATCTTCGATTCCCGGCAGGGCATTACCGGAAACGCCCTTTTTCGGTTTTGATAAATTGGTGCATGTGTGTTTATATGTCGTTCTGGGTTTTCTTTGGGCGCGGGCGCTTGGATGCAGGTTTATTCTAGTAGTGGTTATTTGTGCAGTATTTGGATTGTCAGACGAAACCCACCAGCTTTTTGTGCCAAATAGAGAATTCAGCTTATTAGATTTGAGCGCCGATATAGTAGGCGCTTTTTTAGGTGTGCTATGCCTCTTATTATTAAACAAATACCTGTCGGACCGCTTGAAACCAATTGTTATTTAGTGAGCTGTGAAAATACCGGATTTACTTTTATAATAGATCCCGGCGACAGCCCAAAAATAATAATAAACTACCTTTATAGAAATGAGTTTATTCCTAAGGCGGTCATTTTAACGCACGGACATTATGATCACATAGGTGGTTTGAAGATTATTAAAGGGGAATTGAATATCCCCCTAATGATGCATAAAGCGGATCTTTTTATGCTCAAGGACTATGGCATAAGCGCGGCAGAAAAATATCTTAATGACGGTGATGTATTAGATTTAGGAAGGGAAAAGCTGTCGGTGATTCATACTCCCGGCCATACAAAGGGTGGTATTTGCCTTAAAGGCGATGGAGTTCTTTTTAGCGGGGATACTCTCTTTAGGAATGGCGTCGGAAGAACTGATCTGCCGGGCGGGTCCGAGCAGGAGTTGGTGGATTCATTAAATAACAAATTATTTGTGTTGTCGGATGAAACGATTGTGTATCCCGGACATGGACCTGAGACAACGATAAAGCATGAAAAGATTTAAAATTATTTTGATATGGTAGTTGGGTAATGGTTACGCGGAGGACCAAAGACTTAACCATAACCCAAACCGGCATCCTAACCTTTGCCGTTTTACAATTTGCAAGAGGCGTTATTGCATGAAAGAACTTATCGAGGAATTTTTAGATTATATTACCGTCGAAAAGGGGTTGAGCGATAATACGCGTGAGGCGTACGGGAGCGATCTTGAGAAATTCTCCGGATATTTGAATCAGCAAAATGTCAAAGACCCGTCGCTTGTGACAAGGGATATCATTACGGATTATCTCATGGGCGAGAAAGAAAAGGGTATCGGCGCCAATTCTCTTTCTCGCAATTTGGTCAGTATAAGAATGTTTTATAGGTTTCTCTTAGCCAACAGTTATATTTCAGAGGATGTTACAAGCGCCCTAGATTCTCCGCGTTTATGGAAAATACTTCCGTCTGTTCTTTCCGTCGAGGAGGTGGAACAGCTTTTAAAGTCACCCAATACCAGAACGCCTTATGGTTTAAGGGATAAGGCTTTGATTGAATTGATGTATGCGGCGGGATTGAGGGTCTCAGAATTAGTCAATATCAGGTCGAGTGACATTAATATGGATATGGGTTTTTTGAAATGCGTCGGCAAGGGGTCTAAAGAAAGAATTGTGCCTTTGGGTAAACCGGCCATAATGGCGCTTAGAAATTACCTAAATAAAAGATGTCTTTTTATGAAGGACCTCTTAGTAGATAATGTTTTTATTACAAGAAGGGGAAAACCTTTTACCCGTCAGGGTGTTTGGAAACTGATTAATTATTACAGGCGCGCCGCCGGCATTAAAAAGGAGTTTTCGCCGCATACATTAAGGCATTCCTTCGCGACGCATCTTTTGAGTAACGGAGCGGACCTGCGCGTGGTGCAAGAATTACTAGGCCATTCGGATATCGCGACAACACAAATATATACGCATGTGGACAGAAATAGGTTAAAATCCATACATAAACAATTTCATCCAAGGGCGTAAAGGTAAGGAGAGAAGAATGAAAATTATTCCATTTAAGGGTATTCTGTACGACACAAAAAAAGTTGGGTTGAAGGATGTTATTACTTTGCCTTATGACAAGATCTCGAAAGCGAAGAAGGCGGAGTATGAACAAAAAAGCCCGTACAATATGGTTCACTTGGTGTTGCCGAGAAGTAACAAGATAGCGTCGGCGCTTTTTCACGGGTGGCTTGGCGAGGGGATCTTGAAGCAGGACAATGAGGAGGCTTTTTATGTTTATGAAGAAGAATTTGAATATCCGAAGGGCGTGAAAAAAGTGAGGCGGGGATTTGTTGGTCTTTTGGAGGTTAAGCCGTTTGCCAGAGATACGATAATGCCGCATGAGAGGACATTCCCAAAGGTTGTGGACGATAGGATGGATTTATTAGATCGTTGCCGCGCGAATATTGAACAAATTTTTGTTCTTTTTAACGGCAAAAATATAAATGATTTACTGAAGGGTGAGTCTGTTTATGAATTAAAAGATGAATTTGGGATAACTCACAGAATCGCGGCGATAAAGGATAAGGCGGTGATAAGCGCGATTCAGGGCCATATTTGCAAGGCGCAGTTATTTATTGCCGATGGACATCATAGGTATACCGCATCGTTAATGTACAGCGAGAAGGCGAAAGATGTGCCTGGTGCGAATTATATTATGGTGACGTTTGTTGATTCGGACGATCCGGGGTTGACGATTCTCCCGACGCACAGGGTGCTTAAGGAAGTGCCAAATTTCGATAACGGGAAATTTTTAAAAGAATTGGAAAAATATTTTGTCGTAGAAAAAGGGCGTAAGCTTGAATCGAAGTCTCAAAATTCTTTTGGTGTAGTTTTAGGAGATAATGAGTATTACACTATAAAATTAAAAACCGATGTTTCTCTGGAAAAGATTCTAAATATTTCAAAGCCTCGTACATGGTTGTATCTAGATGTGAATGTCCTGCATCTTTTAATAATGAAGCACATTATGGTAATGGATACAAGTACGATGGAAGAAGAGGGGAATATCGTTTATGTGAGGGAAGAAGACGAGGTCCTTGGAATGATAAAAAATAAGCAGGCAAGAATAGCTTTTATTCTAAATCCGACAAAGATACAGGAAGTAAAAGATATCGTCGGTGTGGGCGATGTAATGCCGCACAAATCCACTGACTTTTATCCGAAACTTCATTCCGGTTTTGTGATGAGGAAATTCTAGGCAATTTTACAGGTAATCGGCATTCTTCGGTCCTTGCCGAAGGCGCGCGGGGTGATTTTAACTCCCGGCGGGGCCTGTCTTCTTTTGTATTCATTTCTATCGATAAGATTTAACACTCTTATGGCCATGTCCTTTGGTACTCCGGATTTTACTATTTCCTTTAGGCTTGTATCTTGTTCGACGTAGGATTCAATAATAGGATCCAGTATCGGATATGGCGGTAATGAGTCCTCGTCTTTTTGGTTGTGGCGGAGTTCTGCCGTGGGCGGCCTTGTAAAGATGCTTTTTGGGATTAAGTCCTTTTTTTCCTTTTTGTTTCTATAGGCGGATAGTTCGTAGACAAGTTCTTTTGGGACATCTTTTAGCACGGCAAATCCCCCCGCCATATCGCCGTAAAGAGTGCAGTATCCTACGGAGGTTTCGCTTTTATTGCCGGTTGTAAGTACCATATAGCCGAATTTGTTTGAAAACGCCATTAGTAGGTTCCCGCGTATTCGCGCCTGTATGTTTTCTTCGGCGATATTCCATTTGAGGCTCTTAAAATAGGGTTTTAGTGTTTTTGAGTAAGAACTGAATATGTCGTTAATATTTATTGTGTGAAATTCAATGCCAAGATTTTTCGCGACGGTTTCAGCGTCTCTTTTAGTGCCTTCTGAGCTAAATTCTGAAGGCATAGACAAAGCGACAACATTTTCTTTTCCCAAGGCGTCTACCGCAATTAGCGCTGTAAGGGCGGAGTCGATGCCGCCACTCATGCCTAGTATTACTTTTTTAAAATCATTTTTTCGCACATAATCGCGTGTGCCTAAAACAAGGGCGCTGTAAATCTCTTCTTTGTCTTGCATTGGTGTCAGTCTGCGTAGAGGTAAAAGAAATTTTGGCGGTTGTAATTCCGACTGTAAGTCTACGAATTTAACATGAGGATCTGCGCAGCTGATAATACTCTTTGACTTTAATTTAATATCGGTAATGAGTATGTCTTCTTCAAATTGTTTTCCGCGCGCCATGACTCTACCGGTATCCGAAACAATCAGGCTTCCGCCGTCAAAGACAAGCTCGTCTTGTCCGCCGACAAGGTTACAGTAGGCAATAGCGGTTTTAAATTCTTTCGCCTGTTGGCGTATGATGTTTTCCCGTTCATGCAGTTTGCCGCGGTGATAAGGAGAGGCGGAAATGTTTATTATGAGCTGGGCATTTCCATGTTGCGCTTCATACATAGTGGGACCGTTGTTGACCCAAATATCCTCGCAAATATTGACGGACCATGCTACATGATTATCCCTTATTACGGCGCATTCAGTTCCGGGCGTAAAATATCTTTTTTCGTCGAAAACACCATAGTTGGGTAGATGCATCTTATGGTAGGTGTAAATTACTTTTTTGTTGTTTATAATAGCGGCGGAATTGTAAAGCGCGCCATCTTGCGAATTCGGAAATCCGATTATCGCGGTGATGTCTTCGCATTGGTTTTTTATTTTTTCCAGATATGCCGCGTTGTCTTTTATAAAATAGGATTTTAAGAGCAGGTCTTCAGGCGGGTAGCCGCAAATAGCGAGTTCCGGGAATACGACAATATTAGCGCCAAGTTCTCTGGTCTTGTCTAAAAAATAGAGTATCTTCTGCGCGTTCCCCGCCAAATCTCCGACAAGCGAATTGATTTGAATTAAGGCGATTCGAAGTGTTTTCATGTTAGAATACTGGTATAATAACAAAATACCATGAAAATAGAAAATCTATTATTCAGACGAAAGATAGGATTAAGGAAAGCGATGATTATTTCTACCGCTATTCACTGTGCGTGTTTTTTGCCGATAGCGCTAGTAGGCGGTATGAATATAAAGCATGGGGTAGCCGCTAACGATGTAGATCGTGTGTTGATTCAACTTGGAGAGGTTAGCGTGCCTTTGAGTGAGAAAGTTTTAATTGATAAATTGCCGGAGCCGGAAAACGACAGGTCCGCAATTTTAGCAGATGATAATCCGGGTAGAAAGAAAATCATATCGCCAAAGAAAGAAGTGAGGAAAAATCAGGCAAAGAATGCTATAAGAGGCAGAAGCGGGCTGGGCGAAAAAAATAGCGGGGGTTTTTATAGCGAATATGTTATGGAAGTGCGAAGAAGGATTGAACAGGCCAAGTATTATCCTCGTGAGGCCAGAAGGCGTTTTATCGCTGATAAAGTGGAAGTGAGTTTTAAGGTGAATGAAAATGGAATGGCAGAAAATATATACATCATAAACCCTTCAAGGTATGGCATTTTTAATAATGCCGCTGAGGATATAATCCTCAAGGCCTCTCCTTTCCCAAAACCATGCGAAAATTTATTACCAGAAATTCAAATCGTCGTGGTATTTAATAGGTGATAAATCGACTTAGTGGCTGTGTTTTGCCGCGAACATAAATAGTAACCCCAGAGTAAATGTGATTAATGATAGATTGGCCTTTCTGGAGTCCTTTTGTCTGTGAAGTTCCGGGATTAGATCAGATGCCGCGACATAGATAAATCCTCCGGCTATGAAAGGGATTAGGGTCTGCGACAGGTTTGCGAACATTTTTGAAAGAAAGTACCCAAGTATGCCGCCTAGGACAGAGGTAAGCGCGCATAGGAAATTATAAAATAAAGCCTTTAGTTTGGAGAGGCCGCTGTAAACAAGTATGGCGTAATCTCCTATTTCCTGAGGGATTTCATGTAAAAGTATGGCGGTGGTTGTCACTATTCCGAAATCTACGCTTATGGAAAAACTTATAGCGATTGTTATTCCGTCGCAAAAATTGTGTACTCCGTCTCCGACCAGATTCAGGTATGCGAATGAGTGAACATTGCATTCGCCCTCGTGGCAGTGGCGCCAATGAAAATACCTCTCCAAGATAAAAAAAATCGAGAAACCTATTATTACGTAAAGAAACGTGTTCTTTTGCTGGCACTCTATTGCTTCCGGGAGTAGATGTAGAAAAGCTCCACCGATTAATCCTCCGGCGGCAAAACCTACCAAAAGGACCACTATCTTATCAAGCAATTCCTTTTTTACAGATAAAGCGGCAATGCCTATAAGAGAGATTAAACTGACGACAATAGTAGCACCCACAATCCAAAGTAAAGTCATACGCCGACTACTATACCATATAAATGTTTATTGACAACGATTTTAGCGAAGTAATACAATTGAACTAGGCAGAACGCCTGGGGGTACAAAAAATTTTCTACCGGAAAGGGGGCTTTATGAGGAAAATTTTCAATGCGAGTTTTTTTGTTGTGCTTCTTTTTTGTCCTTTGTTGCTCTCCGCTGAAGAAACGCAATCAGGGGAACAGTGTGAGTATGAGATGCTTTCCGCGGGGCCATTTACAACGTGGACGGCTCCGGTTTGTTGCAAGGGGCAATTTGTTGTACAGCCGTATCTAATTTATAACAAAACACGCGGTTTTTATGATGCAAGCGGGGATTATAATTCGTTTGCGGGCGGCGATCGAAAAAACCAATTGCAGGAATCTTTGTACGCCATGTTGGGTGTTACCGACAGGCTGGAATTAAGCGGTCAGATTTATTATCAGGAAAATTATGTAAAGTACGCTGGTGAGAGTGCTAGCGCGAATGGTTTTGGGGACAGTTATCTGTACCTGCGTTATTGTATGGTCGATGAAAAAGAAGGACTGCCTCATATCACGGGCCTTTTGCAAATGAAATTTCCTACGGGTAAATATGAAGATTTAAGCGAGGATAAATTGGGGGCCGATTTAATGGGTACAGGTTCTTATGATCCTGCCGTTGGTTTAATAATGACCAAAACTTTAAAGCCTTTCAAACTGCACGCGGACCTTATTTATAATGTGCCTCTTGAGACAAAGATTGATGGCTTTAATATAAGATACGGCCAGTACCTAAATTATGACGTCGGGGTAGAATATTTTTTACCTAAAGGGTTCAATCTTCTTTTCGAATTAAACGGACTTGTTCAGGGTAACACCGACGAAGACGGAGAAAGAATTGATGGATCCGATTATAAATACCTTGTTGGCGGATTGGGCGTAGGCTGGTCCAATGAAACAATTCAAACACTTTTGGCTTACCAGAGGACCCTTCTGGGGACAAACGCCGACGCTAATGACTCCGTAATGCTTACTTTTGTTTATTCATTTTGACGAGGGAGACTGATGCATATACCAGACGGATATTTGGGGCCGGCGACTTGTGGTTTTTTTTACGCGGCAATGTTGCCTGCTTGGATAGCTGCGTCCAATATCGTTAAAAAAACTTTGAGGGCAAAACAAGTACCGATGTTGGCCATAGGCGCGGCATTTAATTTTGTGCTAATGATGTTTAATATTCCTATACCCGGCGGGACCACGGGGCATGCAGTAGGAGGCGTGCTGGCGGCGATATTGCTTGGTCCATGGGCGGCATCTATAGCTATAACTGTTTCGTTGGTCGTTCAGGCGCTCTTGTTTGGCGACGGCGGGATTACTGCGATAGGCGCAAACTGCTTTAATATGGCGTTTGTATTACCGTTCTCGGGTTATTTTATTTACAAACTGATTAGTTACAATACCCCTGTTAATTCCGGTAGAAGGATATTTGCCGCCGGGGTGGCGGGATATGTCGGTTTAAATCTCGCGGCGTTAATGACGGGGATAGAATTTGGTTTACAGCCGTTGCTTCATCATGAGGCGGACGGCCGATCGCTTTACTGTCCTTATGGGCTTGGAGTGGCTGTGCCGGTCATGCTGGGTGAGCATTTGCTCGTTTTTGGGTGGGTGGAGGCTGTGGTGACCGCTTTGGTTGTAAAATATTTACAGAAACAAGATCCGGGTCTGTTAATGTGTTTTCAAAATCCGTAAAATCCGTGGCTTATTTGAATTATGAGAATTGTCTCAAAACTCTGGATCGGAATCTTTATATTGGCTGTTTTATCTCCGCTTGGGTTAATCCTCCCTCCTTTTTTTAGTGCCGGATCGGCTTGGGGAGAGTGGGGTGTTAGTGAAATACGAAAACTTGTCGGGTATGTTCCGGTAGGTTTACAAAAGATATCACTTTTTTGGAATGCGCCTTTCTCTGATTACGCGTTTAAAGGATGGGAGGAAAAAGAAATAGCTCATCTTAGTTTTTCTTATGTAATGTCGGCGTTTGTCGGAGTTGGGATTACGGTTTTTGTAGTATCTTTAGTGGGCAAGTATTTGTCTAAAAAAAATGATTAACTTTAAGAGAAAGCATAATAATTTTATAGAGCGTTCAATTATGGGCGCTCTATCTTTTTTTCGGGAGTCTATTTATTCGCAGGAATATGCCTTGAGAGACGGGTTTCTGCAAAAGACGAATCCCAGAGCGAAGGCTTTCTTAATTATTTTGTTACTAGTCGGGATGCTATTTGTGAAGCATTTAGTTGTTCTTTTGATCCTTTACGCTGTTTGTTTGGCGACGGCGTTTTTGTCGAAAATCGACCTCGGAGTATTTTTAAAAAGGACATGGATTTTTGTTCCGTTATTTTCACTTTTTATAGCTATACCGGCCGTCTTCAATACATTTACGCCCGGAGATGAAGTTATTGCGTTTGTCGTGTTTGGGCAAAAATGTATTGTCACTAAACAGGGCCTCTCTAGCGCCGGGGTATTTATTATGAGGGTCTTGACATCTGTTTCTTTTGTAATTCTTTTGACGATGACTACGAGGCATTCGGAATTGCTTAAAACTTTGCGTGCTTTTAAAGTGCCGCAGATATTTGTAATGACTTTGAGTATGTGCTACAGGTACATTTATCTTTTTGCCGGAATTATTCAAAGTGTATACGTTGCTATTAAAAGTAGGACGGGCGGGGTCATGCATTATAGAAAGGGGCAGAAAGTGGTTGCATGGAAAATCGCGTCTCTTTGGCAGAGGTCGTATAAGATGAATGAGGATGTGCATAATGCGATGCTGTCGAGAGGATATAGAGGGGAACAATAATTTTTATGAATGAAACAGTTATAGAACTTTCGGGTGTTTATTATTCGTACCTTGGGAAATATCCCGCCTTGTGCGGAGTCGATTTTAATGTTCGAAAAGGCGAAAAGGTAGCAATTATAGGAGCCAACGGAACAGGTAAGTCTACCTTACTTAGCATGTTGGATGGGCTTGTGTTTCCGGACAAAGGAAAGGTCAATATCTTTGGAAACGAGATAAGCGAAGATGTCTTCTTTGACCAGGAATTCTCCAGATGCTTTAGAAGTCATGTGGGTTTTGTGTTTCAAAATTCAGACATCCAGCTTTTTTGCCCAACAGCCGAGGAGGATATTTTATTTGGGCCCATACAGCTTGGTATGGCTGAAGATGTCACAAAAAAACGATTTGACGAACTTGTTTTGAAGTTAAACATATCTCATCTTCTGCATAGGGCCCCTCATGAGCTTAGCGCCGGAGAGAAAAAAAAGATCGCCATTGCATCCACGCTTATTATTGATCCCGAGGTAATTATTTTAGACGAGCCGACTGCCGGGCTTGATCCTTCGACAATGAGACATATCATGGATATTATTATCCAGGCAAATTTAGACGGTAAGACGATAATTACTGCAACGCATGACCTGCATATTGTGGAGGAAATCGCGGACAAAGTCTATGTTTTTAGTGATTCAAAGAATATAGTAAGAAGCGGCCCGGTAAAAGAACTTTTTATGGATATGCAATTTCTTCGGGAGAATAATTTAGTGCACATTCACGCGCACGCACATAAAGACGGAATACATGTACATCCGCACGAGCACGTAGATCATCATCATTAATGTATGCCTTGGTCTAAAACTCTACATTGTTATGACTTACAGTCATTTAGTTGACATTATTGTGGTTGTTATATTATCATATTGTCAATATTTATGAAAAAATACACAGTTGTGGAAGTCGCTATGGAGATTGCCTTAGATCCCAAAATTCTTGAAGGGATTGAAAGTAGAATGGGGCTTTATGCCGCTGTAAGGGCGGCTATGAGTACTTCTGTGGGCGGGATTGGGCCTCTTTTAAGAGAGCGAATAATAGCTCAAGCGGATCTTGGAGTAAATGTCATTGGCGTGTCACTTTTGTACGATAAGGTGTGGCTACAGAAATGGCATTTTTGGGGGCAGTTCTACCTTGAGAGAACCGATAGCGCGGCTTATATAAGGCCGTTGTTGAAGAAACTTGATAAAACGATCACGGTAAAAATGTTTGATGGGTCTGAGATTGATGTGGACATTTGGGAGGCTGAATACGGCAGAGGGAAGGTGTATTTTCTGGACGCGCCCGAAATCGGAAACATTGTATATCCCAGTTCGGAAGACGCGCCTGTGGATGCTAAAGACGCAGGCAAATGGGCATCTGAAGCCCGCATGAAGCAATCTTGGCTTTTAGGCCGCGGCACTCTTGAGCTTTTAAAGAAACTAAAAATCAGTCCTGACATAACGATTCTAAGTGAAACCCCAACCCTTTTTGCATATCACGATTTAGTAAGCGATGGTTTAGATAAAGAAGATTTGTTTAAGAACACCAAATATATCTTTAACGACCATACTCCTCTTGAATACGCGCATCCGGTTTGGAGTGAAAAACTCGCGGAAACTTTAAAAATAAAATCCAAACATTACAAGTCTCTGGAAAGTTATAAATCGGATAGTAACAAAATAGATATTACTCAGCTCTTGATAAATGCCCTGGACGGAGTTTATGGGGTTTCAAAAATACACGGCGATGTAATGAGAGAGATGCATACGTTAAAGAGCTATGCAGGTAAGATAGAATACATTACGAATGGTGTTAGTCGCGACATTTGGCAGGCGGAAGGTTTGAGGGATTTCGCGAAAATGAACGATAAAGAGTTATTGTCCGCCAAGCAGGCTGAAAAAGAGAAATTAGTTGATTGGCTCTGGCAGAGATATAAATTTAATTCACAGTGGCGCGAGACTAAAAAACACACTCCGCTTGTTATGTGGATGCGTAGGGTTGTCGGGTATAAGCGGCTTGATCTAATGAAACAGATAGTTTCCCGTCAAGATTTGTTGCCGCGCTTCCTCAATCTCAACATAACAATGCTTCTTGGTGGGCGTATACATCAGAATGACGCGCAGTCTGACTGGATAGTTTTTGAGCTCTTAGATATAATACAAAAATATCCGGAACTGGAAGACCGAATTATTCTTTTGGATAATTTTAACGTCTGGGAGGCACCAAAAATTTATAGAGGAGTTGACGGGGCCGTAATGGTTTCCGACGCTAATAGGGAGGCGAGTGCCACCGGTTTTATGAAAGCGCAGATGAACGGCGCTACGATTTTGGCCACCTATGACGGAGCCGTCCCGGAGTCGGTTTTCTTTTTTGGTAAAGAGCCTATAAAGTCTCAGCCGAACGGTTTTTTCGTTGACTATTGGAACGGCAGTCCCACTCCGGAGGGTTTGTTGTGTGCGCTTGAGGGTTTTAAAAAAATATACGACGACACGCCTCTTAGGATGAAGGCAATAAGGTCAGCGTTGACTCAAACGAAACAAGTTGATGTAATGCGCGCGTCAAAAGAGATGCTGTCTTTTTACGACAAATTGTCAGACGGGGTAAAAGTTTCAAACATGAGATAACATGAAAATAATGGTTATCGACGATGACACTAGTGTTACGATGACCCTTCGTGAGATATTGAAAATGAAGGGGCACGAAGTGAAATTGTTTAATGATAGCAGGCTTGCCGTTGAAGAATTCAAAAAAGACCCCACCGAAGTAGTCCTATCAGATATAAACATGCCGGAGATGGATGGTTTTAAACTCATGGATGCGGTAAAGCAATTCATGCCTACGGTTGATGTAGTTGTTATAACAGGGCACCCCACTGCAGAAAACGCCCTTCACGCTATGAAGGGTGGGGCGTACGATTTTTTAAGAAAACCTTTTCAAATGGATGAAATTAGCGCCGTGCTTGAACGCATACGGCAAAGGCGGGCACTCATTGATAGTTTGAGTAGTATCCAGGATGAGGTCGCGCGGCTGGGCGAGCTTAACCGGCGGCTGAATGTGCTTAACGCGTTAAAGGACAATTTTATAAGTAACGTTTCTCACGAATTACGGACTCCGCTCGCCATCATGGTGTCTGCTATTTCTCTATTGAAATCTGAAGAAAGTGCCGTCTTGGGCGAGGAAAAGAAAAAGATGTTGTTGGACACAATCGAAAGAGGGACTGATAGGCTGAACAATATAATTGAAAGTGTTTTTGATCTTACTTTCAATCGTGACTACAAGATAACCAAGGAAAATTTGTGCATCAAAGATGTTGTCAACAATGTGACTGCGCAATTTAGTGAAGATATCAGTAAAAAGGGGTTAAATGTGGATAAGAAGATAGCCCTTTCGGAAAATGTTATGTTGGACAAGAGATTGGTAGAAAGAACTCTTTATCATCTAGTGTCTAATGCCGTGAAATTTAATAAACAAGACGGCAATATAAAAATAGAAGCCGGTCTAGCCAAAGGTTGTTTGGAGATAAAAATAACTGATACCGGTATAGGCGTCGCGGCGGAAGAACACGAAAGTATATTCGACAAATTTTATCAGGTGGACGGCGGTATGCGTAGAGAATATGGCGGCGCCGGTATAGGTCTTGCGGCTGTAAAAAGGTATGTGGATTTACTGGGTGGAAAGATCACATTAATAAGCCGTTTAGGGGAGGGCAGTGTCTTTACTGTTTTATTGCCGGTTACTCAAAGTAGGTAGTGTTCTAAAAAATGCGGTATGTTTTGTTAGGAGAGAAATTATGAATAAGGCGAAAATTATTTGCGTATTCTTGTCATTAATGTTTGGTTTCGGTTTGCCGTTTTCTTTGTACGCGCAGGAATCAAATTGTAATCGCGGATATGTAGGCCTAGATGCCAAACAATACAAAGAGGATTTAGAAAAGGCTAGGTCGGAAGAATTGCGCAAAAGGGTTGAGGTCGGGCCCTATATAGTCGGTGCGGATGATGAATTAGACGTTACAGTGTTGCTTCATCCGGAGATGAGCGGAAAACTAATTGTCGATTTCAACGGCACTATTTCAATGCCTCTTTCAGGGCAAGAAATATCGGTAGCTGGACTTACTAGAAATCAGATAAGAGATAAACTTAGGGAAATATATGCCGAATACATCCCCGATCCTGTTGTTGTAGTTACAATGGATCGGCGAAAAGGGTATAAGAGTAAATTCGTATATGTAATGGGAGAGATAGGAGGCTGGTCTAATAGCAGCGGCGGCGGAGCCGGCGGCGGAGGCAATAATCCTGAGGACGATTTTGGAGGAGGCGGTGGTGTGGATGTTCAGCATTATACCGGATATAAAATCCCATTCAAAAGTAATATTATGACCGTGAGGGACGCTATAGTAAATGCAGGTATGTTGGGTGATGATGCTGCCATGAGGCGCGTGCAGGTGATAACTCCCAGTTATCTGGGTAAACCTAAGGTTCGTATAATAGACATGTACAAAATATTTTTTAAGGGTGACCTGAGAAACAATATCCTTTTGAATCCGGGAGACATAGTATATGTTCCGATGACTGTGGCAAGAAAGATTACTAAAACAGTGACGGATATTATGGCTCCCATAAACGCTGTATCCGCCCCTCTGAACACGTATTTTATGTACAAGGGCCTGCTTTATGTGGGTGACAGCACAAAAGACGCGGTTAATACACAACCGCTGCCGGAGGCCACCTCAGTAACGACTACGTATTCAGAGGTTAGTCCCGACGGTATTGTAAAGACCACGACTGAAACAAAATCCGAGACGAAATCAAATCCTCGGGAGAAAAAGTAAATTATGGTAAAAAAGATCCTGATTGTTGATGACGAGCCGGATGTGCGCCAAATGCTAAAGTTTAAGCTGGAGACAAACGGCTACAAGATTAACGAGGCGGATAATGGACTAGCGGCTGTTATGATGGTACAGAAAGATCCTCCAGATCTAATTATCCTAGATCTAATGTTGCCAAAGATAGACGGTTTTAGGGTTTGTAGCCTTATCAAGAGAGATTCCAAGCATTACGGTAGTATTCCTGTTATTATACTCACCGCGCGTGCAGGTGAAAACGATGAATTGCTAGCAAAAGAAAGTGGTGCAGATATCTACGTTACTAAACCCCTGAATCTCGATTTATTGCTTTTGAAAGTGAAGGAGCTTCTAAAAGAGTAGAAGTCTGCTGAGTTAGTTTATCAAGTATTTACTTGAATTCTACAATAATTAGTCTTCCTATTTGTTGGACAAAAACCGCCAAAACGGAGAAAATTGTCCGGACATTTTTTGCCATTAGTGAAATTTCCCTTGGTATTTAATCTTCCTATCCTATTCTATTAAAGGGAATTACGTTCCAAAATTAGATTTTTCCAGCGTTTGGCATATAATATGCACCGTAAACATGTGACATTGATGTAGCATGGTATGTAAACAACGGAAAAATAGGGTGTAATATGGAAACCAACGGAAGCGCAAATTACAAAAACGGGAATGGAAACAATAACGGTAACGGCCACTCTTTTGCGAGTGGGCAGGTTACTGAAATAGTCGGTATCAGCAACCGCCAACTTTATTACTGGGAATTAAAAGGACTAATTCGTCCCGTTGAGGTAACGATAGGTTCCCGAAGGTTTAAGAAATATTCTGAGAAGGACATACACCTGTTAAGTAAGGTTAAGGAGTATTTGGAGATCGGATACACATTGGAAGCCACCTTTAAAAAAGTAGAACCGTTGCAGGCGGAATTACGGAACGGTAATGGATCCGGGTATGTAAACGGTAATGGTTATACCAATGGCAACGGTAATGGGAGCAATGATAGCAACGGGGTGCAAGCAGTAAAACCTGTTGTTAATAACGAATAAGAGGAAATTATGGCAACAAACGGAAACGGACACGGAAATGGGAATGGACACAATGGCAACGGGAACGGTTACGGAAACGGGTCCTCTCTCGATATTAGATATATCCTTGAGGTGATGTTCCGTAGGAAATGGTGGATTTTAACCACTGCCATTGTTGTTTTTGGGGTGTCCCTATATATGGCCCTTAATCAGTCGACATATTATACGGCAAGCACTGTCATTGAGTTTGTGGATAATGATCTAGATATTAAAGAGGGCAACAAAACTGCCAAGAAAAATGACGCCATTCAGTTGTTTCAGCAAAGGCTAGGGAGCAACAGTTATATCGAGAAGGTAGCGAAAAAATTGGGGTTATTATCCGGCACGGAAGAGCCTAAGGCATATGAAATCGCGTTAAGTAATATCAAAAAAACTATCGCCGTTTATCCTCTAAGAGGGTCAAGCAGCATATTTTCTTTGGTGGTCACGTCCACAAGCCCTGTCATTGCAAAAGATATGGTAGACAATCTTCTGACAATGTACTTAGAAGAAGATAGCGTGGAAAGGAGACAGGAGCTTGCAACATCTATAGATTTTATTTCCGCGCAACTAGAGAATTATTATCAAAAGTTGCAGGAAGGGGAAGCGAAGTTAAGAGAAATGAAACAGAAAAGGGTGGCTGCTGGAGAGAGCATTGATTCGTCAGAAGCTCTCAGTAAACTTATAGACATGCCCGGCATGTACAAATTCGGTACAGAGCGAATGGCGGATATGCAGTTTAAGCTGGTAGAAATGGATACGGAGTTGGCCGTATTAAGTGAGCGCAAGAGTTTATTAGAAAACGAAAGATTGAAGGCGGAACAGGGTAAGACGGTACTGATTGATGTTGAAAATCCGAAAGTTACAAGTCTGAAACAGACCTTGGCAGGCTACGAGCAAAAGTTGGAGGATCTGTTGGTTACATGCAAAGAAGAACACCCGATGGTAATTGAGCTAAGGAAAAATATTGCTTACATTCAGGAAAGGATAAAGACGGAGAAAGCAAAACCGTTTGAAGGTACACAGGCAATAAGCGCGGCATGGAACGAGATAAATAAGAGAATACAAGAAGTGGACGTGAAGATAGAAGAAACAAACACTAAGAAGAGAGAGGCGATGATTTTGATAAATGTGTACGGAAAAAATACTAGGGGAATGAACCGTGATGATATTGAGATGATACAGCTTATCAGGAACAATCAGATAAATCAGACTCTCACAGAATTGTTGCTGGGTAGATTGGAATCTCTTAAGGTGACGCAGCAGCTGGAAGTGGCGAGTGGATATGTGCCTTTTAGGGTATTAGATGAGGTAAGACTACCGCAGACACCGCTTAAGAAAAAGACAAGCCAACTGATTCTAATGGGTTTATTTATGTCGTTGATGCTTGCAGGAGGTGTAGGCTACGGTCTTGATTTATTAGATCAATCGGTAAGAAAAGAGCAAGAAGTCGCGAAGATATTGGATATACCGGTTTTGGGATCTATTCCGGAGTTTCGCGCGGCATCAGGAAGTTTTAAATACAAAAAGCAGGTGTAAGGGGGATAGATATGTATACTCAATTTTATGGTTTTAAAGAGCGACCGTTTAATGTTACACCGGACGCGAGATTCTTCTATCCTTCGCATACGCATAAGGACGCTCTTGAAAGCCTTTATTACGCGGTTAATGAGAAAAGGGGATTTGCCGTTCTTTCCGGTAGCATAGGCGCTGGGAAGACGACTGTGTGGCGTACTTTACTAAAAAGATTATCACCGTCCACAAAAGTCGCGGTCATAACCAATACGCATCTTACCGGCAGGCAATTAATAGAAGTCTTATTAGAGGAGTTCAATATAGAGTCCAAAAGATTATCAAAGACTCAGATGCTGGCAAGGCTAAACAAATATTTGATCGAACAATTTTCACAAAATAACAATGTCCTTTTAATAATTGATGAAGCACAGAATTTGGCTCCCGCGGTGCTTGAGGAAATAAGAATGCTTTCGAATCTCGAGACCGAAGCGGAAAAACTTTTGCAAATACTGCTGATAGGACAGAATGAACTTAAAGATAAGCTTGTCATGAAAAACCTTTCGCAGTTAAGGCAAAGAATAACGGTTACGGTCCACATTAATCCACTTACAAGGGAAGAGACAGAAAATTACATGAATTTTAGGATTAGTAAAGTGAGTGATAAAACCGTTAAAGACGTGTTTACACAGGACGCGATTGACAAGATACACGAGTATTCGAACGGCGTGCCTAGACTCATAAACTCTATTTGTGACGGCGCGTTGTTGGTGGGTTACGCGACTAGTACCCAGTTGGCAAATAGCGAAATGGTTTCCGAAGCAGTTAATGATTTTCTTGCTTGCGCGTGCCTAGTTAATAAATAAAATTTTTCGCTGCAATTTGCGAAGAATTTTTTGTGGAGGTACTTATGAGTAAAATAACCGATGCCCTACAAAAAGCCGTAAGTGAAAGAGAAAAGCAGAAGGTTATTCAGGAGCAGCAAACCGCTGTCGTTCCTCCGGCCCGAACATTGAAGACGGGGAAACCGTCGATTGATATGGTGGAGCGGGAACTATTACAGAAAATGAAGGTTTTGCAGGGAGAAAACGCCCAGAACAAACCCGCGGCGGCTCCCAAGCAGGCTGTTGATCTTACCGAAGAGATGCGCGAAAAATTGTCAAAGAATATAGTGTTTTTCAACAAGCATGTTGACTCTGTTGTTCAAGACGGATTTAGGGTTATTAGGACAAATCTTATAACAGGCGGTAGGTGTAAAAGTGTTTTAGTTACAAGCGCTACGGCAAACGACGGGAAAAGCTTTGTAGCCGTTAATCTCGCCGCTGTTATGGCGATGGCCGGCGACAAGGTGCTTTTGGTGGACGGACACATACGAAGGCCGAAGTTGGCCGAGATGTTTGATATGGAAAATGTTCCGGGCTTAATGGAGGTGCTTATTGTAGGATCGGGTTGGAGAGACGTGATGCATGAGACTCCTATAGCCAATTTATCTTTTATCCCCAGTGGGTATCCGTTTAAAAAT